>TARA_R100000655_G_scaffold6472_4_pt1 | contig 48398 bp, 23 predicted proteins | sample TARA_R100000655 | Tara Oceans TARA_R100000655 (sample SAMEA2622497) | marine metagenome | biome: marine biome (ENVO:00000447); feature: deep chlorophyll maximum layer (ENVO:xxxxxxxx); material: "saline water (ENVO:00002010), including plankton (ENVO:xxxxxxxx)" | depth 90 m
ACTGAGCTTGTAGATGCATACCCATTTAAGGTAGAGTCTGCTAGAGGTGTTAGAGTGCTAAGAGCTCAGAATCCTAAAGCTGCAAGCAATAAGAAAGCAAGAAACAAATACAAAAAGATTGTTTCCGGTAAGCCACACATGCATAAGTTTATTATGCGGTGTTTAAAAACACAATTAGAAAGTGAGCAACATAATTTAGGTTATATGCAGAACTTTGAAACATGGATAAACAATTGTACTTGGGAAAAGTATGAAGATATTAACATTAATGACACTAAAGATGACAGACGTATCACAAGGAAACTTTGATTTCTTAAGAGAGAGAGGTTTTCAACCTATCAACAGTGCAGTAGATAAATCTATATCTATTGTAAAGTCGGCTATGCACGGGAACAGAGATGTGTATCCTACAAAATGGCCAAGACTTAATAAAAATTTATTGGGTGGATTACAAAGAGGTAAGATGTATGTAATAGCTGGTAGACCAGGTGTTGGTAAATCTGCATTTAGTAATCAGCTAGTATTTGATGTGCTAGATCAAAATCAAGGCAAAGAAATAATAACATTGTATTGGAGTTTCGAGATGCCTGGTTATCAGCAGATTATGCGTAGTGCATCAAAAGAAGTTAAGAAAGAGATATTAGAATTACTATCAGTTGAGGCAAGGCTTAACGAAGAAGACTTCAAAAGTTATGCCAAACGTGTTGATAAGTTTAGAAAATATCCTATATATTTTAATAGTATTCCTAGAACAATGGAGTACATTAAACAAACAAATGAGAATGTATTTTTAAATAGGCCTAAAGCTACAGTTGTAAATATATTTGACCACTCTAGATTAATTAGAGGATCTAGTGAGCACACAGAACTACAGAAATTAAATGAAATTTCTAAAGGTTGTATGTGGATGCAAGCTAGAATGGATGTCATTAATATATTACTATCTCAGTTAAACAGAAACATTGAACAAGAGCACAGAGCTAAAAATCAATATCAGCCACTCTTGACAGATTTGTTTGGCGGTGACAGCATTGGCCAAGATGCACATGTAGTTATGATACTAAATAGACCTTACGATATATATGGAATTACTAAGACATATTGCGATGAGGATCCTGTAGGATTACTAGCATGTCATGTAGAAAAAAATCGTGATGGTTTATTAGGTATGATACCTTATGAAGCAGAGATGTCAACCTTTACAATACAAGAAAGATGATACAAAAAGTAAATAGAAAATCTTTTAAAATACGAGAATCAGGTAGATCAACAGATTATATATCCCCAAGTTTTGGGCATGGTTGTTTATATAATTGTTCTTATTGCTATATGAAGCGTAATAAACCTGTAGGTTTATCAGTAGCTAAAAATACAGCAGATATATTAACATCTATAAACAATCATGCTTGGTTTACTGAAGTTAAAAAACCTAATCAAACACATAAAAGTTATATAACTTATGATATTAGTTGCAACGAAGACTTTGCTCTTCATGCTAAGTATCACGAGTGGCAACAGATATTTAAATTCTTTAGAGACCATGAGACAGCTATGGGTAGTTTTGCAACTAAATATGTAAACCCTGACCTTACAGCATTTGATCCTCAAGGTAAAATTAGAATTAGATTTAGTCTTATGCCTCAGCATAAAGCTGACATACATGAGCCTAATACATCTAAAATTATAGATCGTATTAAAGCTATTGATGCTTTTATTGATGCAGGTTATGATGTACATATAAACTACAGCCCTATTATTATATATAATGGATGGCTTAAAGATTATAGAGAACTGTTTGAAATGGTTAACGATTATGTTAGTTATAAAGACCAAGTACTGGCTGAGTGTATATTTTTAACACATAATGAAAATAGACATATATATAACTTAACAGATAACCCTAAAGCAGAAGATGATTTATGGACATCACAATGGCAAGAACCTAAGATATCTCAATATGGAGGTAAAAATATTAGGTACAAATCTCGTATAAAAGGAGAATTAATTAACCGGTTCCGAGCTGTTCACAGTGAAGTGATACCTTGGAACACAATTAGATATATATTTTAACATGGAATTACCAAAAACTAAAGTGAAGGCTTTACGTAAGTCTCCCAAAAACATGGTCATTTATGGCCCGCCTAAGATAGGCAAAACAACAGCACTAAGTAAATTAGAAGGCTGTTTAATTATAGATCTTGAAGAAGGTTCTGATATGGTTGAAGCTTTAAAAGTAAAAGCTACTAATCTAGGACAACTAGCAGAGATCGGTAAAGCAATTATGCAAAACAAGAAACCGTATAAGTATGTAGCTGTAGATACAGTCACAAAGCTTGAAGAGTGGTGCGAGCATGAAGGTAAAAAGATTTATCAAAATACACCTATGGGTAAAAACTTTGATAAAGATAACAAAGGTACCTCAGTGCTATCATTGCCTAACGGTGCTGGCTATTTATATCTTAGAATGGCATTTAAGAAATGGATGGACAGGTTAAACATGTTGGCAGACCATGTTATATTGGTTGGTCACCTAAAAGACAAGATGATTGATAAGAAAGGGAAAGAAGTCTCTTCTAAAGATCTTGATTTAACAGGTAAGATTAAGCAGATAACATGTGCTAATGCTGACGCTATTGGTTATATCTACAGAGATAATGATGAAACTAAAATTTCATTTAATTCTCAAGGAGATATAGTCGCAGGGTCACGTTGTGATCACCTCAAGGGACAAGATATGACTCTTGATTGGAAACAAATATTTATTGATTAACACTTAAAATTATTAGAAATGGTTGAAATGAGAAACAATCCGCAACAGGAGAAAGGTACAACTCCTGCTACTATTACTGTATCAATGGTCTTAGAAGATCTAGAAAACGGTATAGATAGAACTGGTATCAAAGTTAAGTATGATTTACAAGCATGGGAAGTTAAACAAATGTTTGATCACCCATCATTAAAAGGTAAAAAAGCTAAACGAGTTAAGAAGTTATCTTTTAACTTTATAGATGATACTAATCCAGATGTATTACCTGGACAGGTAGATTTAATAGAAGCTATTGATGAAGAGATGAAAGGCAGACAAATGATGGATGCTCAAGATCAGATTCAAGAGTTTGGAACATCTGAGCAGGTCTCTGAAATAGAGCACGAGTCCGTAATTAGAGAAACTATTGATTTAGAAGATAGAGCAGATACGTACAATGAACAAGATTATTAATATTAAAAAATTTATATAAAATGGCTATAAACAGCAACAATTCAAACGAAGAGGTAATGAATAGTATTAAAAGCTATTCTGGTTTAAGTAATTTTAATATCATGGCAGTTAATCCTACAATGGATGAATTGCATAAAATGGATATAAAAGTTAAACAAGAACCTAACTATCATTTAGAATTAAATGGTGAAGATTACTTTAAACTAGTATTTTGGGTTAAAAATGAAGATCTAACAACTAGATTAGAAATTTTAATGCAGAATAAGCACAGAACTAGCAAGACTGGTAAGTTTCAATGGTTAAATGCTACAGGTCAAGGTACATGGAGTGAAGATACTCCTAGCTACGACTGGTGGCAAAAGCCTGAAACATCTAGAAAAGCATTTACTGGCGAAGAAACATTAATTAACTTTGTTAAGGCATGGGCTAATGTTGCTCCTGGTGACAATGTATACTTTGATACTATTGATAAAATAGTAACAGGTGATGTCACAGAGCTAAAACAATTAGTTACTGCTTTGAAAGATAACAAAGTTAGATTATTAATTGGTGTTAAAGATGGTAAATATCAACAAGTCTATACTAGAGTGTTTGGTAGAGTTAAGCCACAAAGAGATGATTTATTTGTAAAAGCATTAAATGACGAGTATGGTGCATTTAACGCTGAGTTTAATACAGATCTTCAGTGGGGTGAATTCAAACCAGTATTAGCAGTAGTTACTCCAGATTCTGACGAGAATGAAGAGTGGGGAGTAGATAGTAATAATACTGAAGAATTACCATTTTCAAACTAGCGGGATAATAGTAAGCCTTAGTAAGAAGGAGTTATTGGCTGGCCCGCAAGGACATAATAAACCAGCTAATAAATTTAGTTTACAGTAAAGGGTGCTTACTCATCCTTTACTTACTATAAAGAAATAGGGGATTCTCTGAAGAATGCGGAGTCTACGTTAATCATGACACTGACGTTATGGACCTGGGTAGCGGAAATAATGGAAGCAGAGCCCCAAGGTGTCTCCTTTTTCTTATTAACACACATAGATATGATAACATCAAGACCAAGTAATGATATATTACATACAGATGTAATATTAGAAAAAATAACAGAGTTTGATATATTTAAATTTTATTGTCCTAGATTTATAGAGCTTAATAAAAAGTTTTGCAGTGAGCTGAGAGAAGATAAAAGACCTTCAGCTTCTATTGTTAACTATAATGGTAATTTACTATACAAAGATTTTGGATACCCAGACCACACATTTAATTGTTTTGGTTATGTTCAATTTAAGTATGGTGTTACATTTACTGAAGCTTTAATTAGAATTAGCACTGATTTTAATCTTAAACTGGCAAGTACGAATGGAATAGTGCAATCCAAGACTCCTAAACTGTATGGTAAACAAGAGATTGACAAAAAAGTCACTGTAATCAAAAAGAAAAGGAGGCCGTGGTATACTAAAGATGCAATATTTTGGATGAAATTTGGATTAACTAAGGAAATTTTAACTACCTTTGCAGTTGAGCCCATAGACTACTATTGGATTAACGAGAGCAGATTCTCTTGTAAAACAATAACTTATGCCTTTAGGTTCGGTAACAAATTTAAACTTTATGCGCCTTATGAAACAGATCTTAAGTGGTTTAGCAACACTAATAAAAAAATCATACAGGGCTACAATCAACTTCCTGATAAGGGTGAGCTCCTTTATATTACATCTTCCCTTAAGGATGTTATGTGCCTGTTCGCCATGCAATTGTGCGGAGTTGCGTTGCAGTCCGAAATGCAAGTACCCAGCAGAGTGCAAATGCAGTTGTTGTTAAACAGATTTAAAAAAGTAATTATCTTTTACGATAATGATACCCCCGGACAGGCAATGGCTAAAAAGATATGTCGTGAATATCAATTAGATAATCTATATATCCCAAGTGATTGGGGTGCAAAGGACATATCTGACGCCATTGTCGTTCATGGGTTTGAAAAAGTAAAAACATTTATATATGAAAAGATACGCGAGATCAAAAACCAGAAAACGGAAGAAAGGAAAGATACAGAGTAAGAAAACAGAAGTAGACGGAATAAAATTTAGATCAAAATTAGAAGCATTTACTTATAGAAAGCTAAAAGAAGCTGGTATTAAACAAGAATACGAAAGTGAAAAATACACACTTCTTGATGGATTCTATTATACTTCAGATGCTTATCAACAATCAACAAAAGGATATAGAAATAGAGGAGAAGAAAAGGTTAGAGCAATAACATATACGCCTGACTTTCTTTGCCCTAAACGTGACTGGATTATAGAATGTAAAGGTTATGCTAATGACAGATTCCCACTTAAGTGGAAAATGTTTAAGAAGCTTTTAATGGAAACTAATCCTGATTGCAAACTCTTTGTACCTAAAAATCAAAAACAGGTACTCGAAACTATAGAAATAATTAAAAATTTATGAAATGAATCACATGGAGTCAACCACTCCTGTCCACGAATGGGCAGAGCGGTTAACGCCAGGCGATTTGATTAGAGTATCTTACGGTTCTAGCTGTCATTATATGGGAGCATTTAAACAACGTAAGAATAGAGCTAATGGGTGGATACTATATTATTGGGAATTCCCTAATCACTTTTATACCTCTAAGCAAAGAGACTGGTATGGAGAAAGGTTGCAGGAAGGTTTGCCTTCAACCTCTTATATCTACGGATATACTGTTAAAAATAGAATTCATCCTGCAAAGGAATGGGAGCTAGTTACAGAACAGAAAAAATATTACAAAAAACTATTAAAATTTATAAAAAATGAGTATTAAAACTATTGATCGCGACATCCAAGGACAAGAGGGTGTTAAGAAGAAAATAAATAAAGGCGCTGAAAAGCTAGTCTTTGATATTCTTCAAGCTTCTCAATATTCTCAGCCTATCCCATCAACGGTTAGGGAGTTAACTACAAATGCATGTGACTCTCAACGTGAGAAAGAAATGGCTATAGAAATATTGAAAGGGACAAAGAAAGTCGACGACTACTATATAAAGCGGGAAGGAGAAGCTTACGTAGATAGTAACTTTGATCTTTCATATTATAACTTGTCACATTTAAATACAACAGAAACTAAAGTCTATCTTCTATACAAAGAGAATAAAGGGACAGGCTTTTGTGATACATTTACTGTCAAAGACCAAGGTGTTGGTATAGGTGATAGAAGAATGGAAGGAATTCTAGAGCTAGGTTATTCTACGAAAAGAAATACTAGCGAGAATTTTGGCGCATTTGGGCTGGGTGCAAAAGTCGCACTCTCAACAGGCGTTGATTTCTATACTATAGAAACTGTACATAATGGTAGAAAGTTTAAATGTAATTGTTACAACTATAAAACAGATTTTATTATACCTAAGTTTAATTTAGAAACTGGTAAAGAAAATCCTTTTATAATATTTTCAGATGGTACTAAGGTATACTATGAAGAGGTAAATAATTATAACTATACTGAAGTGAGTTTTGGAGTAAAGAGGCACAATCGTTCTCGGTTTCAAGATGCTGTTGAAGAACAATTACTTTATATTGATAATGTCAATTTTACTGTCATCGATGAAGATGGTGATGAGGATGAAAAAAACTTTCATGCTGAAGTATTGCATAACTCTAAGAATCTTATTATTTCTGACAGTTATGTATTTAGTAGACCCCACATTGTAATAGTAAAAGATGAAAACGCTACTACAGGTATTAACTACGGCCATATTAATTTTAGAGAATTAGAGATGGAAGGTTTATGGGGTGCTATTGCATTTAAATGTCCTATGAGACAAGTGATGAGAGATCCAGACACTGGTGAAGAAATTGTTCTTCAAGAGGGTGTGGATGTAACTCCGTCCCGTGAAAAGGTTATATGGAATGAAGCTACTAAGAAGTATGTGCAGGAACTAATTAATCGTGCAGGTATAGAAGCTAGTGAGATTGTTCAGAATGAAATGCAAGAAACTGATGTTGTAGATTGGATGCATAAGTGTAGAACTGTTATGAATGATGCAGGTTCTGATACTGTTCTTGGTAAATTATCAAGTATAGTTGACAAGGATATGCTATCTCCTCATTTTCCTGGTAATACAGATCTTAAATTTGGTCAGTTTAATAAAGTCTTTGGTAAAAAGACAGATATTAAAAAGATTTGGATTGATAAAGATTGGAGTACTAAGAAAGAAACTGTTAAAAGAGAAAAGCTTGAGAATTGGGACAGTTTTGGACATAAGGACCATAATATATATATAAAAGAACTAGAAACTAATTATAGTTGGAAGAAAGATGCATATGCTATCAGAAAACTACAAGAAGGTGAAACTATATATGTTATATCTGAACACGACGGTACTGATACTGAAAGAATTGCTGCAATAGGTGGAATAGTTGATGACACAGACAGACAGAAGCAAATGGATGCTTATACTAAAGAAAAAAATAGAGTAAAAGCTTTATTTGCTGAACTTCGTAAGTCTAGTCGTGTTAAATATTATGAAGATATTGAAGTAGAAGATGACTGGTTAACAGAATTTAAGAAAATAGCTAAACAAAGAGAGGAAGTAGCTGCAATGTCTCATATGAGCGCTGAGGAGCGACGTAAGATACAAGAGCGTATGGTAGCATATACCCTACGTCAATGTACTAAAGGTCGTTATTCTAGCGGTAGAAGCGAATCTGGATACATTTGGGATAAAGTAGAGCCTAGAACCTCTGACCTTATGAATACTGAAACTACTACATATTATGGTACTACAGAAGATGAAGGATCATTAATACTAGCTGCTAATATTCTTGAACTTCAGAATCCTACTCATAAGCAAGTATGGAGTACTAATAGAAGTGCTTATGATGATCAAGATGATAATCCTGTATATTTTTGGGAATATCCTCCTGTTAGATCTTATTATGGTGATGAACCTAATGATTGTTGGACTAAGAATCAAAAGCTAGATTGGGATAGACCTCAATTACTTAGAGTTAATGCGAAGACAGCCAAACATATGGCATCTAACCCTAACTGTAAGCATATTGATGAATTCTTTTATACAGCTACTGATGATAATCATGTTTCTGTAGATCCTGCTATTATAAGATGGTATACTGGTTATTGTATGCGATTTGAAAATGCTGATTTTATGGAAAAGATGAAACTTGTCAATAAAGAGATGTATGATAATTATAAAGAAATTACAGAATATCGTCATTCTACAACAGGAACTTATTCAATTAAGAATTGGTTAGATAAGCCTCAAATGAAGATGTTTAATAAAATGATAGAATTTCATAAATTTCTTGACTCTTTAAATCAGGATGACCCAGATGCTATCACTGCTAAGTCTAAAGAGCTGTTTGTATTTACAGATGTAACATGTAATAGTGTTATAGATAAAGATATGATTATAGCTTATGAAGATTTGTTGTTATACTTAGAACCTATATCTGTATTTCTTGATGGAATGGACGATATTAAATCTTCAATACAAGATTCTGATACAGGTGATGATTATTCAAAACAGCTAAATGATTATCTTAAATATAAACAAAGATTAGGTTGGAAACCACCTATAAATTTATTAATTTTAAACAAAAATAACAAATGATTTCAATAAATGTAATTGATGATAAGATCTCAGGATCTTATGGAGATAAGACATTTTGCGTAGACTTCAACAAAGAAGTCTATGCAAAAATGTTAGAGCTTGCTGATAAAGCTAATGAAGCTCAAACTATGGAGGCATATAAAAGTATAATAGACACTTTTGAGCCTTTGACTATTCAAGATTATACTAAAACCGTTCAAGATAAGTGTGAACACATTCATGTAAATAAAAGTACAGGTGAGTTCTTCTTACAACATAATGGTGTAGTATCGTCTATACCTATGCCAGAAGCATTGGTAGAAAGAATCTATGAGTCTATGGACAAAGGATTAGATTTTATGCCGCTAGTTAAAATGTGGACTAGATGGTTAAGAAACCCTGTTCTTCGCACTAAAATGAAGAAAGGCTGGGGAAAAGAATTTTGCGAAAGATTCTTTAACTATATTAATCTTAGGTATGTTCACCCTACATTAAAGAAAGAATTAATGGAAGAGAAAGGCCTAAGCGAAGAAGTTGCTGAAAGAAGAGCTACTATGTATCAAATGAAGATAACCAAAGAAGGTTTATTAAATGGATATAAAGTATCTACTGAAATCATGACTAAATTTCAAGAAAGTGAAGACGGTGAAGTTCACGAAGTACCAAGGTACAAAAGAACTTTTAATGTTGACACTGGTGAAATAGAGTCAGATGGATTACCAGAACATGTAGAAGATAGACTATTTCAACCCGCTATTATGGGTTCAAGTGGTGATGCTTTCTTTTGTGAAGGGACTAATGGTTATGCTAAACCATGTCACTTTATAAAAGTTGGTTGTACTCATCGTTTACCTGGTTGGGACTATGTTAACACTAATGATCGTGTATCATGTGTTAAAGGTCTTCACTTTGGTGGATTAGAATATATTGACTCTATAAGTGGTGAGATACATAATATATTTGTAGACCCAATGCATATTGGTGCAGTACCTGATGATGAAACAGGTGCAGCTAGATGTCTTCAATATTTTGTACACTCTTCGTTGGCAGGTGTAAATGGATCTATATATCATAGTTCTACTTATGCAGCTAAAACAGATGAAGAATGGGCTGAGATGCGTAAACAAATTGTTGCTGATTATAAAGAGAAATCTGAAAAAACCAGCAAAGAAGTTACGGAATTAACTCAGCTTTAATATTAATAAGAAAGGGGAATTGTGAACGGCCAAGCGTTACTAGTGAAAAGTGTGAATAACCGTTGAAACGCATCACATGCCCACATTCCCCCCTTTCTTTAATTTAAAAAATATGGAAGAACTAGATGTATTGCAATTGCCAGATAATGGCCCAATTGCATTAATAGATGCTGATAGTTTATTATATTACGAAATGGGTAAGCCAACATTAGAAGAGGCTATTCAAGGTATAAATAGTAGATTATTTCATATGTTACATATGTGTGGAACTAGCAGATTTGCTGGGTTTCTAACATTATCTAAATGTTTTAGATATAAAGTAGCAGAAACTAAATCTTACAAGTATAATAGAAAAGGTGGTTCTAAACCTCCTATATTTTATGCTTTACGAGAATATGTACAGCAAGATTGGAAAATGGAGCATGTCTCTGGACTTGAAGCCGATGATCTTGTTGCAGTACATTCAAAACCAAGCGGAACTATTATATGCAGTCCTGACAAGGATGTACTATATCAAGTAGCAGGCACACATTTTAATTTTAGAACAAATGAATTTGTAAAGACTTCAAAGTTAGAAGCTAATCGATTCCTTTGGAAACAAACATTAATGGGTGATGCTACAGATGGTATAGTTGGTATCCCTAAATTGGGACCAAAAACTGCAGATAAACTTTTAAAGAAAGCTAGGTCCGGTTTTGAGAAGATAGCTATTGAGAAATACGTAGAAAAATTTGGATACTATGAAGGAGTTTGTAAATTTACTGAAACATTCAAACTTGTACATATCTTAAAAACTTACGATCAAGTCAAAAATGCTATTGGTGTGGACTTAGCAGGTTCACTTGTTGTTAATGATATAAAACACTTAAATATTACTTATGGCAGTTAAATGTGACAAAATTATCTTAAACCCTACTAATGCTAGAACTATAAAAGTTACTGGTGGTACTAGGTCTATTAAGGTTCATAAGTATAAAAATAAAATAGTTTCTCTAGAGCTCCCTGACGACAAAGTTATAGCCTTAGAGCAAACTATTTCTATTAAAAACAAAAGTTATAAAGTTAATATTATTAAACAGAATTTTGTTAGCGATATAATTTTATATGAACTTTTAATAGCAGAACGTACAAAATCAACATTATTTGCACTTCCTATGTTAGGAGGAGAGCGTAAACTATATTTTTATGATAATTTATTAATTAATTGCTTTATAGGAGTCCCTGACCATGAAGGATGCATTGCATTACTTTATAGGTGGAGTGGAGATCCTTTGTTTCATAAATTTGAAGCAGCAGTTAAAGAGTTTAGTAATTATATAGATAGCTATGTTCCTGATGAGAATATGGAATTTATAATGTTTTTATTTGATGTTCCAAAAAGACACACTACGAATTACAAAAAATTTATAAACGGAGAGTATTCAAAATTAACAGCTAAATACAAAGAAGATATATTAAAATTTCACGGATTAGATATTACCAGTCAATTAGGACAAATAATATTTAAAAGTGAGAAAAGAAAACTAATGCTAGAAAACACTTTAGATATAAAGTTAGATGATGATGCGGAATTATATAGTATTATTGATTCTAATGAAATTTTTAACCCTAAATATTATTTGTAATGACTTTTTCAAAAAAACTAGATAAAAAAACTAAAGAAATCACAGATCTATTAAAATCTAAAAATAAAGCCTACGGTAACAGCGCCTTGAATCCAGCTAACATCTTCAGCCAAGCTAATGCTATTGACTCTTTATGTGCACGCATAGATGATAAGTTAATGCGCATTAAAAACAAAGGAATTTACGATGCAACTGAAGATACAGTAAATGATTTAATTGGATACTTGATGCTGTTACTTATGGCGATTGAGGATAGAGATGTTGATGAGGATTATGAAAGCTTTAAAGAAACTTTAGAGTTGGGAGGACACGTTAATATAAACGGACGACCAATAAGCAGCATTAAAGCTTTAAATGATCACTATAAAAAATAAATATTTTTAACGAACTGCTGGGACTAACATTCCAGCATCGTTAAATTCTACCATTCTATTCAATTGATTAAATCCAGGAACAAACTTTACTGTATGATAGAAGAAAGGACTTTTATCTCTTGGATTTTCTTTTATTATTCCTAATAATTCCCCCATTTCACTTATACCATTTGTACCAACTTTTGCTAAGTCTGAGAATAAACCTATTAATGGTATACCTCCACGTAGCATAGATGCCATATCAAGAGGATTTAACATAAATCCTAATTCTTGTGTTGTTCTAGTTAGTATTAAATGTAATTTTCTACTTGCCCAAGATTTTCGATGCCATTTTTCATCATCAGGGCCTACACCTACTCCCATTGCTACGGCAGCTGCCATTAATCCTAGTATAGCTCTAAGCTCTGCTAATGTACGTCGTACAGATCTTTGACGCATTGCTAAAAATTGTTTTCTAGATACATTTCTTGCAGGATCTCCTTCAGGCAAATTCTTTTTCCATGCCTCAAACTCGGCATCTAAAGACTCTACTCTTTTTTCGTACCGTGCTTGATCTCCAGGACCCCACTTATTTTTTTCTATTAATCTTAATCTTTCTGCTGGATTAGTTGTCCATTTTCTTAACATAGCTAAACTTAATATAGCATCTATTCCACGCTGTGCATTATGTTTTAGTATTGCATTAAATCCTACTTCAGAAAGTATCATGTTTCTACCACTGCTGGATCCTTTAAAAAATCCTATATATCTACCTTCTTCTAATGCTTTTAAAGTACGATTATACCCAATTGGCATAAATCTTTCTTCTGCTAATTTAGGCATCCAGCTTTTAAAGTGCATAAATGCATCACCTATTAAAGATGTATCTATGGCAACAATATTTTGTTCATCCATAGCACCTTTAATTCCTCCCATCACTTCTTTTACCCTTAGCCTAAAATCTTCATATGCATCCTGTGTAAGATTGTTTATAAGAATATGTTCGTTATCATTTAAATTTTCTTGAAATGAGTCCCACATAGATTTTGTATCTGGTGGTAAATCTTCTAATCTTTCTAAGTTTCCTGTTTCAGGATCTATACCATGATTCATGGCCATAGCCACGGTTACAATAGCATCCATATTTTCATCTGCAGCTCTTAATGGTAGATATAAATGGTTTAAATCTAACATTCCAGATACAGATTTCATAGATAAATCATTTGCTTTCTTCCATGTTAGTCCTTGTTGATACGGATCAAAATAATTAACAAATGCATTAAATGCTCTGTTATTTGTTACTAACATTTTTTGTGCTGCACGCATTTGTTTTTTGTTGTAGTTAAAACCATCTATTGTTTCTATCCACATATTAATTCCACCCACAAGTCTTGCTGCTATAGCTGGTGCAATTGCAAAACCTAATACTTTTGCAGAATATATTGATTTAAGAGTTTTTACAGTCTTAATTAAACTTATACCACCAGGCCCTACTTTATCTTCTGTTTGTATTTTTTGCCCATACAAATAATACTTTAAGAATGTTTCATATAAATCTGTTGTAGCAGCATCTGTAACATCTGTAGTTACCTGTTCTCCACCTTCATATATAATATTTCCCGCTCTGTCTGTAGTAGTATGCCCAAGTTCAGCTAAATAATCTGATAATGTTAATAAATTAGCTTCTATTTCTGACATATGTTTATGGTTATATACACTATTAGCTAATAAATATAACGATTGTCCTAAGTCTACAGATTTCAAACTTGGATCTATATTATTTTTAGAATCTCTTAAAGGATTTATAAATAAAACAGGAATACTACTTATTCGTTTACCGTGTTCATCTGTAACATAATGAGTTTCTTCTTCTGAATGTACTAAAAATGCACTTGATATAGATTCTGCTAGTTCAGACATATTAAAGCCTCTATTTATAACAGTATCCATAACTCCTTCTCTTCTATTAGCTATAAAAGTTCTATTAATATCTAATCCAGAATCTCTTCTCATTTTTTGATTTAGTTGTGTATAATATTCATAAAAGGCAAATACTTCTGGATTTGCTTTTAACGCATTATATTCTTTACTAAAATGTTTTGATGGTTCTTTAGGTTCTAAATATCTAAAAGTATTTTCATTTAGCCAAGCGCTGTCATGTTTCCATACATTATTTTTTTCATCCCACTTCTTCATAGCAAGATCTATCGCTTTCTCTTTTTTTGCCTCGATAATTTCTTTTCCAGCTGCATCTGTAGTCCTATATGCCTCTTTATTTATAACTTCTTGTTCTTCTATAAATTTTTTGTTTTGTATAAATTGATCATATGCATTTTCCCTAATCTTAAAATTATCTTTTATCCATTTTATATCTTCAGGTTTTCCACTCTCTTTTCTTTTTTCTAATTCGTCTAAAAATTTAGCGCTGTATTTACCTACTAATCCTCTTGACACTACTTTACCATTTTTAATAGTATCTTTGATCATAAGTTTATATGCATCTTCCTTAGACATACCAGTCTCTTCTATAGCTTTTAAAAGCTTTTGTATATCTTCATATATACCATCAGTAATTGCTTTTGTTTTATTAAAAGAATGATTTATTTCTCTATAAGCTGTTCTAAATATTGGATGATCTATTTGAGACATTTGTGTAAATAGTTTAGACCAAGACCCTAATTGCTTAGGTTTTACTTTTAAATTCTCATCATATTTTTCCCCTAAAGCTATTGCTCTATTAAATAATGCTTGCTTTATAACTTCTCCGTGATTTCTAACAGTTTGAGCTGCTTTATTAAATGCAGCTTTTGTATCTAATGCTTCTTTTGGGGGTAAATCTCTTACTAGTTTATCTATATAATCTTGAGACTCTGCTACAATCACATCAAACATTTTTGAATCTTGCAATGCATTTCTTAATACAGTCGCAGATATAAAGTTAGGATCTGACTCGTCCATAATTCCCGCATGCTCAGATGTTATAGCTGCATTATTACCTGCTTCTCTTAAAACGTCTAATAAATCTTTATCTACAATTAATCTTTGAATTTGATCATTAAGTGTTTTTAAGGACCTTTTTGTTTTTGCTAAATCTATTCTTTTCCCTTTTATATTTCTTAACGACTCTTGTATTTTATCTCGTCGTTTACGTAACTTTCTTATAAGTTTATCTATACCTTCGTATCCAACTTTTTCTCCTGCTACAGAAATTTGTCTTAAGAATTCATTTCCGTATTCTCCTTTATTACCCATGTACAATGCTTCAATTTTTCTACTAGGTGTGTAATCTCCATCTTTCCAGTTAGGAGTATTAAATTGTACATGCACAGGTATAATACGCAGCTCTCTAAAATTATCTACATTAAATCTTTTCTTTAGCATATTTCTATAAATCCCAATTTGAGTATTCCACCCATCTATTTTAGCATCTGTAAATCCTTTTATTAATTGAGCCTTTTCTCCTGGTTTAGTAACATAATCACTATATGGGTTTATAAAATTTTTCCAATCATATATTGCAACACTACCATCAGAATATACTACTACCATGTCTATTGTACCCGCTTTGTCTTCTTTAGGGTCGTATATTTGTACCTCTGTTAGAATTTTAGCAGTTCCTTTAGAATTTATTTCACTTTGTTTTTTGTCTATAGTTTTTAATACATCTCTAATACCTGCTCTCATATTAACCCATGATGCATTTTTATATACATTACCTCTATCAGGCATTAGTTCAAATCCCGGTGTGTTATTCTTGATATTATCTAAGCTTCTTATTTTTTCATTATGGACATTATCTAATTGTACATGTTTAAAAGCTTTTCCCGATGCAAAGTTTTCTACCAGGTTTTGATATACGCCATGCAATACGGTTCCCTGGTTTCTTGTAAATAAACTTTTTTCCGTAGAGTTTATCTGTAAAGGGTCCTTTTTTAATATATCTCTTACAAATTTTATAAAAGATCTATTGCTGTCATCTGTTGTACGATTTGTTACAGTTTTCTTTTCCCCCGTTTCAGGGTCAGTATATACATACCTTTCTAACTGCTCACCTTCTGTAAATTCTTTTATAACTTCAAGTCCAGGTATATCTGTTTTATCAATCATTTGCTTTCTAAGGGCCTTGTGGTCAACTTTAAAAGCATTTACAACTCTATCTTGTTCTTTTCCTCCTAAATCTGCCTGTTCATATATTTCATTACTTTGGATCTCGCTGGCAGCATTTTTATATTTATTTGCTTCTACATTTAATAGTTCAAATGCAGCATCATCAAAAGAGGTATTTAATCCAAACATTTTCTTTAATGCTTGTATAACTTTATCCATCCATCTACCAATTCTACCCATAGTAGATTGATCTTCTTCTACATTAAATTTATCTACTACCTTTTGAGCAATTACTTTAGCCATAGCTTCTTTTCGTAGCTTATGGTCATTTCCTTGGTAATCCTTTCTATCTTTATAATCTTCTATAGTTTGAGCGTATATATTATAGTTAGGAACACTATTATACATAGAATTAAATAATGGATTTCCTGTTTTTTCTAATATTTCTACTAAAAAGTGGGCTGCTTCTTCAGGGAGTGTTGTTATATCAGCTTTCCCATTTGCAATTTCTACTACCTTTCTTAACATATCAGCAATAGCAATTGACGACATTGGATTTCCGTCCCTGTCTGTTACTTGGTCAACTACTTTTAAACTAACTCCTATTTGAGATAAGAAGTTTTTCATTGCAAGATCTAATTTATCTGTTTTTACAACTTCTTCTTCAACAACAGCTAGTGCTTCTTTAGAAACAGGTGTAATTGGAGGCATATTATCTACAACAAATTGTATTGTAGGTTCGTTATTAACATCTAAATCTAAAGGAGTTTTTTCTAATGATTTAAATGCTTTTGTTTGTGTTCTTACATAATTGTCGTATGCAGTATCTCCATTACCTACTAGTTCTTTTAGATCTTGCCACAATATAGATGGAGCACCATTATCTGCAAATACATCTGTTACATTGTTACTTGAATTATATATTACTTTACACGCCATAATTAATTACAGTTTTCACTTTTCTTTTTATTGTTTTCTTTAATTCTTGCAATTTCTTTAGCATCCTCAAAAGGCATATTTATAGAATTCTTTGTGTTAGCATTTATAAACTGATCTCTACTCTTATGCGCTTTAGATCTTGCAGCTTTATTTGTTACCTGAATGTATTTTTTACCTCTTGTAACTATTGTATTCCCATTAGATTTTAATCTGTTAGCAATCATTCTAAACTCAGATTTAAATTCTTCAGGATATGTAGCTTCTATTCCATTAAAAGATTGTACTCCTATTATTTTTACACCGGGGTTTGTTCTTTGTACAGCTAATGCTGCTCTAATGGCAATCATACCACTTCCTGGCATTAATGGTATTACAAACGTTTTATTACCTGCTTCTATTTGTTGTACAATTAGTGATGAATAGCTATTATACAATTCTCTTCCTATTGCTCCTCCTGTAGGGTCTTTAGATGCAAATCCTCCAAGTGCATCTATTGATATAGTATTAAAAGATACAGCTGTGTTTGGATCTATACTGCTGTTAGTATTTTCCATTACTGTAGGAATACCGACATCAAATAAATCTAACTTCCAATTAGGATTAGATAACCATTTTGGTGATATAGGATATATACCTCCATTTATAGCTTTTACTAATGCATCCCATCCTCCGCTAAAACCTAATCTGTTTGCAAAGTTAGCCTTTTTTTCATTAGTATTCAAATCCTTTACTTGTATCTGCCCCCGATTAGCTATTGGAATAGTAGTACCATCCTCTAGTTCATATCTTTGAGTTCTTAATACTCCTTTATTTGCCGCTATAAACTTTATTCTTTCATCTCTTAACCCATTTTGTACATTTGTTGTATACCCGGACGGTAATGGATCTTTTTCATTAGCACGCAGTTGTGCTAATCCTGTATTTACTGTAGTATTTTTGTCTAATAAAGACTTTTCTTGTGTAGGTGGATATTCTTTTAAAAATCTACCATTACCCATTTTATCAACTTCTACCCAATTACCGTCTACTCTTTGAAACAATACAATTTTTTTAGGCAGTGTCCTCCCTTTTGCTATTCTTTCCTTTCTTTCTTTAGGATCTGTAATTACTTCTCTAGATATAGATACAAACGGGAATTGATTAAATGCATGACCTGCAGGTATTTTAGGAAATTGTTTTCCTTTATATACTCTAGTAAAATTACGAGGTAATCTAGGTACTATTCTTGCATTTTCTGCATTATTTTTCCAGAAATTGTTATAAAAGTTATCTAAATTAGGTAATTTATTACGTTTTCTTAGTATTTTAATAACTTCTACAGCTCTTGCAGCATATATATCATTAGGTATTATACTTAAGAAAGATTGTGGTGTAGTAGATATACCAGATTGTAATATAGCAAAGTCTATTAAATCATTTTGTACTGTTATAGGCAGTTCCATAAACGCATCATACAATACATTACTTTCGTATGTACTTAATATTTTAGACATGTACTGTAAATTGTTTGTATCATTTACTTCTTTAGTTATAATGGGTATTAATCCTTCTATAAATGGATTTTTCTTCATTCTAGGATCCTGCTGTAGTTTTTGCAACCTTACAGGTAAACTATTAGGTCCCATAAACAGTTCATCTATCCTATTATATATAGATCCAACATTTACACGTTTACCAGAAGCATCAGTTGTTCGCATTAAGCCTTGCAGTGCTGCAGTAATAAAATCATTTTCTGCTTCTCGCATTCCATATATTCTATCTTTTTCTGGATACACTATACTTTGATTTGTAAATACCTTTTTAATATTTTCTAAAGGAGTTGTATTTTTTAATTGACTAGTTATAAAGAACATATTAAACATATTCTTTGACTCTGCAGTAGTATTTCTAAATGCTCCTACATGTGTTAGCCCATATATTTTATCAGCATTACCAAAATAACCTGATTCCATAATTTCAGACTCTTTTGCTAGCATTAAATCTGTGTGATGTCTTCCTTTAGAAGGATTAGTATCAAACGACTGTGCATTTACTAATGTACTTAGTTTGCTACCTACCGCATCATATTGCAAAAAGTCTTTTAATATTTGTAACTGATCTGCAGCTTGTTGTGGAGACATTTTAGATACATCTATACCTACCATAGATTCTAATTGAGCTAATGTAAACATTGTTCTAGTAGGAGATGCTTTCCCATTTAGTTTCTCAGTATATAGGCTAGCTATATAATCTCTAACTTTACGTTTAGACACATTAGCTCCTTTTATTTCTAAAAATTTACTGCTACTATCTTTTAATGTTGTAAAATAATCTCTTATTATAGGCTGATTTAAAAATGTAAATACTTTATCTGTAGGAACCCCTGCTCTAATTAAAAAGAACATTGCATTACTAGCTTCTGGTACAGCATTTAAATCAAATATAAATGGATCATCTGCTACATCTACATATGCATTTACAAGTTCAGACATTATACCAGTTATAAGTTCATCTGAGTTTTGTCCTTTTTCATTTATTGCATATTGTCTAGCTAAACTTATTTCACCTCCATTACTAGATGCGTCAAATCCTGCAAAGTTTATACTAGGTTTATATGATTCTCCTGCTGATTCTACTGTAGTGTTAGCAGGTATAAATAATCCTGCTTGCTGAGATTTAACTACGTGTGTAGAATTTACAGCTGCTATTCCCAGGCCTGCTTGTCCTGACCAGAAAGATGTCCCTGTTTTTAATACGTGTGCTAAGGATATTAATTCTGCGTAACTAGGAGAGCCTGGGTCTAACTTTGGATTGAGTTCTCTTAGCCTTGTAACATGTTTTTTTAGAATGTCTACACCTATAGGAGATAGTAACTGCTCATATGAATTAGCATCTTCTAATATCATTTTAGATATATCCATTATTCTATTTTGTATAGCTCCTTTGTCATTTAACTGTTCAATAGTTTTTTCTTTGTTTTCTTTTTTAAACTGTGTAAATGTAGGTATGTCTTTTACTCTTTTTTGTAATTCTTTATATTGATTTACTATAGAATCTAATCTTTTATCTTCAGATAAATTTTTATCTGCATTAAAAGTATTTTCAAGCACCTTCATTTCTTCATCACTAAATGCTTTTTCTGCAAATATTGCTACCATTAATCTATCTACAGCATCACCAAGACCAGTATATTTATCTTCTCTTCTATAACGTTTAGCCTCAGTTAATTCTCTATCTAAATCTTTTATAAAGTTTAAAGTAGGGCCATATTTATCGTCATAAAATTTTTGCAAAGTTTTTTCAGTTGCATATCCATTTTCATCTACAGCTCCTTCTAAATATTCTTTTTTTCTTATTTTACCTCTTCCGTCAATTCTATATGCAGGGAAGTATAATGTTAATTTATCAATATCAAAGTCAGATCCAGATTTAGTTACTAGCTCTGCTGGTACTACAATTTGCGAACCTGATTTTTCAGGTAAGAATCCTTTTACTTTTATGAATTCAATAGAATGAAGCCCATCAGTTGGTATACGGAACCCTATAACTTCTAGTAAAGATTGATCTCCTACCTTTTCTCCTTGTTTATTATATATACCATCAGGTCTTATTTCCATATCAACACCAAAGTACTCTTTAAAGTAATGTGGCATTAAAACTTCCATACCTAATGTTTTAGATGACCCTATACCAGCATCCTCTTTTCTGTAGAATTTTAATGGGCTACCTATATTATACTGTTTACCAGCTTTTTGTTTAACTGCTCTTAAGGTTGTTTCAAAACCGGTAGATGCAGTTTGTACTCGTAAATCTCCTTTAAATTTTTGTGTTACTACATTATTACCTATAATAGAAAATAATAAACTTTCTATTCTATCTTTATTGACTAGTATATCAAATACTGCTTCTGATTGATTTTGCTTTAACAAAAAATTAACACCGGCTGCAATATTTTCTGGCCATTGCCTACTAGCTATTTCCTCTTGTATAAATTCTGTAAAGCTTTTTAAATCTCCATCCTTAAGTTTATATTTATTACCTTCTTGTACTAAATTAAATCTATCTAATATTCTATTTTTAGATCTATTTACTAATTCAGAGTGTAATCTTTTATATTCTTGAGTTAATTTGTAAACTGGAGACTCTTCGTTTTTCTGCTTTTCTGTTAATAAGTTCCATTCATTAATCCCATTATCAAAATCTACAGGTACTCCCCCATTATACATATTAGCTAATAAGTGTGTACGTGCTTGTGTCCCTACAGTTGATGTAGTTTTAGGTTTTGGGGATATATCTACTTGTATTCCCATATATTTAAAATCAAGAATAGATCTTAAATTTGGTTCTATTTTAGCTATACTACCATCTTTATTATAAAAATTAGGTGCTTTACCATTTTTACCTACTCTATGTCCTACTTTAACACCTGTTGGGAATATTTTAATATCTGTTTGAGTATTATTCATATCTTCTATAAGATCTGCTAGCTGAGTACGTTCTCCATTTACAGTTGCCATTTGCGGGAATATAGGTGCTAATGATAACTTCATAAAATATGGAGCATATATAGGATTATTTGTAATCTGTGGTCCAAAATACTGAGGTTTTAAAACAGGGAATGTTTCAAATAAAGTTTTTGATGGTACTACTGCATCAGGATTACTCATTATTTCTTGAAATAAATCTTCCTGAGCTTGACTCCAATCACCTACTCTTATTAAAAACTCTCTGTAAAAGTCCATAGAAGCATATGCTTGTGCATCAGCTTCTTCTATATTTGTATACTTATCAGCCTTTTCTTTTCCTAAGTATCTTATTAGTTCAATATAATATGCATCATCTACTGTTGTTACAGGATCTGCACTTACTGATACATTAAATGTTCCATTTGCTTCTTTACCATCCCATCTACGGAATTCAGGTTGATTAAGCCAATTGTCTATTGCATTATCTACTCTAGCAAATTTCTTTGTACCTATTAATCCTTTGGTTCTTTTGTACAATGCTTTGTAAAAAGCAGGATCCCCAAATAAAACTTTTAATTGTTCATTATGTCCTATAAATGTACGTAATGCTATTGCTTCTGCTATTTTATTTACTTGGTTTTGAGATAAAGTTTTAGGTGCAGGTCCATCTAAATTAAATAGTTTTTGTAGTAATTGTGGGTCTAATCCATTATTTACTAAACTTACATCTTCTATAATTCTGTTTTTATGTAACAGTTCCCTAATAGTTTTAGCTTCCTTTTTTAAATACTTTCTAGTTAATCCTGCAACATAGTCCCCGTTAGATTCCATAAACTCGTCAACATTCATAGTACCATTTAAAGCTTTAGTTAAGTCTGCTTTAAATAGCTTATGTTGCTTAGTTTCGCTTGGTATATTTACAATAGAATCAAAAATTCTTAAACCTTGCGCTTCATTTCTAAAATAATTTACATCAGATCCTATACCATCAGCATTTAAATTTCTAGCTAATTGCAGTTCATCTTTAAAGTACCCTTTATATATTTTATTTGCTTTTAAAATATTAGAAGGTGTAGATTCTGGAAGAGTTATTCCGTATTCTGTTTTACCATCAGCTGTTCTTAATAAAGACGATATTGGATTTTTTTGCAGTAAAGAATTTGCCATAATAGCTAACCTATCTCCAGGACTTAATTTAGATGTTAAAGAGCCCTGTTTAGAATTCCTAGTGTCTAAACCTTGTATAACATTTATACTAGTTTGTCCTCCTTGTTGAGAATGCTTTATTAAAAGAGAATTTAATGCATGTGGATTTCCTTCTAAATGTCTAGGCAATATTCCTTTATTTAAATCAGAAAGCACCATACTCATATAGTTATGCAACGTAATACCATATACCGGCTTTCCTTCTGGCGTAAAATGTCTTAATTCTACAACTGTATCATTATGTAATAACTCTGCTTCTATTAACTTTCCAAGCTTTGTAGTTATATTTAAATGATCTCTACTAAATAAATCTGAGTCTTTTGTATTGTCGTCTAATTGACTTATAATCCATGAAAATGTATCTGTTAAAATAACAGGTAAACTTTCTTCGTTTAATTTATTATTATTATCTAATAAGGCATCTGGGTTACTAAATGTAATACCCATAGCACTATAAAAATCTATTAAGGCAGGCCCTTGAATTTCTTTAAGTTTCTTAGGATTATTTTGTAGATCTCGTATAGATAATTTTACACCTAAACTTTTAATAGGTATTTTGTAATCTAAGTCAATAACATTTACACCATCTTCTTGTTTAAGCATGGTGCCTATCTTAGCCATTAAATTACTTTTCCACTGTCTACCTATAATACCATTAATTTGTTGTTTATTAGAATCTATAGGGTGAAAGTTTCCTCTTTCATCTATTAAATAAGTTATAAATTTATTTTTAGTAGTTGTAAATTCTTGTGCAAATAAATTATGTGTCTTAAGTTCGTCGTAAGACATTGTACCTGTATTACCTATATCTCCTAATCTTTTTAATAGCTCTGTAATATAAGGACGATTAGGTTCTAATGCTTTTAATACTTCAATCTGCTGACTAATAGTAGTTGTATTTGTTAACTTTTCTTTTAAAAAGTTCATAGTCTTAGTATAATCTACTACAGATGGTAATCCTGTAACCTGGCTTCTTTCTCCAGGTAAGGTTCCTATCATTAATTTAATTAAAGGATTTGCATTAGTTACAGTAGAAAAGTTAAAAGAGTCTAATATATTATATACATCTTTAGATCTATCTTGCTCTAACGCCACGTCATCCATTTCTATATTATAATCTAATCCAAACTGCATTATAAAGTTTCTATGCTGTCTAAATAAGTATCTAGTATTATCTTGTATATACCTTAAATCTTTTACTAGATTAGCGTATAACGTTATATTACCTTTCTTTTTAGCAATTGCAGCTAATTGATATAAATCTTTTTTAAGATCTTTTATAGATTCTGTATATTTTAATTTTAAAGTTCTGCTAAATTCCTGTTTACGTGTAGGATCTGTTAGTAATTCTATATCTGCGCTAGTTATAGGATTGTCGTTAAATAACTGTTTTCCTAAATACATAGATATATTATTCATTAACTCAACAGAATCTGTTGCAGATTTACCTTCTAGTATAGCCATTTCTGCTACTGCGTCTAAATCATTTCTGGTATCCGGTTTAGACTCTGCATATTTACCTGCATTAATGTTTTCAAATAATCTTTGAACTTCTGCCATAGACGGATCAGGTTGTAATGTATTACTTAGCCCAAGATGTGTTCTTAAAAAGTTTTTAATTAAATCAAAAATTCTTTTGAAAAACCCTTTTTCTGCAGTCTCGTATTTTGTTAAATCACGTGTACCATTACTTAGTATGTATTTTCTAAACTCTTCTGCTAACCATTCTTCTGCTTCTCTATTTGTAAAATCTTTAAAAGATTTCATCTCCTTTCCAAATCCTGGTCTGCCCTTTCCTTTTAAATTTTTAACAGCTGAATACATACCCTCTCTAGACTCTTTAGAAAGTATATATAAAGATACTTGATGGAATGTTTCATGATATGCTACACCTCCGGGACCTATAGTAGATACAAGAGTTTTACCGTGCCCTAATACACGACCATAGCTTCTTCTATTATTTCTATTAATAACGCCTATGACCTTAATTATTTCGTTCCAAGGCAACATTCTAGTAGCATTTTTAATTTCATCTATTAGTTGCTGATTATCTCTATTCTGTACTTCTATACTATCTACATAGGCCATGTCAGCCTCGTCATCTAAGTTTACATCTCCCTCTGGATCAAAATCATCCATAAAGTTATCTGCGTCTGTTACATCGACTTCTGAAGGCTCTGTATTTTCTGAAATTAAATCACTTAAATCTGTTGTACTGCTAGAAGTTTCATCTATATTTTCATTTGTAGATGGCGTTGGAGAAGGATCTTCAGAAGGTAACTCTTCATCTCTTTCAATTTGCTCGTCAGTAAGTGTATAATTTTCTTTTTCTTGCTCTAAGTTCATATCTGCGTGATATTTAAAAGCTAAGAAATCTTCAAATCCTACTGTCCACGGATCTTGTTTATATTCTGCAAAATCTTTTTTAAGTAAATTTATTGTTTGATCCCAAGTCAATCCTTTAGGGAAAGTAGATTCAATCATAGGATTAGTAGGATCTATTTGAAAGTAGTTTAGTATAGCCTTATGCCCAGTAACTTTACCGTCTACAATAATAGGAGTTATTTTGATACCGTTAGGAAAATCAGGAGTTGAAGGTAATGTGTAAGCTTTCTGTTCTCCTAATAAATTTAAAACAGGTGTAAATAATTGTAAAGATTCTGTTTGTGTAGGATGAGCACCCTCTATAGCTTCATCTCCTATAGTTTCATTTGCAATACTAGTATCCTCTGGCGTTAATACAGGGGCTGTACTTCGTTTAGTAGGTTGATTTGCATCAAACATTACTTTTCTATACTTAAATTGAGGTGCTTCTATACCTTCATCATCTTGAGGGACAGATACTTGCAAAGGAGGCGCTGTATCTCTACCTTCATTTTCTAATAAATACTCAACATAGTTTTTATATGTTTTAGTTTTTTCTTGATTCACATTCAAGTTATTATCTAAAACTAAGTGTGTATACGGATTAGATGTAGCTTTCTTTCCTTTTTCTTTTGTTCTAGAAGCATTAACCATAGCCGCATCAACTTGATGATACTTAGTCAATAAGAAATTTTTAAACTCTGCAATTGCTTTTGCATCATTTTTTACCAACTGTTGATTACTAATAAAACCATCTAAGCCATATAAGTATCCTTTTTTATTTCTATCATAGCTAAGTCTGTACTCTGGTTTGTAATGATCTTTATTTTTAGAGGTAACATTACCCATAAATACAACATTTCTTACTTGTCGTATTAAATCAGGTATTTCAAGATCTACTCCTTCAACTATATGTAGCCTATCTTTTATATAATTTGTTTTTTCTGCACCTTTTAATCCTTGTTCTTCAGCCTCTTTAGTAGCTTGTGCTCTATTTTCAGCTATTTTTCTAAGAATATTAGTTACATTATCTGCTTCAGAAGATTCTAATGTTCTAACCTTAAATGGTATATAACCTCCATTTTTTTCTACATATACAAAACCTGGATTTACATCTAAGGATCTAGCTTTACCTTTTTTACCTAAAGTTATAGTAGCTCTTCCTGTAGTTTTATTTACGTTTTTTGCAATTTTTAAATCTACTTGATCTAAATTTGTCTGACCTACTCTACCTTTAGCTGGAAACAATTTGTTTTCTTGGAAATTTGGCATTCCTACACTAACCTCATTTATTCTGTATATTTTATTTAATACAGATACACCATCTTCATAATTTTTATTTAATGTATTTGCTCTCCATTGTGCCCATGCATTTGATTTTTCTTCTACTAAGGCATCGTATTCTTCTTGAGGTCTTTCTAATGGATTAGAAAATCTGCTTACTTGTCCATCTTCAGTTTCTAGTTCAGTAGTTGAACGTTTTGCAGATGTAAAGGCAACAGTACCCTTATTAGAATTCTTACCTTTTTCTGTTACTAAATAAGGTTGACCAGAATTAGTATAAACCATAACAAGTTTAATGTCTGCTTTTTGAGCATCCATAGAACCTGTATCATCAAATTTACCAGTATCTTCATTATAAAAACTATCTTTTAAAGCCTCTTTAATTCTAGGATCTAAATTAGGGTCGTTTAAATCATTAGCGGATACAGCCATTAAACTTACAGTAGCTTGTTTACTACCCTTTTTAACTCTATAAGGATGATAAGCATTTAATGCTCTATAAAATTTTAATTGATTTTTATGGTGTTTATATTCTTTTTCTTCGTCTGTAGTCCTACTTTTCTTTGCACCTAATATTCTATATCTTTCTAAATGTGTATTATGCATACCTGTTGTAGAAGAGTATAAATAAGGAGACTCTACAGACATTGTGTACAATCTTTTATTGTCTTTTTCTGTATTTTTATCGTTATTAGTATTGTTCCCGTCTGTAGGAGGATTAGGATCAGTAGTAGTATCTGATGGTTTAGGATCACTAGGATCTGCACTATCATCATCTTTATTTGCAATAGGTTTTAAAATTTCCTCTTCTAGCTCTAACATTAACTCTGTTAACTCATCCATTATAGTTTGGAATCTGCCTGCTTCTATTACACTATTAGCTAGTTGTATTGTTTGATCTGCATCTGCTTCATTACCTTGGTCAGATCTAATTTCATTTATAAGATTTTTAATATTAGATATTTCATTATCTAATAAATCTAGTTCTTGTTTTAAAAAGTTAGCATCATTTAAAGCGTTATTTACTTTAAATACATCTTGTAAATACACATCTAAAGGATCTAATATACCTGGATTATCTTCTATAAAAGTTCTGTACTCAGAAAAAGTAGTTAATCCTTTACCTCCAGTTTCATATATTATATTTAATAACCGACGTAATGGTGTAGATTTTCTTTGCTCTTGCGGAACTCCATCCTCTTCTTCCTGAGCTTCTAATACTGCTACGGTTTTATCAGCATTGCTTACATTATTTACATAAATCTCATCCAAAGTTTTACCTTGTACAGACTGAAGACCAGATTCAGCTTCTTTTAGTTTACGTATAAGAATTTGTTCTAGATCATTTCTAGTCTGTTTTAATTCAAAGATTTTTTCTTGTAGTATTGCTATATTTGTTTTTGCAGCATCTACAACCTCATTTATACCATCTATAATTTCTTTAGATTTTTTTATGTGGTCTGCAGGTTCTTGTAAAGACTTTCCTGATTCCATATCACCTATAATAGGTAATCCTAGTAATTCAGCCCCAGTCATACGAACTTGTTTACTTAGTTCATAAGTAGCATCAAAGTCCATAGTAAATATTCCTTGCTCTGGATCATAATGTTTTTCTACAAGTTCAGTTATATAATCTTGTTGTGCTACAATTTCATCTACAAGCTCTTGAGTTTCTTTAATAGCAAGTTCACTTTCTTTTATAAGCTCATTTAATACTGTGTGGAATTCTTTAAGTTCTTGTACTTTTTTGCTAGATATAAACTTACCATCCTTTCTATATCTTCCCTTAGTATCTTGTTTAAATCCTTCATACTCTTCTTCAAGCTCTATAAGATATTGTAAAATCTTTTCTTCTTCTTCAGCTATTTTGTTATGCAGCTCTTTAATCTTTTCTCCTTTCTTTTCTTTTAGCTTTTTTAACGCATCTAATAATTTAGTTGCTTTTTCTTTTTCTGTAGTTATAATATCTTGTTCTGCAATACCTCTAAGAATACTAGGATCTACAGGAGTTTGATTTTTATCTCCATCTTCATACAATATACCTTCGGGAGTAAATCTATAGAATTTATCATTAACTTTAAATTTAGCATTAGGACCAAATTTTTGAAATAGTTCTCTAGCTTCAGGGTCCATTAATCCTTCTACACCTTCTTCATTTTTTATATCTTCAATATATCTTTCTATTTCTTGTAAATGCTGATCTCTCGCAACTTTAGGACCATACATAAGATTATTAAAGTTTCCAATAAACTCATGTCTTCTAGCACGTAAATGTCTAAGATCTTTAATTAACTGAAGAGCTTCTTTAAGATTTTTACCATATCCTGCAGGATCGTTTTGTCCCCATTCTTCCATTTGCGGTAAAAAGGCTGATAATAAATCTAATTCTTCTGCTGTTAATTCTGTTATATCTACTTCTGGGCTACCTGCAAACTGATCAATTCTAACCCTTAATTGTTCTAAAGTATCTGCTATAATTGCTCTAGCCTCTTCTATAGACTTGCCTGGAATAGGAGATTCTTTCATTTTTCCAGAGTCAATATCTTTTAATACTTTTTGATATTTTTTATAATTATGTAAATCAGTAGAACTGCTAAAATCACTTAATGTAAACGATTTTGAATTTTCCCCTTCACCGTATACTATAGTCCTTGCAGCTCCTTTATTTTTAGTATCTTGTGACTCTACAACTCTACCACCTGTTAATTCTGCTAGTGCGTAAGTTAATGCTTTTTCTCTCTCTGACACGTTTTCAATTACTGATAACGAGTGCGCCATACTCTCTCTTAACTTTTTAGCTTCTTCATTAGTCCACTTTTCTTTACCAAAGTCAAACATTCCATCTACTGCATCAAAACCTTCCTTGATTTTGTTTGCTCTTTTTATAACATCATCTGCAACTTTATTTTTTCTTTTTGATATGTCTGCTGAACTTTTAAAATCTTCTTTATTGTAATCAAACAATTCCATAAATTGTTCATCACTTAAGTTTCTAAGTGATTCTGCATCTTCTACAATATCTGCAAACTGACCACTCATTATTTTTGATTTTACATATGAAAATAACTGGTCGTTTTCAAGATCTTTCCAAGCGGCTAAATTACCTTCAGCCATGGCATGGTCCATTAAATTAGATAGTTCTTGTGTTTCAGTCATAAACTCGCCCTGAGATTTTAAAGCGGCTAATAAATCAACATTTTTATTGTAGTAGTCAGCCATAAAATCTTGTAGATCTTCTCTTGCTCCAACGTCTTTCAATTGTTGCTGTATATTTGTAAGACTTCCACTAGCTCCAGGTAAACCAATTGCACCTATTAAAAATCCTAACATTACCTCAGTCATACCATCATCACTACCATAAGTTTCCATACCAGCCTGTCTAGTAGCTTCTAACAAAGAAACGGCAGTTTTTTGACCCTCAGGCCCATACTTTAACATATTGTAATTATATGCAGCTTTATCAATTACAGATTGCCCACCTTCTTCTACAAACCCTTCATACAAAGGAACTTTTAATGCTGCTTTAGTTCTAGATAATCCTTTGTTTATAAATTCTTGTGCTTTTTGTGGTACTCCTAAAGCTTGTCCTAAACGACTTGTTTTATATGCAGCTTGCGCTTTTTTACTAGCTCCTTTACCTGCTACTCTAACACCTTTTCCAAATCCAGGTATAATAGAAGACATAGCCTTATTCCATCCTTTTTTTATTGCATGACCTGGTCCATATAGTTTACTAAGCATTAACATATTACCTCCTCCAACAAGAAGTAAATTACCTGTAAATACACCATTAGAACTTGCTCTAGCTACTTTTTCTATTTTCTCAAGTTCTGTTTCAGACAATTCTTTACCCCCATTTTCTAGTTTTGCTTTATCTATTAGAGCTTGTTTTAAATGATCATAATGCCCTCTAGCTTCAACACCAGCTTCATATCCAGCTCCTGTATAGATTTGCCTCATAAGGTTTCCTCCTTGTCTTAATAAGGTAGTTTGTTGAGCAGCCCTTGTTAGTTCCTTTAACTTATTAGCATCTGCTCCTCTATCTGCTACTTTAAATATTCTTTTTAGACGAGCCATGTTTCTTGCATGTGCAGCCGCTGCTATTGGCGCTGCTGCTCCAAATGTTAAACCTGTAGCATAAACCCAAGCCATTTCTGTTAATGCTGCACCAGCAACAAAACTCATACCATTCATAAATTGATCAGACCAAAAATTAGCAGTTCCCGCTCTTCTCCAAAACTCTGCCTCTCTTTCATATTTAGTATAATAATTAGGAAGCTTGTTATCCATCCATTCATTTATATTATCTAAACTATTTGCAAATGAGTTATTAAATACTTTATCAAATTCTAAATTATATAAACCAGAAGCCGCCCCATAAATAGCACCTATTGTACCTCCAACAAGATTTGTGCCTGTTTTACCTAAAGCTTTAAGCATACCATTGGCCCACTTGTCGCCTTTACTTTGACGTCTTCCTCTAGTTTCATTAATATCTACTGCTTGCTCTAATGTAAGCCCCTCATGTTTTCTATGAAAATCCCATTTAGAATCTCCTAACCCTAAACCTAAATTACCTAAAGGTGTAGGAGACATTTCTTTTATTGCCGACTGGCCTTTAATTCTAGCTACAGGAGCGTAAGAGGATATATCAGGAGATATATCTTCTTTTTTTTCTTCTTCTTGTTCAGTAAGTTGATTATCTACAGGAAGTTCTTCTGTAGTAGAAAAATTTGTTAAATCAGGTGTTAATTCCTCAGCCATATAATTTAGTTTTATGTAAGTCCGCTACTACTTAATTTTGCAGCATTTAAATAGTTCATGTAAGAAGTTGATCTCATAAAGCCTTGCATTTCAGCTTCCATTAATGAATCTATTAAATGCATGCCTCTCCACTGACTTGGATTAGAAGCATTTGTAGGTCCAACAGATTTATAAATATCTTGAGATACTTTTCCATCTACTACTTTGTAATAATCTATGTTTAGTATAGGTTCTATAGTTCTAGTTTTAGGATTAAACTCATACGAATAATTACCTACTTGCATAACTGGCACATCTCCGTCTATTCTAGTTAATCCTAATTCAACTGATGTAGTTTGATTGTAGTTATGATTTCGCAAGTTATTCATTATTTCGTGACTCTTACTAAATGCTTGTTCACCATCTCTAGTTCCCCCTACTTCTATTTCTACTGAAAAAGCTTTAGTACCTTGCTCTCTATTTGCAGGAACTTGCACTGTTATTATATGAGAACCTGGAGTTCGACCACCAGCTGTAAATCCAGGGGCTGAAATATTTTTTGGATCTCTTAATGCAGCTTCAATTGCAGCTCTAGTTGCGTTTTTGCCTTTACCGCTACCTCCTCCTCTTCTATATAAATCTGCTAAGAAATCTATTGATTCAGATTTACTTTGACTAAATTGGCCTTTACTATTTCTTACTATCCAAGGCACTCCATCAAATGTACCTTGATGTACTTGATTTGCTACATATGTTTGATATCCTTGATTTGGTACATACATCTTTTCTACAAAATGTGTATATGCTTTTTGAGCATCAGATAATGATTGTAAAAATTCTTTATCATTTTTAAAATAAGCCTGCCCATTAGAATCTACTGCGTATCTGTGTTCTTTATTCTTTAAAAGTAAATTAGCTACATAAGCATCTCTATTTGCTTTTAATTTAGCTTGTTCTACTTTATTTACATCTCCGCCCGCAGCATCTATATCTACGTCTAATTGAGCAGCAATATCTGTTAGTATTGTTTCTATGTTTTCTTCTGTTATTGGCACATTAGCAAGTCCAGACTCACGCATAAAAGAATTACTAAAATTGTAATTACCGCTACCATCATCTTTAAAATACTTATCTTTTAATATACCATCCTTATTCTTTAGAATATCTAAAGCTGTTATAGGTTTACTATTTTGAACAACGTTTCTTCTAACAGAAGTTAATTCTAACTGACTACTAGTCTCTTGCATATTATCTAATTGTTTAAAAAAGTAATCATTTTTCATATACTGTAACTTCTTACCAACTTGTTTAGATCCTATAGCCTGCATTTGTTGCCCTATTACATTTAAAGCTTCTTCTTGCGTAAAATTTTGCCCTGTAGCGCTATTTATATCTAATTCAGTTAACTTCCTTAATTGCTGTCTTCCTTCGCTAGAATCTAAATAGGCGCCTTGTAAAGCATTTACAATTCTTTTTACTTTTTCTTCGCCAATTTCAGTTCCGTATGCCATATACCCTAATATATCTTGCTCAACTAAATTATAACTTTGCAAATATACAGGATCTTCTGCAATATTTTGTAGCATTTCTTCCATTTTGGCTGAATAATTTAATTGTGCTTCTGAAGTTCCTGTAAATATATTAGTACGAACTTCTCCTGTATTAGGATCTACTTCATAAGAACTGTGCGTTTGCCCAGCATCCATCATCATAGGTTGGTTATTTTCATCGTATTGGATATTACCTTGAGCGTCCCTAACATATACTTTATCAAAAAGTACAGTTTGTCCTTTAGCTCTTAATTCCATTTTTACTTTTTGGTCTGTTTCCCAATTAGCATATGATTGCCTAGATGCATTTAATGCTTCATTACCTTGCCAATCTGTTACTGCATTAGATACTACAGTTCCCGCATTTTCAAAATTATTTGCGCTAATAGTATCTTTAAATGTAGAATTAATATTGTCTACAGCTGCTTCTTTATGATGTCTATCCCCATCTAAAACATTCATAGAATTTGCAGTACGATTTAATAAATCATATTGCATTTTATTTTTATCCCATCTATCTCTTAATGTTTGTGCAATTTTTACTCGTTGGGGGTCTACGTATTGACTTACATAAGGTTGTAGTTGATATCTACTATATTTATTAGCCATAAATTTGTTTTTTACGTTTTAGTTTTTTTCTATTTCTTTTGTATCCTCCATATCTAGCATTATCTGCGTCTTGATTATCAGTTTGATTTTCAACATTATTAACTAATTGTTGAGATTGATTTGTATGATAGGTAGTATATTGAGTTAATGCGTTATTGTAGTCTTCAGTACCAGGTGATAAATTAGGATTAGCTTTTCTAAATGCAGTTTCTATTTCCCAAAATCTTTCATTTACACCTGTATTACCAGCAACAGCTCTTGCTAAATCTTGTTGACTTTTATAAGCTAATAAATCTTTAGTCATACCTGCAACGTTTTTAGCCATCGTATCTAATCCACTTAATTTTCTATCTTTAGTGGCTGCTCTTGCTCCAGTATTAAATTCATTAACATACATTCTGTTTTTAACATTTTGCATAGCTGCTTTTTGATTCATACCTGCTTCTTGATTAGCTATAGCTGCATTTTGTCGTTTTTCCATTGCACCAATTTTAGCTTCCTGCTGATTACTCTTTTCGTATGCAGCCATTTTAGCAGCTATACCTCCAGGGCCTAAACCACTTTGCTCTATAAATCTACCCATACCTCTAAGCTCTCTTTGATTTGCTGCTCGTGCATCATCAAACCTTACTCTATCTAAATGAGTTTTTGGTACTTCTCCAGGAGCGGCCATGTAATCAGGTTTAGATCTCATAGCTGCAATAGCTGGTAGCATTTGTATACCCATTCCTACTCCCGCTGCAACTTTATGCCAAGGGAAAGGCTTTTTGAAATCCATGTTTACCTCTGATTCTTTTTTATCTTCATTAAGATCAACTTTTTTATCATCTTCTTTAGGGGTATCATCCGTAGGTTCATCATCTACAGGCTCATCATCTTCTTGATTGTCAAGCATAAGCTTTAAAGCTTCAAATGTATCTGTACCAAATTTACCATCTATACCTGCAAAGTTAACAGATTTTTTTCCTTCTTTTCCAATGTACTCTCCTTCTTCTCCTGTAATAAATCCTTCTTCATCAGGATCTCCCGTTAACCTTGTCTGTAGGTTTTTAACATGTTCAGGATTTTTAAAATCAAAATCTTCTAATCCTGTTAATTGTCTAATCTCTTCTAAATAAGGCTCTACATCATTCATTTTTAGATTATTATATAACCCTTCCCATGCTGCACCTGGACTATCTGTACCTGAATCATCTTCAGAAAAATCGTCTTCAGATCCATCATTTATATCACCTTCATACTCTCCTTGTTGCCATTGTCTAAAGAAATAAAAATAATCTGGATTACTTGAATCAATGCCAGTTTGTTGTTGAAATTTCAACTCTTCTTCACTAGTACCTGAGCCTGGATCATCTGAGCCTGAATCGTCTGATGATGTATCTTGTACTGGAAAATTATAAGAAGGGTTCTCACCTAAATTATTCGCTGTATTTGGAAAATAAGCAGTTGTTCCTGTCCCTTTCATATGCTCTTTCATAGCTGCCTCAGATGTAAATGTTTTTTCAGAATTAACATCATTAGGATCGTAGTAATAATAAATAACACTATTACCTCTTTCTCCATCAGGGTTATGTGAAGTAGTATAAAATGGAGTATCAGGAGAATTTATGTCATTATTATAAAAAGGATATCCTCCTCGCTTATATAACTTTCTTTTTCCTCCTAAACGCATCTTTTTTCTACCTGCTGTTTTTTCTTGCATATCAGCTAATGCATCAATTTCTGTTTGAGATGCTCCTGACTTTACCATAGCTTCGTGCCTATCTGCAAAAGATCTACCTCCTAGTTTTAAATAACTAGAAAAGAAATAATCTTTTTTACCACCTTTACCAAAGTTTACTTTATCCATAGTTTCGCCTCCTTCTACTTCAGTCATAGGATCTACCATAATACCACCTTGTTCATGGCTTCTACCTATAAATTTAGTAGCTCCACCAGGCAAAGGTTTAGCTATTCCTCCTTGCAGTCGTTGGCCTCCCATTCTACCTAGTTGTCGAGGCATAGGTCCTTGAACATCAGGGCTAGTCATTAAAGGAAATCCTACTGGTCCAGGGTTAATATCTGTATCTATACCTAACAGTTTCTCTCCTTTTAGTGTTTTACCTAATGCTTTTGTAGTATATAATGGATCACCTTTTGAAGCTTTTATAAAAGGATCAACAATATTTGTAGTAGCAGCTGATACTCCTTGTTTTAAATTTTTAGCATTTGTTAAATTATCTAATTGTTTAGCTCCTCCTCTATAAATAGTCTGTGCTAATTTACCACCTGCAACTCCTTGCCCTAGCATAGGAACTGTTGTTAATGCATTAACACCTGTATTTACAGCATGTTTTTTTGCATTATCAATATTTCCACTAAACAAATTAGTTAAAGTTCTAACCCCAGATACACCAGTATTAAGAAGATCTGCTCCTGCTCCAATTACAGGAGTCATTCCTCCTACAGTTAGTGCTGTTTGTATATCGTCTAACTGCTCACTCCAAGGTTGAGTAGCCATTTTTTGATATTTATCAGCTGTTCCGCCTGGTGCATCATAATCTTTTAGTCGTTGACGTTCTTGATTTACATTAAAATCAAATCCTCCTCCTTTGTACATATTTCTTAGTCCTCCATATCTTGCATCATCACTTATGTTAATTTTTACATCTCTACCCTCTCCTGCCTTAGGACCAAATGCAGCAGCCATTTCTCTAAGTTTACCAAATACACTTTTGTTATCTTTTTTTAATATTTCATTAAACTTTTCTTTTTTAGTCAGCCCCCTACTTGCCATATCTTGCTGAATTTTTTTAGCATTATTAAAGTCATATGAATCTGTAACTATTGTATCCATTTTTGCTGATCCATCTTCTCTAGGAACAATTTTAATATTAGCTTGTCCTAGTGTAGTTTTTAAATTATACGCAGGATCTGTAAGAGATTTTTTTGTTATATCACTTAGAGTATCACTTTCATCTGTTTCAGCCCATCCTAAATCCTTTGTCCCCATATCATCAAAATCAGTATACTCAATTATATTTTTTCCTTCAGATAAATTTTTTCTTACTACTTCTTGTAATTTTCTTTTTTGTCTACCTGTTAAATCATCTTCTGTTATATCAGATTCAATCCCTGACATACTTTCAAGTAAAGTTCTAGCATTTAAAGGAATTGTATGTTGCATATTTCTGATTAGTCTTTTTTCATCTGGTCCTCCAGTTTTATAATTTCTTTTAATACGTCTAGGTATTTTTATTTTCCCCATTGTTCGCTCATCATAATTTTCCTCCTCTGGATCTTTCAAAATTTCACCTACTGTTTTATAACTTTCCTCAACAGTATAATTAGGACGATAGCTACCATCTGGCCCCGGGTCATTAGGATAAATATCTCCCTTCCTTGAATAGTAATCAATAGTATTATCTAGACTTCCTCCAACAAATTCTTTCTTTTTCCCCTTATAAAACCGTCCTTTTTCTTTTAGAATAGCATTCCTCATAAGAGTTCTATCTTCTTTAGATAGAATAGTACCTATAGCCATCGGATGATAAGTACCTATATCAGAATGAAAAGCCTTTTTCTTAGAGTCTGTATATCCTGTAGTTGCTGTTATAGGTTTACCGTATTGATCATATATTAACTTTTCTAATCCTTTACCTTTTCCGCCTTTTTGATATAATCTTTTACCTCCCATTCTTGCATACCCCATACCTAAATCGTATCCGCTATATTCTTTCATTTGAGATTGAGCCATTCCCATATTTGCTAATGCTCTTCCTCTTTGTTTTTGCACTTCTCTTTCTCTTGCTTGAGCTTGCTTTGCCATCTTTTTTCCACTAGCAGCACCAAAAATAGCACCACCAATACCACCTGCTAAAGTACCTAATGGACCTAATGCAGATCCTACACTTGCCCATTGACCTGCTTGACTTAACATTCTACCTGTTTTTTCTTTTCCTGTAAATGTAGTTGGATCAAAGTCATCAGCCTTTTTAGATATTGCGCCTCCTATAAGTTGTGCACCCATAGTATATAACATAGGATTTTTAAGAGCACTTGTCAAACTACCCCCCACCTTTGTTTGGGCAAACTCTTTACCTGTCCCTAAAAAACTTTTACCTGTTTGAGAAGCTGTTGATGTAAGATTACTTGCTCCTCCAGTTATATTATCTTGCAATCCTTTTGATACATAATCTTGAACATTAGTTGTTTGCAAATTTAAACCTGGTGAAGCTCCTGCTCCTGGTAATTTACTTGAAAAATCTAAACCTAGATCCATACCCGCAGTAGGATTTGCTAAACTTGGACCTACAGGAGCACCTCCTGTCATTGATTGTAAATCCCCTATAGATAATGGACCTGTAGGTGCTGGTGAAACTCCTGGTTTTTTACCAAAAAGATCTTTTACAAAATCTGTAGCTTTACTACCAAGTTGCTGTGCTTGATCTAACTGAGCTAATTTTTGTAACTGACCTGCAAATTGAGCTGTATTAGCATCTTGTTGTTGTTGTTGCTGCATTGTCTGTTGCCTCCAAGTTCTACTTTGTTGATCTGCAGCATCTAAACCCTGCTCATATTGATCAAGATAATTAGGATCAGTCTGCTCATATACAATATTTTGTATAGGCATCATACTAGCAGGTAACTGGGGTTGATACATACCTCCTGTATTATATCTTCTTATAAGTTTTTTCTTTATAGGGCGTTTTTTACCCTTCTTTTTTATGAGTTTTTTCTTTATCATTGTCTTAGGAATTTACGGACTCCCACTTCTGTGGAGTACAAATTTACTAAATTATTAGCACTATTACTAATAATTAATCTAATTGCTAGGTATTTATCTACGAATTTTTTAGGGTTAGATATGCCAAATGATGTTGAAGCTGCAATAAATTCATCAGCCCCAGTTGAATATAACATTGCTCTACTGTTATCTTGGGATACACCTGCTGGTGTAGGTAAGCCTCCTGGAGTAATAGCATTTCCATCATCATAAAAGAATTGGTCGTAATAATTAGAAGAGTTACCTCCGCCACTTATTACTGAAACTGCACTTGTAGTAAAGTCTCTGAATTTATTTATATACCATTCTTTTCCATTCCTTCTTGCATTAACAAGTTCTTCTACTACTATTTGACCTGAGCACTGATATGTATTATATAAAATAAAAGAAGTTATACCAGGAGTATCTAATTTAATAGACGTTAAATTATCTAAAAAGTCTGATTCATTGCCATAAGTTATTTGTCTTTGTTGGTATACATCAGTAATAAAACTAAAATTATGAAATAGTTTAGATAGATTTGCACCTTGATTATGTATTACTTCGCATTGAGAATCATAACTATAAGGAGTATGTTCAGCTAAAGGGTGCTCATCTATTTCATCAGTATAAAAATTTCCTTTATTATATGGAATATTATGTCTCCATATTAATCTATGTAACCAATATTTAGAATCATCATAATCATTATCTATTATACCTGGAACATACGATCTTAACGAATATATATCTGTTGATGTAGTTAAATATCTATATGGCCAATAATCGTGAAATGATACCCATACATTAAGTTTAGGATAGTAAGATACACTCCAACCCTTTTCTACAAAAAATGGATCTTTGTTATATAAAGTATTTAAAGATCCATTAACTAGATCAATATTTAATAGTTCCCATGTTTCTCCATCGTCTGACCAATAAAAATTATCATCGTTTGGATCATATTTAATTGCTCCATGTTCAGCATCTACAGTACCACTTTGCCAAGCTCTCCAGGCTTTAGAAAACGTTTCAGTTGGCGCTATTTCTCTTTTAGTTAATATTACTCTTTGGAATTCTTCATCCCAAACAGAAAGAAAACTAAATGATAATGGATTATCATCAAAGTTTCTTTTACCAAAATATTCTAACTCATAAGCTAAATTAGTACTAAACCATTTTTCTAGCCCTAGTATACCAATATCTGTTATACTATCAGTAGCCATAAAAACTCTTCTATTTTTTTGGTCTACATAGAAATACCCATATTTAGTTACACAGGTAGACCATTGAGATTGTAATCCTCCATGACCTGATTCTGTTTGTACTAGTTCTACAGGATCCTGAGCAAATATATTTCCACTACCAACAAAAGCTTCAGAGCCATCACCTAACTGCATTGTTTGTTTACCTTGCGTTTTGTATAACGTGTCTTGCATATGTAAATACAATAGGTTATTAAATACAGATATTTTCCATAAGTCTCCCCTATTTTTAGGTAAGTCTTTAAAATCTGTAACTAAAAATACTCTAAAAGCATCTATTAAAGTAGTGTCATCTGACTTTGTACTTCTTATTACTCTAGTAGGAAAATTAGATGGTTGTGCAACTTGTAAAGGTAATGGCGCAGTATGTCCTACATCATTTAATGCATTGTAATCATCATTATATTTTATTTTACCTGTACCCGTTAAATCTATATCGTTATCTAAATCTAATACATCTTTTGCAGGAGCACCTGGATAATAACTTGTAGTTCTATCTTCCATGTGCCTAAAATTAATATTGTCTGTAGATTCAACAATTATATCATATAGTATTCGTATATCATGCCCTAAAAATTGTACACCTACAACATTTTCCATAGGAGCTAAATTAGGACGCAGATGTTTTCTATATCCATACCTAGCAATATATGTATCTCCTCCAAATACATGAGCAGTTTTAAATTTAGTTACAATATCTCCATTTTCAGTACTACCTGTTTGTTTAGTACCATCTCCAAGATCATCATAAGAAAATGGATCTCCCCCATAAGCTGCTGTAATTACAGTGCCATCATCATCTATTTCTTCTTCTACTATTGTATCAGGATTTATAGTATTAGCTAATAAAGCTTGTCCCTCGCTATTACTAATTACGGGTGCACCATCTTCATCTACCCAAAATCTTTTATACTCAGATCCTGTAACTTCATAACCAGTCCAAACTAAATTTTGTGTATCTATAGAATTATACATGTCTAATCTAAATGCATGTAAATTAGATAAATAATAAACTGGTTTAGGTAACTTTTCACCATCCATATCTACTGCTTGAAACCAAACATCTTTATCTGCTAATCTTAACCAGCCAGGATAAGTTGGATCATCTGCATCTCCCCAAGACTCTTCAGGTTTAAATGCTCGTAATGTACTATTTTCATGTAGTAAAAATGATGCATGACTTTCTCCAAAATCATTATATGTTTTGTAACCAAACCCTAATTGTCTACCATTATATATACTATCACCTCTTAAATATGTTTTACATCTTTCTTTTAATACTCTGTTTAGATCTGAAAATCTAGGAAAAGGACCATTTATTCCAATTAGCCAATTGTACATACTTAATCCATTTGTACCCCCACCAAGTGCACCAGATGTAGGTTGGTTTGGAGAATAGTAATGCATACCTACAAGCATGCTATTTACAATTCCGTCCTCTAAACATAAAGATGTACAGTCTTGAGCACCAGGAGGTATAGGTATACAGGGAGCGCCTCCGTGAGAACCAACAGGTATTCCAAACATAGGATTTTCAGGATTATTTACTTCATCTGAACAAGGGTCATCTCCAAAATTTTCATACCAACAATTATGTACAAATCCCGGACCTGTAATAGGAAACATCTCTACTGCATATTCTACTTTAATATGTGTTGACGAAGCTAATGTTCTTTTAGTTCGCATTAAATGAAAGTCATGGAGTCCAAATGCTTGGTACTCTGTTCTATCTGTTCCAAACCATCTAATTGAAGGATATGCATAACTTGATGTAGCATAAGGCCAATTAACCCACATTCTATTGTAGTTTTGACCATCAGGTATATCTCCTGTAAAAGATAAAGATCCCCCTAAAGTTGAAGGACTTGCACATGCAGGATATACTGTATCCCATGTAGGAGCATAAGGATTAACTAAATTTTGCCCTACTATTCTTTTGTCTTCATGGTTTCTTTTTGCGTAATAAATTCTAAACCCTTGACTTTTTTCCCAAACTTCTGGTGGAACTTTTATATCTTCAAATTGTATTCCTAATGCTTGTACATCATGAGAAATAACTCCTTTTATCTCATTGTGTCCTTTAGCCCAAGCAATCCATCCTACATAACTTGATGCATTATTTACTCCAAGAGGAGTTACTGCTATATCAGGCATATTAGTATTAACTGTTCCTGTTCCATCATGTGATGTATTAGTACGATGAACAATAACATATCCTTGCTCTGCAAAAACTACTGTACATTTTTTCTTATCTGTACATCTTTCAAATCTAAAAGGATATACACCTAACCAATCTGCTACTGCAGGCTGACCATTATTTAATTTTCTTAATTTTGGATATGGATAAGCTGAGTTACATCCATAACCTGTTAAAACAGGACCTCCAAATGTTATATTAGGTTTTCTTAAACACCCTAACGGAAAGTACCAATTACCATCTACTTGATTATCACTTACAGCACCAGTATTATCTCCCTCTGCATGGCAATCTAATTCAGTTTTAATTCCAAAAACACTATCTCCTCCTTGTAAATAAAAATCTCCTGCTTTTGTACATCCTGTAGCAAATTCTGTTACTACAGTTGGTCCACCACATGGCCCTCCAAATCCTATTCTTAAATCATCAGCTGTTATATCTGATCCATACATGTCAGCAGGTTCATAAGAGCCTGCTATTCTTCGATAATCCACTTCATTATAATCTGCATAAGCACCTGGAGTATCTGGAAATGAAAATGTATCATAGTAATTACTATGGCTAATAAATACTACTTCAATAGTTTCTCCTACTTGTGGATATTCTCCTAAAAATGGAGTGGCTCCTCTATCTGGACCAAATCTAGAAAACATAAAGAATTTATTGCCCGGACCAGCTCCTAGCATATTTAAAAATTGTTCTGCATAAGTACTACCTTGAATACTATATTCATATCCGTAACTTGATAAATCTGCAGGAGGTCCATAACCGTAAGGAATCGGTCCATTTCCATTATCATCTATACCATCAGCATCATTATCTATATAAGGTTGTGTTCCTCCATAATTTGGATTATAATCAGAAGCATCCGGATCATCGCTTCCAGTAAAATCAGGAGGAAGATTAGGTTCAGCAGTACTAACTTTTAATGCATTTTCTATACTTTGTCCAGTAAAAGTACTTGAAAAACTTTGATTACTACACCATGCATAATTCATAGTATACCATTCTCTTTTATAAGGTACAATCATTATACTCATATCTTTTGATGTACCTAAAACAGTTTTAAAATACTGATTCTCGTTTGATGGAAAATGATGATGTCTTATTCTTTGCCCTCTTAAAACATTTGTAATATATCCAGTATTACTATATCCATTAGCTACATTACTTACTGATTGGTCGTGTTCAACTGTACTTTGTTGAGCTAATCCTTGTAATTCTGCATCCCAGATTTCCCAGTTTTGACCATTAATATCGTCAGCCGGATAAAACTCTGTAGAATTTTGCCAAAAATTCATATTCCTAGCCCCTTTATTTAAAGGATCTTCTGTTGATGTAATTAAACTTGTTTCATAAAAATGAAACATTCTACCACCTCCGTCAGACATATTAACTACTGGGCTAGCTAAAGCATCTTGTGTTTCCATACACTGAGATCCTGTTCCGCTGCCACACATATTATTCCAATAAAATAAATTTTGAATACCACTAGGAGTTGGTATAACTACTGGAAGCCCTGTAACATCATCAATTCCATCAAAATCATCATCAACAGGAGCAGGAGGATCACCGTCTTGTATCTCCCAAGAAGTACCTGACCCTAAAGACCATGATGGGACTTGGCATACAGTACACCCATCAGCTTTATCTTGTATCCTTAATTGCTCTCTTCCTGGTATATGATATGCATATGATTCTGTACCATCATTTAATATAAATGCAATATAAAATGCATATACTTCATCTCTTTGATATCCTTTATATTTAAATATATTTTCAGCATGTCTATATCCTTGAGAAATAGTTGTTGGATTACCAAATGGAGATGTTTCTATATACCCATTTTCTAAAACATCTAATGAATATTCCCTAGGATCAAAATGTGGAAATCTTTTAACAACAGGGTGTGCTTTAATAAAGTTTGCATATTTTTGATAGCCTAAATCTTTACTACCTTGTACATTTCCTAGATACAATACTCCGTCTAATTGATTCATTGTTTTTGCAGTTTCATAACTTGCAACATCTATAATAATATCATTTACACTTAAGTTTGCATAATCTTCTAAACCTGTAAAAGATATTATATTTCTTCCTCCTTGTATTAAGTTAGCAACAGGAATATCATTTAATCTAAATACTACTCTTTGCCCATCCATGTGTCTAATAATAGCTGGTCTTACATATGCGTAATCTGTATTAACATTTGTAACTTCCCAAGCAATAGCTTTACCAGATGGTGTTTTAGGATTTGCTCCGTCATACCTTTCTATAGGTAATACGCCTTCTACATCTTCTACAATAGATACTGGATTAGCAACTGTTAAATAATTTGTTTGAACTAAATCCTGATCTACATATGCTAACGCAATATAATATACTCCTGTTAATAATCCACCACCTGCTTTAATATCATGCAACTCAATATGAGGTACAGGACCTGCAGAAGGAAATAAATTTAACATTTCTCTATGATGTAAATTAGGAGATGATGTAGGATCTATTCCATATAAAACATCTGTAGGTGTAGTTATTGCATTTTCAGCTAACCATCTTTCTTGTCTAGTAACGTTAAACGCTCTAGGAGGATTTAAATCATCTGTCCAATAAACAAATAATTCTCCGTCAGGATTAATTTTATAAGTACCTTCAACAAAATATTCTTTATTAAAATTTAAATCTAATCTAGTTGCTACAGGATTAGGTCCTATATCAGCTGTAATGTCAGTATTAGAATCTTGTATATTTGGACGATATAATGTAGTATATACATCTTTGTCAAATAAACCTATTTCGCCATTATATATAGGATCAGCATTATCACCATAAATTGTAGTCCAATCAGAACCTCCATCGCCCCCATCAGGATCTGGTATATCCATATCAAAGAAAGGAACACTTCTATCATATACTATAAATAAAATAATACGATTATCTGATATTTCTATAGCACCTACTACAATAGAAGCAGGAGGCAATATATTATAATTTATACCTCCATCAGAATTAAATTCATCAATATTATTTATAACTCTAGCTACTGCTTCATTTCCGCTTTCATTAGATAATGCAGATGTTGTTGGGTGTATGTTTATATTTTTAGCATACCTCCAACTACCTTCTAGTTGATCTATATGTGACGTGTCTTTAAATAATCCTTTTATATACTTGCCCATTACATTGATCTATTTAAATTTTCTCTATCTCCTAAACTTTCAAACATTACTGAGTGCTGATTTAAATCTGGTATTAATCTAACCCACTGATTCATAAAACTATTCATTTTATCTATATTAGGAAAATTAGCATTTGCTCTAGCCTGTGAACAATACTTATTCCATTTCTGATCTGCAAATGAATAATCTATTCTATTATTAGGTTTATCAAAACCTCCTAATAACATTTGTTTAAATATATACCAAAACAATGCTTCTTTATAACTAATGTCATCTGGTACTAATGGAAAACATTCTTCGTCTACAGGAAATGCCATGTATGTTAAACACACTGTTCCTGACTCAAAAGAAGTTTTTATATAATCATTATCTATTATATAAGAATCTGCAGCATTAGATATTTCATTAATGCAATCTTCACAATGAATAGCTTTAGGGAAACTACTTGTACCGTATTTAAGCGGTGTTAAAGTATTTCCCCCTTGACCATCAACGTTAAAAAACATCCCCTCTAAAACAATAATCCTACTATTGATTTCATTCAATTCGTTAACATTTGTTTTATATAAAGTATCATATTCTTCAATCCTTTCAGACCATCTAGCTTTACCAGCAGCATCCCTTTTTTCTATAGTCTCATTCATTATTACATTTAAATCTTGTTGATATGTATAAATATCATCTTTTAAAGATTTAACTAAAGTTGTTAATGTTAATAATTCAGATTGTACTTCAGAAGTCATAGTACTATTAACTGCTACTTGATTAATGTAATATAAATCAGTAGGTAATATAGCTTTATGATCTTTTATTGTCAATACAACTTTTTTCATAGTTAATTGAGAATTTGCACCAATGTGCTCTAAGGCCTCTCCTATCCACTCTACTGCATCATCTATCCAGTTAGAATGAGTAGGCTTAATATCTCTCATAACCTTTCTAATAATTGCCTTGCTTGATATTTGTTTATAAATCATAGTTTTAACATTTCCACTTTCTCAGTGATTTATTTATTCTTGAATTAGGATCGTTTGCTTTCTTTTTACCTGTAAGTTTTCTTTTCATACCTTGCATTCTAGCACAAAAAGATTTTTTTCTTGAGCCTCCTTCTGGTTGTGGTGGTTTTATGTTTTGTCCTTGAGCTTTTAAAGATGCACGTCCTTTTGCATTTAATCCGCCGCTAGGACTTTTACCTTCTTTTCTTTGCCATGCAGGACTTTTTAATCCTCCAGACCTCATACAATCTGCACACCCCCCGTACCTTTTCTTTGCAGTTTTAGCAGAATCTTTTAATGCTTTATCTGTTACAGTTCCTTTACCTGATTTAGAAGTTCCTCTTTTTTTAGCTCTGTTCATATAATAATACAAACCTTTTCTTGCTCTACGACCGTCTTTTGTTATGTGATATTTACTTGCCATTTTACTGTTTCTTAAATTTTAAATATGCTAAATCGTCGGTTTTTAGTATGTTTATCAATTTTTCTTTATTTCCTTTTAGTCCTCTTGTAGGTGTGAATCTATATACTGATTTATTTGGAATACGGCATTTACCTTTTTTCCAATAATATTTGCAATAAAATTTATCAGTATAATATATATACCATTTTTCTCCTTTTCCTGTAGAAGAATTATATAAATCTACTCCACTAGATTCTAATTCTTTTCTATACTTTATAGATTCTCCCCAATCTACTCTTGGTGTTCTTGGGTCTCTATCAACTCTTCGTACAGATAAAGTTGATAAATTATTTCCCATATCAAATGTTTCTCCTTCTAATATTGATTCAATAATTTCAATATTAAACTCTTCACAAATTTTCTTAAATGTATTTTTATCTACAGAATCATTATACTCCTTAGTATAATTATTATAAATATTATTAATATTATACATTATTGTTGTTGAGCTTGTTGAGGTTGTTGAGCTTTTCCTGAACCACTTTTAGTTTTAGGATCTTGCATTGTATCAGTTGTAGTATCACTAAATGTTCCAGACAATAACTGTAACTCTCCAGCAGCCATTCCTAATGTTATAGCTTGTATCATATCTGCTGGCATAGGGAAAGGGCTTTTACCATCATAACATTGGCCATCTACACAATCAAAATGTGTTAAATCCATAGGATCTTCAAATATACCTCTTACATTAATAAACTGTAGCCCATTTGCATTATATACATACAAATAATCCTCAATCATATATGCTTTATACCTATTTGCTGTATGTTTATCATAAGGCAAATATTTAATCATATGACTGTCTATTAAAGGTATAGTATTTAATCCTGTTACGTCTCCTACATATGTAATTGCTTCTTGAAAATTAAATCTAACCGTTCTAGGTATTTTAAGTTTAGTTTTAGATACAGAACAAGACACAGGTAAATTACAACATTTAGAAGCATTTATATCTTCTAGTTCTAAACATCCTAAATCTTGTTCTAGATGTCTTGTAATTATACCATTCCTTGCATAATCCCTTCGGATTAGCATGGCTCTATAATGTATTACATTAAACTTAATTTGTTCCAAAGTAATATGCTCACTTTGACTAGGTCGTCCACCTCGCAGTAAATTTAATATATTATGTGCAATTTCATTTAAAGTCATATTTATTTAACATTTGTTTGTAAGTAACCTTCATAACCTCGCTCCTTACTCCAGATATGTGCTTGTGCTGTTCTTTTAGCTTCATAGCCCATACCTTTGTGCCAACTGTCGTTAGAGCATATAGAAGGTAAAAATCTTACCTTTATTCCTCTATATTCATTTACCATTTCTTTATGTAAATGACCACAGTGTGCTTCTCTAAAATTACACCTAGCAAACATAAGAGGCTGCTCAGTTGCCATTATAAGCGGCATTTCAGCAGGTTTCTCTTTATCTCCATGGGTAAACATTATCATATTATTTCCGTACTCAAAATACTTTCTTTGCTCTAGACTATTATCTACTGATACATTTTTGTCATTTTTATACCAGCCTGATATTACATCTCCTGCATAGAACATTCTTTCAAAGTCATGGTTACCAGATACTACAATTACATGTACAGGTGCTATTTCTTTTAAATGATCTATAGCCCTTACCATTAATTGCCAGTAACCTCTAAAAGTATCTTTCCAGTCAGCTACATCATCTTGTGGAGTACCTTTTGTAGTAGATCTCCGCATACCTTCAGAATTCATTCCATCATTACCAATAGGTAATAAGAATTTTTCTATATCAAGTCCTGATGCTTTTTCAACTAGATCTTCTATACAAGACATAAAATTAGCTTCTAGGTCTTGTAAAGTTTCTTCAGTTCGTTTACCATAATGTATATCTGGTAAAGATATTTCGTATACGCAAGGGTCTGTAAGTTTCTTAGTTTTAATCTTAGATACTTTAGGACTGTATTGAGCTGCAAAATCTTCTATTTCTTTTTTAAGCTCATGTTTACTAGCCTCATCTCCTTTTGTTACTACAGAAAATCTTTGATCACCAGACATTGTCTGCCAAAATTTAACAGACTTTACATCTTCAGGTGCAATTTCATTTTTGTCAAGGAACGTTTGAAATTCAGTGATAACACTTTCATTCTCATTTGTATTGCCTTCTCTTGCTTCTATTCTTGCTTCTTTTAAAGCATGCTTACAAGTTTCAACACTACAGTTTAATTTTTCTGATAAACGTTCGGCTCCTTCTTTAAGGTAACCAGGCTTTTCAGAAAGGAAAGCCTTAACTTGGTCTTTAGTCATTTTATATAAATTGGTTAATATTTATTTAGGTTTTTTTGCAG
>TARA_R100000655_G_scaffold39974_1_pt1 | contig 48271 bp, 66 predicted proteins | sample TARA_R100000655 | Tara Oceans TARA_R100000655 (sample SAMEA2622497) | marine metagenome | biome: marine biome (ENVO:00000447); feature: deep chlorophyll maximum layer (ENVO:xxxxxxxx); material: "saline water (ENVO:00002010), including plankton (ENVO:xxxxxxxx)" | depth 90 m
AGTTTGTGCTGCTGTTGATAAAGTTCCTGCTAGTGTAGTTGCTGTTAGTGTTCCTGTAATATCAATTCCAATTTGACCATCACGACCATCTAAAGCAATAACAGAAGTTCCACTTGAATTTCTTACATTTAAAACACCACCACTAGATGTTGGAGTAATACTAATGTTGTCCGTGCCATCAGAATGGTCTACTGTAATTCCTACTGTACTAACAATCCCATCTGTATTAAGTGTTCCTGTAACATCTACACCTGAACTTGTTGTAGCAAGTTTTGCACTATTATCGTGATAAAGGGTTACTGCACCATCTGCTGCACATACAATGCTTTCTTCATTAAGTTTAGCTTGTATATGCACAGCACCATTAGTATCTGCTATGTAAATATTACCTGTTGAATTAGCTATGTAACTGTTTGAACCATCGTGATAAATCTCTAGGTCTCCACCTGTACCTATCTTTATCTTATCGTTATCTCCCATAACAAGATGAGTAGCTAAAGTTACTTCTCCTGTTACACCTAATGTTCCTGATATTGCAATATTAGTATCTAACTTTGCACTAGTGATAGCACCATCTACAATAAGTTCACTTGGTACTAATGTATATGACATTATTTACTCTCCAGTTTAGCTTTAAGTTCTTCTACTTCTGCTGATAGTTCTTTAACTGCATTAATAAGTGGATATATAAACATAGCTTGTGCTAAATGTTGTGAGCCATCTTCTTGCTCTGACCAACCACCAAAATTTTTGTGTCCTACTTTCTCTAATGCTTTTTCTACATCTTGTGCAATCATTCCATACAGATTTGTTTCTGTGTCCATGTGATTTTCTGTTTCTGAATAGTCTTTGTAATGTTTTGGAAATTCAGTATTAGGTTTCCAATTAAAAGTTACAGGTTTCAATTCATTTATAAAACTTAAACCTAAGTCTGTATTTTCTATATTAGTTTTTTTATGGAAATCAGAGTTTCTTGTAAAAGTAGCATTTGATGTAAATGTACATGATACAACATTACTAGATTTACCAAAGCTAAAAGTATTTGATTGTGGTGCTGCAATATTATCTCCAATAACAATACAGTTTGCTGTTGCTTCACCTGATGTATTTGTAGCATCACCTATACAAACATTTTGACTACCTTGTGTAATATTGTTTCCTGCATCTACACCAACGCAGACATTATTTGCACCTGTTGTAATATTATCTCCTGCTGTTTTTCCAATAGCAGTGTTTCCTGAGCCACCAACACAACGAGTTAAAGCATCATATCCCATACAAGTATTATTGCCACCTGTAGTGATTTGATTTCCTGCACCATTACCCATACCAGTATTTTGATTAGCTGTAGTAACATCGCCTAAAGCATCATTTCCAAAAGCACAATTATCATCGCCAGTTGTACAGCTACTTAAAGCAAAATATCCAAGTCCATTATTACTACTACCACTTGTGTTATCTTCAAGACACTTTGCACCAACTGCTGTATTACCATGTGCAGTATTTTTGTTTAAAGCATTTTGACCTACAGCAGTATTTTGAAAGTGTGTACTTGATGCACTTAAAGCATTATAACCAACAGCAACATTCCATTTACCATTATCAGCATTTAATCCATCACCTGCATTTGAACCTATACAAACATTTCCTTGACCTGTATCTATTGATTCACCAGCACCATGTCCAATACAAACATTGTTATTACCTGTAGTACAAGCTGTTAAAGCACCATCACCGATTGCTGTATTCGCATCTGCTGTAGTATTTGCATCTAATGCATTTCTTCCAATAGCTACATTTTCACTACCTGTGGTATTGACTGACATAGCATTTTGACCAATAGCAACATTTCTATCCCCAGTTGTATTGCTTGTTAATGAACTTTCTCCTACTGCAGTATTGCTATGTCCTTCAGTGTTTGCATCTAGTGACCTTCTTCCTACAGCTGTGTTGTCATAGCCAGTTGTATTTACAAGCATAGCTTCGTAGCCCACTGCTGTATTATTATCTGCAGTTGTATTTCCAGTTAATGTCGCATAACCTAATCCTGTATTAAAGTCACCAGTTGTATTAGCATCTAAAGAAAAAGTACCCATAGCTGTATTTCTAGCACCTGTAGTGTTTGCTACTAAAGCACTTCTACCTACTGCTGTATTGTAATCACCTGTGGTATTTGCTGCTAATGAACCTTGTCCTATAGCAGTATTTTCTGTTCCTGTTGTGTTTACTTTTAAAGATGATTGACCAACGGCAGTATTTTTATCTGCTGTGGTGTTTGCTTCCAATGCTTTAAATCCTATAGCTGTATTTGCATCTCCAGTTGTATTAGCTTCTAAACTTTGTAAACCTACGCCTACATTAGAATGACCCTCTGTGTTTGATAAAAGAGATGAATGACCTATAGCGACATTATTACTTGCTGTTGTGTTTGCTGCTAAAGCACTAGCACCTAAAGCAACATTATCTGCACCTGTTGTATTTGCTAGTAGCGACCCGTTACCTATTGCTGTATTGGTGTCTGCTGTAGTATTGTTTTCTAACGAATTAGCACCTATAGAAACATTACCTGTGCCTGTCGTGTTTGTTCTTAATGCATCTTTACCTATAGCAACATTATTATTGCCTGTTGTATGGTCTTCTAAAGCTTTATAACCTACTGCTGTGTTACTATCGCCTGAAGTCAAAGCTGAAAATACATCAACACCTAATGCAGTATTAAAATTAGCTGCATCTATTGTGCCTGTGGCATTATCACCAACCATAATAGAATCAGTACCAAATGTTTTAAATGTTGGTCCACTTGCTGGTGCATCTTCCCATTGAATGCCACTACCTGTTGATGTTAATAATTGACCATCTGTGCCTTGTTGCCCACTAATTGTTAAATTTGGTATCTCTGCTGTACCAGTTACAGTTACACCACTACTTGTTGTTACTAATTTTGTAGAACCTGAATAGTTAAGAGTTACAGCACCACTAGGAGTAAATTGTGCCATAGTAGAATTACCTGCTACATTTCTAAAATGTATAGTATTATCAGAATCAATAAATAATGAACCTTCACCAACTTCTCTTATAAATGTATTAGTTCCACTATGATAAATCTCTAAATCTGCACCAGCACCTATTTTTAAAATATCGTTATCGCCCATATTTAGATGCGAACCGACTGTAAGTTCTCCTGATATAGATATATTGGTATCTAACTTAGCACTTGTTACCTGTGCATCTCTTATATGTGCTGTATCTATAGAAGCATCTACATATTGGTCAGAATCAACACTATTTGCTGACATCTTTGCGTTAGTAATTGCACTATCAGATATTTTTGCTGTAAGGATTGCATCATCTGCAATCTTTGCTGTAGTAATAGCATTATCATTTATAGAAGCAGTAACAACAGAGTTACTAGCTAACTGGTCTGCACCAACAGCATCATCTTTAATTACACCACTTGTGACTTTAGTATTAGCCATTGTCTTTTAACTCCTTTACTTCTGCTTTTAGTGTTTCAATTTGTTCTTGTTGTTCTTGTATAGCTTTGACCAGCAATGGTGTTATACGACCATAGTCTAAACTTTGAGGAACTATTTTACCTTTTTCATCTACTTTATCTTTAACACCTGAAACTGCATCAGCAAATATTTCATCTACTTCATGTGCTATAAATCCCTCACTAACTAATTCACTATTATCTATCCAATCAAATTTAACAGGTTTTAATTTATTAACTCTGTCAATTCCATTTTCAATAGGTCTTATATTTGTTTTAAGCCTATAATCTGATGAAGTATTATAAGTAGTTGCTGAACCATTAATTGAGATACTTCCAACAGCATTTCCTGCATTTTCTCTAAATATAGCCATAAAAGCAGTATCTACACCACCTGCTCTTTCGTGCATAAACTCCATCAATTCAATATTTGCAGTTGATGAATTATATAAACCAAGATTTGATGTGCTTGATGTACTACCATTTTCTATAAATAATTTTGGAGTAGAACCCATATCTGCATTTTTTGTTGATGTTGAATTTATTGATACTGTTCCACCACTATGAATACGCATAGCTTCTGTGCCTTCAGGTTCAAACTGAATGTTACCACCACTTACAAATGTTTGTAATCTAAGGTCACTTCCTGTATTGAGTAAAGATGCAGTTCGTGTGCCACTACTATTTTCAAGATTATATATACCACCTGTTGACCCACCTCTTAAGTTTAAAACTCTGTAACCACTAAATCCAGAATGGTCTGAACCTATACTTACATCTCCACCATCTGTAATTCTTAATCTTTCGGTTGGTGCTGTATCAGTAACAACATCTCTTGTAAGAAAAATAAGTTCGCCTTTTGTATCTCCTGCTGTGCTTGTTTCTTTAAAACCTATATAAGCTGGAGAGTTTGTGTTTGTAGCATCAGTATAACCAAAACCAATCATAAAATGACCAGTACTACCATCAGGTCCAAAATCATCACTACCAAGTTGTAAGTAAGTATTTGCTGCTGTTATAGATGTTGGTGCATTTTGACCTGCTGCATTAGAAATTGTTAGCTTACCTAGAGGTGCTGTATTTCCAATTCCAACTTTACCTTCACCTGTAACTCTAAGCCTTGATGTACCACCAGAATCTAAAACTTGTAATGCGTGGTCTGTTGCATTTGTTCCTGCTTGTATTTCCAAACCATAATTTACACCTGTACCTGCTGTATTTTTTATTAGTGTAGTATTTTGGTTGCTAGTAGAAGATTCAACATGAAGTGGTGTTGTAGGACTTGTAGTTCCTATTCCAACACCTGAAGATTGAATACGCATCAATTCAGTTTCATTATTAAGCCTAAAGTGTGTAATATCACTATCTAAATACAAAGCACCTGAAGCATTTATTTGACCTGAAGATGGTAGTGTTATGTCTCCACCAAAAGTTGCACCTGCATTAAAAGTAGCTGCACCTGCATTAGACATATCAAGTGTGAGAGCATTTATCCCTGACCCTGCATCACTACCTCTGAATACTATATCTCCATCTGAAATTTTACTTTCAAATCTAAAATTGTTTCCATCTTTCTCTACAGAACCAAAATGTGTACCACCATCTTTATAATTAATTGCACCACCATCTACATCTATATTAAGTTCTCCAGCTATATCTAATGTTAAGTTGCCTGAACTTACATCTATTTCTTGACCATCAATAGTTATGTTATCTACTACAACTCCTGCATTTGCTGTAAGTACGCCTGTAGAAGCTAGTGTTCCTGCAACAGCTATGTTTGTATCTAGTTTTGCAGAAGTAACTGCATCGTCTGCAATTTTTACTGTTGTTACTGCATTACTTGCTAGTTTTGCACTTGTAACATTAGCATCAGCAATCGTACTGGTGGTGACTGTATCTGAAGCTGGTGTGTTAAGTGCAGTTTGACTAAACATGATTACATCTATAGCTGTGCTATTGACTGGTGCAGTATCAAAGGTAAGAGTTGTTCCACTTACTGTGTAAGTAGATTTGTGTTGATAAACACCATCAATGTAAATCTGTGTATTGTTTTCGTTTGTTGGACTTATAGATAATGTAAATGCAACTGTTGAACCATCTCCACTAAAGGCATTTTGTGTTACAGAAGAACCTGCTATGTTTGCTTTTATGTGGTTGATTACTACTTTTCTACTATTAACAGGTGCAGTATCAAAAGTAACTGTTGTACCACTAGCAACAAAATCTGCTTTGTTTTGATACACACCATCTATAAATATAATTAAATCATCTTCGCTACTTACATTTGAACTAATTGTAAATGCTGTTGTACTACCATCTCCTGTAAAAGTGTTGGTTTCCATAGCACTTGCACCACCACCTGCTATCGCACCCCATGCACCATTTTGATAACCTTCAAATTCTTCATTAGTTGAGTTATACCTAAACATACCATTTGCAGGTGAACCATTCCTTTGTCCTGTTGTTCCTGCTGGTACTTTAATTGAATCAGTACCACTTAGTGTCATGTTTGCAAAAGTAGGACTATCAGAAGTCGCTACAGCTTGTCCTATAGATACTGCTGTTCCTGAAACAGAAACACCTGTTCCTGCTGTAAGAGTTGTTATGTTTGCACTACCATCAAAGCTAACACCATTAATAGTTCTTGCGTTTGCTAATGTAGTAGCAGTACTTGCTAAAGCAACAGCTATATTTGCACTTCCATCAAAGGAAGTACCACCGATTGTTCTTGCTGTAGCTAATATAGTTGCTGTTGCAGCATTTCCTGTTGTATCTTGATTTCCTGTTGTATTTACACCTGCAAGGTTAATATTAGCTGTTCCATCAAAAGAAACACCACCAATAGTACGAGCATTAGCAAGTGCTGTAGCTGTAGCAGAAAGTGCTACTGCAATATTACCTGTACCATCAAAACTTGTTCCACCAATTGTTCTAGCTGTTTCTAAAGCTGTAGCTGTACTAGCGTTACCTGTAACATCACCAGTTAAAGGGCCACTAAATGCATCACTAGTAACAGTGCCATCAAAGAATGCATTTTTAAATTCTGCTGATGATGTTCCTAAATCTATATCATTATCTGTAGAAGGAACTAAAGCACCATTAGTAAGTTTAATTTGACTTTCATTACCTGCAAAGAAATGTATTTCATCTGCAGTTCCAAAGTCTATTTTAGTTTGGTCATCTTCTCCAATCTTAATATCAGTAGCAAGTAAGCTTGTTATAGTAGTTTGTGCAGGGTTTATAACGAAATCTAATGTTCCATCTCCATCTTCATAAGTTACAGTGATACCAGTTTCGGTATTACTGGAAACCATTGCCCCAACAATATCTTGTATTTCTTCTGTAGTTTTACCACTAGAACCATACGAAAATGAACCATCTCCATCAGATAAGACTGCTTGTCCTGCAGTTCCGTTGCCTGATATGTTGAGTTGAGCAGCACCCACAACATTGTCGTCAATACTTGCACTTAAAGCCACATTACCTGAACCATCAAATGCTATAGCACTAGCTGTAATATCTCCTGTTATAGAGAAATTTCTGCTATTTGCTAATGTTGTAGATGTATCTGCATTACCTGTTACATCACCTGTTATATCACCAACAAAAGCAGTAGATGTGATTGAGGTAGCACCTGTAACAACACCAGCATCAATGATAATAGTTCCATCTAAAACAATTTGTTGACCACTAAGAGGAGTTATATTGAGGTCTGTTCCTGCAGAGCTAGATATTGTATTACCATTGATGTTGATATTATCAACTTGTAATGCTGTTAAAGTTCCTAAAGAAGTTATATTAGTTTGAGCAGCACCTGTGACTGTTGCAGATGTACCTGTAACATTACCAGTTACATTTCCTACAAATGCTGTAGAAGTTATAGAAGTTGCACCAGTAACTACTCCTGCATCTATAACTATTGCACCATCTAATACTATTTGTTGTCCTGCTAATGGTGTAATGTTTAAATCTGTACCTGCTGTAGATGATATTGTGTTGCCATTAATATTAATGTTATCTACTTGTAAAGCAGTCAATGTGCCTAAACTTGTAATATTTGTTTGTGCTGCTGTTTGTATAGCACCTGTTAAGTTACCTGTTACATTACCTTCTAAGTTCGCAACAAGTGTAGCTATCTGAAAACCTGTTCCACTTGTATTAACAGTAGTTGTAGGTTCTGCTTCTAGTAATTCAAAGAGTTTATATTTACCACTGTCGTTTTGGTCTCTAAATAAACCTGAAAACTGATTATTTGAACCTGATGCTCTGTATTGACCATAAAAACCAATATCTAAAGAATTAGCTGTATTGTCTTTAGCTAATTTAATTAATGGGTCTGTAACATGAAGTTCGTTAGTATCTGTAGTTGTTGTTGTTCCATTAACAGTTAAGTTACCTGATATAGTTACATTGTCAGGTAATCCTATAGTTACAGTAGAACCTTCACTTCCTGAACCTGAAACTTCTATTTCGTTCGTTGTACCACTTATACCTGCTACATAGTTACCAGTAGTGTCTGTTCCAAGAGCAACACTATTTGCTGCTATTGTAGTAGATAAAGTAATGTTACCTGTTCCGTCAAACGATACACCTGAAGCAGTTACATCTCCTGATAAAGCTATTGTACGACCAGTTGCTAAAGCTGTTGCTGTTGATGCATTTCCACTTAATGCTGCTGTTACTGTTCCAAATTGCACATTGTCTGATGTACCTACTGACTGACCAATTGCAATAGTTGGTGTTGCAGATTCACCACTATTATTTGCTAAAGATACACCAGTTCCAGCTACTAAGCTTTCAACATAAGAACCAGTTGTATCAGTACCTAATACAATACTATTTGCTTGAATTGTTGTAGATATAGAAATACCTGCTGTACCATCAAAGTTTGCAGTACCTACTACATCTCCTGATAACGCAATGGCTCTAGCTGTTGCAAGTGCTGTAGCTGTAGAAGCATTACCAACCAATGCACCTGTTACTTGGTTAAACTCTACATCATCTCCTGTACCTACAGATTGACCTATTGCAAATGTTACTCCATTACCTGAAGCTGTACTTGTTACACCAGTGCCACCTAATAGCGATAAAGTCTCTGAATCAAGGTCAATTGCTATCGTAGAAGAACCATCACTAATATCAAGGTCTTGTGCAGTTATATTTGTATCTACATAGGTTTTAATTGCTTTTGCAGATGCTAATGTTGTATCTGTAGCTGCTACACTTGATAAATCGGTATCTAATACACCTACTTTTAGATTATCTACTTCTATGTTAGTAACTGCATTACTATTAACATCTATTGTTTTGTTAGTTAGTGTTTGACTGCCTGAAAGCGTTGCTACTGTGTTATCTATAGCAAAAGTTACTGTATTAGTGTTTGCAGTTGAATCTATACCAGTACCACCAGCTAATGTGAGTGTTTCTGAGTCTAAATCTATTGCTATATCGTTACTACCATCAGATACATCTAAATCCTGTGCTGTGACTTGCGAATCTACATACGCTTTAATAGATTGCTGACTAGCAACTGCTGTAGCTGAATTACTAGACATATTATCTTCATCTTTAAATGCTGTGCCTGATAATGTGCCATTAAGTACTGGACTTGTAAGTGTTTTGTTAGTTAATGTAGCTGTAGTGCCTGAAAAGTAAGTATCTAATCTTGTAACAGCTAATTGTTTCATAGTTCCATTGTCATTAACTATGAATTGGTCTGCATCTACTAAAACTACAGAACTTGCACTAGTATCACCATCTAATACATTTATTTCTGTACCAGTTGTAGTTATTGCTGTAGAACCATTTATTTTTGGTGATGTAAGTGTCTTATTAGTAAATGTTTGTGTACCAGTGAGAGTTGCTACTGTTCCATCTATAGCAAAAGTAAAGTTATTACCACTTAGCGAAGAAGTAAGACCTGTACCACCTAACAGACCTAATACTTCGGAATCTAAGTCTATTGAACCACTATTAGAACCATCTGAAACATCTAGGTCTTCTGCTGTAAGTTGTGTATCAACATAAGCTTTAATTGATTGTTGTGATGCTACCTTAGTTGCACTGTTACTTGACATATCATCTTCGTCAAGAAAAGCACTTCCTGATATAGCTGTATTTAATACTGGTGATGTAAGTGTAGGGGAAGTAAGTGTTTTATTTGTTAAAGTTTGTGTTCCTGATAAGGTTGTAACAGTTGCGTCTATTGCAAAGGTAACATTGTTACCACTAGCTGTAGATGAGATACCTACACCACCAAGTAATCCTAAAGTTTCACTATCTAAATCAATAGCAATAGTTGTTGAGCCATCTGATATATCTAAATCTTGTAAAGTTACTTGTGCATCTACATAAGCTTTAATACTTTGTTGTGTAGATAAAGCAGTAGCACTATCTGTTGCCATATTATCTTCATCTAGTATGGTAGTTACTGTTGCACCACCTTCTCCGAGTTGTAGATTAAATAACTTTTGTGTTAGTTGTTTGCCTTCGGTTGTATCGTTTGCTGTCCATTGAGTATTGCCATTATCATATATAAGTAAAGCACCATTATTACTTGCACCAGCAGTATTTTGGTCAACACTTTTTCCCATAATAGCACTTGGACCAGCAACACCTTGTGTGCCAACAGTTGTTACTGTTATGCCACTAGTATCGGTAATTGTTATTTGATTTACAGTGCTTACACTTGTAATTGTAATGCTATCAACAGAACTCATGCTGTAATGTTTCTCCTAACACTATAAGTACCTTCAATGATTCTTGTAACAACACCACCACCACTTGTTATTTCTAAATCAAACACACCATCATCAGGCGATAAATTGCCTGTATCTGTAGAACTTATTGTTAACACTATTGTTCCTGCAGTACCACCCATAGTCATACGACCATTTGCAGTTGTAAGGGATAGGATTGTTGCAGATGCATCAGGTTTTTCTTTTAGTGACATAGCACCTGTAAAACCTGTAAGGTTTATTACTGCATTAGATGAATCTTTTAGAGTAAGCGTCTGACCAAATGTCGCACCTTGCTCTATGATAAAATGATGATAACCTGCACTCATTAAAACTTCCTATAAATTGCATGGTATCTACCATTTAGCTTCTGCTATGTTAATCATAACAAAGAATTTATGAAGATGCTTTCTTTGTCGTTTTCTTTTTAGTAGTTTTCTTTTTTGCAGTCGTTTTTTTCTTAGGTGCTTCTCCACCTTCCCATGCTTCATTCACATCAGGGGTGTCAGGGTCATCACCTATAAGTTGACCTTTATCGTTTCTTGCTCTTTTAACTTCTTTTACATCAGCTTCTACTTGAACAGTTTCATCTACTGAATCAACTTTAACTTCCATTGCCCAACCATTTTCAATAAATGAATCCATTAATTCATCTTGCCATGTACCTTCAGATTCAACTATTTCATCTGCTGTATAAAGTTTTACTTCAGTTCCATGTTCATTACATGAAGCTGGTTTTGGAACTACTATTTTAAATTTTCTTGCCATTTTTTTTACCTATTTAAAGGGGGGTTTACACCCCCCAAGAGTTTCCTCAATTAAGCGTCATGTTTGACATTTGTAATCGGAGCCGACCTTGGTCTACTCTTAACAATCATTCCACTAATGGGTGTACCATTAGAATGTGTTCCAGTTTTTGCTAGAACTAGTCTTACATATCTCTTACCACCAACATAACCAACTTGCCATGTATCACCTGTGGTATCTGGGTCTCCACCTGTAGTACCATCAAGTTTAAGCCAAATACCACCAGCAGTAATTGTACCATTGACGATATCTGCTTGAGCACAGTCAGTAAAAGTTGAATTATCATCAGAATGTTCTAATGAAATTTCAAAATATACTGAAGATGATAATGTATCACCCTCTGCACCCACGCTAACTACAGCAGTTGCTTCTTCAAAGCCTTGTAAATCAATACCAGTGCCATTGGCAGCAGCAGTTTTTACAGCATTGATGATTGAGTTGCCTATTGAAATATTATTTGATAAATCTTGCATTAGTTACTCCTCGCTTACGCTGTTATTTTAAGTTTATTTATGGCTTCAGGAATAATCACTTGCCCACCAACTCTTTTTCTAGCAATGTATCTTACATTACCAGTAGTTGCTTGGGTAAATGGGTCTCTTAAAACCGCTAAGCTCACTCTATCCACAATCATGTATGCTTTACTAAAGTCACCAAAGGCAACTGGAAAAGCATTTTGTGCAATAGAAGGCATATCTGTAGCTTCTACATAAGGTTGACCTAAAATAGTGTTAACCATGTTTCCACCTAACATCATGCCTGTTTGAAAAACATACTGACCAGCAGTATCTTTAAGTTTTCTAATAGCAGCTAATGTGCTTCTGTTAAATACAAAAGTACCATTTCTACCATAGTCAGACTTAATGTTATGCACTAATGAAATCAAGCTATCTGCAAGTATTGCACTATTAGAACCTGAATCTACTGAGCTAACATCACTGTTAGTCATAAATCCTTCAGGTTTGCCTACAGCATTACCACTTACAAATGCAGTTCCCTCAGCTTTTGCAAACTGTGTAGAGAACTCTGATTGCATTTCTGCTTCTAAGTCAAATACTGAATCTTCTAAGTCCTGCTCAGAAATATCAACAAGAGCATAATGCTCATGTGCTGGTAATTCTTCAAGACCTACTGTATATCCAGTAGTTTCACTTCTTGTTCCACTTTCAGCTACCCATGCTGCAGAGAATGTACCAGTCCTTTTTGGGATTTGTACACTTCTTTGCCCTGTGCTTCTTACTCTAGCAATACTACGAATAGGTGAGATTTCTGTTATATCTTTTAACAGTTCTTTTATATATTCAGGTGGTGCTAAGTATCCGCCAGTTGAGTCATTGCTGACTGTTAAAGCTTTCTTTTCTACTGCATCAAGACCTTCTATGCCTTTTCTACAATATTTGTCAAAAGCTTCCATGTATTCATCTACTTGCTTACTTTCAAAGCCTGAATTTGGTCTTTTTACGACTGTTTCAAGTTTATCTAGTTGGCTTTTGATGTTTTCAGCGTTTTGTTCAGCAATCGTTAGCTTCTGATTGATGTCTTCATAAGAATCCATCTTAGCTTCCATTTTAGCTAATTTCTCGTCCACATATGCTGTACTTTCGCCTTTTTCTATCGCTTCAAGTCTTTCGTCATTGACCTTTTTAAATTCTTCAAAGGTTGAACCCATTTCTTGAATAGCGTTTTTTACATCTTCCGACATATTAATCTCCTATATTAAGATTTTAAGGTTAAAGTTAAGTTCTTTATGGCATCTACCAATTCAGCATTTGAGCCAACCTCTCGTTGACTGAATGCATCAGTTACGGCTTTTGCTGCAACTTTCGCTTCTGAACGAGATAATGCGAAAGCGTCTCGCATTCCATTTTCCCATTCTCTTATGGAAATTTCTTCACCTTTAACCGACATTACTGTCGCTTTTGGGTTCATTGGAAAAGTTACCAACGAAACTTCCATTAAATCTACTTCTTTAATAATTCGCTTATTTGCTCTTTTATCGTAAGAAACTTCTTTAGGGTTTACTCTAAATCCTATAGATAGACCATCTAAAGCACCCATTTTTAATAATTCGTATGCTTCTTGACCAGCTTGTGTTTTTAACGCTAACCGACCTTTTACATATAGACCTCTATCATCTTCTCTGATTTCATCAAATACACCAATAGGCATATCTGACTTATGTTGATAAAGTAATTTAACTTGATGTGGTTTTTTCTTTTTTAACGAAGAAGCAAATGCACCTGATTCTATAACATCGTTACCTAAATCTTTATTACCAAATACAGAACCATATCCCTCAAATGTTCCATAATCTTTATCTTCTTCTTCATCGTGATATGCTTTTAACTCTGATTTAACTTCTAAAGTTTCTTCAAGATTATCTAAAGCATCTTTCATGTCTTTAGGTTTTTTCTTTTTAGGTTTTTTGCCATATCCTGATACTTCTCTGCCAGTAAGTTCAGTATATTCTTCGTGGGTATTACATGGCATATAGATTGTATTACCATTATCGTCATGAGAATGTGTGCCTACACAACCGATTTCTTTTGCTCTTGCTTCAGCTTCTTCTTCGGTAGTAAAAACATCTTCTCGTAGTTCTTCTTTGCTATCTAAAGAATCTTCTTTATTGTTTTCATAACTGGTGTTACAGACAGCTAACCTTTGATTTGAATTAAATTCGTCAACCATAGTGCTATCTCCCATGCATCGTTCTGTAAATTCTTGCCTAGACTCATTCTGTTTTGGTTTGGGTATAGGCATAATTACTTCATATAGTATCTTATTGGATTGATTTGCACAATATATAGTACATAAAATATATTTACTCCATATCTCTTTCATCTGCATAAACAATTACACATCTACAGTTTATTACATTAGCTGCACCACCTCTTGTATCGCCTGCAAACCCCATCGGCACACCACCAACTGTAAAGTCTTCGTCCATGTCTACTATTTGACCACTAGCTGCAGAGTGTGTAGGTCTTGTTCGTGCATCATTAGTTGCAACCCATTTCTTTAACATCTTCATACCTAAATCTTCTTGTACTGTTTTGTGATACGAATGATTTGCAAAAGAAGCTGCACTATGTGTTTCTGTTCTTGCAATAAGTGCTGCTCTTGCTCTGCTTATTGGTAAAAACTTATCTGATACAAGTTTTGCTATCTGTGGAAGTGTAAGATTATCTGTTCTACCTTGTTCTATTATTTTAGATATTCGGTTTGCCATACGAACACTTATACCAGTTAATATTAATTGTCGTGATGTAAAATATTCATTAACTACATTCTCAAAGTCTATACTTCTGCCAAATACAACTGCTTCTTGTTTGTAATTATCTTCATACTTGTTTTCGTTAAAATCGTAAATAGCTTTAAACACCCTTCGGTAGTGTGATTGTATTAGAGGTATAAAGTCTTCGTTTAATATTTGTACTGCTGTTGCTTCTTGATATATTCCGTATTCTTTATATAAATGCATTTGCACTCTTACAAACTTTCTAAATAAAGAATCTAATCTTTTAAAAAACCTTTTTTCTAAATTGTTTCTTAATATTAATTGTTGTCTTATCTCGTTGCGTTCAGATATTCGTCTCTGTCTCAGACTTCTTATTCTTTTGAATTGGGTTGCCTGACTCATAAGTGGAAAAAATTAATAAATGTAACTCACAAGTCAGGTCTTAGATGATAATGGGTGACCTTTTGGAAATAAATCAGAATCATGTTTGCCACCTTGATATCTGCCTTTTCTTAATGCAAATAAAAATGAATTAACACGAGCATATGCCCATCTGTCAGCGCCACCACTTGCTCTTACAGCTGGTCTTACACTAGAAGGATTTGTGTTGTATGCGCCTACACCACGCTTAAAAACAGCAGATAACATTCTTAAAGTTGCTCTCTTTTTAGAATTATCTCCATATTTTTCATTATGTTCATCTACTTTCTTTTTTAATGCTTCTTTTATCTTAGCTGATAATTGTTTTGTATCTTCAGGTATTGCTATATGTGTGTCTTCTTCTAAAGGTTCAAAATCTTCCATTTGCTTTTTACCTTCTAATTTTTTAGTAAGTTCTAATATTACATCTTTCATACCTTGTTCGCCAAGAGTTCCAACTACTCCCCATTTTATTTGTGCAACTACACCTGCTACATTACTTAAATTAGGTTGTACAGAACTATTTTTAAATTTTTGTCCGTCTCTAAAATGTCTTGCAGCCCAAGCTTCCCTTTCTTTTATCCACTTTAATACTGCTGGTGATTCGGAACCATCTCTTGCTCTACCCCATAACATATAAGCTTCATTACCTCGTATATTTCCACCTGCTCTCCATATTCCTTTTGGTCCATCATTTTTAACATTAGATGCAAATTCGTAACTAAATTGCGGATAATTACTGTTTCTTAATGAAATCTTTTTATTATCCCCACTTTTAGGAAAATTAGTTAAATCGTTCTTTTCTTCTTCCATACTAAAGTCATCATAATCATCAAAGTTATCTTCGTATTCCTTTAAATCTTCTTCATTAACTGGGTCTTTAGGTTTATCTACACTTTCATCTGTCAATGGGAATAATGTTGCTGATATATATAAATCATCTGCACCATCTACAGGTTGCAATCCAATAATCTCTCTAGCTTCGTTTCTTGTCATAATGCCTTCACGAACTGCTGATGTTACATTCTCATATATCTTTCTTCTTCTTTCTGATAATGCTGGTATTGAATCAATATCAAATTCAAGCATTAATCTATCATCAAACATAGGCACTAACCATTCGTTCAGGTCAGATGCTAATTTTCTAAGGTGTGGAATTATTGTTTCTTCGTAAAGTGCTAATCTTGCTTCTGCTACATTAGAATATGTTTGCGCATCAGGCACACCTACTAATTGACTAGGTACTCCAAAGCACATAGCAATATCAGTAGCACTCATGTGTTTTAAGTTTAAGAAATCCATATCTTTAGGACTTAAACCCATTTCACGCCAGTCAAAGTCACCTTCTAATAATAAAGGTCTTCCTGCATTAGCAGTACCACTAAATCTATTATTAAGGTCTGTAAGTAATTGTTGTCTTTGTGATTCTGTTAAATTTACTGCAAATCCTGCATCGTCTTGTGGTTTAAATATAACAGCGCCACTTGGTCTAGCACCATTTTGTAATAAGTTAACGTTGTGTTTACTAGATAAATTAAACTGGTCTATTTCTACAGCAGCAGCACTCATTGGACTCAGGCCATAATAATCGTCTAAGGGATTCCATAACTTAATATGTTTAAGTTCACTAAATCCATTTTCTTGGTCTACTTCGTATGTATGCTGTACTCTACCATTAAGTATGTATTGATACTTATCAGGTATTGAGTTACCACTACCCTTTATAACAATTCTATCAGGTCTTAATTGGTGTAATTCTTTAGGTGTACCTTGTTCTGCACCTACTTTTAATATATATGCATTACCACTTAACAGAACATAACCAAATAAGCTATTAAAAAACTCAGAGTATGATTGTAGTGGATTTGGTCTTTTAAGTAAGTCTATTAATGGGTGTTCTTCTAATATTTGGTCACCTGCTTTTACAATAAAAGGTACAGCACTTGCACCTTTAGATATTTCATTTACACATCTATAAACAATAGCGTTTTTTAAATACCCTTCTTTTGCAAGGTCTTGATACTTATAAACTTTAGCATCTTGAGTACCAACACCAAAGTAACCCATCATATTGCTTTGTTTAGTTTGCGTAGGATTTATATTAAATATCCTTTGAAATATATTTCTTTGTGCCATTAGCTTATTCTCCAATTTACCTGTCCTTTAGATTTACTTAACTCGGTTAATCCCCAAACTAAAGCATCTAATCTGTCAGGTGAAGTATTTGTCTCGCCAGTATAACTGCACATTTGCTGTTCTAACTCAGGGTACAAACCAATATGATGTACCCTATCTTGTTCATATAATGCTGCGATTGGTTCGGCTCTTAAAATTTTACCTCGTGTTGCTCTTACACTTCTGTAAGGAACATTGGTATCTATATTTCTTATTAACCTTTCTACCAAGTCTCCACCGTTATTTGTTTCAGCTACAATTCTATCAGCTTCCCACTCATAAAATGCATTAATTGCTATTCTACCCCATTTATCAGCAGAATGCCTACCAGATAAATCTTCTAATACATAAAAATTATTATTAAAATCTTTGCCTACAACCATAATACCAGTTTCATCAGAATTTGCATTAGCTGTAACTGCAGGGTCAATAGCTATAATTATTTGTGATAAATCTTTTTCTGTATCTTTCTGTAATCTAGTTCTATCTATTAATTTGTTAGTCCATAAAGCACCATCTATATCATCAACGATTTCTGCATATAATTCTTGTCTTCCTATAGTTGTTCCTTCATATTTTTCTTTAAGCATTGTTAAAGCACTTTCTGCTAGATTTGCTTCATTCTCAAATGTATTACCTCTAGTTACATATACATCATCTCTTTCTACTAAATTTTTTATTAATTGTATTGGCTTTGGTGTTGTAGTAATAACGCATTGAGGATTATCTCCAAGTCTAAGACCAAACATTAGTTGGTCAAATGCTTCTGGGTATCTCCAAGCTGCAACCTCATCACACCATGCTCTATGGAATTGTGGTCCTCTTAACCTATCAGGTTCTTGTGCTGCATATCCTGTAATCTTTGAACCATTAAATAATCTTATTTCAGATACAGATGAACTATAACCTTTAAGGTCTTTAGAATTTAAAAAACATTCTTTAGGTAAAATAGAAAGTAACCCAGAGTTACCACCAAAGCACACCCTTCTTAGGTCTCCATGTGTAGGTGCAACAACAGCACAGTTTACATTAGGATTTCTTAATGCATATAAAGCAATATCTTGTGCACCTGTTCTTGTTTTTCCCCAACCACGACCAGCAAGTATAAGCCATATATAATGTTCTACTTTTGGTTGTAGCTGTTTATCTCTTGCAGTTTCTAACCAACTAGTGCGTAGATTGAACGCTTCTGCTTCTGCTTTCTTCAACCTCGTCAAGCAGTTCCATAGCTCTTCTGAAGCTGTCGTTGTTTTCTGTAATTGTTGCATTAATATTCTCGGTTACTTCTCCTAGTGCAATCTTAGCTAATCGTTGTGCACTAAGTGCAGCATTAGCAAGTGCATTAATTTGTGTTGGTGGTAAACTTTTTTTACCTGACTGCATATCCTGATTATGCTGTGTCATAATTTGGCCAATCATTAAATATAAACCACTAGCAATATTTAAGCTGTTATCGTCATTACTCTTAGACCTTTTTATTAAATCTTTTTTTCTTTCTTTATCTAGTTCCTCTGCAAGATTTGCTTGAAACTGTTCCTTCTGTAACTTCCAGTTATCTTTTCTTGCTGTTCTATATACTGTACTTTGTGCTACCTTATATTTTTTTATAAGTTCGTCTAAGGTTGGATAGATTCTTTGATTATCTTTTTCTATACCCTGTACAAAATCATTTCTAATTTTAAGCTTTTTAGAATCAGTAAGTTTTGTAGGTGTAGTTTTTTTAGTCATATTTTCTAATTAATTATCGCAATATTAGTCCATAAAGTACCTAAAATAAAGCAAATAGTAAAAAAAGACTATATTTATTCCAAAAAGGGTTTACTTTTGTATGCAACACTTTAATATAGTAAATATAAATTGAAAGGAGTTAAAATGAGAACAACTAATACTTATCAAGAAGCAAGAGATAAATTCCTTGCAAAAGCTAATCAGCTATTCAAGAACTACAGCAAAGAACCTTCCGAGCAGTACTGTTCAGAAAGAATGGGTGGTTGGATAATGTTTGATACTAATAACATGGTAATAGGTTGGGTTGGTAACTTAGGCGAGATTACTGTTTACGACTACGAGCCAACTACTAAATCTAATGCTACCAAAGAAAACTTTAGAGGTGCTAAGTAATGGATAAAAAACATAGACTAGAAAATGGTAAATATTACAACCCATTAAGAGTTAAAAAATATTTAGAAATGATTGACTCTGTAAATCAACAAGCAGAGGAAAAAATAGAACGCATACGAAAAGCTAGAGATGAAAAAACTAGCTTCTTTGATAGATGTATTATTGAAGAAAGACAAAAACCTGAGGAGTAAATTATGGGTAATAGGGCAGTAATAACAATAAAAGATGTACATAGACCTAAAGAGGATTGGGCATCACTATATTTACATTGGAACGGTGGTCGTGATTTTGTAGAACCTATTTTAAAAGTTGCTAAGTTATATGGTATTAGATGTAACGCAGACCCAAATTATGGTATAGCTAGATTATGTCAACTTATAGGCAATACATTGGGTGGTACATTATCTTTAGGTGTTGGACCATATAAATCTTTAGATACAGAAAATTGGGATAATGGCACTTATATAATTGATAATTGGGAAATAGTAGAAAGAGAATATTTTGATGGACAAGAACAGGCACATTATGACGCAGATAACACTATCAAAGAAATAAGAGCAATTAACGATAAGATATTTAATTACAAAGAAGATAATGTAAGTGAAATACATGTCTTTAGATAAGTTTGCTAACTTTAGCTTTACATTTGGTATTAATAAAATACACATAAGTTATAAATTGTTTAGCGAAGGATTTGATGATACAGAAATGCATCACATAGAAGTAAATGTAGAAAATTGTAATGCAATACCTTTAACTAGAACAGGTTACAGGTCAGAGATTTTTCCAATGCAGAAAGGAGAAATATTAAGCAAAGAGCAAATACTAGAATGGTTTTATAAAGAAAATGGCCAAGAACAATTAACTTTATTCTAAAAATACTTCTAATTTTTTTAAAACAATTTAGTATAGACAAATACAGAGGTATATATGTCAATAGAATTACTTAATCTATCATTTAAAGTCAAAGGTTTAACTCCAACTAAAAAATTAATATTAGTTATACTTTGTAACTACGCAGATGAAAAAGGTAGTTGTTATCCAAGTTATCAACACATTGCAGATATAGTGGGTCTTAAAGATTCAAGAGGTGTAAGAAGAACTATTAAAGAGTTTGAAAAGCTTGGAATACTTAAAATACAAAATAGAATATTAGATAATGGAAGCTTTACAAGTAATCGTTATTACATACAACTAGCTAAGGGCATAAAGAACCCTATGGGTGCTGACACCCACACCCTCTGGGCATCACAGCCCTGTAATACTAAAGAAGATACTAAAACTCTTTATTCCACAGACTTTATTAATTTTTGGAATATATATCCACGAAAAGCTAGTAAATTTGAATCTGCTAAATCTTTTAAAAAAGCAATACAGATAATACAAAAAGAAGAACTAATTTTAAAAGCTTCAGAATATGCTAAATCTGTTGAATCCCTAGAAGATAAATCTTTCATACCACACGCTGTAACATGGTTAAATCAAAGAAGATATTTTGATGATATAGAAGTTCTTAAAGAAAAGAAAAAAAGACCTATAGCAAATGATTGGGCAACAGACTTAGAATTATGAATGTATTGTTTTTAGTTGCATTTTATACTTATTTTTATCAATCTTAATATTTTTCTTTCTTACTAACTTATTTAACTTAAACTGACTGTAATCTACATAATGATGTATACGATTAAATCTTTTTACAACTTTAGAAATATCTGGGTAAACTTTTAATTGCATTTTAGATTTTTCTAGTGTGCCTTCTTTATCATAAAATTCTTCTGAGTTACCACCTCTAACTTGTTGTGTTGTTATTTTTTCTTGTAAAAAAGCATTAAACTGTATTGTACAAAGACCATTTGTCAACATATCTAAACTTAAAATAGTATCTTCGTTATATCTACCACGCCACCGATAAGGCAAATCATTCTTTATAAAATTACAAGAATAAATCCTAGTATTTAAAATAAAGGGCGGACTTTTTTGCCTTGCAGGTTGAAACATATAATAATTTGGTCCTGCCATGCCTACATTTTCATAACGCAAAACAAAATCTTCCATTGCTCTAAACATAGTTCCTGATGATACTTTTACTTTTTCATTAAGGTTATATCGCCTAAAACTGCGTATGTTATCGTCCATTACCCAATGGTAATCGTAACCTTCTTTAATTGAATAATCCCATACAAAGTTTCGTGCTGGACCTGGCCCAGTAGACTTAGTAAGACCTAGTTCATCACAAGTGTCATACTTTTCTTTATATGACATATCAAGTTCTAATAATTTATTTTTATCCTTAACTTGTTTTAAATACATATCATATTCAGATGGTTCTATTACTAAACGATACGGAACTTTCATGTAATCTAAATATCGTGCTGTATATCGTGTATCTGCTCGTCCTTTAGAAACTATAAATAATGGATATTTAGGATTAGTCATACCTTTTACTTTCAGTATCCATATTTACTTGTTCTGGGTACCATATTGATTTAGTTTTTTCTGTATGATTTTGTTGAAGTAATTCAAAGAAATTATTGCAATCTTCATCTGTAGCAAAATGAACTATTACACTTCGTAAAGAAGTTTTATCACTTTGTTCATATTCTGGCATTCCTTCCCATTCATTTAAGATGCTTTCTACTACCCTATCATCTTGAATAAAAGGCATAATTTGTTCTTTATCAAAACCTATAAGATTAATATTAAAATCTGTATCTGTTAATTCTTTTATTTGTTTCCAAAGCAATTCTTCGTCCCAACTAGAATTTATAGCAATTTTATTGTCTGCAATATTTAATGCTTTCTTTTGGTTTTCTGTTAAACCTTCTAAAATTATGCATGGCACAGTTTCATAAATTAATGTTTTAGCTGCCATCAATCTGCCATGACCAGCAATTAAAAAATTATTTTCATCAACTAACAAAGGATTAGTAAAACCAAACTCTTTAATAGAATCTGCTATCTGAAATACTTGTTTGTTTGTGTGTTTTCTAGGATTTTCTGTATTTATTTCTATATCTTCTATATTTATTTCTTTTACTTTTATCATTTTTTATTCCTTTTGTATTCTTTCTCTTAAAGAGGTTGTTGAAAATGAATGTTTTCTGCTAGTATAAAAAGTTTTTCCAATACCCTTACCAGTAAAATTCTTACCTTTATAATCATCTCCAACAAACCTAATATCTATTGGAGTTGATTCTAATAAATCTAACAAACTTGATTCTGTATCATAAACTAAAATTTCATCTATAAACTTTATTGCACTTAACTGTATAAATCTCTCATATATAGACTGTATCGGAATATTTTTATTTTCTCTGTCTAGATTAGGATTAGTTTGTAATCCTACAATTAAAAAATCACAGTTATTTTTTGCTTCTTTTAACATTACGACATGACCTGCGTGCAATAAATCAAACGCACCACAGGTAAAACCTATTTTCATTCTGATAATTCGTAAAAATCATTTGGTTGTACAGAACCTTCTGTAACTTTATATAGTATTTGCATTTCTTCTTTTCTAGGAATCCTTGTACCTGTTACCCATTTAGCTAATGTACCTTGTGGTATACGAACGCTTGTTGCCATTTCTATTAAATCTATAAATGACATTTGCGTATATTTTTGATTTTTTAAGTAGTCTTTTAAGTGCATGATTAGTCCAAATATGAATTATAAGTGATATAAATACTTTTTGAAAGTGTAACACTAATTAATAATTTATTCCAAAAAAGGTTTACTTTTATAAAAAAACAAGTAAAATGTAATAATAAATTGAGAAAATAAAATGAATAACAATCCATTTGAAGTTTACGATATAGAACATTTTTCGGCTTCTTCTATAAATACTTACATACAAGAACCTGCAATGTGGGTATTTAGATATTTATATAAAAATAAAGGTACAGGCAATCCTGCAATGTGGAGAGGTACTACTGTAGATGAAATTACAGGAGATGCTTTAGATAATAGCAAATCTATAGATATATTAATTCAAGAAGCACTTAGCCGATACGATGGTTTATATAATTATTACTTAGATAAAGTAGATATAGATACAAAAAAATATGAGAAAGAAAGAAGTCTTTTACCTTTGTATGTAGAAACAGCAGTAAATTTTTACAGAGAATTAGGTGCACCTATCTCTTATCAAAAGAAAGTCAGTTTACAATTTGAAGAACTTCCTATTCCAATCATAGGATATATAGACCTTCAATATAGGGGTACAGTTAGAGATATTAAGACTGTACAAAGATTACCCTCTGTTATACCACCTTCTGTTTGTAGGCAGTTATCTGTTTACGCAAAAGCTGAGGATTCAAATGCCTTAGTTGATTATGTATATGTAACTTCTAAAAAAGCAGAAGTTGTAACTATGCCTGTTGACAATGTTAATGAGCATATTGCAGTAGTCAAGAAAGTAGCCATAAATATTATGAACTTACTTTCTTATTCAAATGATATTAACCAAATAGCTAATTTATTCTATCCGAACTACGACCACTTTATGTGGAGTAATCCTTTAGAAGTAGAAGAAGCTAAAAATATATGGAGTTAAAATGAAACCTAATAATGAACTTATAAATGCTTTAATTAAAGCACAAACAAATATGGAAAATGCTAGTAAAAATAAAACTAATACTTTTCACGGAAACTCTTATGCAACATTAGAGTCTTGTTTAGAAGCTGTAAAACAACCTTTGCTTGATGAAGGTATTATGTTCTTACAGCGCTTTGAAGAAAACGAAAAAGGTGTTTGTGTAGAAACCATATTTTATGGTCATAGCAGTGAATTATCAGCAGGAAAATTTTTCTTACCTGCAGATAAACACAATGCATGGGGATTTGGAAGTGCTATGACATACGCAAGAAGATATAGTTTATGTGCTGCTTGTGGAATAGGTGCAGGAATTAAGGTAGAAGAAACTGCTACTGTAGAAGAAACAGGTGCAGATGATGATGGTAATTCTGCTTCAAATGAATTTTAATTATGCAAATGCCTGAATCTTTACAGTCTAAATCCTTAGCTAAACTAACATTAAATGACCTTGTTTTTTTAATTTTATTAAAAGCACAAGAAAAAAATCATTGGCTTACTTTTCAACATATACAAAGCAAAATACATCAAGTATATAGTGCAAATGGCTTTAGTGAGGGATATATACGAAAGAATAAGTTTTATGATTCTACTTCTATAAGTGCTGCTATTAGAGCATTAAGAAATATTAATAATCGTTGTAAGTACAACTTACCAGAAGATATGAGTATAGAAGTAGTTGATAAAAGAAAAAAACTTAATAGCAAAGCTATTGAATATAAATTAATTAATATAGGAGTTAATTATGGCAAACAGTAGAAATATAAAAGTTAGTATTGAAGATGAAGCTAAAGTGCTTGATTTAACAAATCAATTAAGATTTATCTTAAACAATATAGCAGAGTGTAACGATATGTGGATAAGCGATTTAAATACATTAAGAAGTCTTGAATGTAAATTAGAAGATGTATTTGAGTTTAAGTATGACAGTAAAACTTATAGTTATAAACTTAAAAATAGAACAAGGAGTAAATAATGAGTGATAATTACGAACAAAAAGATAACTCAGGTGCTTTATTTAAAGATGATAAAGTAGAAGTTGTTAGAAAAGGTAAGATAATGATTAATAATAAAATGCGTTATGCAAGTATTATTAAGTACGAACCACCTAATGAAAAAGCTAAATACGAACTTTCTATATCTGTTGGCCCACTTTATATTAATAAAGAAGAAGATAAAAAATCTGACAAGAGTCCTGATATTAGTGGTCCAATAAGTATTGATGGTAAGCAATATAAATTTGGTGGGTATAAACAAACAAGTAAAAAAGGTATTGAGTACACATCTGTTTTGTTATACGAGAAAGAAGATAATGATTACCCTTTTCCTAGTGAAGAACAAGATAGCGATTTACCATTTTAGGAGAATATTTTGAAAGTAATTGAAGCATTAAAGATACAAAGTATTTTAGATAAAAAAGAAATACCATGTGATATGCACGATGAATTAACATATTATTCTGAATCACAGGATAAATATATAAAAGTGCATGACATGGATATTACACATTTAGTAAGAGCATTTTTAAGTATGCAAGAAAAGTATAATGTAGCTTTGCACAATTTTTTAAATCAACACATGACACAAAAAATTCGTGACGAAAAAAATAAAAGAAAAAGCTAAAGACCATATTATAAGATGTGCTACTAGTGGTGGTAATGATTTAGTTAGTAATCTAGGTGCTACTGCTACTGCTACTGCTACTCTTTCTTTTAACAGTACAGCAACAGGAGTATCAAATGTAATAAATTCTTGGGATAAAAATGTTTCATATTCTGGTGGTAATACATGGGTTCAAAAAGTACCATATTCTCCACAAGAAATTAAATTTTATTTTTCTACATCATCTTCACATAAAAGAAAATTTAAAGTTGATGAAATATTTAGACATGGTGTTTATATTTTATATAGAAAAAATGTTGTTGTTTATGTAGGAGAAAGTATGAATCCATATTCAAGAATATGCAGTCATAAAAAATCAGATAAAGACTTTGATTGTTTTAGAATTTTATATTGCAAAGAAAGTAGAAAAAAATACTGGGAAAAAAAACTAATAAATGGATATGTACCTGAATACAATAAAACCAATAAAAAAACACCAACAAGACGGCTTATCCTTGTTAATCCAAAAGTGCGTAGAATATAAATGTCTAAAAGAATAGTTGATAAAAAACATTTACAGTATGTTTCAACATTACCCTGTTTTATTACAAAAGCAGGGTTCATAAGTTGTAAAGGACCAATACAAGTTCATCATCTATTAAAACCTAGTGATGGCAAAAGAGGTTGGGGTTTAAAAGCTGGTGATGACCAAGTTATACCATTATGTATGTATCATCATGCACAGCTTCATACTAAGTATGGTAATGAGTTAAAGTTCTTAAAACATTATGGTTTTAAAGAAACAGCAGCACAAGAATATGCAAAGCAACTTTGGGAAAAAAAAGAGCATTGGCTTGATACAGATGATGATTTACCCTTCTAAAAAAACTTAAATATTTATTCCAAAAAGGGTTTACTTTTTGCAAATTCACTATAGAATGGTAGTTATAAAGTTAAATTGAAGGAGAATAAAATGAAAAACTTAAATCAAATAAAAGAAAGAATCCAAAACTACGATTATATGACTTTTAGTCAATATAAAGAGTTAAAAGATAACATCTTAAAACTAAACCAAAACCAAATTGTTGAAATCTACAGCAAGTACATTGACCCTATAGAAGAACTAGAACAGGAAGTATATTACCAAGTTCTTGAATCAGAGTCAGAAACAAATTCCTTTTATAAAAGAACAAAGTACTTTTTTAAATTATCTGAAACTATTGGAACTGTAGTTTTAGATAACTACGAAAAAGAACTAGATAAACCTATTGAAGTACAGATTCAAGAAACACCTGATAATATTCTTTTAGAAATGAATAAGTACGAAATAGGAAACTTAATGACACCTAAGTTAAAAGATTTAGTTATTCAAGAATTAACTAAAAGAAATTTAATGGAGAGTGCATAATGCAAGATACACAAAGACAAAAGGTATATGATTGGGAAGATTCACAATCATTTATGATAAAGAAAAGTTATCTAACTCAAAAACAATGTCATGCAGTTATAAAGCGATTAAATAAAATATTTAATAAGCAAGTTAAACTTAAATTTAAAAATGGTTATGGAAACTCTTTTGCAAGAGGTCAAAAAGAAATTTTTATTCGCAACGAGTGGGCTAGGTCATATAGTGTTCTATTACACGAATATGCTCATTGTTTGACAAATGACAAACATGGTAAAAGTTTTGTATCAGAGTTTTGTGTTCTGCTTCATTACTTACATCCATTTCAACCTTCAATTAGTGAACTAGCTAAAAGTCTTAATAAAGCTAATGTTGATTTTATTAGTTTTGATAAAACTATTGCAAGTAAAAAATTATCTAAACGATTTAAGCCATTTAAAGATGTAAGCACGATAGTCATACCTAAAGCTATCAAATATGTTTACCCTAAAGAAAGTTATAAACAAAAATGTCAAAGACTTAAAAATCTACATGAGTGGTTATATCTTGAAAGAGATTATGAAAGATGCGATTTTACCATTGATGTTTTTGATGACAGAAAAGCAACTTCCATTATTGATTATTTTGATGATGGTGATTATTGGGAATGTAAAGATGGCGTATATGAGTGGGGTTCTTGGAAAGAAGCCTATCTAGCAGCATTACATTTAATTAATACAGGAACATTAAAAACAATTTAATATAAAAAAGGAGAGTAAATAATGAGATACGAACTATATGTATTAGTAAAAAATAAATGGTGGTTAGCTTTAAAAACACCTGATGAAAAATTCTTTGATTACAAGAAAAAAAAGTTCATTAAGCAAGGCTTAAAAGTTAAAGAAACAATTCAAAAAATAGTAGCATAATATGAGTAGATTATTTAGAGAATGGGACGATAAATGTAATAACGAGCCTGAGTCTTTAACACCTGAAGAAAAGTTAGAGAGAGCAGAGTTTGAATTACAAGTAGCACAGGATAATCATTTTGAAGCAGTACAAGAACTTTTAGATGGTAGTTCAACTGGTATAATACTTAAAGAGTTAAAAAAAAGGGAGTAAATATGTACTTAGAAGACTTTGTATACAACAACAAAGATAGTTATATAAATAACTTTTATCGTTGGTATCACGCAAATACTGTAGAAAGAGAAATTTACAAAGAACCAAAACTTCCACATGATGATGCAGAAATAATGTTTCGTAAGATGTGGGGTTATAAGCAATTTGAGAATGAGGTATTTATAAATTGAAAGAACAAGAAAAAAAAATAGTTCAATTAAAAAAACATATAGCTTATATACAAAAAGTGTTAAAAGAAAAACAAGATGAATTATTTTGTTTAAAAGTTGAATATAAACAATTAAAAGATGAAACTTAGTTTTAACAAAAAGAAAGAAAACACAAGAAGTGTCGTTTTTAAAGTTGACCCTACAACTAGTAAAAACTTAGTCGGTTTAAGAAATATGTATTCTAAAGAAACCAACAGAAGAGTTACTACTGGAGAAATATTAAAAAAACTTATAAATCAACACGCAAAAGATGTTCTTTAGGTTTTTTCTGACTTGTACATAATGTTAAGTCCACAAAGTGTGGTAAGACGATTCTTTTCATCTAAACCTTTATCAGTAAGTTTATATTCTTGGCCTTCAAGTTCTACAAAACCTTGTTGTATTAATTCTGTTAAGTTAGTACTTGGGATAGAATCTCCAAACATAATTGATAGTATGCCACCTAATCGTTTTGTTTGAGTTTTACTGAGTGCCATAAGTCATACACAAGTCCAATCTTGACATTCAAAAAGTAAAGCTTCGCTTTTTCTTCTTTTAACTAATCCTTCATTTACAACACCATTAACTTTATTCCACCTTTTAATTTGTTCTGGAACTTCATGATATTTGCCTTCGTTTAAAACACGAAGAAGTGTAGAACTTTTTAAATTATTTGGTCCTAAATTAAAAACCCATGAAACTAAAGCGTCCATTTCGTTTTGCTTTAAAGGAACTGTAACCATGTTGTTTATGTAACCTTCGTATTCTTTTAATTCATGTGCTAACAATTCTTCAGCTTCTTGCATTGTAATTGACATATTATCCTGTACAGGACTTCCATCTATTAATTTTAACGAGCCAAAGCCAATAGTAGCTTTATTAGCAGCACATCTATAACTTACTGCATTGCCTAAATTATCTTTTGGACAACCCTCATAATGTTTTATTAAAGTTATACCTTCTTGTGATATTTCCATATTATTCTCCCCATGTTCCATCATCTCTGACTTTAGCAGTTTTTTTACCACCCCAATACTCAACTGCGTGTCCTTCATCAATAAGAATTTGACAAATGCTTTTACTATTTTCTGTAAACGGAATACCCAAGATTCTTCCATATTTGCCTTTACCTAATGATTGTATTTTAAATTTACCGACACAAAGTTCTATTAATCTGTCTTTTGCTTTAAGACCTAAAGCTTTTTCTTCTAGGTTTCTTGTTCTTGATTCAGGCGTATCAATACCTGCAAGTCTTACTCTTTGCTTGTGTAGTTTTACATCAAAACCTAAATCCAGCACTACGTCTATGGTATCTCCATCAATTACCCGGTCTAAAATTGCATTATAGACAAATGGTGTAATGCTGTTAGACATAACTACTGTTTTGCCTTCCAAATGTTTAATGCACATAATTCAAGTATTTTGTATAACTTTGCAATCATTGCATCATCTTTAGGTGTAGGAGTTAAAGCACATATAATTGAAGCTGCACATACAACTCCTGTGATTATTCCTAACCAGTTTCCTATAAATCCAAGCATAATACTCTCCTTTTATATTTAGAAGTCATAATTCTAGCAGATTATTCTGCTGTTTTGTCAATTGTTACTTTTCTATAGTAAACAACAACATCTTTTAATTCTGTAATATAACGCTTAATTTCTTGCATATTGTATGCCATGACTTCATAGTCAGGTATTGTCATAGCTAAAAAAACTAACTCGCCTTCTTGTTCTTCAATAAAAGCTAGTTGCTGTTCGTAGTTTTCAGGTGTGACCACAATCCACATAGGTTCTTGTAAATCAATTTCTCTAGGCATGATAGGTTGCACTATTTTTCTTTCAAGTGGTTTTGCAGATACTTCTATTTGTTTAGTTGGTATCAGACTGCAGTTGGAGACCATCATCAAGGTCATCAACATCACTGCTAATTTGCTCAATATTCTCCATGATATGCTTTGTTCCATTATTTATCTTCCTTTGCATTTCTACTGGGTCTGCCAGTATTTTTGCAGATAGTTCATAGTTTTGTATAAATTGTGTGTATCTATTTAGTTCTCTTTGTGCAGCTTGGCTTTTGACAGACAACTCATTCATTTGTTGTGTTTGTAATTCAAAATCAGCTTGTATTGACTTAATTGCTTCTTCTTGTGTTGCTATAGCACCTTCTAAAGCTTTATTGTTAGCTTTAAGAGTTGTATTTTCTTGATATAACCAATATCCACTAAAACCTAATACTAAAATAATTCCTATAAGTACTTGTTGCATTCAATATCCTCTATTATGTAATTTAAACCAGCAGCACTTCTAAATTCAACTAATCTATTGTATTCATCACGAAATTTAAGGTGTTTTTCTTTTTGCACTAGAATTTTTTTTGAAATATATGTTTTATCATCTGAATCACCATATTCTTTATTAAAAGACACAGTTATTTTATACCTTGTTAGAAAAAAACTAATAATCCAGTTAATTATTTTTTTTAATTCCATGTATACACCTGTAACTTGTCTTTTTTACCTTTAGCTTCTATGGGTTTTAAAGGTATTAAGTCAAATTCTAATGCATTTTCTGTACTTTCGCCAATTAAAAGGTCAACACCAGCACCTTTTGTGCCTGATTCAAGTCTTGCAGCTATATTAACTGCATCACCAATAGCTGTGTAGTCAAACCTTGTTTCTGAACCCATATTACCAACAACTGCATATCCTGTATTTATACCAATACCAATTTGTACAGGATTTATACCTTGTTTTTTAAGTTCTTTATTTAAATTACGCATATTGTTTTGTATATCTAATGCACATAATAAAGATTTTTCTTCGTGTCTTTTTAAGTCTAAAGGTGCGTTAAATATTGCCATCATTGCATCGCCAATATATTTGTCCACCATACCACCATGCTTTTGTACTGCATTGACTTGTGCAGAAAGTGCTTTATTCATTATATATGTTACTTCTTCAGGTTTAAGTGTTTCTGATAATGCAGTAAACCCACGAACATCGGTAAATAAGTAAGTGCAATAACGCTTCTCACCACCTAATTTAAGCAATTCAGGATTATCTTGTAGTTTTTTTACTTGTCTTGGGTCTAAATAATGCTCAAATTGTTTCTTTATTTGTTGTCTTAACTTGAATTGTTCTCTAAATCTAAGGTAAAAAGCTGTTGTTCCTGCAATAAACTGTGATATTAAAGACCATGTAACATCAATCAATAAACTTTTTTGAATTAAATAAAATCCAAGAGAGCTTGTAGAAGCCATTAAACCTAATCCTAGTATGATTCCCCATGTTATACCTAATCTTATCAATACAAGCCATATAAGAGTCACTGACAATAAAAATATAGCTATTTCTACTGCTAATGCGTAATCAGGTATAAATGGACTATCTTGTATTAAGATAGATTCAGCTAAAGCAGCTTGTATTTTGTGTGGTTCTAATAAACCAACAGGTGTAGCAATTTGTGGCATAACACCATTAGCTGTTACTCCAACAATAACAAACTTACCATTAACTTCCATTTCTTGTAGGTCTGTTTGTGGTGTATCAACCCAACTAATCCACTTGCGACCAAGACTGTCTGTTTTTACTGGTGGTATTCCTCTAATTGATATTGCTTCAATACCATTATCATTAGTGCTTATAATGTAAGTTCTTACACCAAATAATGCTTTATATATTTGCGTACCAAAACTAGGAATCCACTCTTGATTTGGTGTTGAAACTAATAATGGTATTTTTCTTACTAGATTATCAACATCAGTGGGTGCAATAGCCAACCCCTGCAGACTTTGTGTGGATAAGATATTTAGGTTTTCTTTCACACCCATACTTATTATACCACTTACATCGTTACCTTTTACAACTGTACCTGTAGGTTTTGGATAATTACCTTTGCCATCTTCAAACATAGCTATAACACTAGGTGCATATCCTAATGACCTACCAAAAGCTTCATCACCACCGAATCTGTCAGGTTGTGGAAAAGATATAGCATATCCTACACCTAAAGCACCTTTACCAAGAATTTCTAAAGTAATTTCAGATAATCTTTCTCTTGGCAACGGATAACCACCCTCTTTTTCAACATCTTCTTCTGTAATATTTAAAATTACAAAGTTACCAGATGGTTCATATTGTTTTACAAATGCATCAAATGTTCTAAGTTTTATAATTTCTGTTGGTGTGCTTTGATATATAAGTGGTAGTGATAATACTATTAGTAAAGGTATAAATATTTTATATTTCATGACTCTTGTCTTATTGTTATAACATTACTGCTACCACCATTTATTTTAACTACACGAGATACACCATTTTGTACTAAGATGACTGTATAAGAGCCATCTGTTGATAAATCAAGTTGCACATTAGCTTGGTTAGATATTCTTTGCATTTTTATAATTTCACCTTGTACCAGTGTAATAATACCTGTTTCTGTATCTTGCCCCACTCTTGTACCTGAAATATTTATTGATGATGCTAGTTGTAATTGGTCTTCTTCTTCTTTAATAGCTAAAGCATCAAGCACATCTAATAAGTCTTCAAGAAAATTACCATCTGCAAGATAGTCTATATCTAACTCATTAAATTCTAAATCATTGTTTTCAAGAAAGTCCTCTGCTAGAAAGTCTACATCTAAACCATTAAAATCTAAAATACTATCTGTTCTTACTGTGTATGACACATCTTCAACTATTTCTTTTTGTGGTGGTGGCGAAACTATTAAAAGATTATCAATAACATCAAGTGTTAAGTCTAATATTACAGGTTTACTAGGTGCATTTTCAAAGACACTTACTGTTGTAGCTTCAAATGGTTTGTTTAGTAATACACTACCCATAGCTGTAACTACCTCTATTTCTCCACTAGATAAACCAAAAGCATCAGGTAAGAGTATAATTAAACTTCTGCCTAACTCGTCTACTGTAGCTGTAAAATCTGTTCCTCTAATCGCTATATTAGCTGTAGGTGTTTTTAATGATATGTTTTGTTTATCTATACGATTTAAATTACCTGTTATAAACCTTGTTGTGCCAAGTGCAAAGGTAAGAGCCATTTTAGATTTACTTGGGTCAGGGTCATAGATGTATTCATCAATAACTAATTGTGAAAACTCTGTTAGCTTTACTGTAGAATCATCAAGAAAAGTAATAGCCATTCTACCTTCTGTGGTAATAGCTTCATCATTACTTTGTATAGCAAACTTTAAATCTGCTTCGTAAGGTTTATCTCTTACAATTTGTGCTGAACCATTTAGTTCAGATATGTCTCCAATATCAGCAGGAAGTGGTTGTGCCATCAGCATCATTTTGAATGATGCAAACAGTACCATTACTACCATTTGATATAACTTTGAGCCAGTCATTGTCTAATGCCGATGCTTGTGTGATGTTAAAAGTTCTTGAACCACCTGTATGGTCAAGGTAAAAATAACCACCTTGATAACCACTACCAGTAAAATTAATTGTGTTGTCAGAACCATCTATATCCATGTAGTTTGTACCTAAATCGTAATTAATATTTGATGTTACTGTGTTGTTAGAGCCATTAATAATCCAATCTAAATCAAGTGTAGATGCTATTGCCGATGTTGCTTGGTTAAGTGTAAATGTATTTGAACCACCTGTTACTTGTACATTTACATCAGATGTATCTGCACTATAAGTATTAGTTGGGTCAGTTTGCATAGTAAAAGTATTACTACTACCACTAAACTCAAAGAAACCTGTATAAGAATCAGCAACGATATCACCTAAGAATTTGTTTGTTGAACCTATCTGATTAATGTCAATTGTTTGTGAATTTCCAGTCAACCCAAGTGCTGTTAATGTACCAGCTACAGAATTTAAACCACCAATAATGTTTCCACTACCTGCTATTTGTTCAAGGTCAATAGCTGAACTATTACCTGAAGTTTGACTTACATAAATTTCGTTGTCCGATGCAACTGCAACAAAACTGATAAAAAACAACGAATAATAAAAATATTTATTCATATTTCCAATATCCTCGTTGATAACCAATATTTACTATATCTAATAATGCACTCTCAATAGCTTTTTGTAAAGCTATAGTTCCACTTTCATTTTTTGCTCTACCTGTTTCTATTTCTACTAAATCAACTGCATCAGAAACAAAACGGAAAACATCTTGCGACCTACCATGACTATATATAGTTTTTGACTTTGTTTTTTCAATAAGTATTTCACCAGTATTAGTGCTTACCATTCTTATAGATACAGTGACATTATCAGTTCTATACATTTCACTTGAACCAATGCCTAGATACCTCGCACCAACACCACCACTTACTAGATTTGTTTCATAAGATACAATAGCACCTTGCATAAGTACACCAGCAAATAATAAAGGCATTATGCTTGGTTTATTGCCATCTTTATCAGAAAGTTGTTCTCTTGTACTTCTTATTAATTGCCTTTCTTTTGTTAAGTTATCAAGACCAACTCTTTCTACAACTATCCAAAAATCTCCGTTAGATGTTTCTTTTAGTGCTTTTATCAACAGGTTTTCAGGTGCTTGTGTTAAAGCTGTGGAAAACAAAGCGAATTCACTATTACTTTTTCTTTGTCCTGTTTGGTCTGTAAACGCACTGCTATACACAGCAACTACTGGTTTTACTATAGGTTTTGGTACACTCTTTAATGCTTCGTTTGTTATTAAATCTTTTGGTTTATCTAATTCCTTACTAGGAAACCTTGCATTGTATGTGTCTTCTGATACATCTAGTAAACTACAAGAACTAAAAACTAAAGTCACCAAGAGGTAGCTGTATGATTGTTTCATTACCATCTGCATCTACGACTGTTAGTGTTATCATTCCGTCTTCTATTTTATAGGATATTGTATTACCTTCTAATTCAAAAATCCCTTCTGTTGATTGACTTTCGCCAAACATATTATTTACTATTTGTTGTGCTATTTTGGCATAGATACGACTTTCAAGACTTCGTATAAATCGTGCTAATGTCGTATTTTCTTTGTCTCTTTGTATTTGGTCTTGCAATGCTTTTAGTTCTTCTTTTATAGTCATTGCTCTTGTATGTGATTGTGAATCAATCGTCAGATAATGTGAACTGGTATTGATACCACTAAATGAAGGTGATTTAAACTTAAATGTTATGGTATCTGCTTTTAAGTTAACAGCAAGGATTCCAAAAAATAATACAAAACCTATAAAAACTAAAGTTATAGTTAGTCTATATTTTTCTAGTTCTATTGTTTCTATCTGTTTTTTTGTTTTTTTCTTTTTCATTTTCTAATACCTGTTTATTTTTATTCTTTAAAACTGTATTAACTTTTGTTTGTAATCGTATCATATCTTGGTCTAACAGGCGAAGTTGGTCTGTTAATCTTATTATTGTTCCTTTCATTTCTTGTACTGCTGGGTCAATAACATTATTAATAGTTTTCCAAACGTAATAAACAAAATAACCAAGTCCTACAACCATAACTACAGGAAAACCAAAGTCTGCAATTAACTGTGCAATACTTATTTCTTGTACTACATTAATCTCGTCTTGCATCTATTTTGCCATCTTCTACGAAGTTCTCTGCTCTTGCTATCCTATCTAGGTCAGGTGGTAAATTTAATGCACTTGATACGCTAGTATCTATTCTAATAATATCGTTATTCATAATTGATGCTCTTGTTATAAGCATTTTTGTAATGCCTTGTATGGTTTTTATTTCATCAACTAAATTATCCATAAGTTGTTTCATGACAAGAAATATAAAATAAGCCATGATTAATGCACCTGCTATAGGCACACCAACTTCTGCTATAAGGTTAAATACTTCCACTACTTATCTTCACCTTTAAAGCTTTTAGATGCACCTGAAGTACCAGCATATAAACCAAACCAAGCAGCACCTGCACCAACAACCACAGATATAAGACCTGATTGTTCAAAGTTTGGTGCTTCTAAACCCATAAACCACATAACTGTTGTGTATAACAGTATTATATATACAGTTAAGAATGCTCTTGGAAAAATACGCCATGAATCAACAGCTTGTGCTAAATGTATCCATTTTTGATGTGGATTAACATTTTTGACATCTTCTAGTTCTCTAATTTTGTCTTTAAGTTCACCGATTTCTTGAATCATAGCCATAAACTTGTTTAAGTCCATTTCTACTTCATTTCTATCCATGTCGCCACCAAAACGACCACTACCCATATTATCCATAATTTACTCCTTTTTTAAGTTGGTTCTGTTGGAAAATTAACATCTGCTCTTGTAGATGCACTTGAATTGTTGGAAGGAACATCTCTTAAAGATTGTCTATAAGTTGCCCACTCTGTTTTTTTTGAGTCATTTAATGCACAATCAGGAAGTTGTGTCCAATCCGAAGAAGCTAATAAGGCATTTCTTTCTGACCTTACTGCATTCCAAAAATTAACAGTCTGTGATACAGCACTGCCACTAATAATTTTATATTTATCAATATCATAATTACCTTCTATTATTGATTCATCTGATTCTATAATAATGTTTGACAATTCAGAATTAGTAACACCACCACCAACAATATTTCCTGAAGATGTTTTATAAATTGTGTATTCTTTCATTTCTATTGTGTATTATCTATAAATACATAAAGTGATAAATAAGTACTTCTATGTTTTGTTACAAATCTAACTCTCCAATTTGTGGTAGTAGCACTACCACCTAAACCAGTAATTGTACCACTATAGACAAAAACATAAGTTCTAAAAGTTCCTGCGTCCATATCAATATCTTGTATGCCACCTGCTGCTTGTGCATAAGATGAACCACCATCAACAGAGTATTCTACAAATATACCAGTATTGTCACCTAGCACACCTGTAAATATAGCTTGATATTTTGCGTTATTTCTAACATTACTTATTGCTAATGGTAAAAAATTACCAGTAGTTTGTGTTTGTGTTGTGAAGTCTGTTGAACCTCTTTGAAATGCACTTCCAAAAACTGCTAGTGGAACTGTTGAACCTGTATGTGAAATAATATCCGCACTAACATTAGCAAAATGTTTTACATCTAATGTATCAACATTAATCTCCGTACCTGTAATAGTACCAGCAGCAATCTTTGCAGCAGTTATTGCATCTGCAGCTATTTTATCGGTTGTAATTGCGTTTGAAGTTATGTTATCAGCAACTATAGCGTTTGCTGCAACTTTGTCAGCAGTAACTGCATCAGCAGTAATATTCTCTGCAACAATTGCGTTTGCAGCTACTTTATCTGCTGTAACTGCATCTGCATTTATTTTTACTGCTGTAACAGCATTAGAAGCAATTTCTGTAGCTGTTATTGTTCCTGCAGCTATTTCACTTGCTGTTATAGCATTAGCATCTATTTTTGCAGTAGTTATAGCATCATTACCTATTTTTGTTGTTGTTATAGCACCTGCAGCAATTACATCACCTTGTATTGCATCTACTGCTATTTTTGCATTGGTAACTGCATCTGCAGCAATTTTTACTTCAGTTATTGCGCCATCAACAATATCTCCTACTGCTATATTAGTAAAATTACCTGAAGCACTACCAACAAAAGCAGAATGTACATCAGAATGATTAACTGACCTTACCCAAAAATAATAGGTTGTACCTGCTACCAATCCATCTTGTGGGCCAAAAACACTTGTAGTTTTTTTACCATTAGCACCTAATATAGTATCTACTAAGTAAGTATCATCTGTAGGTGTAGTATTTGCTGTTCTTCTGTATATCTTAGTAGCTTTTAAATCTGCACTCGTAGAATTTACCCAAGAAACTAAAATACTAAATGGTTCATTAGTAGAAGCAGTTAAGCTTGTAGGTGCAGCAGGTGCATCTGTTGGTGCTGATATAGAAATATTTACTGCACTTGTATAAGCACTTGCAACACCATTTACATCTATATGCCTTGCTTTTACATTATATGTTTTTCCTACTACAACATTTGGTAGAAGTGCTACAGCAACGCCTTTTCCTACTGTAAAGTCTGAAGTATAAGAACCATCAGTAGATAGCTTATACGCCACCTCAGTAAGCGTAACCTTATCACTAGAGTTATTTGTCCAAGTAGCTTTTATATCTACTTTAGTTGTCACACCATCTTTGTTTGTTTGTTGTGCTAAAGCAAGATTGCTTGGTGCTGTAACTGCATATGTTCCTGTACCAACATCACTACCTTCTGATTGTCCTGTTGTGTAATCATTAGTAGCAAAGTCAAATACACTTGATGCTACTTCTTTAAGTTCTAATCTAGTTGCCATCATGGGAACATCATCATCAGTTATAACTTCCATATTAGTAGATATAACTTCAAACACTTTTTGTGAATAATCTAATCTTGTATTTGTTACATAAACCCAATCAGCAGGTTGTAATCTCATAAATTTTAAACTTGCTAAAAGACTAATAGATGTAGTTTGTCTTTGACTTTTTAAGGCAATTCTTCCTAATCTTTGAGCCATAGTATCGGTTACTGTAAAAGGTAATTGTGTCTCCATCTGTTTTTTATAATTAGCTGTTGATTCACCACTTGGAGTATCAGCATTTAAAAATGTTGTATCTTGATAAACTTGTGCATCTGCTGCTACATAGTTTTGAGTTGAGTCTACATATATAGGTTTTACAGCATTAAATAAATTACCTGAGTTAGGATTTGTTTGTACTTGAACTGCATCTAATAAATCATCATCTGTAACTGTTAAAGAAGGTGTTTGCGAAGCACCTGCAAATACATTAAATTTACCATTTACATAAGCTATTTTTCCTGCCATTGCACTTAAAAGACTTTCTATAACACCATTGCCATTAGCACTAAAATTAGTAAATCCATTAGCTGTATATCTTTTTTCTGTACTAGAACCATCTGCTAAAGTTACATCTTGTTCACAAGTATTAGCTGCACTTGCAAAACCACCTGCATTTGTTGTGTCATTTATTTCATCACTAACTGCCCTAATTCCATACTCTGTATTTGTTAAATAATCTCTTATATGTAATGCAGGGTTATTCGTCCAAACTGTGTTATTTGTTCTTGGGTCAAAACATTTTTTACCTTTAACTAAAAATGATGTTGCTGGTATTCCACCACCAAATGCTTCAGCATCAAACACCATTTGCATATATACATAAGCTACACCTAAAAATTTATCAGTTGTACCCATAGAACCTAGTTGTGCGTTCATAAAACCATCTACAGCAGTTTGACTTCCATCTTGTACTATATATCTGATTAATCTACCACTACCAAAGTTATTATCATTATCAGTATTTGTGTAATCTGAATTAGTAACTGTATAAACAGTAGAACCACTTATAGTACTTGTTGTTGTGGTTAAATCATTATCATTAAGTTTAATGTTTGTAAGTTCTTCTATTTCATGTCCTGCTATAACAACAACCATGTGTAATAAATAATTATCTGTACCTGATGTTTCCATGTGAACAATAGTTCCACCAACTCTTGCTTGACCATAAATGAGTTGTCTTGGTGCTATTGCTTCTCTTGTTGCAAACTTTGTACCAAAATTACCTGCAGAAGCATCTATACCTTTAGATGTCATCTTGCCAATAACACCACCAATAAGTGTCGTTGCAAAAGTCATAAATACTGCATTAGTAACTTGTGCTGCTGTCATTGCTGTAAGAGTACCAATATTTAATATTTGCCCTGTTTTTATTGCTACAAATATAACTAATGCTGCAATTACTGCTTGTTTAATTTGCTTAGCCATCTATACGCCACACTCCAAGCACATTTACATCTGTTTTTACACCAATACAGTCATCTGTTGGCGTAAGAATATACATACCATCACATATACCAACTAATTGTGATTCTTCTTTATATACAACTAAATCACCTTTACTCATAAAAGCTGGATTAATTTGATTTACTTTTTTTGACATACAAGCTTTTTTTATACTGTTTAATAAATCACCACCATATTTTTTTATAGCTTTCATTGCAGTTTTTTCATCTTTCCATTTTAAAGATTTTGGTATTAAATCTTCTTCTGTGATTTCTTTTATTAAAGCATTAGAAAACTTGCAACAATCCCATGTACCCCACGCAAAAGGTTTGTTTTTATGTTTATCAATAAATTGATTAAATTTAATTTCCCAATCTATAATTTTTTTCATTATGCTTGTTGAACACGATTTCTGCCAACATGACGATTATTGCCGCCACCACCACCACCACCAACAGTATCAGATTCTTTACCCCATATAATTTCTTTATCTTGTAATGATGCAACTCTATTGAAACCTGTATCACCACTATGCAGAAAGTTTTGTGATTCTTTTGTGTATCTAAAGTTAGAAGGTCTATCTAAATCAATTAATCTATTCTCTGCATTTATAGATATGTTAGAACCCTGTGGTGTATCGCTTATTGATAGTGTAGTCATTCTTCCTTTGAACAAAACTAAAGTTCCAGCTACCTCATTAGTTTTACCCATAAGATAACCTAGAAATAAAGTTATAAATCTATTTTGATAATTTTCTGTAAGTGCAAGATTTAAAACTGTAGTGTCCATACCTGATATACCTACAGTTAAACCTGAAGATTTTAAATCAGTGCTTTCTTCTACATTGCTTATTGAAAGTAATTCACCAGCACCAGTATAAGATTCACTACTAATCGTTAAATCATCTATGCCTGTCCAAAGTCTTACTGTACCTGAATCAAACTCAGCTTTAATAGCAAGAAACATTGCTTGTTCATCTGCACCTAGACGATTGACAATAGAACTATCTAATCCCTGTCTTGTAGCCATTTAAATTACCTCAGTACATGAAAAACTTATACCATAGTTTGATATTCTATCTGCAGACCAACTAACCTCATTAGAGGTTAATCTAAAATTACCTTTTGGATTTGTGAATACAACATAATGACCAGTTGCTAAATCTGACCTAAGTTTTGGTTCTGTTTTAACTGCATAAAAATCATTACCACTATCTGTTGTTGCTGTAGCATCTTCAGTAACCATAACTAATTGTGCTGGTGTTGATGTTGAAACTGCTGCTGATTGTATTTGTAAATAATCACCCTTTTTTATTGTGCCACTAGCACCACTTGCTGATGCTCTTAGACATAAACCTGTAGCACCTTTAACATTAGTTCTTACTTTACAACTAGCTGTAGAACTTTCTGTTGTAAAACTACCATCTGTAACAACTACTGTGTTACTGGTAACTGTTGTTACTTTAAAAGTACCATTGTTTTCTTCGTTTGTTGCACCTGTTACAACAATAAAGTCTCCAACCTTTGTACTACTAAAGGTTGAAGCACCTGCAGTTAATGTTCCATTGTTATTAAATGATAAAGTTACACTTGTATTATTAGTTCTTAATTCACTTGTTAAAAAAGCTGTTGAATATGTTCCTAAGTTAGCTAAAGCATCAGGGTCAGTAAACTTAAATGTATTGACTGGACCATTGAGTTCTAAAAGAAAAGATTGCCAATTTAAAGCTACATCTCTACGCATAGGTGGTAGTGATACTTCTGCATTCCAACTTACACCATCAAACTCTTGTGTTTTTGTTTTACCTGTAAAAGGCGACACTGTTGTTCCTACTGTTCTTATAAGCGAAAAGTTGCTTGTAATAAAGTTAGGTGTTGTAGGCATTGTAATTAATTTAGCCACCTTGTAATGCTCTCCTATAGTTACCACCACGCACTGCTGCTTCTGCTACTGCGCCTTTTGTTACATCAGCTATCTGTGGCATCATCTTCATAACTTCTGCTCTAACTGTAGGTACAACACCAGTAGCAAAGTTGATAGATTGATTAATAACAGTAGTACCACCACCCATTGCATTTTTGCTATTCATGTTGTTTATCAACGTGCCGCCAGTATGTGGTATAAATATTTCTGCACCTCTTTCACCAACTATTCTAGGTTGTCCTTTGTACATAGCACCACCACCTGCACCACCTAAACCACCCATAGCATCTAGTTTTCCTGCAGTTAAATCAATATCACCACCACCTGCACCACCACTACCTGAAAATAATCCTGTTCCAACAGTACCACTGAAGTTAGGGAATACTGCTGCTAATATTCTGTTAACAACTTCCATTTGTAGGAATATAGCAACTATTTGTGAAACAATATTTCTTGCAAAGTTTTTAAAACTTTCTAAAGCATTTTGTCCTGTTAATAAAGCGTCTACAAATTCGTTTGTAAAAGCGTTTGCAGTATTTGTAACAGCTTGTTCCAATTCTTCTGTAAATATTGCACCAGTATCTTCTAATGCAGGACTTAAATTGCTAGTCATATTTTCAACCATTGCATCAATTTCTTTATTTAAATCTTCTAATTCCTTGTCAGTTTCGTTTAAGTTTTCAGGGTCTAAAATACCTAACTCCATAAACATTGTTTTACCTAATTCTTCAGCTTTTTTTAATAGCTTAGTCATACCTCCAGTTAGTCTTTCAACACCTAATGCACCTAGTGCAAAAATAGCAAATAATTTATTTTTACTTAATAAAACCATAGCAGTACGAACTAACATAATAGCTTTTCTTAAAGCTGTCATTGCTTGTGCTAAAAACAATGTTGCTATTGCTGGTGCACGAGATAAAGCGTATGCAGATAGAATTATTGTAAAACTTTTAAAATTAGCAAGTAAAATACTGACAACATTTTTTAGTAAATTAAAAGATTGTAATAAAACACCACCAATAATTTGTGCAGGAATTTTTGCATTTTCAGCTACACTTTTTAAGGCAAGAGAAGCATCAGTTAAAACTTGCAGTAAACCTGCATCACCAATTTCAGCAGCAAAAATAGAAACAGCATCTTTTAAATTTGATATTGCACCACTTGCTGTAGCAGCTCTTTTTTCTAAAGCTGTACTAAAATTTTCTTGTGATATTTTTCTTAAAAAAGCTACTATTGAATCTGCATCTCTATCTATTAATTTTCTGTTACCTCTAAAATTTACTGCTAATTTATCACCTTCAACTCTTGCAATAACACCAAACTGTTTTAACATTTCCATTTCGCCAGTAGTAGCATTAAAAACAGCTTGTGCCATTTGTGTAATGTCTTTACCAGCACCAGCAGCAAAATTACCAAAATCTTGTAGAACTTCGCTTGTTGGCGCAATTCCTGCATTAACTAAAGTAGTAAATGCACTTGCTACATTTTGTACTTGAAATGTTGTGGTAGCAGTAAACTGTTTTATTAATTCAAAAGAGGTTGCTGCACTTTCTGCAGAACCAGTTATACCCTCTAGTGTTGCTTCTAAATCTTGGAATTCTCTAGCAGTATTAGCAATAAATGAACCAATTCGCAAAACACCAATAGTCGCAAAAATTTTTGCTAAATTACTAAATGTTGCTACTGAAGACTTTGCTGTTTTATTAGCTGTACCTAATTTTCTATTAACATCATCTAAACCTCTACGCAACTGCTTAGTTTCAGCACGTATTTCAACAATTAATTGGTCTACTGCATTAGCCATTAGTCAGGATATAACTCCATCATTTCGTTTAACCTATCTTTAGACATAGGTTCTTCTTTTTCTGCACCATTATTAAATTCAATAAAACCATCTATAGCCATATATATTTCTTGTGGTGATGATTTCCAAAAAGTATTAGGTGTCATGTGCATCATGCCCACACATATAGAAAAATAACGTTTGATGGGAAGTGAATCACTTACTAACCCACCTTTTCTAACTTTCCCTCGTCTGTTGTTTCCTCTGAATCATCAGTTAGAGTTTTTGCAAGTAAATTAGCAACAGCAGAAGTTGCTTTGACAATACCTGCTTTTTCTACAAGCTTAACAACATCATTGTGTTGCAAATCGTTACCACCACCTCTTAATGCAGGTAATAGCACTGAGATAATTTCTGACATTCTTATGTCAGCTTCACTCATTTTTGTAGCTAATTTTATAATTCCACAACCACACGCATCTTCAACTTGCATGATTGCATTCATTGTGAGTCTAGCTTTGTATTCCTTACCAGCTAAATCTAAAGTTATTTCACCCTTCAGTGGATTCGCCATCTGACTTTTCTCCTTTATCTAAAGTTGCGTTTGCAACCTGAATTGTTTGTATATTGTCTCTGTAATCTACATTTGTAGATAAGACTTTGGTTTCTTTCCCATCAATGTTTACAGTCTCGCCAACTTTTACATTAGCAGGTAAAACAAGTTCACCTTTATATAACATTCCATCTACAAGACTTTTGTTATGTTTAACCTTAACTTGCTTCATATTACACTGCTGCGAATGTTATGTAACCTGCAGATTCAAATGTGAATGAATAAGTCGCTTCACCATTATACTCTCCTGCAAACTCCATACTTGCTATCATAAAAGAACCTGTATAAGTTCCTAAATCAGGAATCAAGAATTGAAAGTTTTTAAATGCAGGTGTTTGTGCAGATGAACCATCAGATGTAGGTTGCTGTGCTTGGTATGTAGTTCTTACAAGTGCTTCTGCTGTTGAATCAGTAAAAACTCCTGACCCACTAACTGAAATACTATTTACCCCTGCACCAGCTAATAAAGTTCTAGTGCCAAGACTATCTTTATTAGTTATATCAACTGCTTCATCATTAAGAGTTATTGATGTAGACCTAAGACCACCAATAGTTACATAAGTAGAACCACTAGTGTTAATCTTCATTAAGACATCTTTACCTTTTTGTGCTGCCATATTTTTCTCCTATAAAATTAGTTAGTACCTAATATTATTGCTCGGAATCGCATGACTCCATGTCTAGTAACACCATCTGGGTCTCTCATTATATCACTAAATTCAAATCTGAGGTTTATCAAATTAAAACCTGTGACTGTTAAGTTTATATCATGCAATAAATCGTGTACCTTGTCCATGATTTCCTTAGTTTCTTTACTTCCTTTATATTGTGACCAAATATGTATATTTACTGTAAAATCACCACCATTTAAATCTTTTGTTCCATAATCTACTACTGTTTCTTCTCCTAATGTAATAAAAGGGTATGTATTACCTTCTATAACTTCATCATATACGCCACAAGACAATGTTGACGTAATAGCACTTACATTTAATGCAGTATAAACAGCACTTTGTAATTGAAACTGTCCTATACTCATGTAATAACACCTTCTTTATTAAATATTTCTAATATTTTTCTTTTGTTTTTTCTTAACGCTGGTTGCATAAAAGGTCTTTCGGTCATATTCGTTGTACCAAATTCAAGGTGTTTTGAATAAGGTGCAGCAGATATTATTTGACCAACTACACTACCGTCAGGATAGGATTTAATATTGCTTGTAATTTGACTTACTAAAAAACCTGTATCACTAGCTGGTGGTTGATTTGGTGCTGATGCTATATGAGTTCTTTTTGGAGAATATTTTGCATAAGCCTTACCTGTTCCACCTGCAGTAATGCTTTTTACTGCTTCACCATTAACAATAAGTGTTGAACGTCCAACAGCTTTTAATGCATTGTCATGTGGGTTTGAAATCAATTTTTTTTCAAGTCTTTTTTTAAATTGTTCTATGTTTTTAAAACCTTGATTTCCGAAAGCACTCATATTGCTACACCTTCAGCACATAAAAGTTTTAGAAATCTTGACCTTTCATCTACATTTATAATACCTTTTATATCAAACAACCTACTACCAAAACTTATTCTATGATTGGTAGATATATTGTCCATGTGGCGAATTGTAACCTCGTGTGTGACCTTTTCTTGCACTATCCCTTGTCTATAGGTGCTATCGGCTTTTAAGGGCTTAATGTTAGCGTAAATAAAAGTAACTGGTGTGTAAGATTGTGATAAACCACCACCTGCATCACGAGTATTTGTAGCAGTTTCTACTTTTACTCTAAAACGCATTTTGCCAATAGAGTTGGACATTTATCCAAGTGCCATTAAGGAAGAAGAACCTAATCCTCTGTGTACCACATAAGGTGCATATAATGCTCTTAACATAGGTGGATAAGGTAACTTAGCATCATACATATCTCCTCTATGTTCATATAAATATGCTATGTGTTGTAATATGCCTAACCTTAAAGGTTCAGGAACATTATATTGTGATGTATAACCTGCAACATACTTAACTTCTATTGCATTAGCCACTCTTAAAGCTGTTGGAAAAGTCTCCCCTGTTCTTAATACTATTCTTGCTGGTTCTCTTGCACTATCTAAGTAATACTTAGAAGCTGCAAATGTAGTTGCTGTATCTGCATCATCATAGGTTTTAACATGGGTTACAGATACGACTGGACTTCTTGGTAATACAACATAGTTTTTATAGTAGTTTATGTATGGCCCTGTTCTCATGCCTTCCCACAGTGGGTCTTCTATATCTTCAAAAGCATCAATAAACAAAGTTAAAGTTTGTGTCATTAATGCTCTACCAGTATGTTCTTCACAAAACCTTCTAGCTGTTTCAATAAAAGGTCTTATAATTCTTTCATCTGTAGAATCATCAACTCGCAAATATTCTTTTACTTCCTGTAGAGTTACAGGTTCTTGTGTTGGTGCTGTATTTACTGTTAAACCTGCCATTATTTGTAAAATGCCCCAATAATCTGTGCAGCTATAATTAAAGCATATAAACCCCATATTTGTTGTTCCATACGAATAAATCGCTTAGAACCTGATTCCATACGCCTTTCTATATTTTCATATCGCAACGCACAAATTTGTTCATGTAGTTCAAGTTTGCTTGTATCAGTTTGGTTTTTTATCTCCGTCATCAGCACTTTCCTCATCTTCCATTGCTTCAGGAAGATTATTTTTAAGTTGTTCCATGAAATATGCTATAAGTATGTCAGCTTTTTCTACTTCAAAATTAGCGTTAGCAATTATATCGTTCTTGTTTTTTTGTACTATCGCTAGTTTATTGTAGATAACTTTACCTTCATCAGACATATCATCAACAAGGTATTGTTTACTTACATCAACATCATCAACCTTTTCAGTCATAGTTAAAACTTGTGGTTCTTCATTGACTGTATTTTCTTTAGCTTCTGCCATAATTAATTCTCCTAATTAAAATCATAAGTCTACCATTATCCTTCTAATGTTTCTATTCTAGTTTTTAAATCTTCTATTATTGTTTGTTGTTCTTGAACTGCTTTTATTAAATAAGGAACTATTTTTCCATAATCTACACCAAAAGGATTTTTTGTTTCATCATCTCCACCTTCTGTTACTGCATTTGGTACAAGAGTTTTTATTTCTTGTGCTATGACTCCTAATTCATGGTAATTATTTTTCTTCCAATCAAATTCACGAATTTTTATATTTTTAATTGTATCTAATTGAGATGAAGCATCTACAATATTTTTCTTTAATCTTTCATCTGAAGTTGTATTGTAACTAACAGAAGTTCCTGATGCTGCTGTAATTGAACCAATTGCACCACCACCATCAGTCATATATATAAATGAAGCACTTGTACAGTCATTATCGCTTCCAAAACTTAACTGAAGAACTACATTTGCTAAACCAACTGAAACATCATTATCGTTAAATCTTACAATACCATCAGTAATACTATTACCATCTGCAAAGATTCTATGTGCATAACTTGGATTTGTAGCTGTACCAACCATGAGCGTACCATTAGCATTAAGACGCATATGTTCAGTAAAACTAAAAGTTGCACCTGCTGTACTACTAGCTGCACTTTCCCACAAGAAATTCTGTTGATGGTCTAATTTAAATTGTTGTGTAGGATATGCTAGTACTCTCTCATTTGCTGTTGAATTATTTATATAAAAATTATTTCCTAAAGTAGTTACAGGTACATTATTATTTTGAAAAGATACATGACCACCATAATTACCTGATATTGCATTAAAAAACTGCGACCAGTTTGGGTCTTGTTTTTGAGTACCAAAAGATATATTTGATTCACCATCTATTATAACATTTGCTTCACCATTTAAAGTATTAGCAGTACCACTACCAGTGATAACTCTATTATCAGCATTGTTATTAATAGTTGTTCCTGATGCATCTTCCCATGCAACGCCACTACCAGTAGATGTTAATACTTGTCCATCAGAACCTTGACCACCATTTATTTTAAAGTTTTTTGCATCAACTAAATCATTAAATGTAGCTGCACCTGCTGCTGACATATCAAGAGTAAGAGCTGTAATAGTTGAGCCACCATCATTTCCTCTAATTCTAATATCTGCATCTGATACTGCTGAATAAATATCAAAATTTCCAGTATTGTTAAGTGCAAACTGTCCTATTTTTGTACCAGCATCATGTAATTCAATATCACCTGCATCAGCATCAAGAATAATATTACCACCAACATCTACAGTTAAATCACCACTATCAGAAATAGTAGAACCATTAATTGTTATA
>TARA_R100000655_G_scaffold2478_2_pt1 | contig 47477 bp, 45 predicted proteins | sample TARA_R100000655 | Tara Oceans TARA_R100000655 (sample SAMEA2622497) | marine metagenome | biome: marine biome (ENVO:00000447); feature: deep chlorophyll maximum layer (ENVO:xxxxxxxx); material: "saline water (ENVO:00002010), including plankton (ENVO:xxxxxxxx)" | depth 90 m
AGTTTAAATTTACTAAATTAGGTGCTTAAAACACGCAACAAACCATATACAAACACGTTATACCCAATTTGAGAAATGAACGACCTAGCATTTGAAATAAATTCTAACGGAGAAATTTGGGAACTGTTTGACAAGAAATTGAATTCAATTTTCATTCACAAGTTTGTGCCGAATGAGGTAATTGAATGGTGGAAAACGGATTTAATAACTCAAAGCGGAACAGAATTCAAAAACCTATCTGTTCGTCAAATGGAAATGGATATTCAGACTGACTTGAACGGACTAAAAAAAATACTCGAATTGAACACAAATCAATTGCGAATTTACCAATTCGAAAAACCTATTTCGGACACTCTAGAAATTGAAAGTTTACCTGAAAAGAATCGGAATCAGATTTTAAGGCAAAACGGACTAAAGCATTTCTTTTTTGTAGATTTTGAGTTTATCACGATTGGTAGTTTTGAATCTGAATTTATAAGTGGAATTGAATCAAACCCTAAATTCGAGAGACGAATTGTGGAAAGAAAATGAATAATAGCGAAACAGAAAACAGTACCCAACAAGTTATAACCGTAATTACGGCGTATTCGACTATGTCCGAATCGACTCGGAATTGCTAATGTTAGTGCTAAACCGAAAGCAATTGCTAATTAAACCATAGCTATATTACAGGACAAGACATAAAAAAGCGTGAATGAAAAATTGCTACCAACGTATTGAATATTTAGGTTACTATGAAATTATCGGAGGAATATTCGGAATATCACTCGTTTTTTTAAGCGTTTATGATAAATTAAATTCGGACGGATTTTTTATTTTTTCACTTTTATTATTTGTAACATTATGTGGAATTTCAATTTATAGCGGAATTTTACTTATCCAAAAAAAATATCTAAAGGGTCTAAATCTTTCTCTTTTAGCACAAGCGACTCAAGTAATTAGTTTTGTTCTATTTGGATACATTTTTGACTTTGCAATCGGAATTTATTTTCGAATTACAACTGAATTGACTAATGATACTATAGTAGGACTTGACTTTGGGTTTGCAAACTGGAATTTATCTCGAAGTGCAAATCCCGACATTATAGAATTGAATATTAATGCCGTAGCAATTATTTTGTTATTTTTAATAGCAAAATCAGCTAACCAAATTAAAGCTGAATTGAATAAATAAAATAACTTAAAATCAAACTTAAGACATATATAAATAATTACAATTCAGTATTTAATTAAAGACCATTACAATACTTGCTGCGTCTGTTTTCTTTCCAGAAATCTTTGTGGGTAAATTATTAATATCAACTCGTTTTAAATAATTTTAAGTTATGATTAAGACAACAGTGTATTTTGGACTAATCTTACTTTTGGTTATTTGTATTCTATTTCAGACAAACTTTAACTTTGCGTATCTTCAAATCAATAAATTTTAAGGATAGTGATACACTCATAAATTCAAATGAATTCGAATTTATTGAAAAATAAAAAAACGGCCAGTTTGTACCTTAATTGTTGTCGCTGCATCTTTACTCATATAAATTAAACTAGCAATGAAATTTCAGATTGTCCTTTTATCTGTTCTATTTTCAATTACAACATCATATTCTCAGGATAAAGAAAATACTATGTCTAATAACATTGTAATACGAGGTTCAGTCAATTATGACATCATTATGTCGACCATAACAAAAGAAGAGTTTGATGTTGTAAAGAATCGTGAGACAACGCGATTATTAAATGATTCTATAATTCCTTCTCAAGTACATATAACCGAAGATTGTTATACGGTAACTACAAACACTAAAACAGTTAAAAACTGCTTAGATAACGATGAGCAACTTATTAGCGTTTCTTACCTTGGGTTTGTAAAAGCATTAAATAGCTGTGTTGTAAGTGAAAATTGGTTTGAGGCTACTACTTCAAATTTATTAATTCACTTAGAAGATGGTACCACGTCATATATATCTGGCTATGATCTTATCTTTTCTCCAAGTGCTAAGTTTATTTACAGTTATGCTAATGATGGTATTGATTTTAGTGGTATTTCATTACATGAAATGATAAACAATACAGCCACTCCAATATTTATTTCAGACTATACTACATTAGAAGATAGTAGTTTTGATTTTAGTTCTTTTGGAAGAGCATTTTGGGTGTCTGATAATAGTTTTTACGCAGGTAATACCAAAGAGTTCTATAAATTTAAAATTCAAGATAAAAGAATCACCTATAATAAGGAGGTAAAAGAACCTATACTATATTCAGAAAATAGTAAGTTTATAATTAAAGTAGATAAACTAAAGAACGGTACAATTAGATACACTTCCTGGAACAAAACAAACACTATAAAAGAAAGACCTAGCTTAGTGTTGTATAATGGTGAGGTAGAGCAACAAGATAAATATGGTTCTGGTCTTGATTATAGATTCGAAAACGGAGAATACCAATATATTATAGAACATAATGTAGAGACAACAGGATCTAAACATATAATGCTTAGGCTTTTAAAAGATAACGAAGTACTGTTGTATACTAGTTTAAATGATTTGAAAACTAAACTATGAAATCTGGGAAAAAGCTGAGAAATTTTTTAAATAAATGATTTCACTACTAATTAATTCTTTAACTATTTAAATGAACATATATTCTTATCATCTTGTAAGAGTGCCAATTCTTTTAGCTATTAAAGGATTAGTATTTAATCCAATTCGTAAAGACACAAATGGTCTTATTCACTCAGAGTATATGACAGCAATGACATTGGGTTCCCCAATTTTATCGCCTGCACGCTTTTTAGCTAAACAAATTGTGGTATTTGCGCAATGGGAGAATGAAAGCGATTTAGAGCATTATTTAGAACATAATAAATTTGGTAAACTCTTAGCTAAAGGATGGCATACACGTTTGTTATTTATTAGAGATTGGGGACATATATCAGGATTTAAAATACCAAAACACAAAGCTAAATTAGAAAGTGAATTTTCACCTGTTGTTGCTGTTACAATAGCTAAAATGAAACCCTTAGCTATTCCAAGATTTCTACGTTGGGGAAGGCCAGTCGAAAAATTAGTTCGTGACCATAAAGGGACATTGCTTTCGTTAGCCTCAATTAAATTTCCTAATACTGTATCTACCTTTTCAATTTGGAAAACCGAAAAAGAAATGACTAACATGGTTCACGGGCATACTGAAATGCCTAAACCAAAAAGACATTTAAATGCAATGAAAGAAAGGGAGCGTAAAAACTTTCATTTTGAATTTGTTACATTACGTTTTAAGCCAATTTCTGAATACGGAACTTGGAATGGTCGTGAGCATTTTATTCCTAATTTAATGCCAATAATCAAAAAATGAAAGTAGCCTCTTTCAATCAAAAATTACAAGATTGGATAACTCAACAATGGGTTATTTTTTTTGGTACAAAAATAAATGCGAATGATTACAAATGGTTGTTAGGTCCTTTTGGAAAAATTAATGGCATTGGGTTGAAATTTATAGAGCAATTATCAGAAAATGAACAATTAATTATAGATGATGCTCAAACTAATAAAGGCCTGCTTCAATCGATTAATCAATTAGAGTTAACATCTATAGAACTTAATAAACTATCCAAAAATGTAATTGATTTTTATGAAAACACAAGCAACTATAATTTTGAATTGAAGGTTAAGTGGAATCCTATTTTTAAAATATTTGGAGTTTTACTAAAAGTACTTTTTAGCAATCGTATAGAGCAGTTAAATATACCAATGAAAAACACTATAGATTCTAAAACACTAAAGAGTAAAATTATTTATTTATTAAATGAAGATTCAAATACATTGAAGAGAATCATTTGGCTAAGAAAATTTAAACAATCTGGACAAGTTGTTTATTCTGGAGTTTATGAAACCTGTTTAATTCCTAATGGACAAAAATGTATTAAAGCAATATTTCCTTTACCAAATGGTAGTGCTACGGTTATCTTAACTCCAACAGTTGGCGAAAATGGAGAACTAATTTTAAATTCCTCTGGAAATAAAATTGGAGATAGTGGTTTTTATTTTCTTTTAAAAGATGGAAGAGGAAATTTATGGGCTAAATTTATTAGGTCTTTTAAAGATAAGTTAGTGGTGAGTTCAGAAAACGGAAAATTAAAGGCGTTACAAACATTAACAATGTGGAATTTAAGAGTTCTGCAATTTAGCTATACAATTCATGCCAATAATTAATCTTCATACTGAGATTAAAGCCGAAAAGGAAGTTGTCTTCGACTTATCAAGAAGTATCGACTTACATAAAATATCCACAGAGCAAACAAGTGAAGAAGCAATTGCAGGTAAAACATCTGGATTAATAGGATTACATGAAAGTGTTACTTGGAGAGCTAAACACTTTGGTGTTTATCAAAACCTTACATCTAAAATCACCAAATTTGATAGGCCTAATTATTTTGTAGATGAAATGGTAAAAGGTGCTTTTAAAGGGTTTGTACACGAACATCACTTCTCAAAAATACATTCCGGCACTTTAATGGTTGATGTATTTGAATACACATCTCCTCTCGGTATTTTAGGAAATTTAGCAGATACATTATTTCTAAAAAATTACATGACAGCTTTGTTAACTGAAAGAAATAGAGTTTTAAAAGAATTTGCAGAGTCAAAAAAATGGGAGTCGCTAATAAGACAATAAAAAGGCTTAACCATTCAAAAAGTTTTAATTGAATTGGTTGTAAAAATTGAAAAGTATACAGGAGACAACACCTACAAAACTCGATAAACCACCATAGTAAAATCATCTATTTTTCCTATTCAAGTATAGCTAAATATTACATCAAGTTTACGTAAGCTAGCACTCAAGATTACGTCTTAATTTACTTTATAAATAGACCTATTTACCTTACATTATCGGTCTATCAAAACTTGAAATTATGCAAGACACAAAAACACGTGATTATATAAAAGAGGTATTAAAAAATATGCCCGAAGATTGGGTTAACTTAACCACACATCGTTTAGATATATATAACGAGAAGTTGGCTAAAGTTCAATTTTTAGAACAATTTGAAACCTTATACATCAATGAGACTACAGATACTTCTGCTTTAAAAGTTTTACCTACGGCTTATGATTATATAAGATTAGGGCATCCCTTATCCAGCGTTTTAGAATGGGGAATTGCAAAGGAGCAAAGTTTAGATGCAGAGTTTGTAATTAGTTTTCAATCTAAGACAGTTCCTATTCTTTCAATTTTAAGAACAAATCTTTTAGAGGGAAAAAATACGCAGATCAACTATAAAGGCACATTGCCGGCAGATTTTAATGCAGATATTATAAAATCTGTTTACGGCTATAAATTTGAACTTAATAAGGTCGAAAATGCTTCAGCTGTAGCTCCATTTAATGGCACATCTATATATGTTTCAGAAGATGATACTATTGGTGATTTCAACTTAAACGCATCAGTAGATTTTCATATAAGTCTTTACGGTCACTTAGGGAGTATTCTAATAGTAAACGGAGAAAAAAACGCGTCTTACATCTCAGACATTCAACATGTGCGTCGACGCGAAACTGTGTCTATGACACCAAGTAACGCATTGGTTGCTTTAAAAGCTTTTGCAAATGCATCAACTTTAAATAGTACAGCGCCAGATGTTACTGCCCATAAGGATAACGTCTCCACATTGCTAAAAGATATTACCAATACAAGTATTACACCATTGGTAGCCTCTAGCGGCTTGTCTATACAGTACGCTATAATGATGGGCTTGGTTAATGAAGCTCAGGATAAACATCCTAACAAGCCAATAAAATTTATAGTGCCACCAAACTGTTATGGAGGTACTAACGATCAAGCAAGACGTGTTGCTGCTTGTTTGGATAATGTTGAGGTAGTCGATTTACCTGTTGATGGTGAAAATGATATGGTAAGCAGTATAGATAAGGTACTAACTACAATTGCTAGTCAAGATGCGGTGCCATATATAATTGCAGAGATACCAACAAACCCAAGAGTTGAGGTCCCAGATTTACAAAATCTTAAAGCTGTTTTAAGTAAACAGCGCCAAACACCTAATGGAGATACGGCAATAGATCCTGTGTTTATATTAGATCAGACATTTTGCCCTAATGTACACTTCTTAGGAGAAGAAGACATCTTAGCCACTGTAAGAACAATTTCTTACGCAAGCGGATCTAAATTTCCTAGTGGTGGTAAATGTACTGCTGGTTATTGTGTGGCTAATAACAAAGCAAAAGCATTAATGCCAAATATAGCCTTACACCTAAGTTTATGTGATAATGAAGCTACAGCGCAACAATATGAAATTCTTGCAGCACAATTGCCATCTATGTTACAACGCATAAAAGATGCTTATGTGAATACTAGAGAGTTTGTGACTTTTATTAAAGAGACTTTACCTGAGGCTAAATTAAACTTTGTGTCTGAGGACTTGGCAAACGAAGGATTTACACCATCTGTGTTTTCTTTAGATCTTCCTACCAAAGGAAGTACAGAAGAAGAGAGAGAAGCCTATAAGAGAGAATTAAATTTGAAGTTAATCAACTTAATGATTACTGAAATTCCTAATGAAAGTAAATTCTGTGTGAGTTACGGACAGCTTAAGGGATGCTATTGGACTATTCCTGCTACATCTACTCAAGGAACGACTAAGGAAGGTGATAAAGATTATATTGTACGCGCATCCTTATCTCCAAATTTAGACTTAGAGAAGCACAAAGAGGTGTTTACAAAGTTTGTAAATTCTATTGCATAAAATAAAGCCACCAATACCGTTCTCGGTAGTGGTGGCATTTTAGTCTTTTCTAAATCCTTGTGGTTACAGGCATTTGTCTCAAAAATATACTGTAGCTTTAAATTAAAATCATCCCAATTTCAATTTAAAAGGTTTAAAAATGGACAAACAATCGCATATACAAATACATGAGACAGCCTTTTTTACGTCTTCTTTTAGAGCATTTAATGAAGCGTTAAGTGCCGATAAGTATGCAAAACTTTGGCTTAACCCTAAAACAGATGCTTGGATACAAGAGTATTTAACAGAAGTATCTTCAGAAGAAACGTATACACATTGCTTAAGGAACAGGTTTTTTTTAGAGACTATAAAAGATTTAGCAGCATCTAAACAAATAGAGGTACTTATAAACTTTGGTAGCGGTTTTAGTATGTATCCATTTTTATTAGATGAATCTCTTATACATATAGAAATAGATAAACCTGAGATTGTAAATTATAAGGCTTCTAAAATAGAGGAGTGGCAAAATGAAAAAAAGTTACCTAAGCGTGATTTGCACTATGTAGGTGTAGACTTTAGCGAAGACTACAAAACAAAATTACTAGAGCAAATACAACAAATAAAAGGAGGTAAACCTTGTTTTATACTTATTGAAGGTGTGCTCTTCTTCTTAGATAAAGCTGAAACAGACGGTTTGTTCAGTTTCTTTAATCTCATACAAACCGATGGTGATTATGTAGGAAGTGCTTCATTTCAAGATGATTTAAAATCATCAACCGCTTTTAAAAAATTGTTGCGCTTTTTAAATAAGAAAGTTTCAAAAACCAGTGAAAGTGATTATCTAACATTGCAGGATTCATATTATAAGTCGCTGCCAGATTATAACCTAATAGACCATCAGGATTACTTCAGTCTTTCAAAAACCTATAATAATACCATACACTTAAAACCAGATTTGATTTTAAATGAGCACTTTTATGTGCTTAAAAAACAACTACAATCTTAAGTTAGTTAAGATGCTTTTTTAAGTTCTTCTGTTTGTAGTTTTTCTTCTTGAAGCATTTTTTTATACTGCTTTATGGTAAGCGTGCTGCCATCGTGGCTCCAACCTGGAGGTCCAAAAGCATACATGAATTTATGTCTCCAGTTTTTAGAGCGCTTCATGTCTTTCCAAATATCTTTGTATTCGTGTGTAAGTATAATAAATGGATTGTAGGAATTAGGTGGTTTTGTAACACCATATTCTATATCAATTGATTCGTCTAGAGGTTTCCAAGTACCAAATAGTTTATCAAAGCAGTTTAGAAAACCACCGTGATTCATATCCATATACTCAATATTTTTCGCGTGGTGTACTTGGTGCATAGTATGTGTGTTAAATACCCATTCTAAAGGACCTAATTTAGGCACATATGTAGAGTGAAGTTGAAATTGCCATAATGCTTCAATACCTAAACATACAATGACCATTTCTGGCGGAAAACCAATAGCTGGCATCCACATATAAAATAAGGGTTTGTAAAAAATAGTAAACCATCCATTTCTTACAGCAGTTCCTAAATTAAAATTATCTGAAGAATGGTGAACAACGTGTGCTGCCCAAAAAAATCTTACTTTATGATTTTGTCTGTGAAACCAATAATAAGAAAAATCGTCAGCTAGCATACATAACAACCATACATACCAAGCATAGCCAAAAGAAGCATAGCCCATAATATTTGTTCTTACGCCATTTACTTCTGGGTTAAAGACATTGTATACAAAGGTAAATAGTACAATGGCAGATATTGTTTTTAATAGTGGTGCTAAAATAGCAGATCCTACTCCTAATGAAAGACTAGAGCCAAGGTCTTTCCAGTCATAAAGATCCTTGTTGTCATGGGTTTTGCTATACGTTAGCTCTAAAGCAATAAATGCTAAAAAGCAAGGTACACCATAAACTAAAGGGTTCGTAAAATCCATAAATTATTTTGTAGTTAAGAGATGTTGGAAGAATTGCTGTAAATCTATAATAATGGATAAATATAAATAATACCAAAGGTAATTAAGCAATTTAAGTGCATAATTAATTTTAGATCTCGATAATATTAACAGCTAGTTTTTTAAGCACGTCGTGTTAAACCAATGGGACTGTAACTGGTTTAGGCGTTTTAATTCTTGCTTAAGATTAACTGTAAGGGTTCTTACAGATAGGTTTTTCATTTCTAATAATGCACAATGGCTTATAAGATAATGAAAGTCTTTCTTTAAAGCAGAATCATAACTTAAGCGTTGCACAAATGAAGGTGTTTGTAAACTGTCTTGTAATGTACTTACAAGATGCTCAACATCTTCAGATAAATTATTTAAAAATGAAATGGTATGCTTACAAGGCGCATTTAAGTCGTATTTAGACGATGCTTGCTTAATTTTTAAACGCTTAACTAAACGCAATACATTTCTAGCAGAACCTAATAATTCTTTAGCAGATAAATGTGCCGTAGGATGGCTATATGAGTTAGAAATGAGGTGCATTTTTTTATTCTGGTTTTCATCAAAATTAATGAGTAATTACAAATCTTATATTTAGATTTTAATGTAAAAGAGTATATTTACTTTAAATAATAATTATTTTAATTCAAATTGCTTTAATATGTTGGTAGATGTAATTAACGCTAAAATTTTAAAACTCTTACAGCAAAATGCTAGACTTAGTAATGCAGAAATTGGGAGGCAAGTAGGTATTACATCTCCTGCAGTTTCAGAGCGAATTAAGAAATTAGAAGACGCAGGAATTATTGAAGGGTACACAACCAAGGTCTCTTATAAAATGGTAGGCAATCACTTAAAAGCCATTATTACCTTGCGTGCATTTATGGGTAAATTAAAACCGTTTTTAGAAAAAGTAAAAACCTATGATGAGGTTATTAACTGCTACCGTATTACGGGAAACGAAAATATTGTCATGGAAGTTGTGCTTAAAAATCAACAGCATTTAGAACGCCTTATTGATGATCTAATTACTTATGGTGAGTGTAAAACTCAAATTGTATTATCTAAAGTTGTAGACAATAATCCTATAAAAGCTTAAATTACAACCATGTTATTTACAATAGAACATACGGTTACAGCTTTAGTCTGCTTATTAAGTGCTTTTGTTATCCAGCGCATTTATAAAAAGGAATTACCTTATGAAGAAAATAATACCAAAGTAAATGGTATAAAATGGTTTGGTTGGGCCATCTTTATTTGGGGTGTTGGATCTGTAATACAGTTATTAGGTGTTAAGGTTTTTGGCTTAAGCGCAACACATAAACTTTTAATATATTCTGGAGTTACAGTATCATTACTAAACTCTATGTTTATTTTACTCTCATTACCATCTATAGAGCATAATAAATTTAGACCAATGGTTGTGCGGTTGGTACAACGCTTTACAGAAAAAGAATTTATAGCGTTGTTTTCTGGCGTTATGGGTATTATAGCATTTGTATTTATAGCAGCATCTTACACAAACGTAGCCATTAGCAATAATTTTATTTGGCTTATAGATATACCAATCTCTATAATAGTTGCCTTTTCTTTACTTAATGAGCTAAATAAGGCTTTTAGTAACAGACAGATGAAGTTTATGTATTTGCCATCTTTTGCACTGTTTGTACTAATAATTGTAGCTGTGTCTCATAGAATTATACCACAAGATAGAGTGGTTACCTATATAGATCAGGAGTTTTGGACATTAACAGGAATGATTACGGCACTCTCTTTTAAATTTATCTATATCTTATTATTTTCAATCTTGTTATACAGTTGGAAATTTTTAACTGAACGCGAGATGAAGCAATCTCAATTGGAGCATTTAAATTCTGAAAATTTGAAACTTTCTACAGAGCTTGATAAATTACTTATTGCAAATGAGAGTCATCTTGATACCATAAAATCTTTAAAAATTAAAGTTGAAACACTTACAGAATCTTCTAAAATAGAGTTGTCACAACGCCAAAAAGAAGTCTTGACTTTCTTGGCTAAATTTGGAGACACTCATTCCTATACCCAAATTGCTGAAGAGATGAATATTAGTGTAGATGGTTTTCAGACACATATTCATCAAATAAAAAAGCTATTAAACATAAGTGGATCTGGAGGAAAAGAACAGCTTATAGAGTTTGCTAGAAAAGAGTTGTAAAGCTTTAAAGCTAGTGTTTACCTATGGTTAACCATATGCTTAACTAATCGAGGATTATTTTTCAGCAGTGTGTAGCCTTTTAGTTTAATGGTAATCTCAACATATTTGTTAGGAATCAATACTTCTTAACAATGGCAATTCCTCAATCAACTTTAGACGAACAGATAAACACGTATTTCGAAAATGCCACAAGCTGGTTTACAGATGCAATCTTTGCTGAAATACCACTAACAGAAAACGTAGGCATTCCTTGGGTGCTTATAGTCTTAATTTTGGGGGCAAGTTACTTTACAATCTATTTTAGATTTATAAACATACGTGGTTTTTTAAAATCTATTAAAGTAGTAAGAGGCGATTATGAGGCAATTGAACAAGCTGGAGATATAGAAGTTACTAATACAGTCTCTACTGTAAACGGTGACCAGCCAGATACTATTAGAGTAGAAGGTCATATTGGAGAAGTAACCCATTTTCAAGCATTAACAGCAGCACTATCTGCAACTGTAGGTTTAGGAAACATAGCTGGTGTTGCTATAGCGTTATCAATTGGTGGTCCTGGCGCAACATTCTGGATGATCTTGGTTGGGTTATTAGGAATGTCTTCAAAATTTGTGGAGTGCACATTAGGCGTAAAGTATCGAGAGATAGATGCAAATGGTACCGTGTTTGGTGGCCCAATGTATTATCTTAAAAAAGGCTTAGGAGAAAAAGGATTGCACAGCTTAGGAAAACTACTGGCTGCTTTATTTGCTGTTATGTGTATTGGTGGTTCTTTTGGTGGTGGTAATATGTTTCAAGTAAATCAAGCATTTAAGTTGTTTGAACATGTTACTGGTGCAGAGCAAAGCTTTATTTACGGTAAAGGTTGGGTGTTTGGTATTATAATGGCCATTCTTGTTGGTATTGTTATTATTGGTGGTATAAAGAAAATAGCCAAGGTTACAGATAAGATTGTACCAGTAATGGTTGTGGCTTATGTCTTGGCTGTGCTAACAATATTAGGTTTAAATTTTTCTGAAATTCCATCTGCATTTGTAGCCATTTGGGATGGTGCTTTAAGTCCACAAGGTATTGCTGGCGGATTTATTGGAGTACTTATACAAGGCTTTAAAAGAGCTGCTTTTTCAAACGAAGCAGGAATTGGTAGTGCCTCAATAGCGCATAGTGCCGTTAAGACCAAATACGCAGCAAGTGAAGGATTGGTAGCTCTTCTTGAACCATTTATTGATACTGTTGTGGTGTGTACTATGACGGCGTTGGTCCTTATAATAACAGGGCAATTGCAAATAGGCGCTCAATTGTCTGATGAAGAAGGTGTTTTATTAACTGCACAGGCATTAGAAACAGGTATTTCTTGGTTTCCGTATTTGCTGAGTTTAGCTGTTATACTCTTCGCATTTTCATCTATGATCTCTTGGTCTTACTATGGCTACCAAGCTTGGTCTTTCCTATTCGGGAGAACTAAAAAGATAGAGTATATCTATAAGATTTTATTTTGCTGTGCAACTGTAGTAGGTGCTGCTGCAAGTTTAGGAGCAGTGACATTATTTAGTGATGCTATGATCTTTGCTATGCTAGTTCCTAATATGATAGGACTTGCCATATTAGCACCAAAAGTTACACAAGAGCTTAAACGATTTATGAAGGCTATTAAAAAATAGAATCTCTTTGCGTTAGCGATTGAGGTAAGTTACCGTGTAACGCCGAAAGCGCGACCGCCAGTTAGTACTGGCGGAAACGCCCAAATTATCTTTGTTTTAACTTTATAGAAAGAAATATAAGTACTGCTATTCCAAGCAAAGCAGCCATTGTAAACCAAGTTGCTGTATAACCAAAGTTGCTTACAAGATTCATACCTGTATTGTGCCCAAAAATGTGACTTATTGAAAATGAAATGCTATAAAGTGCCATATATGCACCCATTTTTCCGCCTTTAGCTCTATCTAATGCAAACCTATTTGTAAACGGGAACGCAATCATTTCGCCTATGGTCATTAATAACATACCTATAATTAATACACCTATCCAAGAAAAAACATTGAGAATTAAGAAACTGAATGCTGTTAAAATTGTTCCCCAAATTATATAGGTTAATACAGATACAGCTTTGGTTTCTAAATATTTTATAAGTGGCATTTCAAGTAGGAATATCACAAGACCATTTAATGCTAATAGTAAACCAATTTCATCTTCACTTAGAGCATATATATTGGTGTAAAATAATGGCATTACAGAGAAATACTGTACAAATGCCAAACTAAATAAAATGATAGCTAGTATAAACCATAAGTAGGTAAAATCCTTATATGGTGATAATGGATGTTGTACAACTTCTTGATGCTCTTCTCTTGCAGTTTTAGGGTCTAGTAATTTTATAAGTAAAAACCCTGCAATTACACAGGTAACACCATCTACCCAGAAAAGTCCACTATAACTTAAACTAGTAATAATTAATCCGCCAAGTGCTGGACCCATAGAAAACCCAAGGTTTATTGCTAAACGTAAAAGTGTTACACTTCTGGTCTTGTTTTCTGGCTTGCTATAAGCATTAATTGCTGTAAAAGCCGCAGGTCTAAATGAGTCTACAAATATCATCACAATACCTACGCCTATAACTAGCGTCCAAAAAGTATGTAAATACTGTAGACCTATAAACCCTAAACCACCTAATATTAAACTTAGCACCATTGTTTTATAATGACCTATAGTGTCTGTTAACTGTCCGCCTACCCAAGCACCAATTACAGAGCCAATTCCAAATGCAGACATAATCCAGCCCACTTGTGGTAAAGTGTAGCCTTCACTTTTGGTAAGGTATAAACTTAAAAATGGGATTACCATGGCGCCAGCTCTGTTTATAAACATAATTATAGAGAGGTACCACATTTCTCTACTTAAGCCCTTGAAAGAGTCTGCATAAAATTTAAAGAATTTCATATGGTTGGTTTTTGTAAAGGTCTGTTTATTTAGAATGAATTTAAATAGTTAACTATCTATTTTAATGATAGTACAATATGTAAAATGTTTGCAACGAGTAAATTATAGTAAATGACAAAAAAAATGCCCGATGATTATACCATCGGACATTGTGAAATCGTTATATATAAGTAACAATCAGAATACAGTAGTCCGAGGTCTTAAAATGACCATAGTACATGTATAAATTGATTGTTGTCTTTTCATCTCGTAATTAATTGATGTAAAGCTACATAAAAAAAGGAATCACTTTTGTAATTTTGCAAAAAAAAAGAAAAAGATGCGTTTAACGCTTACCTATATCTGTTTAATATTAATTAGCTTTTCTGCTGTTGCGCAAGACAGTATTCTAATTAAAAAAGCCCTAAAATTTCAGGAAAAAATAAATCATGAATTTAAAGATAGCTTAGAATCTCCGTTACCTAAAGAAGATTTTAAAGCATTTAAAACATTAGATTTCTTTCCTATTGATACCAATTTGGTTGTAAAAGCAAAGTTTGTTAGAACACCTTCTGAGTCACCATTTATAATGGAAACCACAACTGAGCGTAAACCTGTATATATTAAATATGGTGAAGCTCATTTTATGTTGGAAGATGAAGAGTTTGTTTTAAATATTTACCAAAGCCAGCAATTAATTACAGACCCTAAGTATGCCAACTATCTATTCTTACCATTTACAGATAACAGTAATGGCGAAGACTCTTATGCTGGTGGAAGATATTTGGATTTAAAAATACCAAAGAATGATGTTATTGTTCTAGACTTTAACCAAGCCTACAATCCGTATTGTGCGTATAGCGGCAAGTATTCTTGCCCAATTCCTCCAGAAGACAATCATATTAGTTTAGCAATACACGCTGGTGTAAAGAACTATGCTAAAAAGGAAAAAGATACGATTACTAACTAAGGCTTTTTACCAACCAAAGTCCGAGGAAAACAGCTAAAACACCTAATACAAAACTTCCTATTGTATATAAAAGAAGTGTAGTATAATCTCCTGTTCTTAACAGCCCTTGGTTTTCATAGGCAAATGTAGAAAATGTGGTGAAGCCACCACAAAATCCAGTTGCCAACAGTAATGCTGTATTTTGGTTTAAACCAGTTGTCTTTAATGTATAACCTAAGATAAGCCCAATTAGTAAACTGCCAATAACATTTACTGCAAGTGTTCCCCAAATAAGGTTTAGCTGTTTGTAAACAACAAGTTTGGTAACGGCAAAGCGTGCAACGCTTCCTAAACCACCACCAAGAAATACAAGAAGGAGTTGTTTCATAGTGTAAGGTATAATTTTATAAAAGAAATCAAAAAATCTTTTTATTTGTTTTTTGGTTGCTGAGAAAGTAAAAAACCCAATTTGTAAAGTTGGGTTTAAGTTTACATTTTGCTAAAATTATAGATAAGCCATATAAAAAAGGAAATTATGACTAGGCTGAATACATAATCTTTAATTTTTAATGACTGGTTTATAAAATTTATATTTTTAAAATATGAGCTAACTTTAGAGAGGTCTTGATTGTTTAAACCTATCTGGTAATATTTGTCAAGATATTTAAAAAAGAATATTGAACTTATATTTAAAAATAAGAATGATTTGTATTTATAAACACCAACGTTATCCATTTTACTAAACAGTAATACGTCATTATTTAAAATAATTCTATCGTCTTTCAATTGAGTATTTAAACGTTTTGATTTTAACCATAAAATATTATGATGATCAATTGGTTTTTGTTCAGAAGCTATAATTATTTTTTTGTACATAATTTAAATTTTTAACTTATCGAAAGAAACTAATAGTACATTGAGTTATTCCTGCTAAGAATGCCGTAACAGCTAATTTATCCATAAATGGTAAAAGGACCACCAGATGCTGCAATTGCAATTGCACCAATTAAAACAACAATATAGCGTGCAACGCTTCCTAAACCACCACCAAGAAATACAAGTAGAGTTGTTTCATTACTTGTTACTAATTATAATTTTTTCGGTCTCTTTCTCAATACGCTTATCATAAAACTGCTTTAGCTCTTTATAATATTGTTGTGGTATTGTAGATTGGTTAAAGGTAGTAATAGAACGAATAACTATAACATTACCTTGTTGTGAAATTTGGTATATATAGCGGCCAAGTTTGTTTGGCATCTCTACAACCTCACTCTTTGGCAGGTAAGACACATTAAAACCTTCTGGAATATTTAGTTTAACAGATTTGGTAGTAGAAAATGGATAAAGAAAATCTACAGGAAAATCTCTTGTCTCACTTTTAAACGGGTTAGTAGCCAATTTTTTGAAAAGTAGAGGTTGTAAATAAATTTCACCAGCTATAACATCTACACCTTTGTTTATTTCATACGTATAGCCTTCAACTATAGGATCTTCTAAATTCTTATAATTTTCGACCTCGTAATTTGTAATATCTTCAATATTAATTTCTTTTACGAGTTCATCTATTCTTGCATCTGTATTATTAGGAGAGTGGTTTTTTCTGAAGTAAAGCGATTCAATTTTCGAATAACGTTCCTTTATTGTTCCAGATATAGAAAGATCATCATTTAACGTATACTCTAAATGCATTAAATCTTGCGTAACATCTTTAGGTTGTAATTGTATTTCTGTTGAGGTGCCATCTTGTTTTACCAACCTGCTTGTACCTGTATTAAAGGTTCGTCTAGGTAAAACATTTGGCGTGCCTAGTTTTTCTGTAGCATCTAAAAGGTACATCTTATCATTAATTTCTGCAGCAGCTATTACATAATTAAAACCATCTAGAGTTGGGAAAAGTGATACCTTTTGATCGTTTGTAGTAAGTAATACGGGATTTGCATTTATATGAAATTCTCGTAATAAGGAGATTAGCATTAAATTTATTTCTGAAACATTTCCAGTTTGTTTCATATATGATCTTGAAATTTTATCTGAAACATATTTTGTGCGTTTACCATTCCAAGACATTCTATCTTTAATAGTGTTATAAACTTCATAAAGAGTTTCCTCTATAGAAAGATTCATTGCTTTTATTCTATCAACATCACCATTTAGATATGAGGTGTTTTCAAGCTGTTTACCAAAGTTTTTTGATTTATAAATTGTATTTGAAACCTCTTCCCAACTAGATGCAATTTTACGCTCATCTTCATTTGGATATTTAATTGTAGCCAACTCAAAGCTAACAGCATACCTGTAGTTTTCTTTATTGCCGACAAAAGGCTCTTCTTTTAAAGCAGGAATGTCTTTCTTTTTAAAGGTAGCGTGTACATCATGAATATCCCAAGTATACCCATTAGATGCTGTGGATATTGTTCTTGCAGATCCTATTTTAACGCTTAATGTTCTTGCAACAGCTTCTTGTTTTGGTACGATATTAAAATAGCCTCTTCTAACAATATTAAATGTGAAGAATTGAGGTGTGCGTATTAATGCTTCATAGTTTCTTACAGGTATATCTTCTTGTATAATTAAATCATCAATTTTTAAAAAAGGTGAAACAATTGTATACTCCCATTCTATAATTGAACCCACTTGAGCATTTGGCATTGCCCAAGAAACCTCAGTCCAATTCTCATCTCTTTCGCTTTCAAAAAAAGCATTTTTCTTAATACTTTCTTTGTTTATTTTTCCGTCAACTAAATAGTGTGTGTAAGCTTTAAATTTTAAAATTTCTTCTTTCTTGGGTAAGTCTTTGTATAAATAAACTTTGTTTGTAGCATAGTCTAAGCCTTCTTTACTGGTAATTTTAATACGTTCTTTTATTTCAGTAATTAAAATCCATCCTTTGTCTCCATCATATTCAAAAAACGTTTCTCTGTATTTTTCTAAATAAATGGCGCCTTCTAAAATTTCTTCAGATGTTGTAAATTCTTCTTTGTCTACTTTACCAATTTTAAAACTTTGAGATTGGCATATTGTAATTGTAAAACAAAGTAATAGTGTTAGTGTAATTATTTTCATGCTTAACTTTTTACAAGGACTATTTTTTCTAACTGTTTGTTTATAACCATATCATAAAAGGCTTTAAGTTCTTTATAGTAATTAGATGCTATAATATGAGTTGATATGGAGAGTTGTGAAGACACTTGAATGTTGTTTCCAGATACATTTACTAAGTATTGAAAACTACCTTGGTTTTTTGGTATGGCTATGTTTAAGGTTTCTGGAATAGTTTCAACAGTGTAGCCGTCTGGTATTTTAATTGATGCTATTACTCTAGTTTTTAATGGGTAAACAAAATCGACAGGATATTGTCTTGTTTCTGGTACAAAAGGATTTTCATAAGTACCTAAGTGTAGCAATGGTGTTACATAAATTTTAGAATCTATAATATCTAACGCATTAGAGTAGGACACGTCGTAATTAAATGAAATAGGCTGATATAGCTTATCTAGATTTTGAACTTCTAAATTAGAGACTTGAATATTTTTAAATTGATTTTCGAACATCTCCAGTTGACTAACTTTAGCAACATTAGCATACTTCTTCTTAAATGCATAAGATTTATGCCCAGTAAGTTTATTTATAACCTTAGCATTTGTATTTAAATCTTTATCTATAGTTACACTAAGCATTGTATTTTGCTCTGCCTGCTTATTTGGCAATAGGTTAACCCATTTAGATCTTCCATCTTCTGTAATTAATCTTCCATTCCAGTTTAATAGTTCTTCCTCTAAAAGATTTATCTCTCCATATTTTTTTGAAGCATCTAGGAGAACTAAACCTCCATCAATTGTAACACTTGAAATCACATAATTAAAACCATTTCTTGTAGGGAATATAGGAATGCCGTGATTCTTTGTGCTTAATAAAACAGGATTGGTATTTAAACCAGCTTCTCTGAGCATAGCTGTAAGAATGAGGTTAATTTCTGTGATATTACCCACATTGTTTTTATAGGCACTCCTTACACCATCATCTGTTGCAATACCTACGTAACCATTCCAATTCATTTTTTGTTTTACAAATTCATAAATGGCTACAGTTTTTTCAATTTCAGATTGTTGAGAGGAAATTAGGCGACTTAAATCATTATTAAAATAATTGCTTTTTTTAAGCTCGTCTCCAAATTGTGGTTGGTCAAAAATACTTTTAGCAACATCATCCCAAGAATTGGAGTAATTCTTATAGGTAGAGCCAGGAAAATTGATATACGCTAACTCAAACTTAATAGCATTTGAGTAGTTATCTATATTGTTAGTATAAAGCTCTTCTTTAATAGCAGGTATTTGAGAGCCAGACATATTAATAATATTTTCGCTAAATGTAAGCTTTCTAGTTTTTGGAGATTTGTCGTGTATTACAACTCTATCTACAATTTTTCTCGATTGTGAGTTTTGTGGTTTGTATATAATCGTCCTACTTTTTACCTCATTTTCTATTGAAATTTGCGACAATCCTTTTTGATGCATATTAAACCCGTAATACTCTGGTGATCTAAATTTTGAGCTAACAGTATTAATAGGGATTTGTTCCTGAAACCTAAATTCATCTAAATTAGATACAAAAGGAGTTTTTAAAAGATATTTGTATTCTATAACACAACCTTCTTTTAAATTTGGCATTGTAAATTTAGTTAGTGTTCTGTATTTAGATTGCTCTTCTTTAAATACACCATCTTTAGACAATTTATCTTTACTTATATTACCATTTTCTAGATTGTAGGTGTAAGCTTTTAAGCTTCTTAGGTCATCTTTGTATTTACTGTCCTGCTCATATAGAGAAACAGATTTTGTAGCATATTTGTAGCCGTCTGGATTATAAATTTTTATACGTTCGTGAACTTCGGTATTAACTAAAAACCCTTCGTTAGTAGTGTATGTAAAATAGGTATTATAGCTTCTGTATAAAATTGCAGCATCTGCATCCTTATATATCGGGTGTTCTTTCTCAAGTAATTCTTCTTCTGAAACATCTCCAAAATCATAGTCTTGAGCAAGCAATGAAGTAAATAAGGAAAACGTTAGAAGTATGGTAAATGCGTAATTAAGTTTCATTTAGCGGTGTTATGGTGTCTGTATTTCAATTATTGTAAACCACTTATATGGTAAATGCTATTTTACATATGTAGTAATAGACTAAGATTTTACGAATACAATTTTTTCTTCTTGTTTTTCTATAGCTAAATTGTAGAAGGTTTTTAACTCGTTATAATATTTTGATGGAACAAGATTGGAGTTAATTACAAATTGATACGACACTTGTACGTTGTTACCCACTTGTTTGGCTTTATATAAAAACTCTCCCAATTCTTCAGGTAGTAATACTTTTGTGCTTTCTGGTAACGTGCTAACATTATAACCGTCTGGGATGGCAATATTTACTATATAATTTGTTTTCCTTGGGTATTGGTAGTCTATTGGGAATGTACGATTCTCTAACACAAACGGGTTTTGTAAATCTGCTAAGTGTAACATTGGTGTTAAATAACACTTGTCTTCAATAACATCTACCGGTTTTTCAACATTAAACTTATAAGAGTAGAGTATAGGCTCGTATGTTTTATTATGGTTTTTAAAAGAGTACTCACCAAATTTTACGTTTGGGTAGTCGCTCTCAAATGTAGCAACTAGCTCATCTTCACTTTTCCTGCTAAACCTCTTTTTAAAATTGTAAGCACTATGTCCTGTAATCTTACTGTTTAATGAGCCTTCTATCTGCATAGCCTCATCAAACTTTAAAGACATAATTGTATTGTTTTCTGAATGAGACGTTGGGTTAAGGTTAATCCATCTTGAACGACCATCTTCTGTTATTTGTCTACCATTCCAATTTAAGAGGTGTTCTTCTAAAAAGTTTACAGATCCATTTTTATTGGTAGCATCTAACAAATAAAGTTCTTGGTTTATAGTTGCACTTGAAATTACAAAGTTAAAGCCGTTTATAGTTGGAGATACAGGAATGCCATGATCTCTTGTGCTTACCAAAACTGGATTAGATGTGATACCAGCTTCTCTTAACATAGCAGTTAGCATTAAATTAATATCTGCACTATTTCCAGTATTAGTTCTGTACGCTTTAACAACTCCTTCATCTGTATAAATACCTACATAATCATTCCAGTTCATTTTCTTTTTTACGAACTCGTATATATTAAATACTATTTCTTCTTCTGTATTAGAGGTGTTTAAAATTCGCTCTAAATCACTCTTAAAGTATCCTTTTTTATCCAGCTCATTCCCAAATCTTGAAGACCTGTAAATGGTTTCCGTAATGTTATCCCAAGTGGTTGTAACTGTTTCAAGACCTTTACCTGGCAAGTTTCTAAAGGAAACTTCAAATTTTAAAGAATTCTTATAGTTGTTTACGTTATTGGTGTAGGCTTCATCCTTTAGTGGCGGCACATTACTTAGCTCTAAATCATAAATGTCTGTTTGTACATCTATAGTGTTTCTAGTATTAATGGTTGGTTTGCCATGGCGCTGGCTGCCAACATCTTTCATTTTATCTAATAGGGCCTCAGAGTGGTCATAAGTAATTTTATCTCGTCCTCTACCTTGTTCTACATTAAGAGGTAAAGTACCTCTTTGGTGTAAATTCCAACCAAAATATTCTGGTGATGTAAACTTTAGAACTGATTTCTTTATAGGTATAAATTCTTGTAAACTATATTCGTCTAAGTTATATATGTAAGGAGTTTGTAGCTCATACTTATACTCGATAATGCTACCGTCATTAATATTTGGCATTGCAAATTTTACAAGCGTGGTGTATTTTGAAGCCTCTTCTTCAAAAATGCCATTATTTTTTAGTTTTTCCTTTTTTACCTTACCACCTTCTAAATTATAGGTATAGGCTTTAAGACCATTATAGGTGTCCTTTGTCCTACCATCACTAGTATGAAGTTTAAAAGCAACATCTGCATATTTGTAGCCTTCTTTGTTATAAATCTTTATGCGTTCTTGTACTTCTGTAATTGCAAAAAAGCCATATTCTTCTGAATAGGAAAACCTTGTTTTGTATTCTCTATAAAGTATCGAAGCAGAAGCATCGGGATGGTCTGGATGTTCGGTTTCTAACAATTCTTCTTTTGAAACATCTCCAAAATCATAGTCTTGGGCAAGTGTAGGAAATGTAATAAGTGTAAGAGCAATTAAGAGTAAAGTTTGCTTCATAATGTAGAGATAAGGAGTTTTGTGTTGTCTTTATTAGTTATGGTCTTACAAAATGATCTGTAAGCTTCATATTGGTTAGGCTCAAATGTGCCTTCGGTAATTTTAAGGGATCTTTTACAGGATAAACGGTTGTCCTTTAAAGAGAAAGTTAAGCTGTATTCTCCAAATGGGGTATGTAGTAAAGTGTCTTCTGGTGTGTTTACCGTCATACCTTCTGGTATGGTATAAGAAATTAAAAACTCTACTGTTTTAGGACGCTGAATAATAAAAGGTGTTTTCCTGTTGCTGGTTCTTGGTGGGACTAATGCTCTCGAATTGCTAAATACTATTGGCTTAAGTATAAAGTTATTCCCAGCTTTTGAGAGGTATTGGTGTATTGTAAAATCTAAATCTTCTTGATAAGTAATATTATCTTGATCATCATTTAAACTTATATTAGTTACAGAAAGACCGTTTATGTGACGCCACTCTGTTAAGTAACTGTTCTTTAATTCTTCTTGAGACATAGTGTTAGCATAACTAGCCTCTTGATAAAAAACACCTTTGCTGTGTTCATTTAAGTGACCTTTTACTGAAGTGACATCTATGTCGCAATTAATTGTATAGCGTTTGGTGCTTTCTTCTGCATTGTATGCTTTTGTCTTGGTAATTATACCGCCATTTGGAGTAATCATTAAAGCATCTCTGTTATCTGTAAAATCTCCTAAATATCCAAATGGAGATGTTTGGCTAGTACACTCTAACCAAGTTATATCTTCATTTAAATCTACTCCTAATATTACGTGATTACCTTGTACAGCAACTAAATCTTTATCTATATCTGTTTGTTCATTTCCGCCATAAATTATGGTGTAGTATGAAGTTAGTCCAACAGCATCCATTAAACTTTTGGTGTAATTGGTAAGGGCTTTACAATCACCATAGCTTAGTTTATCTACATCGGACGCTAGCATAGGCTTCCAGCCACCAATTTCAATCTGAACGCTTATATAACGAACTTTATCCTGAACGAATTTATATACAATTCGCGCTTTTTCTTCATCTGTAGTAGCATTGGCTGTAAGAGCTCTAATTGCTTCAATAGTTTCAGAACTTAAATCGTTTGTTTTTTCAATGAGGTTGGTATTCATCCAGTTACCAAAATCTTGCCAACTGTTAGCAGAGCCTTTTTCGCCTTGTAAGCTAAATTGTGGTAAATACAACCTAAGCATAGGCGTAATTTCATTTAAATTTGGTGCTAAATACTCATGTTTTACAGCAGGTAGTAATTCTGCTTTCCAGGACATTTCTCCTTCCTTTTGTTCCGTAGTGATAGTATAGCCATCAAAATTAAACTCTTTAAATATAGGCTTGTTCTTAGGATTAAATTTTATGGTATAAGTAGATCTAACCGTACTGCTTAAGTAATCTTCAATAGGCATCCAACGTTCTATAAAAGCAGATGTTTTGGAGGTTGTCTCTTTTTCGAAAACAACAGTATATGGATAAGTTATTGGTGTGTAATCCAGGTACATTACACGATTGTCTGAATACAACGTCCCGTTACTTACTGCACTTACATCCCTAAAGTCACGTTTACTAAAGCTTTTAATTTTATTTCCTAATGCATCATATATGGTAGCATTAAGTTTTTTTACTTTACTGTTGTTGTCATAAAATGCAAAGGCATTAATATCTGAGTTTCCTTTACTGTTTAGAATAGTAATGGTCTTTGTATAGTATACGTCTTGTGAGCCAGAATCTGAGACATCTACAAATGTAGATTCAGATTTGGTGATACTATTGGCATTTTCAGTTAAAGAGTTGGGGAGATCTAAAATTGTAAACTTAGATTCTTGAGCGTAAGAAGCAGAAAGAATCAATAAAAAAATGAGTCTTAAAATCACGAAATGAAATTATAGCGACGAAAATAGGAAATTACATTTCTGAAAATGTTTACACTTTGTTAAAATAGTTAAGAATTTTATAATTATGCATTCTATTTTTCAACATCTTCTAAAATATAATCCTCAATTTCTTTGTCGTCATCACCATGTAATACACTTACATCTCCTGTAGTTTCTAGGATTACAGCTTTTACTTCATTTAGTCTTATCACATTTGCTTCTCTTAATTTGCCTCTAAGTTCGTTTTCTGTAATTTCTACTTTATTTAAATTATCATAAAGTATTTGTCCGTCTCTCATAATTAATACGGGACTATTATCTAAATGTTTTCGTGCCGTTTTGCTTCTAAATCTAAGTAACGATACTAGGTAGTTTGCAAGATATAAAAGCCCAATTAATAAAATACCTAGTAGTAATTTAGGGTTGCTCGTGGCAATGGTCATACCTATAAGATTACCTATGGCAACAGTATTTACAAAGTCAAACCCAGTCATTTTACTAAAGCTTTTAAGGCCAAATATTCTTGTAAATATGATAACAGCAATGTAAATAACTATAGTACCTATAATAATTTCTGGCACCATGCCTATATCTTTTGTAAAGTAGTCTAATTTCATAGTATAGAATTTTCTAATCTTAAAATTACGACAATAGATAATGCAAATACTTGTAAGACTTACAAATAACATAATTTTATACTTCAAGAAAATAAATGTTAAACCGGTTGATGCCTATAAAGGTTTTACGTACATTTTCAACTATAATTTATGCTATGAATCCTGATTTACTATTTAACGCTATACGCTCTCAAGACAAGGCAAATATTGCTATTGTATTAAAAGAATATCCAGAACTAATACAAGCTAAGGACCAACGTGGCTCTACACCATTGTTACTTGCTACTTATTATGGTTTTAAAGATATTACTGAAATTTTATTAGATCATAACGCAGACATAAATGCACAAGATGCTTCTGGAAATACAGCGCTTATGGGTGTGTGTTTTAAGGGGTATCCAGAAATTGCTGAGTTACTAATTAAACGTGGCGCCAACATAGATTTGCAAAACTCTAACAATGCGACTGCTTTAATTTATGCAACAACCTTTAATCAAGAAGCTATTGTAAAGCTTTTATTGGCGCATAATGCAGATAAGAGTTTAAAAGATGCTCGAGGTCATACTGCTAAAGATCACGCACAAATGCAAGAGTTAAATGATATTCTAGACTTATTGAGTGATGAGTCTTGATACATCTCTCATTAATAAACTACAATCGGTAAGAATTCGTAATAAGGGTTTTAAAAGAAAAGCCGTGTTACCAATAGATCAGGAATTAAACTATTGGGAATATCTTAAGCTTACTTTGGGTGAAAATGTATTTGTAGTAAAAACGGCGCTAGGTTTGGATATTATTTATTTATCTGAGGTTGAGCGTACTGCTTATATACATCAAGCTTTATATTTATTTAAACCTTTGCTTAATATAGATACTGGTATCACAGTAAAAAGCTTATCTAATGAAGACGTTTTAAAAGATTTTGGAAATATCGTAAAGACACTTTCAAAACATCCTCAATTATTTTTATCTAGTTGTAAGAAGCTTATTCAAAAATTTAACCATACGCAATTAAGAACACCACTTTCTCAATTATTATATAATTGTTTTGATGCAGAATTAAATGCACTAATTAAAGTAGGAAATATTCCCTATGCTTCTAAAATTGAAACTTTAAGAACACAACAGGAACATATAAGTTTAGAACCAAAGAGTCTCTCTAATTTAACTAAGCGCTATTTGTCTAACAGCAACCATAATAATTAAGTATTCTTATTTTATAGGAATATAAATTTCTGTTACCCAGTTTGCTGGATTTGGGTCTGCACTAGGATCTGTTCTATAAACTTCAAAGTCTTTTGAAGTCTCCATTTTCTCAAGGCTATTTTCTTCTAAATAAGCATTAGCCGCACCCCAAGCATCTTTTAAATTTTTATAATCTCCTTTAAGTGTCGTCTTAACAACTTTTTGAGATGGCATAAAACCGCATAATATAGGACTATCATTAGGAGTGATAACTTGGTTTGTGGTTGGTATTGCAGAAGAAAATATAGCGGTATTATTTGCTAAGTCCCATTGCTCGTAAATAGTCATTGGACTACCGGAAATAGGAATATTATTTTCTTGCATATAAGAAAATACTTGTGGCATCATCTCTGCCATTTTGGTGCCAATAGCACTTATCTTAGATGCAGAAGTATTGTACATATAATAACCGCCACTATGTTGTGTAATGCCATCAACATTTATAGAAAATTCAGACATTTTAGTTTCGATTACTGTATTAATGTTTTCTAAGCCTTTAGGAAACATTGGTTTTAGCATTTGTGTGTAAGAACCATCTTGTGTTGCCCAATATGCTTTATCCTGAAAACTTTGAGAACCCTTCATTCCCCAAGTTACTTTTGTACCTTCTTCAACCTCTTCAAATGTCCAATATACAGTACTTTCAGAAGGTCCTAAAGGTGTTTCCATTACCATGGTTTGTGTAATGCTTTTATTTGGTATAGCATCAATAGTTTCAATACGGCCATCTGGAGCAGTATCACCTGTCCAAGAATAGCTTGCGCCAACGCCTACTGTTTTTTCTGGGTAGCTTGTAACTATGTTTGGATCATCTGCTTTCCAAGGACCCCAGTTTTCCCAAGTTTTAAGATCATTTATTTCATTGTAAATTACAGATGCTGGTGCATTAATTACTTTAGAGTCTTCAACTTGAAAGTCTCCATCTATAGTGGCTACATATATAGAGGCACCAATTATTACAATTAGTAAAAGGAAAAATAAGTATTTTAAAAATTTCATAAAGTTAGGGGTATAGTTAATGGTATGTAAATATACATATTATAGCAACTGTTTTCGAAACATTTTTGGGGTATAAGTGATAAAATATGCTTTTAAGGTTATGAAGTTGAATGAATTACAGGAGTCATTCTTAAAAATATATGAGATAAGGAATTAAGATTTAGCGAAATACCATTAAATTGCACCTTAAATAATCAAATTATATAAAATGACATTTAAATATCTAACCGTATTAAGTTTAGGGTTACTTCTTTTATCATCTTGTGGCCAAGAAAAGAAAGAAGAGGTAAAACCAGAACCAAAAGAAACCAAAGCTGGAATTGTAGATGAATTTGCAGACATTAAAATCTTGCAATACGAAATTCCTGGATGGGAAAATTTAAGTCTAGAAAAGCAAAAGCTTGTTTACTACATGACGCAAGCTGGTCTTAGTGGTCGTGATATGATGTGGGCTCAAAACTACCGTCATAACCTTACTATTCGTAAAGCATTAGAAAATGTGTATACAACATACACTGGTGATAAAAACACAGAAGACTGGAAAAACTTCGAAACGTTTGTTAAGCGTATATGGTTCTCTAATGGTATACACCATCATTACAGTACTGTAAAGATGACTCCAGAGTTTTCTGCAGAGTATTTAAATCAACTTTTAGCAGATACAAATACAACGCTTGAAGGCGAAGCTTTTGAAGTATTGTTTAATGATAAAGATGCTAAAAAAGTAAACCTTTCTAAAGATGCAGATATTGTATTAGAGAGCGCTATAAACTTTTATGGACCAGATGTAACTACTGCAGATGTAGAGCAGTTTTATGGATCTAAAACAGTTGACGCTAATGAGCCAATTGAACTTGGTCTTAATACTAAACTTGTTAAGGAAAACGGTAAGCTGGTTGAAAAAACATACAAAAGTGGAGGTCTTTATGGCGAAGCTATTGATGAGGTTATCGGTTGGTTAGAAAAAGCTAAAGGAGTAGCAGAAAATGAAAATCAAGCAAAAGCTTTAGGATTATTAATAGACTATTATAAAACAGGAAGCTTAGATACTTGGGATGAGTATGCTATTGCTTGGGTAAACTCTACAGAAGGTGATATCGATTGGATAAATGGCTTTATTGAAGTTTACAACGATCCAAAAGGCTATAAAGGTTCTTATGAAAGTATTGTACAGATTAAAGATTTTGACATGTCTAAAAAGATGGCTGTTTTATCTAAAGATGCACAATGGTTTGAAGATAACTCTCCATTAATGGCTGAGCACAAAAAAGCAGAGGTAAAAGGAGTATCTTATAAAACTGTTATTGTTGCAGGAGAAGCTGGAGATGCTTCACCAAGTACGCCAATTGGTGTGAACTTACCTAACAACAACTGGATAAGACAAGCTCACGGAAGTAAGTCTGTATCCTTAGGTAACATAATTAATGCATATAATGGTGCTGGCGGTTCTGGTCGTTTAGAAGAATTTGCAAACGATTCTTTAGAGGTAGCATTAGAAAAAGAATATGGTAAGCAAGCAGATAAGTTACACACCGCATTACACGAAGTAGTAGGGCACGCTTCTGGACAGATAAATCCAGGTGTTGGTACACCAAAAGAAACTTTAAAGAGTTACAAATCTACAATTGAAGAAGGTCGTGCAGATTTATTCGGTTTATACTATTTAATGGATCCTAAACTTCAAGAACTAGGATTAACAGACAACTGGGAAAAAACAGGAAAAGCTGCTTATGATGGTTATATAAGAAATGGTATGATGACGCAGCTAATTCGATTAGAATTAGGTGATGATGTAGAAGAAGCACATATGCGTAACAGACAATGGGTAAGTGCTTGGGTGTTCGAGAAAGCTCAAGAATCTGGAGCAGTTGTTATGGAGCAACGTGATGGTAAAACTTACTTTGATATTAAAGACTACTCTAAAATGCGTGAGCTGTTTGGAGAATTACTTAAGGAAACACAGCGAATTACATCTGAAGGTGACTATGAAGCTGCTAAAGCTTTAGTTGAAGATTATGGTGTAAAAGTAAATCAAGACATTCATAAAGAAGTTTTAGAACGAAATAAGCAATTTAAAAGTGCACCTTATAGTGGTTTTGTAAATCCTGTTCTTGTTCCAGAAATGGATGAAGATGGAACCATTACTGCTATAAAAGTTACACAACCAGAATCTTTTGAGGCTCAAATGCTTGAGTATGCAAAAACATATGGATTCTTAAAATAAGAACTATGAAATATGTATTAGCCATAGTATTAAACTTAGGTGTGTTTTTTAGCTTGTATGCTCAAAATGACTCACCATTTTACGCAACCTTAAATAAGGAAGATGCAAGCACACTAAAGCTTCAATTCCCAGATGCTGTACAAATATTAGGATCAACAGAATATGAGTCTGCAGTTATGCTAACCGAGACTGCAGCTCATGAATTACATGATGCTATATTGGTACACGGACCAGGATATATTAGAAAGCCTTCTGCAGAGAAGGCTTTAAATGATATCGCTGCAACACCACTAATTCCAAATGCACAATCGTTTACAAGTACTAACTATACCATTACACATGATGCTATAGTTACACAAGCTTTAAATGAAGTAAGCACATCGAATTTAGAAGATCATATTATAGAGTTGCAAAATTATGGTACCAGATACCATAACAGACCAGAAGGAACACAAGCTGCTATGGATTTAAAAGCAAAATGGGAAGCATTGGCAGCAAGTTATAACCGTACAGATGTCTCTGTGAGATTATTTAACCATACAGGGACCACAATGCCGTCTGTTATAATGACCATTACAGGTGCTGTATCTCCAAATGAGTATGTAATAACTGGAGGCCATTTAGATACAACAGCAAGTGTAAATGCGTTGGCGCCAGGTGCAGATGATGATGCCTCAGGTATTGCTACAATTACTGAAGCAGCTCGTGTTTTATTCGAAATAGATTTTGTGCCTAACCGTACCATTGAAATTATGGCATATGCTGCAGAAGAGATAGGTTTAGTTGGTTCTGCAGAAATTGCACAATCTTATAGTAACGACAATAAAAATGTAATTGGTGTCACTCAATTTGATATGACAAATTTTAATGGCTCAGACAACGATGTTTATTTTATAACAGATAATACAGATACATCATTAAATTCATTTTTAATGCAGTTGTTAGACTACTATAATGCAGATGGCGTACACCAAGTTACTTACGGTACATCGTTATGTAATTATGGATGTTCAGACCACGCAAGTTGGTTTGCACAAGGCTACCCAGCATCTTTTCCCTTTGAAGCTGCTTTTGGAGAACATAACCAAGCTATTCATACCTTAGGAGATACGTTTACAGTTTCTGGTACTGCAGATCACGCTACAAAATTCACAAAACTTTGTACAGAGTTTTTAATTGAAACAGCAAAAACTTCAGTATTAGGCGTTACGGAGTTTAATCAGCCAAATGTAATAACAACTGTAAATGATAATATCTTAAGCTATAGGTTTGAGTCTTCAGATTATACTGTCGAATCACTTTCTATCTACGACATTAGCGGAAAAAAGCTAACGTTTGAGAATCTTGATGGGAATACAGGAAATTATGATTTAAACTCGCTAAGTACAGGATTATATATAGCAAGCTTTAAGATAAAAAACCAAGGTGTTTTTTCTCAGAAGATAAGTGTGGAGTAATTACAACAAGACATAAACTATGAAAAGCCACGTTTAACGTGGCTTTTTTTATTAGTAATAACTTTACTAATTAAGCTGTGTCTTCAAGATAAACAAGAACACGATAAAAGCTATAAAGCCTAGTAGTATAAAAATACTGCCCTTGTAATTTTTTTTGTGAAGCTTAGCATCTTTCCTGTAGGTGAAAATCATAGCAATTACAAATGCTATAAAGAAAAGTGCTGCAAAAATGTATTGTCCTGTACTAAACATAAGTTGTACTTTTAAAGCACAAAAATACTCTAAAAACTATGAAAAAACGCATTAACGCCGTAAGACAATTTCACACTGCATTTGGGTTAGGTATGAAGGAAGAGCCAACTGCCGACTTAGGTTTGGCAAAGAACACACTTCGTTTTAATTTAATGAAAGAAGAAAATGAGGAATATTTAGAAGCTGCTAATAATAATGATCTGGTTGAAGTGGCAGATGCCTTAGGAGATATGTTATACATTTTATGCGGCACTATTATAGAGCACGGTATGCAACATAAAATTGAAGAAGTGTTTGATGAAATACAGCGCAGCAATATGAGTAAACTTGGTGAAGATGGTAAACCAATTTATAGAGAAGATGGTAAAGTATTAAAAGGTCCAAATTACTTTAAGCCAAGTATTAAAGAAATTCTTGAATCTAAATAAAGAGATATTACAACTAAAAAAGTCAGCTATAATGCTGACTTTTTTGATTTCTTATAAGTTCTTCCGTACCATAGTAATGTTCCGGTTACTGGTAAACTTGCAATAAGTAAACTTGAAAGAAAAGCTATAATCTTTCCAGCAATACCACCAATGGCACCTATATGTATGTCGTAATTCATCCTAAGTATCTTATCGGAAACCTCAGCATTGCTATATGTTCCATATACACTTGGTGTTTCAATTTCCTCTAAAGTATTTTGATCGAAAAACCTAAAGTCTGAATCGTAATACACACCTTCTGTATTAGAAGTTTCAATATAAATACTCTCAGTTTCAGAATGTGGATAATGCAGTTCAAAACTTTCAGCATTTGGATTTTCTTTCCTCAGTAATGGTATTAATTGATCTATTGGAGAAACATCCTCATTTTTTTCTAAAGTAGTTGAGGCATTTTCAGGAATTATAAACGCAATTGTTTTATCACCGCCAATTGCTTTGTAAAAACCATAACGCATCCAGTTATAAGACATTATAGATCCTGTAAATGCTAAGATTAATGCTAATGCGCACACATAAAATCCTAATATGGTATGCAAATCGAAATTCTTTCGTTTCCAACGTGTGGTGGCTTTCCATTTAAAGCTTACACGTTGTTTAAGGTTTTTACGCCGTTTAGGTAACCACAGTAAAAAGCCAGAGATAATGATAATAATAAATAGAAGGATAGATACACCAACAACTTGTTCTCCTAACTCTTTAGGAAGCCACAGCCTCATGTGGCCTTTTAATATGAAAGCAAAAAAACCAGTCATATGATCTTTAACTTCTAAGATTTCACCAGAATACGGATTTAAAAACACGCTTTGGTAAAATTCTGGTTCTGCATCATAAAATATAACTTCAATAGGATCATTAGGTTGCTTAAATAAAGTACCATGAACAGTTTGTTGTGGAAATACTGTCTTGGCAATATCTTTAGCTTCTGTAGGAGTTAGGTGTTCTTGAGCCCTAACCTCTATAACTGTGTCGTCATTTAATAAAGCTTCAATTTCTTCTTTAAATGCCCAGAAACAACCAGTAATTGCTACTATAAATACAACAATACCTGTTGTTAACCCTAAGATTTTATGTAGTGTAAGTATTTGCTTTTTATATTTCATATAATTAACCTTGAAAAGGGCACCTGTACAGATACCCTTTTATATAATTCAAATTATTACTTAAAACTTGTAAGACACATTTGCTAATACTGCTCTAGGTGTTTGTGGAGAAATTGTTGTCCAACCTTTATAATACTCTTTATTAAACGCATTGTTTAACTTTAGAGTAATCCTGTATTTATTAGCTTGATAAAAAACAGAAGCATTTGCAATGGTATAGCTTGGAAGGATAAACTCTCCAGTAGACTCGTAGTTAATTGCAAAACGCTCACTTGCACCATTAAACCCTAATCCAAGACCAAAACCTTCTAAAGAACCTTGCTGCACTTCATAGTTTGCCCAGAAATTGTAAAGTGTTTCTGGTCCAGCTTCTAATGGCCTTCTGTTTAGTATTTCTGGGTTGTCAGATTTTGTAGTGGTACTCTCATTATTACTAAATCCTGCTCTTATATTTAACCCATTTACAGGGTTTGCATTAACTTCTATTTCGAAACCTTTACTTTCTACCTCACCACCTTGTATTTTATTAAACGGCGAAGAAGGATCTGTAATTACACGATCTGTAACCTGAATGTTATAATAACTAATTGTAGCATCTAATCTGTTATTAAAAAGATTAGTTTTTAAACCAACCTCAAATTGATTGGCTTGCTCTGGATCAAATGTTTGTAAAGTTTGCGGGCCATCTTCTGGGTTACCAACTAATTGTGGAGCAACATTTGTAAATCCGTTTTGATAGTTAGTAAATACAGATAAACGATCTTTAATTGGCTGGTATAATAACCCAAATTTTGGTGAAAGTGTTGTTTGATTATAATCATCTTCTGCAGATGAAATATCACCTTCATTATCAAAATGATCTAAACGCAATCCAACCATTGCAGAAAAATTATTGGTAATATCTAACACGTCTGAAGCATATAGACTATAAATATGATATTTAGACTTATTGTTTCCAATGGCTTGAGACTCCAATGCAGCATCTACTCCAGATGAAGATAACGGGTAAGCGTCTTCTTCTACTTCTGGAGTAAAAGGATTATCACCATTACTGCCACCTTCTGGTGTAATATTGCCATAAAATGCATAACCAGTATTATTACTAGTTTGTGTTGCTGTAAAGTAATCTGCACCAATAACAACTCTATTTCTCAAGTTGGCAACTTTAAAATCACCAATAAAGTTTTGTTGAATGTCAGATGTTTCAGTATTGGCGTTTTGCTTACTTATATATCTTGTGAAGGTATCATCACCTAAGATACCAAAGTCAAATAAATACGAATAGTACCCTTTTGTAGATGTAGAACTTTTAGAAAGCAATGTTTGAGATTGCCATGTATCAGATAATTTATAATCCATTTCTAAACGATAATTCTGAGAAGGATTTTCAAGTGTTAAGTCATTACTTGTAAATGAAAGTTTATTGTTATATCCTAATTCATCTAAATTACTAGCCTCTGTAGGAGCACTTCTGTTAAGAAATAAGAACATAGGGTTTGTTTGTTCTGCTTGTGTAATTTCACCGTAAAATGAAAACGATAACTTATTGTTTACTTTATAAGATAATGATGGTGCAACAAAGAACGATTTCCTAAATCCAGCATCTTGAAAACTTTGCTGAGAGGCATAAGATGTATTTAATCTAAAATATAAATTTTCCTCTTTATCTAGAGCGGTGTTAAAATCTCCTGTGACCTGGTTAAAACCATAAGAACCTGCAGTATAAGAAAGCTCACCGCCAGTACCAGCATAAGGTTTTTTGGTAACTACATTTATTAAGCCACCATAAGACGAAACCGCATTACCAAATAAAGTTGCAGAAGGTCCTTTAATTACTTCAATACGCTCAATATTAGCCGAGTTTATTGTGCCATTAGTTAAACCTGGTAAACCATTAACCAATTGTGGTTGCACAGAAAATCCTCTTAAAGAATAATATCCTGCACCATCTCCACCACGTCCAGTTGAGGTCCAAAGTTTTTCAATACCTACAGCATTATTTAAAGCATCTTCAAAATTTGTAACTACTTGAGACTCTAAAAGCTCATTAGTCACTGTACTATAAACTTGTGTATTCTCAATATCTTTTAAAGGTAGTTTTGCTACATAGGCTGTTTTCTTTCTAGAAAATTTATTTTGGCGTTCGCCATTAATTACCACTTCATTTAAAATTTCATTTCCTTCATAAAGTACAATATTACCTAGCGTTAAAACACCGTCATTTTGTACTGAAACTTGTTTAGTTTGTGTTTTAAAACCAAGGTAAGAAATGGTTAATGTGTAATTGCCTGCTGAAAGATTTTCAATACTAAAGTCACCTTGTTCATTAGATTGAGTACCTGTATTTAATTGAGCAATTAAAACATTTACACCAGAAAGAGGTTTTTGGTCTGCATCTGTAATACGGCCTTTTATAGTGCTATTTTCTTGAGAAAAGCAATTAAGATAGACTGTAAATAAGAGAACGATTGTTAGTAGTCGTGTCATTTGTTTTTATTTAGACTTGATATAAATAGATTGTTTTCGGCAAATGTAATTGCCGAAACCTTAGTATCCAAATTATTTATATTAAATCTAAATAAGGTTTTGTAATTTTCTAAACGTAAAGGGTTTGGGGCTCGTGTTTTTTAGTAATTAAAACTACAATCCATCAAATATTCCAGAAATAAGCGCAGAAAATCCTTCTGAAATGCCATCAAATACAGTCTCTAAATCTAACCAAGATGCATCTAAATCCATATCTGGTATAGTAGACCATTGTTCTGCTGTTGCACCAGAAACACCCTTAAGCATTTCAGCTTTCATAGAAATGTAATCACAGACTTCTCCAACCTTTTCGTGATAAATATCAAAGTCATATTTTGTGGAGAAGATGCTCATTGCCCAGCACGAAAAATCTAACTGCGATGCCCATTTGCTATTATTATGAGCCTCCTTTATCTGTTTGGGTTTATAATGCTGTTGTTTACCGTGTTCCTTTACAAGCAGAGTGCCAATGTCTTTTAAGTAGTCTTGTTTTTGATCTGGAATTTTATGACATTGGTCTTTCATAAACTTAAGGATTATGGTTTTGTAGCTCTCAACATTTCACGTTTACCTGGAGGTCCTGGCAATCGCTCTACTTTAAAGCCAACAGCTTGCATTGCTCTACGTACACTGCCTTTTGCAGCATAAGTGGTTAAAACACCGTTTGGTTTTAATGCCGTGTACATAATCTTAAATATTTCTTCTGTCCAAAGATCTGGTTGCACGCGAGCACCAAAGGCATCAAAATAAATTAAGTTAAAGGCATTGTTAGCTTTTATGTCTTTAAAGAATTGTTGTCTCTTTGTAAGTGTGAAGTTTTCTGAAATAGTAATAGCCTCATCCCAAGAAGATGAATGCATTGTAGTAAAAATTGCACTGTGGTTTTCTGCATTAAGAGCCGAAACATAATTTAATTTATCAACCTCTTCTGGTAGCACAGGATAAGCTTCAATACCTTCATAATTAATTACAAGGTTTCTTTTTTGTGCTTCTAAAAATGTAATAAATGCATTTAGTCCTGTACCAAAGCCAATTTCTAAAATGTGTAATGGGCTACTAGCGTATTGTTGTTGGTCTAAAATATGAGCCAATCCCATATCTATAAATACGTGATTGGCTTCTTGTATTGCACCGTGTTTGGAGTGGTATTGCTCATCCCATTCTGGAAAATGGATCGAGGTACTACCGTCTCCAGTAATAATGATTTCGCGTTTCACTACTTAGTTTGAATCTCTTCATTTTCAGATTCTGGCACTAATACACCATCTGCTAAAAATGAATATGTTCTTTTAGGTTCTGTAATAGCTTCAACCTCTTCTTTTGTCTTACCAGCATCTTCTGCATAGTGGCGTTGCTCATCCACAGAAACTTCTTGTATAAAGGCTTTACCATGAACAACAACAGTGTCTTCTGCTATGTCTTTAGGCATAAAGAAACCGTAATCTTTAAATTTTACCATAGCAGTCTCACTGTTTGGCATATCTAACTTCATCCAGCAGCCTTTATTTTGGCATACTGCATTTACTTTGGCCTCAAATGCAACAACAATAGTATCGTTAGCTTCCATAGAGTTATAAAGAGCTGCCATGTCTTCTGTAGATTTTGGTGTTTTAGCATCAAAAGCTTCGCCTTTCAAACTGTAAGCATTTTCCTGCACCTCTTTTTCCTCAATCGTTTTCGGAGTATCTTTGCAGGATTGAAGGGTTACAAGTAAAATGAGCGAAAAAATAGTGTATTTTAAAGTGTTCATTGTCTTAAGTATATTATAATTTAAGTCAAAATTAAGAAAACCTTACGTATTGTAACCAACGCGATATTGTATTTTTGCAAAAAACATAAAATTCATGGAATCAATGACAGATGCTCCAATTAAAATTACGAAAACTACAGCTTCTAAATTAGAGCAGGTAGACTTTAGTAATTTAACATTCGGGAAAAATTTTACAGACCACATGTTTGTGTGCGACTATAAAAATGGCGAATGGCAGACACCAGAGATTGTTCCTTACGGCCCAATTACTATGGAGCCATCAGCTAAAGTATTTCACTACGGTCAAGCCGTTTTTGAAGGCATGAAAGCCTTTAAGGATGATAATGATGATGTGTTTTTGTTTAGACCAAAAGACAATTTAGATAGAATTAATAAGTCTGCCAAGCGTATGGCTATACCAGCATTTCCAGAATCTTACTTTATGGAAGGCTTACAAGCGCTCTTAAATTTAGATCGTAATTGGATTAAAGCTGGAGCAGGAAACTCTTTATACATAAGACCTTTTGTAATTGCAACAGAGTCTGGTGTATCTGCATCTCCATCATCGTCTTATAGGTTTATGATAATTTGTGCGCCAGCAAACGCATATTACAAGGGTGAAGTAAAAGTACTGTTTGCCGAAAAGTATAGCCGATCTGCAGATGGTGGTGTTGGTTATGCAAAAGCAGCAGGAAACTACGGTGCGCAATTTTTCCCAACAAGTTTAGCACAAGCAGAAGGTTTTCAGCAAATTATCTGGACAGATGCTAAAACTCATGAGTATTTAGAGGAAGCTGGCACAATGAATATTTTCTTTAGAGTAAATGACACGTTACTAACAGCACCTATAAGCGACCGTATTTTAGATGGTATTACACGTAAGAGTTTAATACAAATTGCTGAAGATAAAGGTATAGATGTGCAAGTAAGACCAGTATCTGTTAAGGAAATTGTGGAGGCTGCTAAAAACGGATCTTTAAAAGAAATATTTGGTGCAGGTACTGCTGCAACTATTAATCCTATTTCTGGATTTGGACATAAAGGCGAGACTTTTGAATTACCAAAATTAGAATCTTCTTACGCTTCTAACTTCAAAAAGGAGTTAATGGCTATACAATACAACACTAAGGATGATCCTTATGGTTGGAGACATAAAGTATTGTCTTAACATATTACCAAAAACTTAGTACCGAATTGTGATTTTAGATTAATCACAATTCGGTATCATTATTGAGTAATTCTATAGCAACTGGTAACGCCAAATTAAAGCATTTTCGTTACTTTTGAATCTAATGTTATGGGACTACTAAAAACACGTAAAAATAAGAAATTTGGATATGAGCCACGCTATTGGAACGACAATGGTGAAGGCAATCCTTATAAGTTAAAAGGAAAGTTTGATGAGCAACGCACAACGCTTTCGGCTTCTGGAGGCCTTGTAAATCGCTTTAAAACAGCTTGGAATGAGTATAAAACCGAGCAAGACAAGAGTTCTCATAAAACCATAATCATAATTGCAGCCATCTTAATCTTTATCTTTCTTTGGATTATAGATTTTGATTTGACCATATTCTCTGACACCTATTAAATGAGTGACATCATTCAACTCTTACCAGACCACGTTGCCAACCAAATTGCAGCTGGTGAAGTAGTACAACGACCAGCTTCTGTAGTTAAGGAGTTGCTTGAAAATGCATTAGATGCCGGATCGGAAAGTATACAGCTAATTGTTAAGGAAGCAGGAAAAATACTTATACAAGTTATAGATGATGGTAAGGGAATGAGCGTGACAGATGCACGATTATCTTTTGAACGCCATGCAACATCTAAAATAAAGTCTGCTGAAGACCTTTTCGCTATAAATACAAAAGGTTTTAGGGGTGAAGCATTAGCATCAATCGCGGCGGTCTCTCACGTAGAGATGAAAACCAAACAGACTCAAGATGAAGTAGGGACTTATATAAAAATTGAAGGTTCAGAAATAACAACTCAAGATGTTTGTGTAACACCAAAGGGCACAAGTATCTCTGTAAAAAACTTATTTTATAATATACCTGCACGCCGAAATTTCTTAAAATCTGATGCTGTAGAAATGCGTCATATTATAGATGAATTTCAACGTGTGGCACTTGCACATCCATCTGTTGCTTTTGATCTTCATCATAACGGCAGCAGTCTATTTAGTTTGCCAAGTAGTAATTATAGACAACGCATTGTAAATATTTTAGGAACTAAGACTAATGAACGTTTAGTACCTGTTGAAGAAGAAACAGATATCGTTAAGATCTCTGGATTTGTCGGAAAACCAGAATTTGCAAAACGTACACGTGGCGAGCAATTCTTCTTTGTAAATAACAGGTATATAAAGAGTTCTTATTTACATCATTCCATTGTAAGTGCCTTTGAAGGATTATTAAGAGATAAAAGCCATCCAAGCTATTTTTTATATCTAGATGTAGACCCTAAAACTATAGATATAAACATACATCCCACAAAAACAGAAATTAAGTTTGAAGATGAGCATACACTATACGCTATGCTAAAAAGTGTGGTAAAACATAGTTTAGGACAATTTAGTGTAGCACCAGTTTTAGATTTTGATAGGGATAGTGATTTAGATACACCTTACAGTTATAAAGAAAAACACGTTAGCATCCCAAAAATAGATGTAGATAGAAATTTTAACCCTTTTCAGGACTCACAACCTGCAACAGCTTCAAAACAATCTCGTAATTTTCAGCAAAAGCCAACACAATCTTGGGAAAGCTTATATGTAGGCGCAAATACAGAGGCAATTGAAGATAATTTTCAGACATCTGCTATAGAGTTTGAAAGTGACGAGGTAACGGGCAATTTATTTGAAAACGAAATAGAAGAGCATCAAGCTAATAGTTTTCAGATTCATAGAAAATATATAGTAAGCACAATAAAAAGTGGTTTGTTGGTTGTAGATCAACATAGAGCGCACACTCGCGTACTTTATGAAGAGCTTCTAAAAAATATAACAATGAGCTCTGCAGTTAGCCAACAGTTATTATTTCCAATCGAGCTCCAGTTTAATGCTAACGAGCTAAGCTTATTAAATGAATTAAAAGATTCTTTAGTACAAACAGGTTTTGTGTTTGAGGGAAGCCAAGAACATACATTAGTAGTTTCAGGAATACCCACAATAATAAATGAAAGTAACATACAGGATTTATTACAAAGGTTACTTAGTGATTTAGAGCAGGAAGTGCCAGGAAATCAGTTTTCGCAAAATGACACTTTGGCAAAAAGTATGGCAAAAAGTATGGCTGTAAAAGCAGGCACGGTTTTGAATGTAGAAGCACAACAACATTTGTTAAACCAATTGTTTGCTTGTAAAGAACCTAGCGTTACACCACAAAACAGAAAAGTGTTTGTAACACTTACCAGCAACGATCTGGATAATAAGTTTATCTAAAGTGTGTTATCATACAAGACGATAGGCAAAACTTTTAAATAAAAATACCTTGGGAAGAATAACCGAAACCGTTAAAGTTCTTATTATAATAAATGTCCTGTTTTTTGTAGGAACTTTATTTTTAGGAGATAGAGCTTATCAATTACTTTCTTTATACTTTATTAAGAACGAAAACTTTCAGCTGTGGCAGATTGTAAGCCATATGTTTATGCATGGTGGTGTTATGCATATTTTATTTAATATGTATGCACTTTGGGCATTTGGTAGTCCTATTGAAAATTATTTAGGGAAAAATAAATTTATCTTTTTTTACTTTTCAGCAGGTATAGGAGCAGCAATAATTCACACGTTGGTTAATTATTTTGCATATCAATCTGGCTTTAATTCTTTATTAGAAGCAGGTATGACACCAGAAGCCATACAGACTATGCTTAATACAGGACAGTATGATACTAGTATTTTAAATAATGTATCAAAAGATACACTCCAAACTATGTTTGAAGCCTTTAATACGCCAGCTGTAGGAGCTTCTGGAGCTATTTATGGAGTGTTGGTTGCATTTGCAATGTTATTTCCTAATGTATCATTATTCTTATTATTTGTGCCGGTACCAATAAAAGCTAAATATTTTATACCCGTTTTAATAGGAATAGATTTGTTTTCTGGATTTACAGGTTACTCATTATTTGGTGGTGGTATTGCTCACTTTGCCCACGTTGGTGGTGCCCTTTTTGGCTTTATCATGATGTGGTATTGGAAAAAGAATTCGTTTAACCAAAACCGTTGGGATTAATGCGTGCAATAACAGATTTAAAATTAAAATACAGTCGCCTTAATATTGCAGAAAAGCTCATAGCTATAAATGTAGTTGTGTTTATTTTTGTGTTTGTATTACGTACTGTTGGGTTTTTAATGCAAGCACCACAAACGCCATTATTAGACTGGTTTGCCTTTCCAAAAGATGTAGATGAGTTTATTTTTAAGCCTTGGACACTTATTACTTATGCATTTTTTCATTCTGGGTTATGGCATATTTTGGGTAATATGCTTATTCTATTTTACGCAAGTCAGTACTTCTTAAACTATTTTTCACCTAAACGTTTACTTAACTATTATTTTTTAGGTGCCATATGTGGTGCATTGGTATTTATGTTAAGTTACAATGTGTTTCCAGCTTTTCAAGGTCAAGGCCGTTCTACATTAATTGGAGCTAGTGCTGCAGTAATGGCTGTACTTGTTGGTATTGCAACACATATCCCACATATGCGTATTAGACTAATGTTTTTAGGTAGTATTAAATTCTGGTGGATAGCTGCCTTTTTAGTAGTGATTGATGTGATACAAATTCCATTAAATAATCCTGGTGGTCATTTGGCGCATTTAGGAGGTGCATTGCTTGGTTATATTTACACTAAGCAGTTAGCTAAAGGAAATGATATTGGCAGCGGATTTGAAAAACTAGCAGATTGGGTTTCAGGATTATTTAGCAAAACACCTAGAGAAAAGAAAAGCCCTTTAAAAACGGTTCATAAAACTAAACGCCCTAAAGCGACTACTGCTAAAAAGCCTAAGAAAGATGAGCAACAAAAGAAAGTAGACGCTATCTTAGATAAGATTAGCAAAAGCGGATATGACAGTTTAACAAAAGCAGAAAAGGACTTTCTATTTAACGCAGGAAAAGACAATATATGAAAGGCCTAAACGTCTTAGATAAATTTATATTCTTCCTAAATATTTGCTTTGCTTTAGCATTGCTTACTGCTTATTTTTTGCCCTATATTCCACCAAAAACGTTTCCTACATTGTCTGTTTTAAGTTTAGGAATAGGACCGTTACTTATTGTAAACTTTTTGTTTTTTCTGTATTGGTTATTTAAAGTAAGACGCCAATTATTTATGTCTTTATTAATCTTGTTAATTGGCTTTGCTAACTTAAGTTCCTTCTATAAGTTTTCTGAATCTAAAAAAGTAGGAGATGAAGAGCATTTTTCTGTTATGTCTTATAATGTGAAATCTTTTAATAGATATAATTGGATAGATGCTGAAAACCTTTCAGATAGTATTGCTCATTTTATAGCTCAAGAGCAGCCTGATATTTTAGCAGTTCAAGAATATTTTTCTGAAAGTTCTAAGATAGATCGTGCCTTTAAATATAAATACATAAAAACAAAAACGAACAACAGTAGGTTTGGGCAAGCTTTTTTTAGCGAATTTCCTATTATAAATTCGGGTTCTGTAGATTTTGAAAGCGCAGGAAACAATGCCATTTTTATAGATGTTGTCTATAAAAAAGACACTTTAAGATTCTACAATGCCCACTTAGAGTCTTTACGACTAAAGCCAAATGTTAAAGATCTTCAAGAAGAAGGTAGCGAACGTTTATTAGGAAGAGTAGGAGGCACATTTAAGGTGCAACAAGACCAAATGGAGCAATTAAAAGCTCATATAGAAACATCTCCATATAAGGTGATAATCTGTTCAGATTTAAATAATAGTGCTTTCTCTTATGTGTATAGAGCCATAAAAGGGAATACATATAAAGATGCTTTTAAATTGGCAGGTAATGGTTTTGGAAAAAGCTTTGATCTAGATTTTTTCCCGTTGCGTATTGATTTTATTCTTGCAGATAAAACGATTCCAATAAAAGGGTTTACAACCTACACCAAGAAATTCTCAGATCATTTTCCAATTAAAGCAGATTTTAGTTTGTAGCTATTTAAGCTTTAAAGACTCTAAATAGGTTAAGGCATTAGAGCCTTCATTAAATAATAAGTCTAAAATACTAAGGTTAGGAATAAAGCCTTTTTTGTCTTCAAAAACCTGAAAGTAAGGATCTAGCTCTACATTAAGTGCTCTTTTAGCATCAATAGTATATCTTAAGTCGGTTTGAGTAGGTTCTTTAAAAAACTCTTTGGTCTTCGTGAAATTTGGAGAAAATTGAAGGCACTCACAAATAACTTCAAAACATTGGTAATTAAAATCTAGAAGAAAGGTTTGTTCCTTTTCGAAGAGAGGAGCCAAATCATCTTCAAAAAATTCAAAAAAAGCAGAACTTCTGTAGGCGCTCTGTAAGCTTTTCCAATGGTGTTGTTGCCATTTAAAGCTATTTTCAATTTTTACATCTCTATATTTTTGATGGCTACCATTTCCTGTATGTAAAATAGGAATATTTAAAAGGAGCTTACCATTTGCACCATATACATACGTTCTGTTTCTATAGGTTTGCTTCTGATAATTATCGTCATTTTCAAAAACTACAGATTCTGCCTGTGCCATATATGCGTAATGCAAGGTAGGAGCAAAATATGCAGGATGTAAAAGAACAGTTTCCAAGTGTTATGCTTTTTTACGTTTTCTAAAGTAATTAAAACCAAACCATACTAATAAAGCTATTACAAAATATGGTAAATATGAAGTAGGTTCGCCGCTGCCGCCAACTGTAGTAAATAAGCGTTCCCAACGCACGCCACCTTTATTGGCATCCCAACTCATCCAAACAAAAACAGCTTTACCTACTATATGATTTTCTGGCACATAGCCATAAAACCTACTATCCTCACTATTTTGTCTGTTATCACCCATCATCCAATAGTAATCTTGCTTAAAGGTATACGTAGTTGCAGGTTTTCCATTAAGTAGAACTTGATTACCATTATAGGTTATTTTGTTTTCAATACCCATTTCAGCACCTTCATAAACTTCTATAATGCGTCTGTAAAATGGTGCAGAGTCGTAAGTTAAATCGACTGTTTTTCCTTTTTGTGGAATGTATATGGAACCGTATTGATCTTCATTCCAATCTAATCTGCCATTATTAGGGAATAAGTTTCCACCTTTGGCGCCTTTTTCATCAATAATTTTAGTTACTGAAGCTACATTAGGATGGTTTCTAAAACGTTCTGCAGTTTTGTCTGTCAATGTAATACGATACTGTCTTTCGTTCTGGTTATACCAAGAAATAGGATCTGTGATATCGTACACTTCATATAAAGCCTGTGGATTAAAACCTTGACCTTTACCTTGTACTATATAGTTATATTGTGGCTTTGCGCGGTCTGGTAATTGTAATGGCTCATTATTAATATATACTTTTCCATCAACAATTTTAAGACTGTCTCCAGGCAAGCCAACAGCACGTTTAACATAGTTAGATTTTTTATCTATAGGCTTTAGGTAATGTTTGCCATCTGTTGCAAAAAACTGTTTAACAGTATCAATAGGATAGTTAAAGACTACAATTTCATTGCGTTCTACATCTTGAAATCCAGGTAATCTTAAATAGGGTAGTTGTAATTTGTTTTTCCAAGAATCTTTATCGTTTCTGTCGTCATCATATAAAAATGATTTAGATCTCACCACAGGAATAGTATCGTGTACCATAGGGAAAGATACTGTTGTCATTGGTAGTCTTGCACCGTAATGAAACTTGCTAACAAAAAGATAATCTCCTACAAGTAATGTTTTTTCTAAAGATGAGGTAGGAATTACAAATGGTTGCATTACATACGTGTGTACAATTGTTGCAGCTACTACTGCAAATAAAATACTACTAATCCATTCTCCAGCACTTGTTCGTGGCTTTAAGTCTCTGTCTGTAATATATGTAACGTCTAAAGCATAATTTACATAGTAAATATAAAGTCCAAAAGTTAGGATGACTAAGAACGTATCTAAGGTTGAGTTTTTTCCAAAACTACGAATGGTTTCCACCCAAACTACGGGTATCATTATTAGGTTTACAATAGGAATGAAAAGTAAAATAGTCCACCACCAAGGTCTATTTATAATTTTCATTAATACCACAGCATTGTATACAGGTACAAAAGCTTCCCAAGCTTGTCTTCCTGCTTTAACGTAAAGTTTCCAGGTTCCTAAACCGTGTATTACCTGTATGATCAGGATAAATATAAACCATTGTAATAATGTCATAATCTAAGTTTCATTATTAGTAAGCTAAACTAAGCCAGCGTTACAAAAATCATTAAATAATAGAGTCTAATACATCATTCATTGTAAAAACTCCTGTTTTGTCTTTTAACCATTCTGCAGCTATAATAGCACCAAGAGCAAAACCTTCTCTGGTATGAGCTGTATGGGTAATCTCTATTGTATCTATTTTAGAAGAATAGGAAATTGTATGTGTTCCAGGAACATCTGGAGTGCGTTCTGCAGTAATACCTATACTATTTGTGTGGTCTTTACTGTCTTGGTTATTTAGATGCCATTTTGTGTTATCTGTAGCATCTATAATGTGTTCTGCAAGCGTAATAGCTGTACCACTAGGCGCATCTAGTTTTTTGGTATGATGTATTTCTTTAAGTGCAACAGCATAATCCTGCTGATTTGCCATTAAATGTGCCAATGTTTTATTTAGCTTAAAAAATAAATTTACGCCAATACTAAAGTTTGACGCATAGATAAAACTGCCGTTACTATTATGACATATCTCAATTGCTTTGTCATAATTATCAAGCCAGCCAGTTGTGCCGGAAACTACAGGTATGTTTAGTTTAAAACACATTGTGATATTTGTGAAAGCAGCATTAGGAACGCTAAAATCTATAGCGACATCTGCTTCTTTTAAAGCTTCTTCATCTATAGCTGTAGAAGTTTTGTAACAAATTTCATGACCTCTTTTTATAGCGAGTTCCTCAATTGTTTTACCCATTCTTCCGTAGCCAAGTAATGCAATCTTCATGTTAAAATTTATAATTTAAAGACATAACATAATGTGTTTTACCAGAGAACTCATCAAACTGAAAATCTGGTTGTAGGGACAAATCATCACTAACGTTAAATTGCCTTAAGTGAGCAGAAACATTAGCGTCTACAATGTTTATAACATAAATAGCAGCAGTTACAAGTAACGAGATTTCTTTGTTACGTTGGTAAAACCGTTGTGCTTCGATTAAACCATCGTCATTTACTTGCCCAAAAAACTCATCATCTTCAAAGCCAGCCAAACGCCTTTTGTAGGCGTCTCTAAAACGATTGTACTCTTTGTCATTATTTATATAAAAATAAATAGGAATAGCAAGACCCGCATAGGCTACTGGAATTTTCCAATAATCCTTATTGTAAGCTTGTCCTAAACCTGGTAATACAGCAGAGTAAAATGCTGCTCGTGCTGGAGCTAAAGGATCATAATCTGGAACTTCCTTAACTTTTTTTGTTTTAAGCTTTATGTTATCATCTACATCTAGAGATAGGGTATCTTCTTGTGCAAATGAAACAGCTGTTACAAATAAGGAAAGGATGAAAAGTATGACAAGCGATTTATTCACCCGAAATTAATTTTTTTAAGCGTTTGAAATCTTCTTCTGAAGAGAACGGAATAACAATGTTTCCATTGCCTTTTTTCTGAACTTTTACATTAACCTTAGCACCAAAATACTCAGAGAAATTTTGCTGTGCCTTTTGAAATGGTTTTGAAAGTTCTTGTGGAGGATTAGCTGAAGCTTTCTTTTTTGTAGACGATTTTCCTTGTTGTAAATCTCTTACTAAAGCTTCTGTATCTCTTACAGATAAAGAGTCCTCAATAACCTTTTCATAAATGTCTAGTTGTTGTGAGGTATCATCTATGTTAATTAATGCACGACCGTGACCCATACTTACAAAGCCATCTCTCATACCAGTTTGTATGATAGGGTCTAACTTTAATAAGCGTAAATAGTTAGAAATCGTACTTCGTTTTTTACCTACACGATCACTAAGTTGTTCTTGGGTAAGATTAATCTCATCCATTAAACGTTGGTATGATAACGCAATTTCAATAGGATCTAAATCTTTTCTTTGAATGTTTTCTACCAAAGCCATCTCTAATGATTCTTGATCATTAGCAATGCGTATGTAGGCAGGAATTGTTTCTAAACCTACTAATTTTGAAGCTCTAAATCGACGTTCTCCAGAAACAAGTTGGTACTTGTTAAAGTCTAATTTTCTAACAGTAATAGGTTGTATAACTCCTAATTCTCTAATAGATGTAGCAAGTTCTCTTAGGGTTTCCTCATTAAAACTAGTACGAGGTTGAAAAGGGTTAACCTCAATAACATCAAGCTCTAGCTCAACAATATTGCCAACAACCTTATCTGCATTTTTATCTTCAGCAGTTTTAATATCATTCTCAGGATCTTTTAGCAATGCAGAAAGTCCTCTTCCTAAGGCTTGTTTTTTTGTTGCCTTCGCCATTATTAACTGTTTTTCTTAATTAATTCGTGAGCTAAACTCAAATAGTTTGAAGCTCCTTTACTTGCAGCATCGTAATTAATAATGCTTTCGCCATAACTTGGTGCTTCACTTAACCTAACGTTACGTTGTATAATGGTATCAAAAACCATTGCTTCAAAATGCTTCTTAACCTCATCTACTACTTGGTTAGATAAACGTAAGCGTTGGTCATACATGGTAAGCAGTAAGCCTTCAATATCTAAATCTTTATTATGTATACGTTGTACACTTTTTATGGTGTTAAGCAGTTTTCCTAAACCTTCTAATGCAAAATATTCACAT
>TARA_R100000655_G_scaffold85285_1_pt1 | contig 46470 bp, 48 predicted proteins | sample TARA_R100000655 | Tara Oceans TARA_R100000655 (sample SAMEA2622497) | marine metagenome | biome: marine biome (ENVO:00000447); feature: deep chlorophyll maximum layer (ENVO:xxxxxxxx); material: "saline water (ENVO:00002010), including plankton (ENVO:xxxxxxxx)" | depth 90 m
TTGGTCATAGTAGGTCTTCGCGTATCTTCCACAGTTGTATCCAGTGTAAGAATCGACTTTGAGGTACGTGTTGATGTATCCCAAGCGCTTGAGCGCCCACAGTGTTCGCTTGTTGAAGGTTATCCCCAGTTCTTTCATTTCGGTTTGGTAGAGATTGATACGAAGTCCTGGATATTCGCCTTCGTACCCTTCGCCCGTTGTCAGTCGCTTGTAAGTGTTGATAGCGTGGCGAAGTCCGCCGCCGAAGCTGTGTGCCTCTTTGATCACTATTTTCTTTCGCATCATTTTGAAGAGTTGAAAAATTTTCATTTGGGCTGGGCTAAGTTTAGTCATCGTTCGTTCCTCCGTTGTGGCTTCATTGCCTGACACCCAAAAAGCCCACGCGAAGGTGGGCTGATGGGCTTGTTTCATTTTGAAATTTACTGCGGGTAATCGCGAGCGAACATCACAGCTCGTCGGATCAAGTCTTTTGGCTGTGTTCCGTCCATGCGGGACTCTATCATCTCTCCGCACTCTGCGAACGTCTTGCCTGTCTGCTCGTTGTAGGACATGATCCGCAAGCCGTACTCTCTGACTTCTTCCGCGCTTGCGATACCGTGCTTCGCCAGCATCTCCGCGTGTGAAGCATCCAGGCGAGCGTGCTCTGCTTTGAGCTTCACGATCTTCTTGCGACGTCTGCGTTGCAAGCTGTTATAGAACTCGATGTCGTCAACTTGCTGGATCAGCTTGAGCTGCTCCATAGCTTGCTCAGTTGGGCGAAGCGCGTTGTTGCCCCAGTTGTCTGAGATAACTTCCCACTCGCAGCGAGCGAGCAGCTCAACCGCCATCTGAGCGAACTTCTGAGCGTAGAAGTGAACCCCAAGCCAGTTCTCGTTCGCGAACTCTCCGTTGCCCTCGTGACTGTCCAAACCTTTGAGCGGAAGCACGCTGTAATCGATGTACCACTCCTTCAGCAGCCCTTGGGACTTGTAGGCTGCAATCGTGAGCATCCCTTTGCAAGAAGCGTCCGTCATGTAGACGGGTGTTTCCTCGCGGGTGAACTCCGCTGCGAAGTCGATCGTGGTCATGATCCGCTTTGTTCCTGCTGGGTAGTCCTGGAAGCTGTACTCGGTTTTTCCGACTTCTACTTCGGTGCTTCGGTCTGCTTCGTCCATTGCAATTGTGAGTGACTTGTTCATGGTTTTCTCCTGTGTATCAATTTGAGTTTTAAACGGTTGGGTCTTGGTCTTCGTCCATCAAAGTTTCCAAAGCGAAAATCTGATCGGCGATTGCTCGTTGCTTGCCTGCTTCAAAGTGCGGCTTCAGGTGGTCGTCGCAAATTTCCCAGATCCAAGCCGCCGCTTCTTCAACGGTCTGCTCAGTTCTACGCATCTCAATCAGGATCGCGTTGCGGATTTCCATCTCGCGCTTCACTCGAAGGATCTTGCTGATTTTGTTTGCTGGCTTGTTCATGGGTTGCTCCTGTGTTCGTTGTCTATGAAGTTATACTCACCCATAACGGCAAAGAATGCAATAAAGGGAAAGTCCAACGATTTCAGTCGTTTACACTTTACCATCGCACTGAGCGAAACGGTCACCTTCAATCGTCTGTTTTTATTAGAGAATTTCCGGGACGTAAAAACACCTCCGAGGGATCGAATAAGAGGTATTCCATTTTTCCGCGTACTTTTCGGAAAATATTGATGATTTCACGGAAAAAGCAGGTGAAAACGGACTGGAAAACTGTCCGCGGAGTGCTGGGGTGTTCGCTGAGCTGGCTCGCTGCCTGACACCAAAAAAGCCCACGCGAGGGTGGGCTGATTGGCTTACTGAGCGGCTTTCACCCTGGCTCGGCGGCGTTCTAGGGCGATCCTTCCTTTGGTCCGTCTAGGACGCCTCAGGAGCCTGTGGCCGCAATTGTTACACTCCCAGAAGCAAGCGCCGCCAGCGTCTCCACCAGCCGTGAACGCCGCTCTCGTGACGTGCGGGTTACCCTGCCTGGACATTGGAGGACAGCACCCAGGGCACACGTCCTGCATCTTGCCTGTCCCCTTGTGGATTCGGTATCGCGTTGTCTGTGTCTGTACAACGCTATAGACGCGAGGTGGGTAGTTCGCTTTGATGATCAGCGAGTTGTTGTTCACTGTAAAGCGACCGGACTCGCCTTCCAGCTCAACACAGAACTCCATGGTGTGGTTCCAAGTTACTTGCTGGACTTTCACCTTGCGCGGTGTACCGCAACCGCCTTCCACTAGAACCGGAACCTCGTTACCAACTGCGAAAACCTTCTCAGCACGGTGCAAGGCTTTCAGCTTCGCTCGCTTGTGCGGCTCTTCGCTGTGTACTGCCAACACGTCGAACTTCTTGCCGCACTCGTCGCACTTGGTTGGTCGTCTGGTAGGCATAAAGCCTGAGTCACGAACGGATATCTCTTCTGCTTCTAAAAACTTGGAACACGCTTGGCACACTAAAGTCTTGGTCATGGTTTTCTCCTTTGTTTGGCTTCATTGCCTGACACCCAAAAAGCCCGCGATAAGCGGGCTGATGGGCTTGTTTCATTTTGAGTTTCGTTACCGCTTGGCTTGCGCCTTCGCTGCTTTGTACATCTCCTTGAACTCCGCTGTGCGTTCAGCGATGTCGTCGCGCGTGCTGTGGATGTAGACTTCAGTTTCGTTCTCTTCTACTTCGCAACCGCTCCAAACGATTTCTTCCTGAGTCCAAGGCTCTGCGTCCGCGAGCAGTTTGGTGAAGGCGTCACACCATGCGTCCAGTTCGCTCTGTGATTTGCATACGATCGCGAATGCTTTGTTGTGCTTGCCGTTTGGGGTGATTTCGTTCATTTCGTTTACTAGCTTCATGGTTTTCTCCTCGGTTTCCCGTGTTCTTGTCTATAGAGGTATGATCACCCATAACGGCAAAGAATGCAATAAAGGGAAAACTCTGTAATTTCAGTCATTTACGGCTTACAGGCTCGCTGAGAAAAACGACAAACTTCAATCGTCTGTTTTTATTAGAGAATTTCTAGGACGGCGGCACTCCGCTGAGGAGTCCAATAAGAGGTATTTCCGTTTTTCACGTACTTTTCGGAAAATATTGATGATTTTGTGAGTTCTTCACGGAAAAAAACTCGGAAACGGACTCGAGAATTGTCCGTTGAGTTGCTTGGGTGTTGGCGGATACGCGCTCAGTTCTCCACTATGCGGTAAGGCGAGTTGAACGAGTGGCCAACCTTGATCACGATGTGACCCTGGTCCTCGGCTTTTTCAAGGTAGGTGTACACCGTCCTTATCGGTATCTCCAGCTCTTCGCTCATCTGCTTCGCTGTCGCTCCACCCTCCTTCAGCTTGCTGATCATCGCGCTGTACTTCGTTTCGTTGGCTGGTCTGCCTCTCCTGTTCGTCATGTTCTTCTCCGTTCAACCACTGGTTCAAAGTGATCAGGGTTTCTTTCAATGCGTGTAGGCCAACCCACAAGCCTACGATAATTATCAGCGGAGCCAGCACGTAAACCCAGCTCCATTGGATTTGTCCTGAAAGCTTCAGGTAGATCAGCATCAGCTGGAACGCGTCCACCGCTGTGATTGGTTTATTGCCTATCATCGCTTCGCCGCCCACAGGCCAATCCCAATCGCGTCTATCAGGTTGTGTTCCAAGCTCTTTGGGCATTTAGCCAGTTCAAGCAGCACCTTCTCAGCAGGCGTCAGCCTTGCGTGCGTGCGTCTGTTACACACGTCCTTCGGGACTTGCCCTTTCCAAGTAGCAGGACGAACGAGTTCGACTTGGTCAGCCGGGACGTGGAAAGCCAAAGCGCCAACCACACGAGACACCGCCAGCAAGCTATGAGCATCCACGTTGGAGTTCCGGTAGATCTGCTGATCTTCCAACCACAACCGCTCAACCTGCATTTGAGGCACCTCACGCACTGTATGGATCCAGTTCTTACCACGCGCCAAACCACACAAGACCATCGCGCCTTTCTCCCATATCGCCCAACCTGTAGCTTTCGTTCCGGGGTCTACCGACATCATCAGCACGGTGCTCGCCCTCCTCATGGACATCCTACACACTGTGCGAATAATCATCTAGAGGGCGGCTTCCATTTTATCAATTTTCCTTTTGAGTCACGGACCTCGTCGGCGTCTTTGTACCAGCGGTCCATCATGGCGACGGTTGTCTTGATTGGAATGTTCGGTGTGAACTTCTTCATTTCCGCACGCATAACAGCAGCAAGCTCGTCAGCTGCTTCTGCTGCTTGCTGCTCTGGCGCTTCAATAATGATTTCGTCGTGGATGAACATCACTGGTCGGCTGTTGAACAAGTTGCTGTCGGGTTGCGTGTAGCAACGCCTTGAAACCTCAAAGAGCGCAGCCTTCGCCCCGTCTGCGGCCAAGCCTTGGAAGAAACTGTTACAAGCCTTCGTGAACGTAACCTGACCACGAACGCGGTCTGTTGCGAACTGCGTTATGCTACCAGCGTCGGGTCCAACCATCAGGCTTACGAACTTGAAGAAGTCACTCATCTCAGGCCATGCTCTGAACCACTCGTGTCGCAGGTGTTCGGCTTGCTCTTGCGATATGTCCAAGCCGTAACCCTTAGCGAACGCAGCAAGCCCTCGCGCACCCATGCCTCCAGGGTAACCAAAGTTCGCAACCTTTGCGATCTGCCTTACCTGCTTCACTTCCTTGTCACCGGACTTGAGCCGCAACGAGGCTTCGCCATAGGGAATGTTCAGCATCTGTGCGGCGAAGTGTAGATGCAGGTCAACGCCTTCGCACAACTTCTTCCCCATGTTGCACTCTCCGAAAAGCCACGTGTTCACCTGTGCAAGCGTACACAGCTCCAGCGTCGCGTAATCGCAAGCGACGTAGAGGTATCCTCGCCTCGGTACAAAGCACTCGCGCAGACCTGTCGCTCTGTGCGGATTTTGCAGGTTGGGCTTGGAACAGCTCGTGCGACCGCTCTCAACCAAGCAATGGAAGGAAGCTTGTACAGGCGTGTTCCTGTCGTACCCTTGCTCTATGAAACGTTTCCACACTGAATCCAGCTTCTGTGCTTTGGAGTAATCAACAAGCGCGGCAAGTTGTTCGTCACCGGTAGCCAGCAGCGAGTCCTCGTCGGTGGCGATGTTACCCTTGGCGGTTGTCTTTGCTTTGGGTCCAAGTGCTTTCTGTATCCGCTCGCGTATCTCTTTCAGGTTCTTTGTACCTGCTTCGCGCATCAAACCAGACAATATCAGAACGCGCTGGTTCTTCTTCATACGTTGCTGAGTTGCTGCGAAAAACTTCTCGCCGTGTTGCCTGTCTGTGACAACACCCCAACACGCCATCAGGTGCAGAACGAAGGCGGCTGCTGCTTGCTGTTCTGAGTTTGGTACTTCGCCTTCCACACAGTGAGGTGATCTCATTTGCTTGATAAAGACATTGTAAGTCATCTCAGCGTCTTTTTCAGCGTACTCCTTGGCTTCGGTTGGCCACTGTTCCAGAGGCACGTTCAGGAGTTCTTCGTAACGCAATCGCCAAGTGTCCTCTCCTTTAGATAGACGGATCCCGAGATGCTTTTCTGACAACGATGCAAGGGTGTATCCGTTTTTTCTACGGTGCATCCAGAAGTCGCCAACTGCGATATCAATAAGCTGTTGGCGTATCTGCGTGTCCTGTATGTTTCCGCGTGCGTAGGCTGCAAAAATCCAAGGGAGCCACTCAGGTTCGTGAGCGCCAAGCACAGCCATATCAAAAGCAACGTTATGACCTACCAGCAGAAGACCGTCCGTCGTCGCTGCTGCTTGCAACCACGACCCAACCTGCGAAAGTATTTCGGCCGGCTCATGTAGTATCCCCGTCGTGACGTGTTCGTGCAGTGTAGATCGTAGCGCCCACGATACACAAACGAGCTTCGGTGCGAGCTTTCCAGGTGTTATTAGAGCGGTCTCTGTGTCGAACGCTAGAATGATTCGAGCTGGTTCCATTGATTTGTCCTTTGTTTGTTATCCTTTGTTCAGACGCAGGAATGCCCCGATCAGGAACAAAGGAAAGGGTCGCCCTAAGAGATGACCCAAAAACCCTGATCGGGGCAAAGTGTGTTTCTAATTATGCGTCAACGCACAGGCGGAAGTCCGTCTCTGTGAAACGCTTGCCGCTTGTTTTGTTCTCGCCTTCGTAGGCGATCACTTCCATAAGGATGCCGGTCAACGGCTGCTCTTCGCCTGACACCAGCTCAACAACTTCCTCGGTCACTTCGTCCATGTCGCTTCCGGTTGCGGTTGCTACGAAGTTCTTCACATCCTTTAAGAAATAGCTCTTGAACTTCTTAACCATCGTCATCCAAGCCATAGTCGACCCGACTGGAAAGTCTTCGATGTTATTGGACTCAACAACCTTCAGCTCAGCTACGAAGTAAGGCTTGTTCTCTTCGTTGGTCAACCCTTGCCGGATCGCTTCAACTGTGCATTTATACTTCCCAGGAGTGACGTACTTCGTGTTCTTTCTCACTTCTACGTTCTCTATACCTGCAAAAATTCCCATAATTCTTTTTCCTAATTTCTAAGTTCTTAGCCTTTCGGCTGTTTTCAAAACGCTACATCCGCGTCATGCGAAAGTAGCATATATCAATTTTTGTTTCTGTCCCATAGATTTCTCGATATACGATGCATTTTCTATAGACTTGTAGAGCGCTTCAATCATCTCTTGCGTGTGTTGGTATACGGTGTAGACAACTTCGTCAGCTTGCTGTCCTTGCCTATGCATCCGGCCGAGTAGCTGCTCCCACGTCGCGCCGCTGGACGGCGGTGTCAAAACGATACTCTCATTGTAGGCTTGCAAGTTCACTCCCGTACCGTGCGCTCGTATACTTGCAATCGCTGGCCCTCTTCCGGTGTTAACATGGTCAATCAAGCCAGCGCTATATCCATCAAATAAGGGCCAAGAAGACAACGTCGCGAGCCGTTGCCCGACAGTCGTGTGCTCGTACCATAGAATCGTATTCTTGCCCTTGGCGTTCCTGATGGCGTCGTGCAGCACTTCGTCGCTGAACCAACGTGCAACCGTTTCGGGGTTGGCCCTGTCTTTTATTTCGTTCCATACATGGAACTCAGGGCTGTGGAGTTTACCTTCCTCGCAAGCGTTGCGAACAAGCAGCTCGGTATCGTACTTCATGTGACGTGATGTGATGCGCCGTACATAAGCACGCCACTCGCGTCGGGCTTCCAGCCACTCTGTGTCAGCTTGGCCGGACTCCCACTTCCATTCGTAATAAAACCCCATTGAAAGTTCACGAGCCTTGCGCCAAAAGTCCAGCGCGTCTGTTACCTCTTCGCCAGAGGGCGTCAACCATAGGTGTCGCAGGTTGTTCAACGCTTGGTCGATGTTGGCTGGGTATCTGTCAACCTTCTTGCTACGCAACACCAACGAACACGAAACGCCTTCGTCGCTAGTGGCTACAACCCCAGGCGTTGAAGTCAGCCGCCTACGGTAACCGTCACGGCAAGCAGCGAGTTGATCTGCTCTAGAATACTTTGCCAGCTCGTCCGCGGGTGTTGTTGCAAATCGCTTCAGCGCTCCTACAGCGTGACGCTCGTAGTCCTTGACGTTAAAGTCCAAAGCCATTGCCCAATTGAACATCTCGCTACGCTTAAGCGGTATCGGTGCTCGTTCCCTGAGCGCTGCAAGAAGCAGATGCCAAAAATCCCTGAGCGATTTGCGGCTCACTGTACCGCTCAAACCAACGAAGCGAACATGTTCGTTCGCGTCAAAGTACCGGAGGAATCGTTTGGTCCTTGCTGCCTGTACGTTGGAAAGTTTGTGGCACTCGTCGCTGATGACCAAATCCGGCTTGTAGTTTTCCAGCAGTTCGCGGTCTGTGGATAGCGCGTTGTAAGATTCGACCCTGATGTTCGGGTGGAGTTTAAAGTGCGAACCTAACTCCGGTATCCGTTGTTCTATTGTGATGCTTTTCAACGCTGCTGGTACGAACAACAACGGTCGTTCGCAATCAATGACTGAAGCAGCAAGCAAGCTGATAATCGTTTTTCCGTGTCCTACACCGATGCAACCAAGCAAGCCGAGAGTCGTTGCTGCTTCGTGTAGTGCTGCCGATTGGATTGGTCGCAGTGTGATGGAACCGTGCTCAGTCCGGAGCTGTTCCTGCATATAGCTGGACGCTTCTACGGCTTCGCGTAAAGTTCTCTCAGGTAGCTCTTCAACGCGCCTGAAGTCTGCTGTTCTTAATACTGGTCTCATAATAGTAGAGCGGGACGCGAGGAACGTCTTGGATGAACCGAGGGTAAGGGCTTTCTCCAAGACTAAACCTTGCGCGGGCTTCCTCGCGTCCCTGTATAGTTATTCAGATTCTTCCTGCTGTTCTGTTTCAGCTCGCGCATCCACAGAATCTTCCGCGAACATTTCTTCAATGTCCTCGTAAGTCACCTCGCCCATAGGCTCCGCTTCTGTTTCAGGCTCCGCTACAACTTCCGGCTCAACCGCGCTGAACTTAGCATTCAGTTCGGCGTAATTCCGAACGATGTACTGCTGCTCTTCAGCTGTGATGTTGGCCAGTGTTTGCACCTTGCGGTCCAGCATATTCATTGATCCCGCTTTACGAACATTCTCGTATCGCTCAAATGCTTCTTTGGAAACCATGATAACCTCCTACTTGATTGAACGAACTACGGTGTTCGCCATTGCTTCAAAGAACGGAATAGAGTCTGCCTGGATTTGGTTGGATGTGCAAAGCACGATCGCCCCAACAAACTTGGAGAACCCTCCGTTGAAGTAGCGCTCAAGGCACACGTTCAACTGAGCCGGTCCTTTGCCGAACTCAATCATACGGTAGTGCTCAACACCGTGCTCCGAAGCCGCTTCCGCTGCGCACTGCATGATGATGTCGCTCACATCGGTTGAACCGTTGGAAGGCATACAATCAATATAGAGCGTCAGGCTGTCGCTGTGCTGCTCAACCGATTGCTCCACTTCCTTCTTGGGCTTCGCCTTGCGCTTGGTTTTGGTCTTGAGTTTCTGCTGAACCTCTTGAACCTCTTGAACCTCTTGAACCTCTTGAACCTCTTCGCTGGTGGCTTTGGCTTGTGCAGCTTCAGCCGCACGCGCTTCTTCAGCGATCTCCAACGCTCGGTGTTTCTTGGGCCGACCAACTTTCGCCGCTGGAACTACAACATCCTCACAGGCAACGGTCCGCTCTTCTTGCGGCGCTGCTACAACCGTCTTGACTGGTTCAGTCGGTGGGTTGATCACTGCTGCTGCTGGTGTAGCTTTGGCTTCTGACATTTTCTTGATTCTTGCTAGAATATCACTCACTTCAATACCTTTGTTTAGTTGTTCACACGCTTCCTTGAACGTGCATCCTCCGTAAGCCCGACAACCGGGATGCGGAAATTTCTCTACCTGTAAATCAACGCCCGATGAAACGTTTCGTTTGTGGTCCAACAACGAAACTCCCTTCATTCTGAGCGTCCTGTAATGCTTCTCAACGTGGTCTTTGCTTACCACCACTGAAACGCGCTTGGGCAACGTGTTCTTTCCTGTGGTTGGGTAATAGACCCACTCAAGCTGAACTTCGTCTACTTTGAACTTTTCCATCGCAACCTTGGCATAGATTATCCCTTGGTTGTCCGTGCTCAGTTGCTGTGCGTCCATTGCGTAGCGTAGGTTCTTAGTCGTTTTGTGGTCACCGACTTTGATCGGATTGGCCGATGTGTCAATGAAGTCGATAAACCCGCGCCACACTAAAGGACCATCCACGAACCTAAAGGCGTGCTCAACCAGGATGTGATCGCCTGGAGTTGGCAGCAGCGCAATCCCTTTCGCGAATATCCTGCCTGCTTTGTTTAGTGGTGGCGGTGTGCCCTTGCCAAGCCACTCTTCAGCGCAAGTATGAACATCCGTCCCAAGCTGCTGAGAGGCTGTGCTAGGACTGCGGATACCGTCAAGGTAGGTGTATCCCCACTTCCGTTCACACTGGTCAGCGGTGCCGAGTTGAGACGCGCTCAATAGTATTTCAAGTTCTTCTTCCATAGTTCCCTTAGAACGGAGCGCATCCGACAATGTTTGAAATATCCTCGTGGCTCATACGACCGTGGGCTTCGCTCCAGCTGCTCAATAAATCAGTGTTGATTTTATAGAACCCGCGCTGGTTACCGTTTACGCGCTCGCGCTTGTAGTTATCCTCTTCCTTGGATGCCACAGCTTTGAGCGCGATACCTATTGCACGCGCTGACATTCCGTTGGCTTTGTCCATGTACAACGACCAAGCCTTCTGGATTGCGTAACTGTTCACCCACAAGCTTTGATCCTCTATACGGACCAAACCGCTGAGTCGTGGGTTGTTCTCGAGCGACTCTGGGTTGGTCAGGTACTCTATGAGCCACTCACAGATCATGGCTGTGCGTTCGTTGTTGATGCTGATGTTTAGGTTGGCCTCGCCCAAGTGACCCTCTACGATGAACCTGCGTCCTTCTTGGATGTCCCAGTTCTCGGACAGCCACAGGCAATGTTCGGCGATGTGCTTCTTTAGCATCATGTCCTTGGTTTCTTGCGGCAACGACTCCAAATAACCGGAGGCTTCTTTCTGCGTCTGTATGAACAGGAAACGCTCAGCGATGGCGTCCAGGTCTTCCTTCGTGTGGTCGCCCTTCAGGTCCAATAGGTGTGGCGTGTTTGCCAGTATTACCAAGCGTATACAACCCGTCAGCGATGCTTCAGGGCGGTACTTGCGGCGAAGGGTGTGGCTCTGGCTTGCTATAAACTCGCGCAACTTGCCGGACATGTTCTTCGCGTCGGGCAAGTACTCGTCAGCCACAATCAAAGGCATCCGCGCCAGTCGCTCGTTGAACGCGTCAATAACAGCGTCCAAGGGTGTTGGGTCGCTCAGGTTCCACAACCGCGCCAGTCCATTGAGCAGAAGTGTTTTCCCCACACCTTTAGAACCCCACAGGTACAAAGCGCAGCACTGTCGGTGAAGGTGTGGCACAGCCGCAACCCAGTCAACGAGCTTGCCTGCTTGGTCGCCGCCCAACAACTGGAGCCACCTTTGAACATGTTCGTGTTGAACAGGCTTTATGAACGGACTCTTCGGGGCTGTAATTTCTACCAGCTTGCCGGTGACTTTATCGAACGTGGAATAATCGTGGATGAGGCTTGCCTCGATATCGTGGATGACAGAACCGTACTCCGATGTCAGTTCAGCGTAGGACTTTATCATCCTATTCGCTCCGCGCCGCGCTGGTGGATTGTACGCTGTCACACCGTTGATCGGGTTAAGGAAAATCGCCGCCAAACTACGCACATCCGCCTTCCCGAATGGTCCTTGGTATCCACGCATGTTCAGGAAATAAGCGCATCCGTCTTTGTAGGCTATCCAGCGGTTCTTTAATTCATGCACCGAGCAGTCCTGCATGGATGCAATCGTGGCCAAGTCTTGCTCGGTGTACTCGGTATCCAAACCGTCACCGCGTGCATCGTAATTGATCCGCGCTTGCTCGTCGCGTACACGGTTCGCGAACTGCTCGCGCTCTGCCTGCACTTTCACCCGTGCTCTACCAAGCTTGTACTTGATTTCTTTGAGTGTGCCTTCCACTCCTGTTTTGAGCGGCTTGTCCGCGTGCATTGCTGCAATACTCGGGCGGAATAGTTCGGTGGCGTGCTCAAGGTCTAGCTCAGGCCAAATCTCCAGCAGTGTTTGACACAGCAAGAAACGAGCGTTCTCACGACTGCCCTTTTCCGCGAAGGAATCACCGCGTCCAAGCGCCTTGAGTAACTGCCCAACCAAGCGGTCGCGACTACCGCGCCAGCGTGCTCGTCTGCGTCCTTCCTCAAGGATCATATCGCGTGTAAGCAGGAAGCGCGTCGGGTTGTTGTTTGCCACAACGGGTTCCGGTTCTTCTTGGGACGTTGCGTCATTGTTCACGGTCAGCGCGTTTATGTCTAGCCACTCGCCCTCGTTGTGAATCACTTGTGCGAACTGGGCTCGTTCTTGTGGGTGGGAGTGAACATAAAACAGGCGAGCGATGTTGGAAGTTTGTGGGTCGTTGTATCCGCCGATGTATCTGTTCAGCTTGCTCCAGGCTCGTGGGAAGTCTGCTGCCTGTAATGGTTCGCTCAGTGGTAAAATCACGCGAAGCTTGTTCACGGTGTCGCTGTGGTTGTAACTGGTGTACATCAAGAACTCCAAGCCTTGGAGCTTGTCGTATATCTGAGCGATGGTGTTGTCTGTGAGTCCGTCTAGGTCAAGCCCCAGCGCGTCGATGTGTTCTACCTCGTTGTTGGCGTGTGTTCTACCTGCTGCAATGTGACCCAGCACGATGGCAAAGGTGTCTTTGTTCTGCGTGATTTGTGGCTTGCTGAGTTCGTTTACCCAGTAGTCCCAATCACGGGCGACCGGATTGGCGTGGGTGTCGTAACGGTTTTTGAAAACCGAGAAATGGATTGTTCTCTTGTTCACTGGGTCCCCTCTTATGTAGCCCTCGCGCAAGGGCGGCTGTATTTTCATATCGCTACAGCACCCCCAACAGGTGTCCGATAGGCGACTGGGCTTTATCACACATCATGCAATATATAGGCAACACCCTCAAGGAGTTTGTGAGTATTTAGTACGGTCCATCTGAGGTGACCGCTTATCTTACCGCTCAGCTGTACGGGAATGTTCGGAGTGTGCATCAAAACGACACCGGACAGGATTGTGCGGGAACGCTCCTGAACAGAGGACTCGAGCGTTTTCAGACACTTGGCCACTGTGCAGGATATATTCAATTTCTAGTAATAGAATAAAAATGATGGATAATTAAATAGGACAGAAATCATACAGATCACAGAGCCCTATAAAGGTATTGAAAGGGTTCCTGAGCGGTCTTCCTGCACAAGATCGGCCGGCGAATTGTACCCTCGTCCGTGGTGGTTTGTCACATGGGTTCAAATGATCCCTTTTCGGGGTGTATTTTATCCATGTTTCGGGTATCCGCCTTACACCGAAATCGTTCTTTTTCGGTGTAGCTTGCTTGACTGCCTGTGGTTATCCGTGATTCGTTATGAGTCTATGAAGAACCGTGAGGCGCCGAACTGATTATGTGGGATGGTCTGTGTAAAGATGCCGGGATCGAGCCTGGAAAATCTGTTTACCCTGTGCGTGAAGTTGCGCGGGTTCTTGGCGTTTCTTTGTCTACACTAACACGATGGAACGAAGCCGGAAGACTCCGGTCTTGGCTGCTCGGTCCAAGAAAGAAAGTGATCGCTCGGGAAGAACTGGAGCGGTACTTAAAGGAGCAGTCTGATGGCTGAAACACACAACATCGCAGCGGGTCTGAACAAGCTAAAGATGCCGATTGAAGTTCTCGTTGAAGACGAAATGAACGCACGGCTGCACGAAGACCGCTCCATTAAGGCAATCAAAGAAAGCTTGTCCCGCTTCGGACAGCAGAAACCGATCGTTCTTAGACAAGACGGAAAGTCAGTGCTTGCCGGTAACGGCACACTCAGAGCAGCCAAGGAGCTTGGCTGGACTCAAATCGCAGCAGTGAAAACCAAGCTCAAAGGCGAAGAAGCTGCTGCTTACAGTATCGCAGATAACAGAACCGCTGAGCTGTCCACTTGGGATCTTGGAGCGTTGGAGGAACACATCGGTTCCTTTGATACGTTGGACGGTTTGGGCTTTACGATGAACGAGCTTGCCGAACTTTTCAAAGAAGAAGACATGGAAGCGCCAACGCTTCCTGAAGCTGAAAGCACCACTGAAGAAGCCATTGAAGAAACCAACGTGAAGTTCGTGCAACTTTATTTCGAGCCTGAGTCGTACGACAAGTTCATAACAGCGGTTCAGAACTTGGCTGAGGTGTTCGGTACGGATAACGTCACCGACACTGTATTGAATGCAGTGCTGGAAGCTTACAATGACCGTCAAACGGATTGAGGCAAAAAGACACATCTCGAGAGAAGAAGAACTGTCGCTCGTTGGCGAGCATATTGACGAATCATTCATTGACACGCTTGTCAGTGGCGAGGAAGCCGAAATCTACAAAGAGGACGGCTCCCTGCTTTTGAAGTTTATACCCAAAGCAGTCTCTGAAAGAGCCTCTGAAGAGGCTTTCGAGGTGTTGCGCTACGCAACGAAAAGCAGCCGACCCGATAACCGACAAACGGCTGTCGGGAACAAGTACAAGGGTGTTCGCTACCGTAAGGATGGAACAGCCGGTAACACTTCCGCGATTCCTTTTGGGGCAACTCCAGAGATTCATCACATGTACGCTTCTGTGATTGGTTACACAGACAGATACGTCAGGTTCCCACTTTGTAGGAAAACAGCTTTCAACGCACGACATCCCATGATGTTCGGAAAAGTTGTGCCGTTCTTACAAGAGGTGAGCGACGTGTTCGCTGAAAAAGTCCCTGACAGATATGCAGCACAGAAAGAAAAGTGTGACGCTTCGCATCAGGACTACATCATACCGGGAACAGTGTTCACATCGGTTACGGTGAACAGGAACTTCCGGGTTGCGGCTCATTATGATGCAGGCGATCTGAAAGAAGGCTTCGGGTGTTTGTCCACGATAAGCCGTGGAAAATACGAAGGAAGCTACACAGTGTTCCCGGCTTTCCGTGTCGGGGTAGACTTACGAACTTGCGACGTGTTGTTGGCAGACGTGCATGAATTACACGCGAACACGCCATACCGTAGGAGCGTTCCAGGTAAGTACGAACGGGTCACCGCTGTGATGTACTACCGCGAAGGAATCATAGATTGTGGTTCGCTCGCAGAAGAAATCAAGAGAGCTAAGAAGTTCGGTAAAGGTGCAATATGATATTCAGAAATTACAATCTTATCTATCTCGCGAAACCGAGGTTCGGCGGTTGGGTTACCTTTACCGCTCACCTGAAACACGCGCTTGAAGAAACCGGAGCGGAAACGCACTTGTATCGCGTAGGTAAGACACGTGAAAACGTGCTCAGGGATTACGGTTATTCGGTAAAGTACAACAACCTTGATCTGAAAAGCGCTGTAGGCTTGGCCAATACAGGACGCACAATCATTACAGCGATTGACGCCAACTATTTGAAAGAAGGCGCGGCTCTACTGAAAGCAGGCGCTCGACTGGTTATACACGACCCAACCGAAATGAAGGGTGATTTGCTTCAGGTAGTGAAAGACACAGGCACCGAACCGATCGTCATTCGAGCTGAGAACGTCCACAATCTGGCTGAGCACGGTATCAAGTCGCACTTCATAAAACACCCATACGTTCGCCACGCGGAATCCCACCCGAGGCCTAGAGTGAACAACGCAGTTTCGTTCAGCCGCTTGGATTGGGATAAACACATTCACATCATGGCCGGAGCGAACTTGCTGCTGCCACCAAACAAGCAAATCAGCATCCACGGTTTTGAGAACCGCTTGTATACACACCACAAACTGACGAACGACTTCCCGAACTGGCGCGACTGCTACCACGGAGCATTCGGAAACGCTTGGGGAGTTGCTGCTAACATGGCCGGAAACTCTAATTTCGTTGTGGACATGAGCGTTATCAAAGGCGACGGAGGCGGTTCGCAATATACTTTCCTGGAAGCTTGGGACGGTGAATCTGTTTTGGTGGTCAATAGAGGTTGGCTGAGCAAGCGCGAAAAAACAGTTGAGGACGGTGTCACGGCAATCGCAGTGAGCACAGCCGAAGAGCTTGCGGACTTAATGAAGTCAGGGCTTTCTTCAGCCGAGTTGAAAAACATCATAGGCAATACAACGGATATTCTGAACGAGCGCTCATCTAGTAAAATTGTCGGACAGTACGATGCCCTCTTCTCGTAACTTGTTTCGGCGCTTAACATTAAGATGAGCCAAAACGAAACACGGAAGGAACTTGGTATGGCAAAGAAAAAGAAACCACGGATAACCGTTGATTATCAGTTGGCTCACAAGCTGGCGAAGATGGCTTGCACGAACGAAGAGATAGCGGCTTGTCTGAATATATCTGCAAAGTACTTCTATGATGTGCTGAAGCGTGACCCCGAACTGTCGGACATGATACAAAAGGGACGCGCCGAAGGGCGAGCATCGCTCAGGCGAGCACAGTGGGCGAAGGCACTGGAAGGAAACCCTACGATGTTGATCTGGCTCGGGAAACAACTCCTTGGTCAAAGTGACATGTCGCGTACGGAGATCACGGGGAAAGATGGCGAAGCAATCCAAATCGAAGAGCAGTCCGGCACAGCAAGAGAGTTCATCGAAGCTGCTATCACTCGCATCCATAAGCTCAAAGGAGAGAGCGAAGATACTGGACAGCCTGACACCGCAACAACTCATTGACCTGCGTTGGGATTGGCGGTTCTGGGCGAGGCCTGAGCAGCTCCCGCCGGAAGGCGACTGGCGGTCTTGGGTTATCGTTGCGGGTCGTGGATTTGGTAAGACCAGAACTGGAGCGGAGTTCGTTCGCGACCAAGTGAAAAACAAATCAGCGCGGCGGATTGCCCTTGTGGGTAGGACAGCGGCGGACGTTCGTGACGTAATGGTGACAGGACCGTCCGGCTTGCTTGCGGTTCACCCAGATCACGAGCGACCGCTGTACGAGCCCTCAAGACGGCGATTGACTTGGCCTTGCGGTGCAACTGCACACACTTACACTTCTGAGCGCAGCGATCAGCTTCGAGGTCCACAGCATGACCTCGCATGGTGCGACGAGCTTGCTGCCTGGAGCTACCCCTATGACACGTGGGATCAGCTGATGTTTGGCTTGCGGCTGGGGAACCCGCGCTGCGTGGTGACCACAACGCCGCGTCCCATAAAGTTGCTGAAAGATCTGCTCGAGAACCCCAGCTGCGCGATCACACGCGGATCAACGTTTGACAACAAACTGAACCTCGCCAAAGCTTTCTTTGACCAGATCATAGACAAGTACGAAGGGACCACGATTGGCCGCCAAGAAATCTATGCGGACATGCTGACCGAGGTGCCTGGAGCGCTTTGGAAAAGGAGCATGATTGACGACCACCGCGTACACCAACCGCCAGCAACTTTGAAAAGAGTTGTGGTTGGAGTGGATCCGGCTGTTACGAACAAAGATACAAGTGACGAAACCGGCATCATCGTGGTAGGTTTGGGAAGCGATGATCACTTCTACGTTCTGGGGGACGGGTCGGTCAAAGCTTCCGTGGACACTTGGGCGAGAGCAGTTGTGACTCGCTATAACATGCACCGAGCTGATAAGGTGATAGCAGAAGTGAATCAAGGTGGGGATTTGGTAGCGCGAATGATTAACCAGATAGACAGCACTGTACCGATCAAGAAGGTACACGCATCTCGCGGGAAGGTATTGCGAGCCGAGCCTGTCGCAGCGCGTTACGAACAAGGACGCGTCCACCACGTTGGCGCGTTGAACGAACTAGAGGACCAGCTCTGTTCGTACTCCCCGATGAACTCAAAGATCAGCCCGGATAGGATGGACGCGCTGGTTTACGCAATCACTGAGCTGGACAGTAAGAACACCATAGACTTGAAGATAGACTCGAACGCAAACTACCAGCCAAGGAACTTCTTCTGATGCAGTGTTCACGCGTGCTCAAAGAGGACATCACCCCAACGGATTTCAGGGGCGAGACGCGGCGTTCAAATAGGAAAGTCATATCACGTTCCAAAGAACTATCGCGGCAAATTGAGCGATGGATCAAAGTGAACGCCAAGCGCGAACTCCGTAGAATCATGGAGGATATAAAGTTGCGCGGACCTGAAGCGTTGTCTGACAAGCGCGTTAAGAAAGCGACCGACGAGTGGGACGATAAAACTTTGCTCGCCATATTGCGGCGCTATGGTGTTCGCCAGATCGTAGACACAGGAAGGGAGTTCGCCGGCTCGGAGTGGAAGTTTGAACCCACCGCGCAAGCCGCGTTCATACGCGAAAAGACCGTTCAGATCCAAGGAATGAAGCGCGGGATGCAACGCGAAATGAGGCAGTCCGTTGCGACGGCGCTTTCGGGTTGGCTCACGGAAGACCCGCAACCATCGCTGAACGAGATATCAAATAGACTCAGTTCGTGGCTTACTGTATCATCGGCAGCAGAAACACCGAGGGCTCTAAAGCCTCTCGGTCAGAGGTTCACTTCTCACGGCATCGGCGCAAGAGCACGGATGATCGCGCGGACCGAACAGAACCAAGCTAGGAACATCGGCAGAATACAAGCCGCGCAAGAAACCGGAGCGGAATATCTGCTGTGGTTGGCTAACAACGACGGCAAGTCGGGAGACAGGCACCACGAAGCCCTCCACAATAAAGTTGTGCGAGCAGGCGAGGAGTTCGTAAACCCACTGACGGGAGCGCGGCTGAGGTATCCGGGGGATCAAAGCGCGAAGAGCCCGTTCGGTGTAGCGGGCGAGATAATCAACTGCCGATGTAGCGTCAGACCGCTTACTGAAGATCAAGCGAAAGCATTAGGAGTTCTATGAAATGGCCGATGATAAAATAGACAGCGAATACAAAGTTCTGGACGTTATAGGTTCTTCCGGCTTGAACCAGCAGGACGGATATGTCCAAGAAGAGTGGCTCCGCCAGTTAGAAGGCGAAAAGGGAGTCAAGATCTACACCGAGATGAAGGACAACGATCCTGTCATCGGTGCTATCCTTTACGCGATAAAAACCCTGGTCCGTCAAACACGGATGTCAATTGAGCCGAGCGGCGAAACCGAAGAGCACGCTTTCCTCGCCAACTTCGTTGAGGAGTGCATAGAAGACACCGACCTGACTTGGCCGGACTTCATGGCGGAAGTGCTTTCCATGCTTCCTTACGGCTGGTCGTACTTTGAAATCTTGTACAAGATGCGCCAAGGGTACAACGAGCAACAAAGCAAGAGCAGCAAGTACCGCGACGGTCGTATAGGTTGGCGAAAGTTTGCAGTGCGTTCGCAGGACACGCTCTACAAATGGGAGTTCGACGACGAGGGACAGTGCTTGGGGCTGTACCAGATGGCTCCCCCTGATTACGACATCCGGTTCATTCCTATAGAAAAATCACTGCTCTTCAGAACGGAAACTCACAAGAACAACCCCGAAGGGCGAAGCATCCTGCGAAACGCTTTCCGGTCTTGGTTCTTTATGAAACGGATTCAGGAGATAGAGGCGATAGGTATTGAGCGCGACTTGGCCGGATTGCCTGTGATGCAAGTCCCGACCGAGTTGTTAGCAGCAAACGCCTCCAGCAATCAGAAGGCAGTTGTTGACGACTTCCGCGATATGATTCAGAAAATCCGCCGCGACGAATACGAAGGCGTCGTGATCCCGTCCGAACAAGACATGGACGGCAACCCCACAGGCTTCCGGTTGAGCCTGCTTAGTTCAGGCGGTCGCCGCCCGATTGACGTAAACGAAATCGTGAAGCGTTATGAATCACGCGTTGCGTTATCGGTGCTCGGCGAGTTCGTCCTGCTCGGTATGGATTCGCACGGTTCGTTCGCGTTGAGCAGCAACAAAACAGCGCTCTTCGCGCAAGCTCTAGGAACCTACCTGCAAACCATAGCAGCCACCTTCAACGAGCAAGCAATCCCCAGGCTGATGCGGCTTAACGGGTTCACCGATGCTTCGTTGTATCCCAAGCTCCGGTTCGCGGATATTGAAACACCGGACGTCGCCGAACTAGCTGGAGCGCTGACTCAGTTGGTTGGGGCTGGGGTGATTACACCCGACGAAGAACTTGAGCGCTACGCTCGGGAGTTCGCCAACCTTCCAGCCGTTGAATCTGGGACGGAGATGGCAGAGGAACCGCCAGAAGAAGAAGTGATGGCGGACATGTACGGGATGCCTGAAAAACAGGAAGAAGATGACGCTTCATCTCAGGCGATAAATAAAGATATGGACGACGGTCGCGTGAAGTCGCTGATGTCCATAATCGAGAGCGTAGCCTGCGACAACATGCCACGGGACGCGGCTGTGGAGCTGATCGTTACCGCCTACGGTGTAGACCAGGACAAGGCTGAGCGCCTACTAGGTTCAGCCGGTACAGCGGATCCTGGAGCCGAGCAAGCAGAAGCGAAGGAGCAACCAGATGCGGAAGATTAATATAGCAGCCCCGAAGGGTTATCACTGGATGCAGTACGAAGGCGGACCGATCTTGATGGTTGGCGACTACGCGCCACACGAAGGAGCGGTGGAGTCAATCACTGTGGAAGTTATACTAGAGCACGATCCCGATCGTTTGCCTGAAGAACCCGTTGACAAGTACGGAACACCCGACCCGGAGTACGCACAGCACGACCCGCTGAAGAAGGGCGAAGAGTGGGACAAGATCTACAACGCCATACTCGAACGCACAGGCGACAAAGAGTTAGCCGCTGCCACTGCTACCGCCAGAGCGGGATCGCGCTTTGACAAGGCTCCAGCGAAACCTAGCGAAAGGCGAACAGGGAGTACGCGAAACCCCAGGGGTTCAGCGGGAGGTTCTAGAGGCGGTATCGTGCTCAGCGAAGCGAACATAAAAACGTTGGAAACGAAGCGCGACGAGCACAACGAAAAGGTCGGTGACGCCAAAACCAAACGAGCCGACCTTGGGATGTTGAAGGCTGTGTTCCGTAGAGGCGCGGGTGCTTTCTCCACAAGCCACCGAGCCAACGTGACCAGCCGCGACCAGTGGGCGATAGCGCGGGTCAATGCGTTCTTGAAGTTGTTGAGTTCGGGCAGACCAGCGAACCCCAAGTACAAAACAGACTTTGACCTGCTTCCCAAGGGCCACCCGAAATCAACCAAGAAGGCGGACGCTACAGCTCTCCTCAAGGAATCTTTCAAGCCGCCCAAGGGTGTACAAGAGGAAGCGGCTCGCGGCTTGGAGATGCGTCGTGAGCACGGTCGCGGAGGAACCGAGATCGGTGTTGCACGCGCTAGAAATTTATCTAACGGCGACGGCATCCCCCTGGAGACTATCAACAGGATGGTCAGCTACTTTGCTCGGCACGAGGTTGACTTGAAGGCACCGAAGAACCGCGACCGTTCTGCCCCAGGTTATCCAGGTTCCGGTTTGATTGCCTGGAAACTTTGGGGCGGCGATGCCGGTAAGACTTGGGCCAATAGCATCGCTGAGCGCGAAGCTAAGAAGGAACAAGAAGTTGAGAAGGCGAGCAAGGAGTACCTTGAAGCGGCGCTGGAATTAGCCAAGGACAAGATCCCTGGATGGGCGTACGCCAAGATCCATCAAGCCGCTAGAAGCAAAGCAGGCGGAAAGCGCAAGTATTCCAAAGGAAGCGACAAAGCGATAGCACTGATGGCGATTGCACAGATGCAACCTGACACGCTCTCTGAGCTGAACAATAGCGATTTAAAGGTTGTGTTCCAGCACTTGCTTTCCTGGTTCAAAGAACACAGCAGAGATGACGCGGTGCGAGAAGGCGCTGTGCGAGCAGCCATGTACTCCACGGAAGAGATGTCAAAACGAGGCATGAAGTTCGCGGCTTCCGAGCTAGTGCGCGAGTCCAAGGCTTTGTACGAAAAGCGCCAAGCGCAACTCAAGCGACTGAACAAAAGCAGCGTTCCGGTTCACAACCCAGACAGTCCGTTCGTTTTCGTTGTGGAAGAACCGAACGAAGTGGACGTTGCTCGTGGGACGTACTTAGCAGGGCAGGACGGTAGGATATTCAACGACATGTACCTCAAGCCGCTCAACCTACGGAAGAGCGACATCTGTGTTGTGGATGTTTCTCAACTTGAGTGGTTAGAAAACCAACAACCTCGGGAAGTTATCGCGCTTGGTCGCGTTGCTAAACAAGCACTCGGCGACCTTGCAACGTGTAGCCTCCCACACCCGAAAGCCGTTCGCCGGTTTGGGGATAGCGGCGAAGTCAGCCGGAAAATAAAAACAGTCCTGAAGCGAAATGCTAATAAATCTCTTGACGCAACCTTTAGCCCTGTCGGATACTCTAAAACAGAAGAGGACATAGGTTCGAATCCAGATGAGCTGATTGAAAAGCAGGATCGTTCTAGTCAGGTTCTTCCTGGCGAGTCTGAAGCGCTGTCTATGGTGGTGCCGATTGCGAAGGCAGACCAGGAGAAACAAATAGTCTATGGAGTTGTTTTGGATCCGTACCAAATTGACTCACAAGACGATTGGGTTCCTCCAAGAGCAATTGAGGAAACTGCCCACAGGTGGCTCGCGGAGTCGCGGGTTATTGGGCTTGACCATAGCGAAGAAACTAGCGCCTCCCCTGTGGAGAGCTACATGGTTCCGTATCCGACGCGAGCCGATTATCAAAAAGCTATGGACGGTGAACCTCATAGAGCATATACGATGCCCTTCGGGGACGATGTCGTACATTCAGGCTCGTGGGTGCTAGGTACGAAACTAGGGGATGCGGAGTGGGCGAAGGTCAAAGCGGGTGAGTTGAACGCTTACTCCATTGGAGGTTATGGTAACCGCCAAGAGACAACGAAAGCCAGTATGCCCGAAGTCGAGTTCATAGAACTGAAAGAAGAATTGTGATGGCTATAACAGCCTTGACCGACGTGGAAACTTTGGAAGTGAGTCTTGTTCCTGCTGGAGCAAACAAAAAGAAAAGGTTCCCAGTCATGAAATCCTTGGAGAAAGAAAAGATGTCAGACATCCTACACGCAGTGATCGACGCTCCTAGCAGCGAAGACAACCAATTCGAAACAGTCTTGAAAAGCGCGGATATCAACGAAGAAACCGCACAAGCTTTGAAAGGCGCAATGAAAATCCTCAACGCTTACTCAGACACCCTTTCATCGGAGTCCGCGGTGGACCTTCTTGCTAAAGGCCTTGGTGTAAATAAGGCCGAAGAGGAAGAAGCCGATAAAGCTGACGAGGACGAGGAAAAAGTGGAAAAGCCGGAAGGTCGGCCGGAAGACTACATGAAGGCCGAAGAAGAAAGCGAAAAAGAGCATACGGAAGAACACGGCAAGGAACACGAGCCGGGACACGAATCCGAAGACAAGCCCGACGCTGAAACAAGCCTCGCTTCCGAAATCCAAGAAGAGAAAGAAGAGGAAGAAGAGAAGGGCGAGGACATGGCTGAAAAGTCTATCCAAAAATCCCTGAACGAACTTCCCGAAAATGTTCGTGGTCAAATGACTGCTCTTTGGAAATCAAACCGTGACGCAATCGCCAAAGCCGAGAAGCTTGAGAAGTCTTTGAAGGTAGAGCGTGACGAGCGCCTCCGCAAAGAGTACGTCTCCAAAGCTGAAAAAGAATTTCCGCATATCCCAGGCAAGTCTTCGGAAGAGCTGGGCATCATGCTCAAAACCCTCGCTTCGGTTGCGCCAAAAGTAGCGGAAGACTTGGAAACTGTTTTCAAGTCAGTCAGCACTACCATTGAAAAAGCCGATTTGTTCAAGGAGTTCGGTACGAACACCGAAACAAGCGGTGGAGCTAACGCCTACGCCAAGCTCGACACAATGGCGAAACAAGTAGTTCAGAAATCTGGTGGATCCTACGCGCTGGCATTTGAGCAAGTGATGAAGAAGCATCCAGAACTCTATTCACAATACCTTGAAGAGCAAGGTAAGTAAGGAGATCCGTCATGGCTTATGACAACACTAGCGGTAGACTTATGATCACTCTGGAAGCAGCAGCTGATCTGTCGTCTTCACAATATCTATTCGTTAAAACAGACGCGAACGGGAAGGTCAATGTTTGTACAGCAATCACAGATCGCCCCATTGGTGTTCTTCAAAACAAACCTACTTCGGGTCAGGCGGCTGCTGTGATGGTTGTTGGCTGCACGAAGATCGTGACTGATGCAGCTCTTGATGAGCACAACATCATCGGTCCGGCGGCGGATAGCAAGGCCAACAAAAAAATCCCTGGGACTGATAACAACGAGTACATGTCTGGGACTATGTTGACCGCGACTGGTGGAGCCGGTGAAATCGGAACCGCTGTTATTAACTGCGCTGCTCCAAGCTATCTCGCATAACCAAGCATTTATAGGAGGATCTAGAAAATGCCGAATCCAACACGCAGTGATGTTCATGTAAATGCTCCACTCACTAACGTCAGCATCGCTTATCTACAAGAAGCGAAGGCTTTCATTTCAAATCAGGTGTTCCCTCTTGTGGGTGTACCTAAGCAAAGTGATCTGTACTTTAAGTACGATCAAGGCGACTTCTTCCGTGCGGAAGCTAAAGATCGCGCTCCTGGAACTGAGTCAGCTGGAGCAGGTTACGACCTGACGACAGATTCTTATTCTTGCAGCGTGAAAGCTCTTCACAAAGACGTAGCTGACCAGATCCGTGCGAACGCCGATGCTCCTTTGGACATGGACGCGGACGCGACTAAGTTCCTGACTCAGCAGATGATGATCAAGCGGGACAAAGACTGGGCCGCTGATTATTTTACTGGTGGTTCTTGGACTGGTTCTAACACCGGAGCCGATATCAACCTAGCCGCTGGTGGCTTCACTAAGTGGAACGCTTCTGGCGGTACACCTATTGAAGATATTGATCAGCAAGCTGATTCAATTGAAGGTAAGACCGGCTTTCGAGCGAACACGCTCGTACTCGGTGTTGACGCTTACAACGCGATCAAGAACTCAGCGGACGTTGTTGATCGTATCCGTTACACCCAGACAGGCGTCGTCACCGAAGACATGCTGGCTTCTTTGCTTGGAATGGATAAGGTACTTGTCGCTCGCGGTGTTGAAAACACAGCAGCGGCGGGAGCGACTGACAGCTTCAGCCGTATCTTCACCGGAACAACCGCTGTTCTGATGTATGTTCCAGATTCACCGAGCTTGATGCATCCTGCAGCTGGATACACCTTTGCTTGGAGTGGTTACACTGGAGCAGGGCCGGACGGTCAGCGTGTGAGCCGTTTCCGTATGGACCACCTTCGCAGTGACCGTATCGAAATGGAAATGTCCTATGACCAGAAGCAAGTTTCAACCGTACTCGGTGCTCGCTTCATCAACTGCGCTTGATAATCAATGGACTGGGTAGCGGGGAAACCATTGAAAGTCAAAACGTCGGAGGGCCGGTACGAAGATCGTCGAGTAGGCGATCCCGTGCCGGAAGCTTCGTCGTGGCCTCTGCGTCAATTACAAGCACACAAGAATCTTGGGTGGTTACGGCTTGCGCCTACGCCTAAGAAACCTGTGAAGCGTAGACGCCGGAAGGTTCTGAATGTAACTCCAAAGGAATGAAGACATGAGCTGGTCTTACGATGCATCTCTTTCTACAAATAGAGATAAGGTTCGCCTCAAGATTGGCGACATAGACACGGCCGATCAGCTCTTGTCTAACGAAACTTTGGACGCTCTGTTAACAGAGCACAACAGCGATATCCTTCTCACTTCCATTTCAGCGGTCCGTGCGATCATAGCCTCTTACACGAGGACGGTCGCCCGGAGCGCTGCTGGAATGAGCGCTGACACCACAGTATTCTTCTCGCATTATCAGGAACTCCTTGCGGATTTGTTGAAGCAGAATCGCGGGAACAGTGGTGCAAGGTATAGCGGAAGCTTCAGCCGAAGCCGCCACGATACAATCAACGACGACAGCGATTTTGTGAAGCCTGACTTCCGCCGTGGCGAGTACGATTACCCAGGAACCGGCAACGTTTCTGAGGATAAAGATTCGGAAGAATACGGTGGTTAAGAAGGCAAGCAAAGACGACGAGCTTGGCCGATTCCTGGAAGAAGTGGCCGACACTTGGGAAAAGAAGAAAGCGTTTAAAGCAGCTTTCGAATCAGCTCAACTCGCCTCCACAATCATTGACCAAGTGTGCAGGGCTAAGTTCCCGAGAGGTACTGGTAACCTCGCCGGCTCTTTTGAACCTACTCCAGCGATTATCGAGGGCGGTTACTTTACGGCTGGAGCTTACTCTTCGGTCGTGTACGCGGCTATCCGCGAAACCGGCGGACGTATCAATAAGAAACCAGGAGGTCCCAACCTCGCTGTCCCTTTGACAAAAAGAGCCAAGAACACGGGGAGCCCTCGGAATTGGAAATCAAACTACGGGGTCCTCGTTTATATCCCACCGAAGAGCAAGGGCGGGAACGCTCGCGGTGTGTTCGCTGTCAAGAAGGGTAGCAAAAAGAAACCGAAGTACGTGGCGCAATACATGCTCCGCAAGTACTCGGACCAGAAGGGTTCCGGCTACTTAACAGAAGCCGCGAACAAATGGGCTCCGCTTACACAGAATCTCATCGGCGATGCTGTCATGAACGTGTTCGCTGGGGCATCAGTGTTTGAGGTGAAGTAATGGGAACGCCTGCACGATCAAGCATACTCAGCAACCTGAGCACAACGCTCGCTTCGATTACAACCGGCAACGGGTACAACGTCACCGTCGTTACGGTGGAGCCAGTTGGGAAAGCTTGGGCGGGTGTACCGCAAGGGCTGAAGCCTTGGATCGGTTATGTTCCGCTCGCCGAGCAGTTGGAGTATCTCCCAGGCGATCAAATCCGATGCGTGCTTCCTATCCAGATCATTGTGCATATATCCGAAGCGACCCAACCGGCTCGCCAAACAAAGCTGAACAACCTTCTGGACGACATTATAGCGGCGCTCAACGTGGATACCACTAGGGGTTCCAATGCAATCTCAACAACGGTACTATCGGTTGACACAGACGAAGGATCACCGGACGCTATGCACGAAGGAACTATGATCCTAAGTACGGAAGTCGCGTACATGAGAACTTCAGGACAGTCATAGGAGGTGTGATATGAAAGTGAAGTATACAGGCAGCAACCCGATCAGGCTCGGAGACAGGGCTATTTCTGCCGGAGAAGAGCTGGACTTGCCTGAAGGAACGGCTGAGTCACTTTGCAACACGCCCGATTGGGAAAAGTGTTCTGACGCGCCTAAGAAAACCGCGAAGAAAGTAGCCAAGAAAGTTTCCAAGAAGGCTGCTGATTCCGAGCAAGAACAACCAAACGAAAGTGAGAGCTAGTCATGGGAGCAACAACCGACCACGCATTAGGAAGAAACCTGCGCTTCTTCTGCAAGGAAGAAACAACCGCTGGAGCGCAGTACGGCACATCAAGCCAAGAAGCCCTCGCTGGAGGCGACGCTGCTAAGGTGCTCGCTACGACGATGGACTTTACCGTTGCACGTAACGACAGAATGGACGCACGTTCTTCGCGTTCTGTTCTCGAGAAAATCACAGGCAAGCAAGACGTCGCCTGGAGCTGCGAAAGCTACCTGCTCCCAGCCGGAACGAAGGTCATGCCTGATATCGCTCCGTTGCTCCGTGGCGCTTTCGGCACAGGAACCACGAGCACACTGAGCGCGGCAAACTCTACGGAAGTTTGCGCTGAGATCACAGCCGCGACCAAAGCGTCAAGCGCTGTTATCACTTTCGGTGCTGGTCACCCATTCAGAGTGAACGACCAAGTGTATTTTGAAAACGTTACCGGAATGACTCAGCTGAACGGTAACCAATACAAAGTCCTCGCGGTAAACGCGAACGGGACTGACGTCACTTTTGACGTTGATTCACAAACGTTCGGGACTTGGGGCTCGGGCGGTTCTAACCACGCTCGGCTCTTGTCCTACCGTGTTTCTGACGTGAACGATCTGCCGACTGTTCGCATGGCGCGAACGGCCAACGGTGTATTCCGCGAAGATTTGTTCGGTTGCTGGGTTGAGGAAGTGAGCATCTCGGCGAGCGGTGGCGACGAGCCGCGCATCTCGTTCAGTGGTGGAGCTTTCAATTACGCACTGACCGGAACCGGTAACACGCACGGTTCGTCTTCTCCATCAAGCACGTCCGTCCCGCTCGTTACTGGCGACGGTGTAAACTTCATGGTCGGTTCTTGCATAGATATCAACACTGGTTCCGCGATCGTAACCGCCAAGTCAGCAGCAGATACGCTCACAGTGACGTCAGGTTCCTACGCAACCGGCGAAGCGATCACCCCTGAGACATACACAGAGACAACCGCCGGAAGCCCGGTCAACGGGATTGGCGGAAGCCTAGTGCTGAACGGTGTTACCTTACCGATCACAGCGTTTGACGTGACAGTGACGAACGGTTTGAAGCCTTTAAGTGACGAAGCCTTTACCAAGGGCACATCCGACTTCATTGCCGGATACAGAGCAACTTCCGGGAACATCAGCTTCCGTGCTCGTAAAGACTTCATCAAGAGTTTGGCGCAACGCTACGTCCAGCTCGGCGCTACAGACAACCCAAGTTTCGCAAGTGTTCCAATCGTTGTTACGCTTGGCAGCGCCACCGGACTCAAGGTGTTGGTCCGGATGCCAACCTGCGAACTCAACTTCGCTGGGTTAAGTGTGCCGGAAGCGGAAGAAGTTGTTATCAGCGTTCCTTTCGTTGCACTGAACACTCCGGCGGCCGACGATTCTAACCAAGAAATCATCGTGAGCTTTAATCAGTAGAAAGAAAACTAACGGGGAAACACATGACAGAACTAAGACCAGAGGATTATGTCCAGTTCGTGCCTTCGCACGGCGACAACCGGGAACTCCCAGAAGAAGAGCAATGCGTGATCACGCTTTGCCCTATGACCGGAGGCGAGTTTAGAGCGTACACTCGCAGCGTCAACTCCAAGAAAAACAACTTGGAAAAGGTTGTGGAGCGGATCGTTCGGGACCGTGTTAAGTCCATCCAGAACTACGACGACATCAGAGGCAACGCAATCACAGACGGTCAGGCTTTGTTCGATCGTGGCGAGGTAAGCTTCGTTGACGAAGTGTTTCAAGCCTTGACCGAGATCAGTGTGCTGAAGGAAGGTCTAAGAAAAAAATAGAAATCGCCCTTCGCATGCTTCTCAGTACAGACAGCAATGTCAAAGAGTGGGGATGTACAAAGTGTAAGGGCGACGACTTTGAAGAAGGCGACAAGCTCAGGATCTTGCGTAACTGCGACACTGAGGAAAACCAGAACATAGCTTGGGAGTGGATGCCCACTCTTAGGAGATGTCCTTGGAGCCAGATTGATGACGAGACTTGGTCGTGTGTTTCGTGGTGGAGCGAGTACAAAGAACTCGGAGCTTTACCTTGGGGCGGAAACGATTTGATGGAGCAGCCTAACTTCGTGATTGAAGCGATACTGGCTTGCACAGAAATCAAGAACGCTGTTGAACTTGAGAAGGCAGAAAGGCGAGCACAGTCATGGCAGAAGTCGACCGCAAAGTAGGCATATCGCTCATTCTAAAAGACAAGATGTCCGGAGCTTTGAGGAAAGCTACTTCCAAGACGAAGGAACTTTTCGAGAAAGCAAAGACTACCAACATCAGTTTCAAACAGCTTGGTGTCGCTGTCGTTGCGGTCGGGGCCGCCGTTACGGGAGCCGCTGTCGCTGCGTTCAAGTTCACTGAAAGTATTGCAGCCGCTGCGGACGAGATGTTTTTCATGTCTCAAAAAACTGGAGTCAGCGTCGAAGAGATGAGCCAGTTCAAATTCATAGCGGAGCAGAGCGGTGCCGAAGCTATGAAGTTCCAAGATGCGTTGAAAACAGTTTCAGAAAAAGCTGTGATGGGAGACGCCAACCTGGAAAAGCTGGGACTCAGTGTCCGCGATGCTGAAGGGAATATGAAATCAGCTAAACAGCTATTCATGGAGTCTGCTGACATCATAGCCAAGCAAGGTAGTTCAGCCGAAAAAGCCGGAGCCGCTAACATTCTCCTCGGTGGCGCTGGTCTTGAATTGATCCCTATGCTGGAACTCGGCTCTGCAGGAATGAAAGATCTAGCCGACAAAGCCGACAACCTTGGCATCACTATGAGCAGTACAGGCGCGGCTCTAGGTAACGAGTTCAACAACCAGCTCGGCTCTGTCCAGAGTATGATGGACGGAGTTTCAAGAACTGTCGGCGAAGCCATGATGCCGTCGTTCATCCGTGCGTTTAACGTTATGCAAGACGAGCTTCACACGTTCGCGCCTGTCGCTGAAGCCGTGTTCAACGGTTTGAAGTTCGGCGCGGGTTTAGCTGTTAAGGCGGTCAGCATCCTTGCTCAAACTTTCATAGCCGTCGGCGGTACGATCACGATCGCTTGGGAAACGTTGCTACTTGGTTTCAATACGATCATGGCCGGTTTACTGGGAACTATCAACGCAGGTATCCGGGGGCTGAACATGCTCCTTCCCGAGTCCAAGGCATTGACCGAGGTGAACAACGATTTCACTCTCTCGATGGTTAATAACCATGAAGCGATGGGAGACGCAGCCGAAGCGACAGGCGAGCAGATCATCGCTATACAGAATATGGAGAACGCCTTACTCAACACAGAGCCGATGGTGATTAAGACGGCGACATCTCAGCAGAAAGTTGCCGATGCAACCAAGGAAACAACCAAGTCACTGGAAGAGCTGAAAGCTGTAGAAGACGCGAGAGCAAAGCGCAAGGCAGACGCCGAAGCTGCGGTCGAAGCACTAGCGGCAGAGCAGGCCGAGCACCGTTTGCAGATGCAAATCAAAATGACCAACGAGTTAGCAGCAGCCGAAGAAGCAGCCGCTACAAAAAGAGCTGAACAAGCCGCTGAGATGGAAACCATGATGGTCGGCGTTGCTGACCAGTCTTCAAGCGCGTTCCTTTCGGCTTTCAACGCTGCTGAAGAAGGACAGAACGCGGTCGCTGAAGGTATGAAGGCGGTCGGCGCGAGTATGATCGACACCGCTCTGGAAGTTATGCAGACGGAAGTCATGGCTTCCGCCGCTTCTGCAGCGGCTGGAGCAGCGAAGTCGCAAGCGGGTATCCCTGTTATCGGTCCCGCTCTAGCAGCGGCGGCAGCAGCGGCGATGTTCGGTCTGGTTCGTGGCTTCATTGCTATGGGTTTCAAAGGTAAGAAGGACGGTGGTTTCATCACGGGCGGTACTCCAGGAAAGGACAGCGTTCCAATCATGGCCATGCCTGGAGAATACGTCCTAACGACGAATCAGGTGAAACAGCTACAGCAGGGAGGGAGCTTCGGGTTCGCCCCAGGTGGAGGAAACTCAGGAGCCCCAGCACCGACAAACATCAACGTCGTGATGGACACGACCATCCCAGCAAGTAAGAGCGAGTTGAAGAAGTTTGTTCGCCAGAATATCGTTCCTGCACTTAAAGAACTCAAAGGGCAGGGGATGTTCTAATGGCTTATGGATCAAGCGACTTAACCAGTGCGGAAACGACTAGCTTTTCCAACGACAAACCTATGATGGTCGTTCAGCAAGTGAAAGACCCTGCTGGAAAGGGATGGCGTGAAGACGCCGGGGAAGTGACAGACACTGATAGGACAGCCGCTACCTTCCCAGCGTATCGCGCTTATGACGAACTCGGCAGCGTTCTGACCAAAGACACGGCATCCACGGACACAGAAAAATATTTCATTCTGGATATGGGTTCCAACACCATCGCTTTCGACACATTGTTTATCCTTGGTCATAACTTCAATTCCGTCGGTGCTTCAACCGTAGCTCTCCACATATCGGACTCGGCTACTTTCGGCGCTTCGGGCGTGAACACGGTTGAGATATTCAACTCCGGCAGTCTCTCAGGCACCACAGACACCCGGATAAGTTGTTTCAACTTGAATCACGCTGGAGGCACGACTTATTCGGCCGGCGGAACCGCTAAACAATTCACGAACGTTCGTTACATACGAATCAAGGTAACGACGAACGGTCTGGCTTCGCGTCAGTTGGCGATGGGCGAGTTGTTTCTTGGTCAGCGGTATTCTTTACAGCGCAACCCCGACATCCCTTGGAACAACAAAGACGAGCGCTCGCTCGCTTCTGACTTTACTTCTAAATCCGGCGTGAGCAAACGATACGTGATGTATCGTGGGCAAGCTACAAGACAGTTCAGCAGTGTGATCGCTGCCGATGCGGAGATATCCAACATCGAGGATTGGTTCAACGATATAGATGAAGGGACTCGCCCGTTCATGTACGTTGAAACACCTAACAGTTCCCCGAAGCCGATGCTCTGCTTGTTGGACAGTCCTGTCCTAGCTTTCCCCCTGAACGGCCCTTTTGAAAGACTGCTGACTTTCGGAATGGTTGAGCAGACGCCTTTCTTATCAAGGGAATGATGTGGCCTATCCACTAAACGATTCTTTCAAAGAAGCTATGGGGAAAGCAACGGTGTATCCCGTTGTTCACTGTAGCATTGCGTTGAGCGCTATTACTTACGAGTTTCACAATTGCTCTGACCCCGACATGGAAAGCACTATAACAGGCGATCCGGTGCTTTCAGACGTGACGGCTGTTTCCGCAACGGTGGATCCTATAACAAGGTCCACTCAAACAGCCGAAATGAACTTCAACGTTTATGACGACGGCCGGATTAGACAGTTGGCGACGGCTGGCAAGAAGTTCCAAGGCAAGATCATGACCGTTAAGCTCGGCGCTTCTGATCTTGCCCTGACCCATTTTGAAAATATTTTCAGCGGACCTATAACTCAGGTATCGCCTGTCGAGGGCGGATTTTCAATCAAAGTCCGCGCTTTCGTTCATTCTACAGAAGGCGTGAAAAGTTTTCGTTCCTACGTGGATACGCACCCTTTCACTGCTCTAAGGCAGATGCTCGTCGATGCCGGTATTTCAACCGGCAACTTAGACACCGCGAGTTTCCTTCCCGCGAATCACACTGACATATCACACTACACCTTCGGCACCTTCGTTTTCTATAATACAACCGATGGGAGCATCCCTCCCGTGTTGCAAGGTGCAGTAGACCCTGAAGTAGAAACAAACGGAGTCGACAGAGGCCAACAAGAAGTCAACATCACCGAGTATATCGATGAGTGTATGCGACTCACTCGATCTACGCTCGTCACGGATCCTGGAACCAATAAAGTGAAGATCGTAAGGTACGACGAAAGCTCCTCGGTCACTAAGCACTTCACCGTTGACGAATACACGGACTTCGAGCAAGAGGCAGCCGGATTGGAAATAATTACTGAAGTGAAAACCTGTTTCGGTAAGCTTTCATCGGTTGACGGTTTGATTCAAAAAGACTCAACCGCGATTACTAACTACGGTTCGCACGACATGTCCCACACTGTGAACTATATCTCAGCTGCTACCGTGCACCTCCATGACCAGTTGTCTGGAAGCTCAACAGCTTTCAAAGGTTTTGCGGCTGATAGCCCGATTTGCGGGACTAGAGATCTACACCTTGGAGGAGGTACGCAACCCGCCGACGCGAAACTTTCTGCTGACCGTCCTTACTTTGGCCTATACAGAACAGAGATATTGAAATCTATTACGCCTTTCAGCGCCGCTGATTTGACCGGAAATTACGTCATGCGAGATCACGAAGGCGATCCCGACGGCACAGAAGAAGCTTCCCAACTCCTTTTCTTAACAACGCTAGTTTCTAGACCGTTCGCAGGCACGGAAGCCGAAGGTGTCGAAGCTACCGCTGCGGGTGTGACAACTGTTGCTGACATCACTGCTGCTTTTCAATACGGCGAATATGTCCTGAAAAGGTTTTCCAATACTTGCCCAAAGATAAAGTTCAGCACCACTCTCGAGCACATGAACGTGGAAATCGGTGACTTGGTTTCTTTGGACAACGACTTGTTCTGCTCCACCGAGCTTGGGATAGACGGGCTGGATTCCGACGTAAAGTTTGAAGTCATTAAGCGTGAGATCAATCCACTCGGCGATTCTATAGGAATCAACTTTGAACTTGCTTATGCTACGCACTCAAGCGCTGTTACGGTGACTGTCACATCCCGCCCTCCTGGTATTGTTGATTCCCCTAGACAGGTTGCTAAGGGAGGCTTCATAGCTTCCAGAGCCGCTGCAACGAACGCCTCTGTCATGGACGCAAAGACCACGACGATGGCTGTAACTGCAACGAGTGGTCTTGGAATCAGCATCGCTGCTGGGGCTGTACAAGGTTCTGGAGTAACTCGCGAGTCCGACGCTGCGATAACCACTAACGTCACCGCGAACAAAGACACTTATATCGGCATGAGCCTTTTCACAGGCGCAATCATTAAGAACGAAGTGAGCACCTCAGCGGCGGAACCTGAACTCATTCCTGGCGAAGTTCGCTTGGCGAAAGTTGTAGCAGCGTCTTCGGTCAGCTCCGTCACAGACTTGCGGAACTTCGGAACTATTTCTGTAGAGCAAATGGACAAGATCGCTTTTGAACCTGGAAGGAAGCTTTCTTGGAATCCTGGCTTTGACATCTACCCGAACAGCGGTGCGATGCCTCCAGGGTGGGAGTTAAGTTTAGGAACAGCCGGTACTGACTTCACTAAGGACGCGACTGTTTATAGTGGTCGGCATTCTATAAAGACCTTGGGAACCGGAAATATCGTTTTGATCTACAGCGAGAAGATTCCTGTAGACAAGAACAGGGCTTACAGAATCAGCGGTATGTACCAACAGTCGGCCGCGGAAACGGTTCGTTTGGTCGTTTACTGGTGGGACGCAAACCGAGCGCAAGCAAGCACGCAGAAGAACACAATCCACAACGGGAACCTGAGCAGCACTGGAGCATGGATTCCTCTTTCCGGTGTTTTCACACCTCCGTCAGATGCGGCTTTCGCAAGTGTTCAAATGTATTCTACGAACGGAAGTGGAAATACAACGCTGTTCAACAACGCTGATATTCAAGTGGAGCCGTTCAGCTTCGCTGCCAAGCGTACTTCCTCGGATTTTACCCCGAGCGGTTCTGGTGACACTGTTGAGTTCAACACAGAAATACACGACCATGGAGACGTCTACAGAACGACCACAGGAGTCTTCACCTGCCCTGCCAGCGGTACATATACTTTCAACGCAACGCTCTCCATCGAAGGTGCTGTGGGCATCCGTGACTTGAACCCGAAGATTGTCGCCTCTACAGCCGGAACCATTGCTTCAATCCAGTTGGCTGACAGTGCTAACGGTACGGACGAATGGAACGATGTCATAGCACCTCTGAACGTCAGCGCGGTTGACCTAGTCAAAGGCGAAACCGTTGAGGTTCAAATCGCCTACACAGGGACAGCGCCACCCGTCCGCTCAAACTACAGTTTCTTCAGCGGACGCGAGGTCTATTAAATCGAAAGATATCGGCCACTTGTGGCTGAGGCGAGGGGCAGATCCGTTTCCCCGTGTTTGTTCCTCGCCGTTTTTTCCTTCCAGACTCCTCAGCGATCCTGTAAGCTCTAAAAGTCGGGACGCGTATACATAGGCGGCGGTCCCCGATCTAAGACCGGATAGACGGATGGAGAACGACCGATGGCAGCAGTTCGCGGATCAACCGTAAGTGGCAAAGCTTACACAACCTCAGACACAGATATCATAGAGTTCGGTACTCCGCGCTTCATAAAGTCGGGTGTCGTTTTCTATATCTTCCCGAGCACTGTCGGGACTGCGAAGGTACACTACAAGGATCCTTCGGGTACTTTCCGCGAGATGCAGTCAACCGCGTGTGCAGCCAACGACCTGACCACCATCGTTTTTGATTTCCCAATCTCCGAATGCAAATTGACATATGTCGGGACATCCGCTGGCGGGACTGTTAACGCTGAAGCGAGGGGTTTCTAAGATGCCAAAGATAGTTCAGTACAAGCTGCCTCCAGGCGGCACAGTCATAGACCTTGCGGATAACAACTCTACGGCTCTGGAAATTGAGGGAGTTGATTCAAAGGACTATATCGTCGTCGATACGACGGACGGTAATGAGATTTTGAACTTGTCGGCTGGCGGCGCATCGGGACAGCGTTTTCAAGTTAGACCTAACTATGTGACGTATGCTGCATCTGGTTCAGTGGCTTTGCTGTCAACAGGCGCTTCCGCAACGACGCCGAACGTTCTGCCAAACTTGAGCGACTCCGATACTGGCTTGGGTCGTGCAGCAGAAGATCAACTCAGCTTAATCGCGGGCGGTGTAGAAGGAATCCGATTATCGGAATCAGGCGGCGCAGTGACAGTCGCTATTTCTGGAGCAGTAAGTCACACGGGCAACCTTGAGATCGAGAACGCCAGCCCCACTTTGACATTTGATAACAGCACAGCCGAAGACACTGACGGCGGTCGTGAATCTCAAATGGATTTTACGGGTTTGAAAACCGGCGGCGGTTCTCCGGCTGCGGTGACGATGGCCCGTGTGCAGGGTTCCCACGACGGGACCGGTGACGACAGCAAAGGTAAGATATCTCTCCTCACTAGCGACGGCTCTTCTCTAGCTGAAGCTGTAAAGGTAACAAGCGCCGGAACAATCATGACGGGGGCGGGAGGTTCTTCAAGCGAGGCGCTTGGTACTGGCACGGTCCTGCTTCTTGATAACCACACCGGGGGATCTAACACAAAATGCCAGCTTGATTTGAACACCGGAAGCGGTAGCGGTAACGTTCAAGTCAGGGGTTTTGTTAATAGCACTGAGATCGGGGCGTTTTACGCCGATACCTCAGGTGTCAAATTGAAAACGGAGTCCGGGAAATACATCGGGTTCAATCCGGCTGGTTCTGAGCGTTTTCGCATTCACGCTGACGGCAAGATCACAACTAATGGCGAAGCTTCCGCGCTGTGCAAGGTTGGCGGTATCCACCTTCTGACGGGAACGCAGACGGGTGGAACAGCTTCTACCGACGCCCAAGATCTTGTCATTGAAAGCGACTCGACCGAACTTGGGATTACGTTTCTCGGTAGCACGTCTTCGCGGCAAAGAATCCAGTTCGGCGATACTGCCAACAACGCGATGGGCGGTATCTCGTACAACCATTCAACCAACGATATGCAGTTCTGGAACGACGGTTCAGCTCAGTCGATGTATTTTCTTGATGAAGGGTATCTTCAAGTCAACTTGACTACCCCGACCGCAATGCTCGCGGCTGAAGGTAACTTGATTACTCAAGGCGCAGGAACAATTGAAAGCATTTCTACAGCTACCGTGACCGGTTCTGGGACTTCGTTTACAACCGTCCTAGAAGCTGGCGATGCTATTAAGTTCACGAACGATGCTGGCGGGACTGAAATTCGCACAGTCAAACAAATCAACAGCAACACGGAACTCGTTCTCACGGAAACGCCTGGAGCGACGGGGGCAGGGCGAGGGACGAAAACATACTTCATTGATCCTGCTTTGTTCTCGCTTACTACTGGTGACGCGGTTTCCAAACTGTCTGCAAAAAATAGCAGAATAGGAATCAACGAAGCCGATCCTGACTACCCTCTACACGTAGTCGGTCCAGGCGGCGGTCAAGATCTGTCTAGTGTCACAGGTGCAAGCGATGGCAAGTTCACGGCGATGTTCGATAACTCAACCGCCAACGGCTCAGACAGAAACATTGTAGGTATCAACACGAACGGCGCTGGCGGCTCGATTATGAGCTTGTATCGAAACGGGACCGAAGGCGCTTCGTTCTTTTCTTACGGTACGAGCGGATCTTATCTTGACGCCAAGAACGGCGAACTTCATTTAAGAACCACCGCTAGTCATAAGCTGGACTTCCACACCAACAATACTCTTAGAATGGGAATCGATTCTGATGGTCCGGTGTGGGTAGGGTCTAACACCACGTCTCTGAGCAATAAGGAATTTGAAGTCACCAACGGTTCTCGGTTTATCGAGTTTGATATTCAGAACACTACAAGCGCCATGAACTTTGGTGGCAGTGGTTTGGGTTCAGGAACTAAGAAGGAAATGACCATTGGTTCCCATGCTGTTTCTTGTATGAAGTTCAGCAAGTACGGAATCGCTTTTGCGAAATATCAATTAGGTCAAATTAACACTTGGAACGACGACCAGACAAACGGGAACCGGACTGTGTATCTCGACGACTCAAACACTGATTTGAATGTGCAGTTTCAAATGGGTAACGTTGGGATGATTCAGCTTGTAGATAACGTCGATAAGATTAAGCTTTGGGGATTGCCTGGGTTTGGCGGTGTCATGACTTTCACTTTGCGAATCAAGCAACACGCTTCGGCTGCTAAGACTTTGAGTTATTCTACAATCGAATTTTCTACCGGAGCACCGGGAGGCTCGGCGTTATCAGGAACTACGACCTTCAATTGGGCGGGCGGTGCTTCGCACGTTATGAGCACTGGAAACAACGCTATCGATATCGTTCAGTTCACCGCATTCTGCGACACCACGAACAATGTCGATGTCTATGCATCTGTTATCGGCCAGAACTTCAGCTAAGGATTAAATCATGGCAACCAAGAATCTAAAAACTGTTCATCTCAATTTGACATTACAAGGCGGTTCTGTAACCGGCGGGGCTAAAGCAAAATTCGAGGTTGAAGGCATTGCGTTCGGTTTTGATTCTATACAGCTTGACGCAGACACATCACTAACCGACGCGAAAGCGGCGATCATTACTAAACTAGAAGAGGACGGTTCAACCGTCGTCGACGAAACCGGGGAATAATTAAAATGGCTTTGAAACAACTGCATCAAGTGCAAGTCACGATCACAAAAGATTTATCAACAGGACAACTCACTGCAAATTGCCAAGCGATCGCAACACTGCCCGAAATTGAGAACACCCGCTTCGGTGTGAACCTTCCCGTAGAGGGCGACGGTGTAACGTCTTTGATAAACAACGCTATCGAGGCGCTGAAAACAAAGATGGCAGAAGGCGGCCATACTGTAGAAGACGCGCCTTCGTTTGAAGCCGAAGCAACAGAGGCCGAGTAATGATCCCAAGCCCCGACATCAGCCAAGTTTATCCGAAAACGGGATTAGCGCTCGATTCTCGTTTCGTCGTAGGTGAGGGGAATGCTCGGGACCTGTCCAGTGATGCAAACACAGGAACCCTGGTTACTGGTCGGGCTCTAGCTCTTGACGGCACTGGTGATTACCTCTCGCTCGGTTCGCCCAGTGACCTTGATGGAATTTTCGCATCGGGTGGAACACTCAGTACGTGGTTGAAGGTGGATAACTACGCCAACTTCGACCGCATATTTGATACAACCGTTGGAACTTTCGCGTATCTGACCAGCGGTGGAGGGCTCGTCTTTCAAGCGAAATGGGATAGCACGTTAGGAATCTGGACCTTTAACGACATGGGGATCGCTGCGGGCAACTGGTTTCATTTTGCGCTTGTTTATGACGGTTCGGCTACAGCCAATGATCCGATTCTCTACATTAACGGTGTTGCTTCTAGCCTGGATTCCACGCAGAGGCCTGTAGGAACAAAAAACGCAGAGACTGGTAACAAGTTTCTTTTCGCTGATTCTAGTGGGACCAGCCCTTACCACGGCTCTGCTTCATGCGTGAAATATTTCAACGTCAACCTGACAGCAGCTCAGGCTCTGGAGCAATACAACAATCCCGAGCAAGCTTTGCCGACAGGGGTTTCTGCTTCTGCGCTCAAGCTTTACCTGCCTCTTACGGATTACCAGATTACGGGGGCAAACAGCCTCAACGGTCTTTATGTTATGGATGCCTCTGGCAGAAATAATCACGCTCTCGCAAACAATTGCGGGATGGAGTTAGCTCAGCAGCCGCCGTGCCCACAGCTTGGATTGATGCCGAGCACATCTCGAAGGTTTTTTGATGGCGCGAACGATCACTATACTGGAGGCAACGGTTTGGATCAGTCCAGCGGTTTAGCGGTTTCCGCTTGGGTGATTCCGTTTAGCGATGCCGGTCAGTGTGTTATCGAAACTGCTAACGACGGCAATAGTCGGACCGGGATTGTAATTCCTTCATCGGGAAAAGCTCAGTTTCAACACTTCGCTGGTTCGGGGTACTTCGGGAAAGCAGATGATGGCGGAGTCAGCTATGCCGGAAAGCTCACCCACATTGTCGGATGCTACGATGGCAGCGGTTATTCCACCAGCACCATGAAACTGTACGTGAACGGCTCTGAAAAAACATCTACTTCGCTCACCGGTTTTGGGACACAAGGCTCTGACTCGACTGCTATCGGCGCTCGGTTTGTTGCTGGCGGTTCGCCCGGCGGGTTTTTTGATGGCTACATTGTGAGCATCGCAGTCTGGGGGGATGATCTATCTGCTTCTGAAGTCACCGCTTTATACGACGGCGGCCCTGAGTTTGACCCTTTGTCCGATTCTGGGAATTATGCAAGCTCTGGCGATTTGTCTCATTACTGGAAATTGGATAATGCCTTCACTGTTCAAGACTTGAAGGGTTCCAAGAACTTGACCCGTGTGGGCGGTACTGAAATGACAACAATCCCAGAAGGAATCACAGCGGGGATTACAGTATTAGGAAGCACACAAGAGAAGCGAGCAGACAATGCCGTGATCAATCTCAACGGGAAAGAGCTTGTTACGATCCCCCACGATGTGAATTTAAACCCTGACGTATCTGAAGGATTCACTGTTTCAGTTTGGGCTAAAATGAGAAATTTAGGAAACGGTTCTTCAACCCCAATCCTCGATAAAGACGAAGTTAATGACCGCTGGTATTTGAGAATCCGTGATGATGCTTCCGACGCTATCCAATTCAACTTTGGCGACGGTTCAGGCAGCACCGATGTCGGTCAAGGGAATCTGACTGACAACGACTGGCATCATTATGTCTTTGTTCTAAACACGAGCGAATCGGCTTGGACTACTGCGAGGATGTATCTCGACGGAGTTCATAACGCCTCGGCCGACAAAGACATCAGCGCAAGGAGTGGGGATACTCCCGGCACAGATCCGCTCACAATCGGGTCTACTGGGACTACCGCGCAATGGGACGGGGCGATTGCTTATCCGCGAGTCTACGCTCGTTCACTGTCTGAAAACGAAGTGAAGCTTTTATACACTAGCGGCTTTCGTGTCGTAGGAGGTTTGTGATGTCGCAGTGGTCTTGGACCTATATGCTTGTGCCTTTGTCAGATATTGGGAATGAGTTCCCTGCGGAAGTTACGCAATATGATTTTGATGTATCGGACGCAGAAGGAAACGTTTCAACCGTGCATCCGACATTCGACACGAGGACCAGACGATTTGGACTTGGAGCAAAATCGGACACGCATCAAGTCTTCAAGATCTCGTGTCTGGGTTTAGAAGTTGGCGGCGATTTTGATAAGTTTAGAGACCTCGGTTACGAGATGCTGAATCAAGTTCAAGCGGCGGCTTGGGTTGCTGCACTACCCGTCCCAGAGGAAGGGTAGTGGCATGGAGTCGGGGATGGTTGAAGCCGGAGCGATGTTTGCTTGTCTTATGGGCCTCATTAAAATCATCGAGAAACTCGTAGACCAGAAGTTCAATAAGAACGGCAAGGGTTCCGTCCAGATAGATCTAAATCAAACTGAGATGGCGAACCAGATGGGGCAGATGACGGAATGCCTTGCGGCTACTGGTCAAACACTCGAACGAATCAACGATAGAATAGACGACGTTCACGAGAAAACAACTCGCTTGGAAACGCTCACAGATAATATCAACCGCGTAACGACCAAGACCGGAGCGACTGCGTTTGAAATAAAAGATAGGTTAGAAAACGACGCGCTTGAAAGAGCAGCAGAAGAACGCGGTAGAGCGAAAGCTCTGGCAACGTTAGGGGATAACAATGGGTAAAGCAGGATTGAAATCAACTGAATTATGGTTCAGCGTAGCAGCGTTCATCGCTGGAGCTGTTATGGCTGCGACTGGTACTGAAGGCGGTATCGCTGAAATCATCGGAGGCGTCATGATGATGCTATCTCCGGCGGCTTACTCTGCGGGACGTAGTTCTATCAAAGGGAAGGAAGCCCTCGGTGCTGCTCAAGTTCAAGCTGCGAGAGAGATCGCAAAAAAGCAGTCACCGGAAAACTGAGGGATGGGATCGCTCAAGGGCTTGCTCGGTCAGCGGCTCTTCCGGAAAACACAGTTGACCTTCTACTCGGCGCTTCTCTTGGCCCTAATGGTTCCAGGGCTATCGCTAATCTTGATGTTAATCTTGGCCGAGACGTTGTCGCGTTCGCCTCCGGTGATTTCGCCAATCAAAAAGACTGGAACGCTATGGCCGGATTGAAGGTGAGGTTCTGATGCTCCCTCCTGTGCTAGCTCACATGAAGTCGCTCGGTTACGCGGTGTTCTCTAATCCAAAATATGATTATGATCTGAATATCTTCGGAATAAGAAATAAGCAAAATGAAACAAACGTATTCAACGACGTTGTGGGTGTGTTTTATCTATGGGACGGTTGTTGGCGCGGGCATTACTGGAGCGCTACTGTTGATCCTGGACAATACTGGTTAGAAAACCCCATGAACGTGAAGGGAACCGCTGTCCTTTGTCCTGGTCAGTATCGCGGCGTCTACGAAATAGGTAAACATCGAGGTCAGTACGACGCGCTCACTCAGGTCGGTCCTGTCAAGGTGTGGCGCGATGTAAACCGCGACTCCACTGCGGATCGTTGGGGCAACACCGAGGAAGGGTTCTTCGGTATCAACATCCATAAAGCTGGCAAGGTTTCCACGCAGATTGATAAATGGTCAGCGGGTTGTCAGGTGTTTGCTCGTTCCGTGGACTTTGAGGAGTTCATGGATATATGCAGGAAGCAGGTCAGCATCGCTGGGTTCAAGACTTTCACTTACACACTGCTTGATCAGTGGTGGTGAAACCCCTGACTCGCCCGAGATGGATTGGAGTAGGCGAGCCAAGGGTACGGTGAATCAATCACTCACCGTTCTTCTTCTTTCTGTTACGCCAACCGGCAAACTCAATCACGTCACATAGCGAAGTCATACGCTCCACCCATTTGATCATGAACCGGTTTGGTTCTTGCCGTTCTTCTTCAACCCTTATGAGCCGCGCTTCGTTGCACGCTCTCGCGTAACGCTCTCTCGCTTGCTGTTCTGTTTTTCCGTAAACGCATATCTTGATTTGACCGCACCCTCCGGGAGCATCTCCGGATGTATCGTACGGAATCCGCGATTTATTCGTGTTCATTATTCCCTCCAATAAGAAAGCCTCGCCAACGAGAACTCTCCCCCGTTGGCAAGGCTATCACCTGTCCCTGATTTGCGTCAATTAGGCTACGACTGAGGCCTCGCTGACACGGACTTCTCGGTCCAGGTGCGCACTCCTGGAACCGTTAAGCCACTGTTCACCATTGCCCTGATCTTGGCTTCGTCTGGCTTCATCAGGTGCCTCGGCAACTGCTCCACGTCCACGATCTCAAACTTGGTAACAGTCCGCATAGAAACACCCTTCACCTTCGGAGCTGTCCGCTGCGTTGCTTGCACAAGCTTCTCGCGAACCTCCAAGGTTGTGGAACCTGCTTCGTGTGCCTCTTGCGCTTCCACGATCAGCTCCTGCTGCTCGGCCTCCATGCGTTCAACGTAGTCACCGATCGCTCGCTTCAGTTTGGTTTCCGCTTTCTTCAAACTCGCGATCGGCGCTTTGAATAACTCGTCAACTTCTTTCTTAGCTTGCATCATGGGTTTCGTGATCAGCTTGCGGCGTGCTTCAATCTGCTTCCCCCTGTCCTTCACTTCAAGCAGTATGCTAGAAGCTTCTTCAAAGCCCTGCTCGTCGTGAATGGTTATCGCCTCCGCTGCTGTGGCTATTGCCAAAGCTTCTTCCGCTTGCTCCTTGGTAGCTTTCACGTCAAGCGAAGCCTCCTTGATTTTTTCCGCAATGATTTTCTCTCTTGGCGCTGCTTTACTCATCGCCGACTCTCCTTTGTTTGTTGTTGGTTATCGCCTTCTTCGAAGACATATTCTCGAGACTCCGTAGAATCCTTCTCCTTGGTCCCTCGCTGGTGGGGCTGTACCCATTTGAGCACTCTACCTGTTCGCCCTTTACCGACGCGATACGTGTGCCAGTGGCCGCGAACCCAGTGCTTCGTCACTTCCGCCGGCTCAGCTTTGGCGTGCGGGTCACCAATCAGGTGAAACGTTGAGTTGGATATCAAGGTTGCTTTGGTGCTCGCTTTGAGTTGTTTGGCTGGGCTCATCTTGTCCATGTCTGAAAGCAACCAAGCACGCTTCTTGAGACGCCGCTCCTGGACTTCACAGGGCTTGTGCTCGCCTTCGTGACTTAGGTACAAGATCAAGTTGATCGCGATCCTGGTAGCCTTTAGCAGCAAGTCAGTCTGATTCATGTCTAGGAACTTGGCGAAGTCTTCGTCGCTGGTGGACATAACGTTGTTCGGGTCCCGCCAAGGACGGAGCACGTCGTGAGCGTTGTACTTGTCCTCGACCAGCTCTTCCAGCGTTCGTTGCTGCTGCTCAATCTGCTCAAGGTCTAGCCCTATCCAAGTCATGGCGTCGTCGCCAAAGGATATGGATTTTTCGTTAGGTCCTCCGGCAACGGAAAGGACCAGGAACTTGGGATCTTCCCAGGAACACCCTTTCCGCAAGTAAATTCCCCACGCGTCGTGCCACTCCGTGTCCTCCCCTCCCCAGATTTTATATCTGCCAACCGGCAACGATATATAGAACGCTTTGTAAGGGAGCTTCACGTGTTCCGCTTTCACGTTGTGCAAATCAGTCTTCTCAAACATGTCGCACATCTGGTCTGAAAGAACGAAAGCGTTGCGACCGTGTTGATGGTATGCTCTTTGATTGGCCACCATGCAACTTGAGGCGGGAGTCAGGGGTCGCTCGTGCTGTCTTAGAAGCGCCTCGTTGAATAGGTGTTGTGTGACTCCAGGCTGATTCATGTCTATTCCCTTTGCGAGAACGACTGGGTGTTGGTGTGTGTACCATTCGTCAAAATGGTTTTTGAACTGAACCATTGTTTTTCCTTTGTTTGGTTGTGGTAAAGATACTCGGGCAGACCATTCGTCTGAATGATCTACCCTGGTATCAAAGCACTCTGTGTCTGATTAGCCTGTCAAGCACGGCGATCATCTGCCCCGTTGCTTTCTGCTGGTCTTCTAAGGCTTGTTTCAATTTGAAAATGATGTGCAAGTTGACAACAACTTCTTCAGGCTCGTCTCCTCGCAAACACGCGCTGACTGTCTCAATCGCTGCGCTTGCTAGGATTTGGTTCTGGCACTCTTCCATGACTTTCTCATAGATCTTGTGAGCGAGTATTTCATCTTGAGTTGGTTTGTCTGTCGGCTCAGTCATCTTTACACACCTCCGCAATCGCGCGACGCGCTGCTTGGTTGTACTCAAGCTCGCCCAGCTCGTTGACATAACGAAACGCGACAGCGTAAACCGAAGCGACCTTACCAAGCGCAAGCCGCAAGCGCGGGTCTTCTTGGCAGTCGGGTTTCGCTTTCACGAAAGCTTCAATGGCTTCTATCGCCTCAAGCGATTGATCCATTACACGTTGCAACGGTTTTCCGTTCTTTTCTTCCTCAGTGAGCGCTTCAACGTGAAACAAGATGCGACGGAGTGCTTCGTGCTCAAGCTCCTGGATTTTGCTGCTCACATAGTAGACAGTATCGTGCATCCGTTTCTGAGCCGCTTCTATTGTGTCTAGCTTGTTACCCAACGCCGCTTCAATTGTGTTGAGCCTCTTACCTAGCTCGTAGATTCTGCTGGAATCGTTATGTCCCATTGTCATTTCCTTTGTTTAATTGTTTAGACACCAATCGACGACCCCGATCACGCAACCGAGGTCGTCTGTTGGAATCTATACAAGCGCTGCTTCTTGGTTGGCTTCCTCCAACTGTGGGAACGTTGCTTCAAAGTATTTCTGAACTTTCCGGTGACGTTGCATGGTCTGTCCGGCTGGTCCGTGCTTCGCGCCTTGCGTGAAACAGTTGTAAAGCGCGTGAGCATCGCGACCGCTGTGCCCTTCAAAGCTTGGGTGTTGCCACTCACGATAGACGATTTCAGCCTGCTGTGATCGGATCACGTTGCGTCCGCGAGCAATACCGATCAGCGCGTGTGCGAAGTCGTCCTCCACTTCAATCTCTTGAAGCAGTTCGTTATGAACCATCGCCAAGTTGAACACGCCAACACCTTTGGAAACAACCGTTGAGCAAAGCTCCTGCAAATCACCGAGGATGTTTGCAGTGTGTTTCCGCATGAGCACGATCTCTCCGCTCATCTGTCCGTTGTCGCATCCCCAGCAGTGCGCTCCTCCGGCCATACCGAAGCTCGCTGTTTTGTTGTACGAGTTGCGGAAAGCGTACATCAACTGAGAATGGTATTTCTTGTTCGCTACTGCGGGAACAACGAAACACCCGAACATCTGTTGATCGTTCTGCGAAAGCGCGAACGTTGATTGCAGCTCTTCAGGGCGGCAACCGAACTCGTCAACGATCGTTGATTGCACGAGGCGAATCGCGTCTCCGTTGGCGAGCGGCTGATACGTGCGTGTTCGCTCCGGTAACGGTACAGCAACCACGTCCTCAAAGGTGCAGAACCGTCCACCTTTGCGCTTATCAACCATAATTCCAGCCATAATTTTCTCCTCTGTTTTTTATTTTGAAACTGGGGCGGCTTGCCCCAGGTCGCACTATCGCACAGCTCAGTGGTGCTGTAAAGTCCATCTGAGGCGTTGTTTCATAACGATACACAGGCTTTTGAGGCTGTAGCCGTTGGGTCATTGCTGGCGGTGTTTGCGCTGCTGCTGTGCTGTGGGTTCCTGTGCTGGCTTGTGCCGTGTTGGGGCTGCTGCTGGGGCGGTAACACCCGCCAGACGGGTCGAAGGGCTGTGGCGGCTCCCAGGGCGGCTCAAGAGCGGCTGTTGGCGTGTTGCCCAACTGTTGGTCGTGGCGAACTCTACGGACAGCCTGGGAATCCGCTGTGGGGCGGCGGCTGTGGCTGG
>TARA_R100000655_G_scaffold26911_1_pt1 | contig 46298 bp, 42 predicted proteins | sample TARA_R100000655 | Tara Oceans TARA_R100000655 (sample SAMEA2622497) | marine metagenome | biome: marine biome (ENVO:00000447); feature: deep chlorophyll maximum layer (ENVO:xxxxxxxx); material: "saline water (ENVO:00002010), including plankton (ENVO:xxxxxxxx)" | depth 90 m
AGCAAAAGATCAAGCCGAAGTATTTAAGACGGGTTCACTGATCCTACGCTGAATAATCCTAAAGGTCTTCGTTCATCCTGAGAAAATTAGTTTACTCCTCACCTGAAAGGATTATTCCTGCTTCGCAGACGCATCCGGATCACGCTCTCTTTTCCGTCTTAAATACTAAGGGCGTTTTTTTCTACGATTATTAATATTAAACTGTCAACGAATTATCTAACATCTACAAGGATGACCCATTATATGTATTGATTCATAACATCAAGAAAAATAATTCTTGCCTAACCAACTATTTTAATTAAATTAGCTGTCCATTTGTAAACCAATGAGCCTGGGGAGGTCTCATGGGTACTATTACCACCATTGTTGCGGACGGCAACGAAATATTCAGGCATGGATTAAGCTCCATTCTTCGTGAGGCAGACTTTGAGATCCTCAGCGAAATAGATAATGGTGCGCTTATTTTAACAGCATATGAAAACGTGTTGCCAGAACTGTGTGTCATTTCATTTGTTATGCCTGAAATAAGTGGAATCCAATTAGCCAATAAGATCACTGATAAATTCCCCAACGCTAAAATCTTAATTCTTGCTGATAATGCTTCAGAAAAAACTCTAAATGAATTTCTGGATTCCGGTGCAAACGGGTTGCTCCTGAAATCTGCTGACAAGATCGAGCTTGTGGAAGCAGCCAAAAAGATCTCTGAAGGAGAAACTCATTTAGGTAAGCAATTCTCAAAAATGATGACCAGAGAATATTTACGTTTATCCAGACTAAAAAAAGGAAAAACAACTTCTATTACACCCAGAGAACAAGAAGTGCTATCATATCTTGTAAAAGGACTTACCAGTTCAGAGATCGGGAAAAAGTTATTTATCAGTCCACGCACAGTGGATAAACACCGAACCAACCTTCTCAAAAAACTCGGTTTAAAAAACACAGCCAGCCTTGTCCGCTACGCTTTAAGTAACGATGTAGCATAGCTTTTTTTACTTACCTCAGCTGTTATTTGTGATTTGAGTTTTGGCTTTTGCATCGTCACTACATAAAAACACGTATGTAAATTACGCAAATCTCACTATTGAGCGTGTTGAGTCTTAGACTTATGTTTTAATTGCAAATGGGGTAATAGCCGTCTGTAGATGATATTAGTCGACCTACATTGATTTGGGGTCGACTTTTTTTATGGATAGCAGCAAAAAATACAAGTACTTGATTGTTAGTTTTTTTTTTAATTAAATAGCAAGCGCCAACTATAATTAAATAATTGAATTATGAAAAAAATTAACGCTAAACATATATTTTCAATATTTGCATTCATATTGGTATTTGTTTTATCGAATTCCCTAAATGCAACGGTTTATCAATGTGATGAGAACGGTTGTGTATCAACTTATAATCAAGGTGAAAATGGATACACCTGGTCTGTTGTTTGTGATGATGGAACTCATGCATCAGGATATACTCCAGGAGCTACATATAGCGGTGATTGCCCTGAAAAGCCGGGAGGAGTTGAATAAATATGAAGAACTTGATTCTTTTTCTTGGTTTTTTTTTAACCGCTAGTTGTGTCGACAAACAAAAAGATATTTCTTTTCTGCAAAAAGAAATAACATCTATAAATGATTGGTATCAAACAGTATCAGACACACTATATATAGATACATTTTATGATGTCGAAACAAGTAATGATATTTTACTTGAACAAGTAAACTCGGTGATTGAAATTTCCAAGGAAAAGTTTTGGGTTTCAGATTTTTTAGGTAAAGTAATAGAATTAGATGCAAATGGTCGTTTTACCAAAACTATTCTTAAAACAGGCAAGGGACCTCAAGAAGTATTGAAGCCGATCGGGCTAACAAAAAGCTCAGATAACACTATCTATGTTTTTGATGGAGGACAGCAGATATTTATCGAACTAGATACTTTAGGAAATGAGTTAAAAAGAGTTAAAAATGCATCTATTCCTAGCACTGTTATGTCAATTTCTCCAGTTGTTTTAGATGAAAATCGACTGCTTTGGAATAAAATTTTTCATGATAAATTTGCACTTATTGAATGGGATTCGCTTGGCAATTTCAAAGAAGGTTGGATCGAAAATATTATACCCCTCGGCAAACAACCTATAATGTTGAACAACCTTGTTTATGACTACGATTACAAAATGAATACGCTACTTTATGCTTTTAAACCTCTCCCCATTATTTTTATGAGGAACGAAGTAAACGAAACCAATGGTGTTTATCTTGGACAAGAAATTAATTTAAGAGAGCTTGAAGAAATTACATCTGAAAAAAAAGAGGATGGAAATAATGGAGTAAAGAATCTGATAAAAGCAGTTTTCAAAGTGGGTAGTAACACAGTAGTAGCATACAACAATAACATTCTCGTTTTGCCTGATAACAAAACAAATGCAGTTGTTGAATTCGTGTTAGCTAATGACTCCAATGAAAAACCTATATTTCATTATGGTTATAAAACTCAACACCATTTCTTTTTAATAGATGCTTATTATAGGAAAATATATAATATACCTCTCGAAATGTTTGACAAAATTTAGCCGACTCTACTTTTCTATTAATATTTACTAAGTCAAAAATTTATTTAAAATAGTGATATATGCATATAAAACCGAAAGAAAATCCGGATGCATCAAAATTGAGAATATGTTTTCCTGCTATTTTAAACCCATCTGCTAAAATTTCCTGACCAAGCATATTATAATCTTTAGCTTTTACTTGGGTTGTTTGAGGAAACTCCATTATCAAACCTAATAACAGTTTGATCTGTGATTACTTAGAAATTACAAGTAACATTCTTATCTGAATATCATGGATAAAAATCCTCACTTCTTCCGGATATCTGATGCTTTTTCTCGGATTGCCTTAACTCATGGAATTTCATTTCCACGATGCCATTATGCTCCTTTACTTGCTTTCCTAACGTAAACAGATCATATACAGCGCCAAGTCCAAAGGCACCTCCGGTTGCAAACCAACCAAGTCCCGTTCCATACTTTTCCAGATAAAAACGTTGAAAGCCAAGCGTTCCGAAAAATCCAACTAACCATAACAAATAAGCGATCTTTCTAGATTTGAACTGACTTGGATCTTTAAACCTTTTAGGGATCAGTGACTTTTTTCCCGTTCCCGCTTTTTCCAAAAATTCATCAACACTTACTAATATTCTCTTAGCCAGTCTCTTTACTCTCGGATTGGCATTCTGAGCCAGATCCAATTCTCCTTCTAGAATTCCTTTTTCAAAATTAAACTCGTCCAGCAGTTTGTTGATATCGATCTTTCCATTCAGGTGAGCTTTGATCTTTCGGTTCAGGTTCTGGTGTGAATCGTGAATAGAAGTGATCAGATTAGACTGCTCTTTTTCCTCATCGGACAGATCCTTCACAACTTCTTCGTATTTCTCATAAGCTTTCAGAAATACATTTTGAGCAATATAAATGAGTTCGAGCTGGTCTGACCTGTTCACGTGATGTTAGTTTGTTTTTAAAAGAACCGAATAAAACCCGGTTAACTGATACCCGGATTTTGAAAATATGTTACAGGTTTAAGAAAACCTACCCGAATAAATATACCGGATGGGGTCTTAAATAAAAAAAAGCTCAACCTATTTGTAATGAATCATTCGTAGATATAATAGGACTTAATTCTCATGCTTGACATCCACATGAACTTGATAAAGAGGATATCTACGATCTTTATTTTATGGAAGAAAAAGACGAGCAAGGCAGTTTTTAGAAATTAATTACTGTAGGTGGGGTTATATTACCTACAATATTGACTTCTGGAAAGATTAAGTAGGCTAGTGATTATCAACTAGAATAAAGATAGCACTATTATAATTTACACAATAAGGAATTCAATCTAGTTTATTGAGTTACCAATCCTTTAAGCTTAACTCAATCATTGTTTCTTGATTAAATGCTATCAATTAAATCTTTTCTTTTTTCTTTAAACTCTTTCTCTGTTATTAGTTTTTTTTCATATAAAGAATTAAGATCAGACAACTTATCCTCTAGTGAATTCTTAGTCTTTTTGGATTTGATAAATGCTTTTAATGAGCGCTTAGTTTCTTGTTCATTTACCAAAAAAGTGAATAATGAATCCAATTTTTTTCTATGTAATGATAAAATCATTATCAATAATGATGTTAGATAAACAACTGAATAAAGTGTCACTAATAATGTAACAATTGACTCTAAACCTAAAATATAATTGCTTATTGTCATTGCTACGATACTCAAGCCACAATTTATTTTAAAAAAAGCTTTTTCTAAAAGTTGTAAGACATTTAATAAAGTTTCATCATCAAAAACTAAATCAGAATAGATGTAAGATAAACCACTAACGACAAAGAGTACCCCAGCTATTGTGATACTAATAGGTTCAATTATCCCTATTCCTTGGGTTCCTCTACCAAAACCTAAGATTGTCTCACCAGCCATCAGGTTTATAATACCAGTTATAGATAGGATGCCACTTATGGGTAGAATAAATCTATTTGTTTGGATGCTGAATCTAAGTAATCCTAGTTTTGTTTCAGTATCCATAATTTCAGTATTATTAATCTTTGAAAAATTATTTTAGTAATTCCCATTACATACCTAAAAGTATTATTTAACTTTTAAGTCATAATGATTAAATATATCACATGCGAACTTTATAATGAAGTTCAATATAGTCTACTTTATTATTATACCTTAATTACATTAGTTTAAAGAATTTAATTAATGTTCTTATGCTAAAGAAAATCACTCAACTTACTCTATTATTTCTACTCTTATCTTTCATAAGTATTTCAGTTGCACAAGAAGTGTCAATTGATAATGATGGGACAGAGATTACAGTTTATGAAGATATAATTTCATTTTATGATCCATTTACTGATGTATTAACCATTCGTTCTAAAAGTTTCAATATTTCGTACCAAGCTTCTTCTGGAGAAAAATTTAGGATTATGCCAGTTTTTAGTGGCACAAAAGAATGTAATCAAGAACTTTGCGGTGATTTTTTCATTCGAGTAATTTTGGAAGGATCTTCAATCGCTGATTATTTTGGAATGACCAACCGAAACTTGCTTGAAGAATTTTTTTTATCCTCTTATCCAATCCTTTTTGATGAGGTTCGTGATAATGTTTCTATTAGCCTAATCTCAAATGATAATATGGGTAAAATGTTAATGAATAACGTCACAGAATACTCTAGTTCTACCGCTATGGATATTGATCTCGAGAAGAGACAGTATTATTTGTTAAAAAAATCTAGCTCAACCAAAGTACGTATTGAGGGAACTGTCATTGAATTTGGAGAAGAAGTAAAAAACCATTTTTCAAAAATCGAAAAGATGCTTTTTGAAGCATATGCTCAGAATACTAATGAGTTAAATATAACCAATATTGACGATTCTCAATCAGCACCCTACGAACTGAAATGGGAAGGTAATATTCAACGTGATCCTCTGGTTCAACCTTTACCTCAGAATACTACTAATGCAGAGGGGGTTATTTCTGTAAGATTTCAAGTAAAACCCGATGGCTCAGTAGGTATGATTATACCGTTAAAAAAAATGAATGAAGAACTAGAAAAAGAGGTTCAAAGAACCCTTAGGAGCTGGCAGTTTTCCAAACTACCCTCTGGAACTCCTCAACAGGCTCAATGGGGGACGATAACATTTAGGTTTGTCTTTTAATTAGTACTATCTGACCTCAGATTGATTTTATTAGGCATAAAAAAAAGCTCAACCTGTTTCCAAGTTGAGCTTTATTAAATGTAGCGTGGGATCCGCTGGTTAGCGGAAACCGTCCGACAGCTGGCGGATTAATGAGTCATGCGTTCTAACCAAACATCTCTTTTACTTTGCTCCATACGTATTCTCTTCCTTTTGCTGTCTTTAATTCTCTTTCTCTTCTCATTGCTTCCGATCGAGTATCAAATTCTTCCGTAAAAACTATTTTCCATGGCCGGTATCTTTTTGTGTAACTCTTATTCCTCTCGTTATTATGAGAAGCTAATCTCTTTTTTGCATTAGTAGAATAACCAATGTAAATCTCATCAAACCTAGGGCTGTATAAAGCATACACTTGGAACATTCCCAAAAATAAAAAAGCTCAACTTAGAAACAAGTTGAGCTTTTTTTTGTACCGTGGGACGGAATTGAACCGTCGACCTCACGATTATGAGTCGTGCGCTCTAACCATCTGAGCTACCACGGCAATAAATTTTCCTTTCAAAAAGAGCGCCAATTGAACCGTCCGCCAGCCGGCGGATTAATGAGTCGTGCGCTCTAACCATCTGAGCTACCACGCCATTTGTCAATAAATTGAAAGCTTCAAAACTCAAATTCCAAATGACAGTTTGTGATTTAGAGCTTTCGTGGCTTTTCTTTTTTCAAAGAACTCCAAATATAAGGACTTCCAACATCAACCGTAAACAATTTTTCAGGGAAATCTGCTATAACTCACTTCTAAGTTTGTTACCTTTGGTTTTTCTAAACCCTGTCAGGGTTTAGAGATATTATCCCTGAATAAAAAATTGCAGAAACCCTGACAGGGTTGCACAGAAAATTATGGCGCAGAAGATCACAAAAAGAGAAAAAGATTATTCACAATGGTACCTGGATGTTGTAAAGGAAGCCAAACTTGCTGAACATTCTCCGGTGCGTGGATGTATGGTTATTCGTCCTACGGGAATGGCTCTGTGGGAAAACATGCAGCAAGGTCTGGACAAAATGTTCAAAGATACCGGACACGAAAATGCTTACTTCCCTCTTTTTATTCCGAAATCTTTTCTTTCTAAAGAAGCTCAACACGTAGAGGGTTTTGCGAAAGAGTGCGCCGTTATCACGCACAGCAGATTAAAAGCAGTAGATGGCGGAGTGGAAGTTGATCCGGAATCCAAATTAGAAGAAGAGCTTATTGTTCGTCCAACTTCAGAGACCATAATCTGGGATACGTACAGAGGCTGGATCCAATCTTACCGTGATCTTCCGATCTTAGTGAATCAATGGGCAAATGTAGTGCGTTGGGAAATGAGAACTCGATTGTTCCTTAGAACGATGGAGTTTTTGTGGCAGGAAGGTCATACCGCACATGCAACTGAACAAGAAGCTGTAGAAGAAACCCTTCAGATGTTGGAAGTGTATCGGACTTTTGCCGAAGATTATATGGCCATGCCGGTAATCACCGGAGTTAAAACTGCAAGCGAACGGTTTGCAGGCGCCGTAGACACTTATTGTATTGAAGCATTAATGCAGGATGGCAAAGCCTTACAAGCAGGAACTTCTCACTTTTTAGGACAGAATTTTGCCAAAGCTTTTGATGTGAAATTTCAGGATAGCGATGGCGATCATAAATATGTTTGGGCTTCAAGTTGGGGCGTTTCAACCCGATTGATCGGGGGATTGATCATGACGCATTCGGATGATCAGGGATTGGTTATTCCTCCAAGATTGGCTCCTACTCAGGTTGTAATCGTTCCGATTTACAGAAGTGATGAAGAGCGAGAAACTGTTCTTGAATATGGTGATTCCATTTACAACGAGCTTAAAGATCTTGGAATCCGGGTAAAACTGGATGACAGAGATAATTACAAACCGGGCTTCAAATTCGCGGAGCATGAAGCACAGGGAATACCGTTGAGAATTGCAGTTGGACCAAGAGATGTTCAAAAAGGAAATGTAGAGTTAGCACGACGAGATACTTTAAGTAAGTCTTTTGAATCCAGAGATGGAATTGGCTCTATGGTTAAAGAACTTTTGGAAACCATTCAGGTTGATCTTTTTGAAGCTGCTAAGAAAAGAAGAGAAGAAGCTACTTCAGAAGTAGAAACTTACGATGAGTTCAAAAAAGTTCTGGAAGAAAAAGGCGGGTTCATTTACGCTCACTGGGATGGAACTGAAGAAACCGAGGAATTGGTTAAAAATGAAACCAAGGCAACCATCCGTTGTATTCCTTTAAAAACTAACGGTAAAGAAGGAAAATGCATGGTTACAGGAAAGCCTTCGAAACAGAAAGTGTTATTTGCAAGGTCTTATTGATCTCTTTACCCAACTCTTTATCCCCTCCGTGGGAGGGGAAACTTTTTAACTAAACCGGATTAAGTTATAAAGTCTTTCTCCCTCGGGGGAGAAAACAAAAGAGAGGGTAAGCTTTTGAGTATAATTTTGTAACAAACATAGTTTCTATTTAAACAAATGAACATTCCTCCATATCCATATCATCTTTGTTCTGTGGAACAGTCCCGGAGAATGGACGAACGTACCATCAATGAATTTGGGATTGATGGTTTCACGTTGATGGAACTCGCAGGTACTAAAGCTGCGGATTTCATCCTATCTGAAATCGATTCTAGATCTCATGGTTTATTTATATGCGGAAAAGGAAACAACGCCGGAGATGCTTTAGTTGTAGCGCGAATTCTTTCTGAGAAGGATCATCCGGTTACGATCTGTTTTGTTGGGGAACCTGATTCTTTGAGTGTAGACACATCTAAGAATCAGGAGCTACTCAAAAAGTTGACAGGAAACATCACATTCGTTGAATGGGGATCTGATTTCGATTTTAGCGAATACGATTTTGTTGTGGACGGCATATTTGGCACAGGATTAAACTCCGAAGTCAGAGCTCCTTATAATGATGTGATAAATGGAGTAAATCAGTCTGACAAAATTGTTTTTTCGCTCGATCTACCCTCCGGTTTACACGCTGATACCGGCAGAAAAATGGGAAACGCTGTACTTGCCGATTTCACTATTACATTCGGTGCGCTGAAAACAGGTTTCTATTTGAATGACGGTTTTGAACATTCAGGTCAAATTGTACTGTGCGAGCTTCCATTTCCGAATCACTTTAAAGAGAAGTCAGCTTTTCTGATTCATGAAGATTGGTTTTCAAAATCAGACACTAATCCGAAACAGCGCGAGCACAAGTATGATGGTGGCGTACTATATATCATTGCAGGCTCGGAGGGTTTAACAGGAGCAGCAATTCTAGCAGCAGAAAGTGCGTGGAGTACCGGGGTTGGAGCTGTGGTTCTGATCACTCCAAAAGGATTACTCAATATTTATGAAAAGAACCTGACTCAGATCATCAAAAAATCCGTTGGCACTGATAAAGACACTTATTTCGCAACTTCTCACTTTGAGCAGGTACAAGCGATCTTAAATGAAAAGCCTGGATCGCTATTGATCGGCCCCGGGCTTGGCAGAGATCCTGAAACCGTAAATTTTGTTCAGGAATTGCTTTCTGATTTTATCGGAAATGTTGTCATCGATGCTGACGCTCTCTTCGCTCTTTCTGAATCTGACGGTTGGAAAAAACCTGATAATGCAAACTGGATTTTAACTCCACACCCGGGAGAGTTAAAAAATTTACTGTCTTCAGAAATTCAAGATGGGTTTGACCGATTACTTCAAGTTTCTAAAGCCTCGAAGGAAAATGGAGTCACAATTTTATCAAAAGGATTTCCTTGTATTTTGGGAACAACTTTCGGAAATGCCTATTTAACAGCTTATGATACACGAATTTTTTCCCGTGCTGGTTTTGGAGATATATTAGCTGGAAAAATAGGTGGTTATCTTTTGATCATAAAAAAAACTGAGTCAGCCTGTATAAAAGCTTTAATTGACGGCAAACAAAAAGCTGAAATTCATTTCAATAATTCAACCACTGAACTTGAGCCAATTCATTTAATCTAAGCGAGATATAAGCATCGAAATCATCTTTAAATATAAACGCTTTCTCGGAGGACTTGTAGCTATTTCAACCGTTATTATTTTGATTGCTACTTTATATCCTTCTAAAACATCTATTTCTCTGAATATTTGGAATTATGATAAGGTGGGTCACTTTATCATGTTTGCAGGATGGACATTTCTTGTTGGATTATTCAGAGCTATTTACAAAGAAAAGAAGCCCAGCCTTTGGAAAGTATTTTTTCTTGCCTGTTTTTATGGTCTTCTAATCGAGTTTTTACAATATGTAGTACCAACTAACCGAAGTCCTGAAACTTTGGATTTCGTTGCCGATGCTTTTGGTGCGTTATTTGCAATTTTTGTGCTTCATTTTATTTTCAGAACAATGTTTCCATCAGATCAAACTCATGCTGCATGATTATGTTATACTAAGATCTTTCTAAAAGAGATTTATTGGATTACACCTTAAATAAATCTCTTCCACAATGAAAACGAAACGTTACTTCGACCTAAAAAAGAATCACTTTATACTTTCGGAAATTGGAATCATTTGCTCTCTATTATTTATAATAGCTGCTACAAATATTAATCTAGGAACTGAAACCAACTCAAAAATACCTGATCAACTTCCGGTAAAGCCGGATACTCTTTTAGTTCTGCCACCGGTTACTCCGCCTGAAAAAGTCGCTCCTCAAAAGCCTATGGTATTTATAGTGAAGCCTGAAGATGAAATCATTGACGATGAGATTCCCGAATTTCCTGAGTTTGAAGATGCCTATGAAAAGATCTTAACTCCTCCAGAACAACTTCCAGATGAAGAAGAAGAGGAAGCTGTTGAGTTTTTACCACAAATGCCGACCATTATTGGTGGTCAACAATCGCTGTATTCTAAAATAAAATATCCTAAAATTGCTCAGGATCTAGGTATAGAAGGCAGAGTGTTGGTCCAGTTTATAATTGATAAAAAAGGAAATGTAACCGAGCCTGAAATTATACGAAGTGTACATCCAAAACTTGATGAAGAAGTACTAAGAGTAATTAAACTCGTGAAATTTTCTCCCGGAGTTCAAAATGGTGTTTTAGTAAGAGTAAAAATGGTTCAGATGGTTAACTTCCAACTAAAAAGATAGTATTAAATTTCTGAAACAGAATAAATTGTCATAAAACACGTTTTTTTTACATAAACATTAAAATATAACTTGCAGTCAAACTGAAATATCATTTTCTTTGAAGTTCAAGAAAAAAGGCATTAATTATGATTAACAGAAGAAAAGATTCGAAAGCTGATTTAAAGCGATCTTACAATGTTTACCTCGAAGTAGGTTTAATTGTAGCATTGCTTTTCATTATAGCTGCAGTTCGGATAAACTTATACAGTCCTCCACCAACACCTCCTCCAATTGAAGAGCAGGAAGAAGTTGTAATGGAAGAAGCTATTCAAACTAAACAAATTGAGACTCCTCCACCTCCACCTCGTCCACCGGTTCCTGTTGAAGTACCGAACGATGAGATTATTGAGGATGAGATTCTCGATATTGCTGAATTTGATTTGGACGGCCCAATGGATTTACCTCCACCTCCACCTCCTGCTGAAGATGAAGAAGAGGAAATCTTTATTGTGGTAGAGAACATGCCTGAACTTAGAGGAGGCCAAGCTGGCTTACAAAAGCGAGTTAAGTATCCACAGGTTGCAATCCGTGCAGGCATTGAAGGTCGTGTTACTGTACAGTTTGTAGTTGACGAAAACGGCAACGTTGTTAACCCTCGTGTTATCCGTGGTATTGGCGGTGGTTGTGACGAAGAAGCTTTGAGAGTTATTAAAACAGCAAAGTTCACTCCTGGTATGCAACGTGGTAGACCAGTACAAGTTCAGATGAGTTTACCAATTCTGTTTAAACTCAGTAACTGATATTAATCTTATAAAGATTTAAAGGCGTGATTGGAAACAATTCACGCCTTTTTTATATCTGCTAGTTTGTTCTTAAAATCTGCTAACACAGGTACTAAATTTTCATAGTCCACCTTTTCGATCGCATCATTAAGTTGCACCCAACTTACGCGTTCAATTCCTTCTGATATCTCAGGAGAAAAAACCTGCTCCGAATTAAAACTCATTGCATACCAGTAGGTTGTCTTATTATAGATCTTCCCCTTTTGTTGATAAGTATGGTAAGATGGCACTAACTCTGTATATACTATCGGAAGGGAATCTGCACCAACCTCTTCCATTACTTCTCTTCTGGCGCACATTTCAATAGTTTCCCCTTTTTCTCTTTTACCTTTTGGTATATCCCAGAAACCATTTCTAAAGATCATCAACACTTGAGTTTCATTTTCAAATTCTCTGAAAACAATTCCTCCGGCTGCTTCTACTTTTTTAGTCTTCACTGGCTGAATCATCCGAAGAATTGTCATCACTCTTTTTCTTTTCATCTGCATAATTCAACCGAAGTGTGGTTAACGTCTGATCAAGAAAGCCCTTCAACTCTTGAGGTAGATTCCCTTTTGTATATTTATCTAACATATTCAAAGTATCAATTGCATATTTTGCCGAAGCAAGGTCTCTATCAATCTCTCCGGTTGCAGGATTTTGCAATTTCCCCAATCCCATCATTGCAATTTGTTGATGTTGCTGGATCAACATCATGCATAAAAGTTGATCTTGTTGCTCAGGATTTAAATTATCTGTATTCATATTTCTTTTATTTTAAGATTTCTTTAAAAATACGGTCTTTTCAACTAAATAAAGTTGTTTTTTAATTACCTTAAAGCTCACTTTAATCCTAAAATTAATTATCAAAATGGCGATTGTAAAGCCTTTCAAAGCCTGGAGACCAGAAATTGATGTCGCTGAGAACGTTATTAGCGTTCCATATGATGTAATAAACACTAAAGAAGCCAGGGAAATGGCAGTAGGCAAACCTAATAGTTTCTTACACGTAATTCGACCGGAAATTGATTTTCCTCCTTCCGTTGATATCCATTCTGAAGATGTATATGCAAGAGGGAAGAAGAACCTGGAGGCTTTGTTAAATTCTGGCTTTTTTATGCAGGAAAGTAGGGAAGCATTATATCTTTATAAATTGATCTGGAGAGGGCGCTCTCAATCCGGAATTTTTGGATGTGTAAGTGTGCAAGAATATGACGAAGAAATTATTTTAAAACACGAGCTAACTCGTCCCGATAAAGAAGACGATCGAACAAAGCACATCTTAACTCAGCAAGCACATGCAGAGCCCGTGATGATTACTTTTGATGATAAAGTTGGTATCTCCGAAATGATGAAAGAGATTGAACATGAAAACCCAATTTATCAGGTAGAAGTAGATGACGTTAAACATATGATCTGGAAGATCGACGATACTTCAAGCTTTGACTCCGCTTTTGCAAAAGTAAACCATTTATATATCGCTGATGGTCATCATCGTTGCGCCAGCGCTTCCAGAACCGCTGAAATAATGAAAAATAATAATCCTGATCACACAGGAAACGAGGAATATAATTACTTCCCGGCGGTAGTGTTTCCAAAGCAGCAAATGGATATTCTTTCTTATAACAGGATAGTTTACACTTTACCTGATGGGTTTTTCAATCAACTCAACGAAAAGTTTGAGCTTACCAAAACGCAAAACCCTGAGCCCGAAGTAAAAGGTACTATATGTATTTACATAGATAAAAACTGGTATTCTCTTTCACTTCCAGAAAGTAAAAAAACTGATGTTGCTTCAGGCTTGGACGTAGCCCGCCTTCAAGAACATTTGCTTGAACCTCTTCTTGGGATCACTAACCAAAGAACTGATAAAAACTTATTCTTTGTTGGCGGTATAAGAGGAACTGGTGAGTTAGAACATCTCGTGGATTCTGGAGAAGCTGACATGGCAATAAGTATGTATCCAACAAATATTCAAGAGCTGGTAGATGTCTCCGATGCGGGTTTATTAATGCCTCCAAAATCTACTTGGTTTGAACCAAAACTTCGATCAGGATTTCTAGTTCATACTTTTTAATCAAAAAATATTTAATAAATGAAACGCGCTCATAATTTTAGTGCAGGTCCAGCTGCATTACCACTGGATGTTTTAGAACAAGCAAAAGCTGAATTTACTAATTATCAAAATACAGGCTCTTCTATTATGGAAATGAGCCATAGAGGTCCCGAGTATACTAAAGTTGATTCAGACGCCCGCGAGAGCCTGAAAAGAATTTTGAATTTGGAAGACAATTACGAAATCATGTTTCTGCAAGGCGGTGCCAGTCTTCAATTCTTGCAAATTGCCATGAATTTTTTGGATCAAGATGAAACAGCTGATTATATCAATACAGGAGCTTGGTCTCAAAAAGCAATAAAAGAAGCTAAAGCCTTTGGCAATGTAAATATTGCATTCACCAGTGAAGATTCTAATTTCAGTAGGGTACCGAATTCATCAGAGTTGAAATTAACTCCAAATGCTAATTTCGTACACTATACTTCTAATAATACTATCTTTGGAACTCAGTTTGCTACTGAACCTGAAACAAATGGAATTCCTTTAGTTTGCGATGCTTCATCAGATTTTCTTTCGCGCCCTATTGATATAAAAAAATATGGCTTGATCTACGCTGGTGCTCAAAAAAATTTAGGGCCATCAGGTGTTGCAGTAGTCATTATCAGAAAAGACTTTTTAGCGGGGATAAACAAGACCGGAATCCCGACAATGCTTGATTACAGAACCCATGCCGGCAAGCTTTTTCATACACCACCAACTTTTACTATTTATCTGGTAAGCCTGGTTCTAAAATGGCTGGAAGAAAAAGGAGGTTTAGATTACTTCGAGAACTTAAATAACGAAAAAGCAGAACTTCTTTATAGTACTATTGATTCCGACGATTTTTACCGAGGGACCGCAGAAGTTGCATCTCGGTCTAAAATGAATGTTACTTTCAGGTTGCCCACCGAAGATCTTGAACAACAATTCTTAACTGAAGCAAAAACACATAACCTTGTTTCTTTAAAAGGACACAGAAGCGTCGGCGGAATCAGAGCCAGTATTTACAATGCATGTGAATTAAGTAGCGTAAAGGCATTAACTGACTTTATGAATGATTTCAGAAGTAAGAATGGATAAAAGACGTAAGATTTAAGATGTAAGAAAAATTCTAATTTTGATTTTCTTACATCTTCTGTCTTAAATCTTACATCTATAAAAGTCCCAACATCGATAACACATGATCGATTGTGAAGGGTACAAAAGCGAGCATATAAATAATTCCCCATGCTGCACCTGCAATATGCGCTTCATGATTTATGGTTCCTTCTTTCTTACTGGCGTAAATACTGTATCCGATAAAAAAGATTCCAAATACAATAGAATAAATAGGTACAGGAATAAACATTAAATAAAGTGACTCAAAAGGAAACAGTAAAATAAAACCGAAAAGTACTGCTTCAACAGCACCAGAAGCTCCGAGTGTTGCGTATTGAGGGTCATCCCTATGTTTCAACAAAGACGGAATTGAAGATACAATCAAGCCTGTAAAATAAAGCCCCAGAAATTGTAATTCACCAATCTGATTTTCTAGAACCGGACCAAAGAAAAACAAGGTGATCATATTAAATAACAAGTGCGAAATACTCCCATGTACAAATCCGGATGTAATGAGTTCATACCAAGTTTTATTTCTTATTGTTCTGTATGGTATCATCATACCAACTTCAATTACTTTCGGATAAGCAAAAAGGCCTATAAGTGAAACAAATACGTTTATGCCAATGATATAGTAGGTTAGGAACATCAGGTCGGTTACTTAAAATTTCTAAAAGATACGATAGTTTTGAACCGAAATATAAGTTGCATAAAAAACCCGTTCAGAAAAACTGAACGGGCTAGTCAAACATAGCAGAAAAGCTACAACTACTATTTGTCTTTTTTGAGAATCTCGATCTGCTTTTTAAGCTTTTCGATTTCTTCTTGTTGCTCCTGAACTGCTTTAATTAATACCGGAATCAATTCAGTATAGTTCATAGTCTTGTATTCCAGAACTTTAACTTCTGATTTTTCATCCGGATTATTTGGGCCGGTTCCCTCTGCCGTTTCCAAATAAGTATGTGTGTTATCTTTTACCAATGATGGTAATACTTCTTCCACTTCCTGAGCAATAAGTCCGTAATGAAGACCACCTGAAAGTGCCAATCCTTTATATTCCCCATCGCCTCTAAAGTTATAGGTAGTTGGGTTTAGCTTCATTATAGTTTCAATTCCATTGGCTAAAGGCTGAATATTTTCCTTTAAATTACGGTCAGAGGTATTGTTGAGTGCTCCTGAATAGTTTAGGTCTCCATTTACATAAACATTACCGTTCAATTCTGCAGCAGTTGTTGCATTTACGATCATTCCAATGTTCGAACTTGAACCACCACTAACATTTACTTCCAGGCCAGTATTATTTACTGATGCTCCATTTATGTTAGCCGTTATTCCCTTATTACTGGAAGTTGAAGAATTTGAAATATCTAATTCAATCCCAAGATTATCTTCGGATGTTACACCTGTTCCTCCATCAAACATAAGAGCTTGAAAGCCTATGTTTTTAGTTTGTGAACTATGAACAATTGCTTGTGTACCAATGTTGCGCCCGCTTGCTTGAGTTACTGCTTCAGCTGAAACCCCTCTGTTTTCTCTGGCTCCTTCTGTTCCGTAAACATAGCCTCTGATACCAATATTACCATTCAGGTTTTGTCTTGCGAAGCCTACCAAGCCAATATTAAACCCACCTACGTTGAATTCTCCACTTGCAAATTCATCGCCAAGAGCTATTACTTCACCATCACCGGCACCAAGTCCAATACCAAAACCACCGATGTTTTCTCTACCTACTGATCTCGCCTGACCATATAGCCCATATCTTCTACCACCTGTTCCAACACCCTCTGGATTTACAGCTGAACCATAGACTGCAATATGTGTTCCTGTTCCTTCACCTGTTGCTTCTCCATATGTACCGACTTGGAATTCAGCATTCCCTGCTCCGGAATGTGCTTTTCCTTCGATTCCAGAATTAGAACCACTTGTACTAGCGGTACTAATTAGACCTGTCCCACTAACTGGCCCACTAACATTTATCAAGAAAGTTGAGTCAGGATTTGCAGTATCAAATACATAGTCTGTTGTTGGTCCACCACCAACACCTGAACCGTTAATTGTTCCATTAACGGTAAGATCTCCATTAATTACTGAGTGACCATTTAAAATGGCCGCTGTATCTGCATTAACTTCCATACCAATATTTGAACTTCCACTATGCACATTCAATCTTAATCCTAAATTATAAGTACTTCCACTTGCTTCACCTTCTAAGGCTACATTTTGTTGAGGAGAATTAAAAGCTTCACCACGAACACCAATATTTGGACTGTTTGATGTACCTATAGCTCTGGCAATTACACCAAAATCAATTCTACTTCCATTTTCTCCTGCGGCTTGTGCTTCAACTCCAACATTTCCATTCAGGTTTCCGCTTGAATAAAAGCCTCCTGCAATATTATATGAACCGAAATTAAAATCTACTTCTTCTCCTAATGGGACTATTTCACCTGATCCATCACCTCTTGCAACAGCCTGAACCCCGAAGTTAAATTTTCCCGTGCCTTCTGCCCACCCAAAGGTTCCGTAGTTATTTCCACCACCTGATCCCAGCGCTATTCCATATGATCCAAAATGAGATCCTGTTCCCTCTCCTTCAGCTCTTCCATAGGATCCCAGTTGAGAACTTTCATTCCCTGAACCTGAAACTACTCTTGAATCAACACCCCTGTTTGAACCATCGGTACTTGATTTAACTTTTAAAGCTCCTGATATAGATTTTGTCCCTGTAGCATTAACTATAAATGAAGTGTCGTTCTCACTTGTATTCAGATTATACTCAGTAATAGCTCCTGTGGAGTTTCCATTACCATCAATAGCTTTTTGAGCGACAAGTGCATAGGGCACAGAAAGCAGTCTTGTAGTCCCAAGATCAGCATATTCTGTTCCTCCTGAAGGATCGATAGCAAGTTTTACATAGTAGTTGTCATTTCCGAAATCTACTTCAGAGAAAATCTGTCCTTCAGCTGCAGTTCCTTCTCCAATCACTAATTGTATTAAGCCTAACGGGTTTGTAGTTATTGAATGAGTTTCTTCATAAATAGGGTTTCCATCTTCAGTTCCTTTTATAATAGATACCTGAACCCCTAAAGCCTGATCAGCTAAAATTTCTCCGGTCGCACCTCTGGCTACCGCCTGGAAATTGAATCCCTGTGGCACCTGTGCATACACACTTACCGCAGTTACAAGAACCACAGCAATACTAAACACTATTTTTTGTATAAATGATTTCATGACTTTTTCTTTATTTGATTAATAACATTCTTTTTGACTTGAGTACTCTTCCCCCAACCCGTAGAGTGTAGAAATAAACCCCACTAGATAAATTTGACGCCTGAAACTGAACGGTATGATTTCCCGCCGTCTTTCTTTGATTAACTAATGACGCTACTCTTTTTCCCAAAATATCGAAGACATCTATTGAGACTTCTGAAGCCTTTGGTAACGCATAACTAATAGTTGTGGAAGGATTAAAAGGGTTTGGATAATTTTGACTTAACCCAAATTCCTTAGGAAGATCTTCTTTTAATTCATTTGAAGTTGGAATTAAAGAAAGATCAGGAATTGAAACCACAGCAAGGCTCATAGATTCATTTCCAAATTCCCCAACTATAGTTTCTCCTGCTGAAAACACAACAGAGACGTTACTATTCGAAAAAAATCCTGATGCCGGCAATATTCCTCCTTGAGAAAAGCCTACATCTGAGCTAATTACAAATACAAGTACACTGAATAAATATGACTTTATTTTCATTTCTTTCAATTTGGTTGACTTCGAAAGTAATTGAACGCAATTTGTATTTCACTACCCGTTCGGGTGGTATTTAGCACTCTGATTTCATTATCTTCAGAAAAAAGAAAGCAACATCTACTTATGCGATTGGCTATACATATACTGCTGTCAGTATTTACCTTCACCTTGTTGATTTCATGTGGTGCAACCAAAAGAGCTACAAAAGCAGATCGTAATAACATCAGTTCACCCAGCACTTCTTCCCTTCCTGCCAAAAAAGGTCAAAAGATCGAGACTGGCGTTGCAAGTTGGTACGGACCAAATTTTAATGGGCGGTTAACTGCTAATGGTGAAACATTTGATATGAATGGGATTTCAGCAGCTCACCGAACTCTTCCTTTCAATACCGAAGTAATCGTTGTAAATGAAGACAATGGAAAATCTATTCGTGTGCGCATAAATGACAGAGGACCATATGCTAAAGATCGGATCATTGATCTTTCTAAAGGAGCTGCTCAAGCGGTAGATATGATCGGACCCGGAACAGCCAATGTTACCCTTTATTTAGTAAAAGGAGATCTCAAAAACTCAAGAGTAACGGATCTGAAGGTTCCAACTTATACTGTTCAATTGGGTTCTTACAATGATCTTGCGCCGGCACAAACTCAGTCAAAAAAGATAAAAGGAAGCAGGGTTGAAACTCTGGATCTTGATTCGGGAACAGTATACAGAATCTATTTTGGAGTTTATAAAGATCGAAGTAAAGCTGAAAAAGATATGCGAAGCCTTAAACGAAAAGGGTTTAATGGCTTTGTAAAACAACTTGAAAACGATTAATAGTTTCGGGATTGATTCACTGATTTTTTCGGTTTACCGATTGAATCGAATATAAATCAGTATGAAAAAAAAGATCATTGTAATTGGAAGTGGCTTTGGCGGATTGGGAGTTGCATCTCGTTTGCTTTCCGCCGGGCATGATGTCACCATTATAGAAAAGAGAGATAAACTAGGTGGACGTGCTTATGTTTATGAGAAAAAAGGCTTTAAGTTTGATGGAGGACCTACAGTAATAACTGCTCCATTTATGTTTGATGATATTTGGGAAGCGGCCGGTAAAAAAAGATCTGATTATGTAGAATTTGTACCCTGTGATCCTTTCTACAGGATATTCGACCACAATGGGGAAAAATTTGATTACAACAATGATCATGAATTTACGATCAAAGAAATTGAAAAAAGAAGCCCTGGTGATGTAGCCGGTTACGAAAAATTTTTAGCTACAACCAAAGCTATTTTTCAAAAAGGATTTGTGGAACTTGCTGATCAACCTTTTTTGAAGTTTATGGATATGATGAAAGTTGCTCCCGACCTCATCAAGCTTCAATCCTATAAAACCGTTTATAAATATGTGTCTAAGTTTATAAAGGATGATTTTTTACGTCAATGCTTTTCATTTCATCCATTATTAGTAGGAGGTAATCCTTTTGACACCACTTCGATTTATGCAATGATCCATTATTTAGAAAGAGAGTGGGGAGTTCATTATGCAATGGGTGGAACCGGTGCCATTGTAAATGCTTTTGAAAAATTGATTGCCGAACAAGGTGGAAAGTTTCATCTCGAAACTGAGGTTGATGAAATTTTAGTCAAAAACGGGAAGGCTATCGGGGTGCGTTTAAAAAACGGTGATATCTTGGATGCGGATGTTGTTGTAGCAAATTCCGATGTTGGATTTACTTATAAAAACATGATCGACTCCAAGCACAGAAGAAAATATACGGATAAGAAGATCGATCGTACCAAGTACAGTATGTCTCTTTTTGTGATCTATTTTGGAACTAAGAAACGATATTTGGATTCCGGATTAGCACATCACAACATCATTCTTGGTAAGCGCTATAAAGGTTTACTGGATGATATCTTTCATAAGAAACATGTAGCCGATGATTTTTCACTCTATTTGCATATGCCTACCATAACAGATTCCAGCATTGCTCCCGAAGGTCATGAAGGGTTTTATGTGCTTTCTCCTGTTCCTCATTTAGACAGTGGTACAGACTGGAACGTGTTTGCTCCGAAATATCGAGATGCTATTATGAATTTCTTGGAGGAAAATTATCTGCCAGACCTTCAGGAAAACATAGTGGCTGAGCATTACATCGACCCACTTCACTTTAAAGAAGTATTGAACAGCCATAAAGGTTCGGCATTTTCTGTAGAACCGATTCTAACTCAGTCTGCTTGGTTTCGCCCTCACAATAAATCTGAAGATGTGGAAGATCTGTATTTCGTTGGAGCAGGAACTCATCCCGGGGCAGGACTTCCCGGCGTACTTTCATCCAGTATTATTGCTCAGGATCTGATTGGGAAAGCATAACCGAAATTATTTCTCATTACTTACTGTTAGATCAAGATGTTTACAACTAAATATAGTGAGATTTTAGAACAAATTGATCAGGTTGATCCAATCAATTATGGCAGAACACGTAATTTTATAGACGGCGATGTAAGTAAGCTTTCCCCTTATATCTCAAGAGGAGTTATTTCTACCAAGCAGGTGATGAAGCGAACATTGGATCGTGGTTTTGAGCCTAATGAAATAAAGAAGTGGTTGCAGGAATTAGCATGGAGAGATTACTGGCAACTCATCTGGATCGAAAAGGGAAATGAAGTCAATTCTGATTTAAGACATCCACAACCGGATGTCCAAAATCATTATATGCCAAAAGTAATTATAGAAGCAAATACCGGAATCAAAGCGATAGATAATTCTATTGAAGAATTTTATGAAACCGGGTATCTGCATAATCATGTACGCATGTACATTGCTGCTATTTGTTGCAACATGGGAAAAAGTCATTGGAAGGTACCGGCTAAATGGATGTACTATCATTTAAAAGACGGCGACTGGGCAAGCAATGCACTTAGCTGGCAATGGGTTGCGGGATCAAATAGTAATAAGAAATATATAGCCAACCAGGACAACATCAATAAGTATTGTAATACCGATCAAAGTGGAACTTTTCTCGATGTACCATACGAAACATTTGATGATTTTTATACTCCCAAAACGCTTAAAGATTTAGTTCTTCCTGAATTAAAAACTCTACTTCCCGACTCGAAAGAGATCGAAATCGATTCTGATAAACCCACCTTGATCTATAATTTCTATAATATGGATCCCAAGTGGAAAGAAGACGAAGATGCGAATCGAATTTTATTATTAGAACCTTCCATCTTTCAAAAATACCCTGTGTCTGAAAATTCTATTCGGTTTGTCATAGACCTCGGAGAGAATATCCCGAATCTTCAGACTTATGTTGGAGAATTTGATGAGTTAAAGAATCAGTTTTCCCTACCTGATTCTGATATTTATTTCAAAGAACATCCATTGAATAATTATTCCGGAAACGAAGAACCCAGAGACTGGATGTTTTCTACAAAAGGATATTACTCCTCTTTTTTCAAATTCTGGAATAAAGCGAAGAAAGAACTAAAACATCCTGCAGGTTTATTCGATGGCACATAAGAAAGAAAGTCTTCCCGAAAAGATATGCCCGGTTTGTGGACTTCCATTCACCTGGCGAAAGAAATGGGAAAAGAACTGGGACAACGTAAAGTATTGCAGTGAAAGGTGTAGGAGGAATAAAAAAATATAATTCTTGTCATTTCGAGCGGATGCGAGAAATCTAAAAATTGCCTTCATACACAAATTTAGATTTCTCAGTCGCACACTCCTTCGAAATGACAGCAATCGAAAACCATGAAAACAGTAAACTTAGTATTTCCGCATCAACTTTTTGAAGAGAGCCCACTTTTGGACGACGATTTCCCATTTTATTTGATCGAAGAGGAGCTATTCTTCAATCAGTATAAATTCCATAAACAGAAGATTGCCTTTCATCGAGCTACAATGAAGTTTTATGAATCTTGGCTGAAAGATCAGGATAAAGATGTTGAATACATCGAAGCGAATGATGATAATTCAGATATTCGAAAATTGATTGCTCATCTTGCAGGTGAAGGAATTGAAAAGATCTGCTTACTGAACCCTACTGATAATTGGCTGGAAAAAAGGATCGCTGATTCTGCTGATGAACACCAAGTTGAAATTGAAGAATTCGAGAATCAGCTTTTTCTGAATACAAGAGATGATCTTCAGGATTGGTTTGGCTCAAAAGAAAAGAAATTCTTCCAAACTTCATTTTACAAGGACGAAAGGAAAAAACGTGGCATTCTAATCGAAGGCGATGATAACCCGGTGGGTGGTGATTGGACCTACGACAAAGACAACCGGAAGAAGTACCCAAAGAAAAAGGCTCCACCTAATATTGAATTCCCGGAAGAAACGGATTTCTATAAAAAAGCTCGTGAATATGTAGAAGAGAACTTTGCTAATAATTACGGTGAATTGGTAGAAATACAACTTTATCCAACAGATTTTGAAAGTTCCCGAAAGTGGTTGCAACAGTTTTTTGAACAACGGTTCGATGAATTTGGTCCTTATGAAGATGCTATTGTTTCAGATAAAAGAATACTGAATCACAGTGTGCTTACGCCAATGCTGAATGTTGGATTGCTAACTCCTCAGTTTGTTGTTGATGGAGCTTTGAAATATGCCCAAGAAAACGATATCAGAATTAATTCGCTGGAAGGATTTATTCGTCAAATTATTGGCTGGCGGGAATTCATGCGGGGATTGTATGAAAAGAAAGGCACTCAAGAACGTACCGAAAACTTCTGGGGCTTTGATCGAAAAATTCCGGATTCATTTTATGATGGAACTACAGGAATTGAACCCGTTGATGATGCAATCAAAAAGGTTATTAAAACCGGATACAACCATCACATTGAACGGCTGATGATTCTTGGCAACTTTATGCTACTCTGTGAAATTGATCCCGATGAAGTGTACAAATGGTTTATGGAATTGTATATAGATGCATACGATTGGGTGATGGTTCCAAATGTCTATGGAATGAGTCAATTTGCGGACGGTGGATTGATGGCGACTAAACCTTACATCAGTAGCAGTAATTACATCAAGAAAATGAGTGATTATGGGAAAGCAGACTGGAATGAAACCTGGGATGCTTTATTCTGGAGATTCATGCATGTTCATCGTGATTTCTTTGAAGGAAACCCAAGATTAAATATGCTTCTTAGTAATTTAGATAAAATGGATGAAGAGACTTTACAGGATCGCTTGGATACAGCGGAAGAGTTTTTGGAGAAGCTGTGAATGTAGTTGGATATTGGTTATTGGTTTTTAGTACTCCTCCCAACAACTAATAACCAATAACTATCCTTCCTTCATAATCCATAGGAAAAACCGTATATTTAAGTCTCTAAAATTTTGAATTTCAAACCGGAAAACAGAAACCATGGCAACAGGATTTTTTAACGTTCCTCCTGCAATCAACGAACCTATTTTGAGCTACGCTCCGGGTTCTCCTGAAAGAGAAGAACTTCAGGCTGCACTCAAAGAAGCTCGATCAAAAGAAATTGACGTTCCAATGTATATCGGAAGCGAATTAGTTACTACCGATAACAAAAAGCCAATGTCTCCACCACATGACCACAAGCATATTTTAGGTCATTTTTCTGAAGGTGATGCTTCTCATGTTAAGCAGGCTATTGATGCTGCTATGGAAGCGAAAGCAGATTGGGCAAATATGGGTTGGGAACACAGAGCCAGTATTTTCCTGAAAGCTGCTGAATTGATCGCAGGTCCTTACCGTGCAAAACTGAACGCGGCAACTATGTTGGGTCAGTCAAAAAATGCATTTCAAGCAGAAATTGATTCTGCATGTGAAATCATTGACTTTCTGAGATTCAATGTTGAGTACATGACTCAGATCTATTCTCAGCAGCCGGAATCTTCAGATGGCGTTTGGAACCGGTTGGAACAACGTCCGCTGGAAGGATTTGTATTCGCACTTACTCCATTCAACTTCACAGCTATTGCAGGTAACTTACCAACTTCTGCAGCGATGATGGGTAACACCATTGTTTGGAAACCTGCTTACACTCAAATCTATTCTGCCAACGTATTGATGGAAGTTTTCCGAGAAGCAGGTGTTCCTGATGGTGTGATCAATCTTATTTATGTAGACGGACCGACAGCAGGGGAAATCATTTTCTCTCATGAAGATTTTGCGGGAATTCACTTTACAGGAAGTACTGCTGTATTCCAGCACATTTGGAAAACTATTGGTGAGAATATCTATAAGTACCGTTCTTATCCACGAATTGTTGGAGAGACAGGTGGTAAAGACTTCATCATGGTTCACAAATCTTCTAAAGCGAAACAAGTAGCAACCGCTATTTCCCGTGGTGCTTTTGAATTTCAAGGACAAAAATGTTCCGCAGCTTCAAGAGCATATATTCCATCTAACCTTTGGGAAGATGTGAAGAATTATGTGATCGAAGATCTTAAGTCATTCAAAATGGGTGGCACGGAAGATTTCAGTAATTTCATAAATGCCGTTATTGATGAGAAGTCATTCGATAAAATTGCAAAGTACATTGACGATGCTAAAGCAAGTGATGATGTGGAATTGATTGCAGGAGGTAACTATGACAAATCAAAAGGATATTTTATAGAACCTACTGTTTTGCTAGCTAAAGACCCAAAGTACACCACCATGTGTGAAGAGATCTTTGGTCCTGTTATTACCATTTATGTATACGATGAAGACAAATTCGAAGAAACACTCGAGTTGGTGGATAACACTTCTCCGTATGCATTGACAGGTTCTATTTTCAGTCAGGACAGATATATGATCGAGCTTGCAACCAAGCGATTGGAGCAATCTGCCGGAAACTTCTACATCAATGATAAGCCAACTGGTGCAGTTGTTGGTCAGCAGCCATTTGGTGGAGCAAGAGGTTCGGGAACTAACGACAAAGCAGGATCGATGATCAACTTGCTACGTTGGGTTTCTCCAAGAACGATCAAAGAGACTTTCGTAACTCCAACGGATTACAGATATCCGTTTTTGGGTGAAGAATAGTCGCTGACTTTAATCAGTGATTAATTGATTTCAAAAGCCTCGCATTTTTTAATGTGGGGCTTTTTTTGTTTTTTTAATTATGAAGCAAAAAGAAAATTATTTAAAAACATACTCTGACTTTTTCGATCTCTTCGATGACAATTGGGAGAAAAAAATTCATCAAATAGATATAGAAAAACAGCTAAAAAGAATTAATTATATACTGGTAAACGACCCTCAAGAGTATCTTGAAACGAATTCGAATCGAGTAAAAATTGAACACTACATTACGAGTACAGCCAATCAATTAAATTTATATTCGCTCAATATTCTAAAGCTAGAAAATTGGAATATCATATTTGAAGATGAGTCAAATAAACATATTCAAGAGTTTATTCTTCAAGATAGAATAATACCTTTATCTACTCTTCTGCTTGTTGAACCAAATGTATTTAAAAATCGAATAGTTTTTATTTTCCTTACTGTTTTAAAGGAAAAATTTGAACTCATTGATTTTACAGAGAAATATTACATTTCTAGCTTATGGGAAAATAAATACTTAAAAAAAGCATCTAGTTATGGTTATGACTTAAATAAAGCATTACATAAAATTGAACAAATAAATATTGGTGAAACTGAGTCTTTTAGAAACTCGTTTACTCATAAAATCTCACCTAATATTGCTTCAGGATATTTTAATGAAGTTGTATCGGTTACAAATTCCAATCATAAAGCAATAGGATTCATGAGTCATCCTCCAGTTCCAATAAATAAAATTTTAGAACTTTCGGACTCTGAAATCAAAAATTGCATTATCGCTTTTGATGAAATGATGAATTTCTTAGAGTTAATTTAATATTGTTTCAAATCTCTAGTTCCGAATGCTCAGCGGAAGCTCTACTTGCGAATAGTTTTATTCAGCAGAGCTACGTAACTAGAACTAATTAGTAAGAAAGAAAATCCTCCTTTGAAGGAGGTGGATTTTGATCGTACAGATCAAAAGACGGAGGATGTGTGTAGTTTACTAATTCTTAAACTTCACACATCCCTCGGATTATCCAAAGAACTGTTTGGATAATCATCTCCCTTCAAAGGGAGATTTATTACTTATCAAAATGGAAGCCTTCTTCATCATTCCTGATCTCTCTCTGCCAAGCGAATACGTACAGACAGGTTCGTGATGACTATATTTTTATTCTCGTTCCGAACCTCTGGTTCGGAATGCTGAATGGAGGCTCTGCTTCAACTTGGAGTTACTCAGCAGAGCTAAAGACCCAGAATGTGAAAGATTTAGAAACTTATAAACTTCTCACATACCTAGATCATTTATCATTCTGCAATCAATTCTTTTTCATTCTCATCCCGAGCTACATTTCTAAAAGAAATTGCAGCCAGCGAAAACATTACCGTAAAGAACATGTTTATTCCAAGTATTTGAGTAGCTGTATTATGTGGTGGCTCCTGTAAATAACCCATCAAAGCTACGATGGCGATAATCAAAGGTATAACTGCCATAGCTGATAATGTATAGCTCAAGCCGTGTGACTGAAACCTTGATAGAAATGCTCCAACTAATCCAATAGCAGGAATGATATAATACAATACATTAATATCTTCGCTTTCATTGCCTACAATGCCGACTGCCAGATTCGCCCATACTAAAAACAAGGTAGAGATCAATGCAATTCCTACACCTAAACGGTAAGTATTGTTTTCCATTTTGTGTAAAGCAAATACAAAAGCCGCTCCTGTACACGATAGCAATAGTCCGGCGATCAGAAAGTCAGATAGAGTCCAAACTACTTCGGTTGTGAACTGCATGGCAATAAGTGGAATCAGTAATAAAACACCCGTGACCAAAATAACGAGTACTAAATGTTTTTTGAGTTTATGTTCAGATTTCATGGTTCTATAATTTAGAGTATTTAATAATTGCATTACTTTGAAATACAAAGTAACTGGGTAAAAAAATTATTTTTGTGATTTTATAATAGCCTCAAGAACTTTTAGGTGATCCTCGAAGGCTTTTTTCCCTTTTTCCGTTATAAAATATCGGGTGTTAGGTTTTTTATCTATGAATCTCTTTTCTATATCTATAAATTTTTCTTTTTCAAGCGTTTTAATATGGCTTGCAAGATTTCCATCTGTAACATCCAGATAATCCTTCAAAGAGTTGAAATCCAAAAAGTCATTTACAGCAAGTACAGACATAATTCCCAGTCTGATCCGGTTTTCGAACGCTTTATGTAAATCGTTAACTGATACTTTCACCTTTCATGCCTTATATGGATATAAATTCCATAGAGAATATGTGTAACACCAAAACCAAGTGCCCAAAAAATAAGACCATATTCAAGGAACCAAATATTTATTAGCCCTAAACCAATTTGAACAAAGCCCATAAACCGAACTTCTCTAATTGTGAAGTTTCCGGCATTATAAAGAGAAAGGCCATAAAATATAAGACTTGTGGGTGCAATTAGACCATATAAATCATTCGCTATATAAAATATGATCAAAACACCGCCAACAATTAAAGGTACTGCCATATTTGCTAGTAATCTTTTTGATATGGAATTCCAGATTTTTTCGCCTTTATCTGAAGCCTTCTTTTTTGAAAAGAAAACGGCAGTTATCAGTGACAACAAAAGAACAGCTAAAGCAATTAAAATGATCTCACCGAAATCATAGAATAAGTATTTTGTACTGTCAGGTTTAAAATTTAAAACAAAATGAGCAACATACGCTCCTGTCAAACCATATATGCCTGCCATAATTCCGGCCCATCCGGAAAGCGACAAAAATTTTGATGACCGCTCCATCATGGAACGAATCTCTGAAATATCCTTTAAATGGTCTTTTTCTTTATTCATGAAAAGTACTTTTAAATACAAAGTAAAACTATCTAGTTTATTAAACAATAGATCAGAGTAAAATTTTATCGCTACTTATAGGCTTTCCAGGAAGGACTTTGGAAGACATTCAATTAAACAAAATACACAAAGAGGACATTCTAGTAAGGACTTTTATCCTGAAAAATCCAAAAACTTACGCTCTACTCATCTACCTTCAGAACTATGATCGTAATATCATCGTACTGAATGTTATTGGAGAACGCATTGATATCGGCGATGAGCGCATCCTGAATCTCCTGAGAAGGCTTATCTCTATTCTTCCTGATGCAGTCTTTCAACCTTTCTGTTTCGTATTCTTCAGTTTGATCAGGACTCATTGCTTCTGTAACTCCGTCTGTAAAGAAAACGATCAAGTCACCAGGTTTGAGGTCTATTTCTGCACTTTCATACGGTAACATTGTTGGCATTGCACCAAGTATCACACCTCCTGCTTCCAGTAGTAGCGGTTCATCCGATCCTTTTCGGAATAAAATTGGCGGATCGTGACCAGCATTCACGTATTTAAATTTTGTGCCATTGTCAGAGATAATTCCCCAAAAAAATGTAATGAATTTATCTGACGGAGTGTTGTTGTAGATAATATCATTAATACTCCCTGTTGCTTCGCTCATAGTTACATCTATTGGAGCTAAAGCATGTAACATCGACTGCAGATTCGCCATTAGTAACGAAGCCGGTACTCCCTTTCCTGTTACATCTGCTATTGCCAGCAGATGATTTTTTTCAGGAGTTTCAATAAAATCGAAATAATCTCCTCCAACCTGACGAGAGGAAATATTTATAGCTGCGAGATCAAAACGATCGATTTCAGGTAAAGGGTCTGGCAACAAACCGATCTGAATATTCTTTGCAAGATTTAGCTCCTCTTCCATTCGCTGCTTTTGCAAACGTTCGTCCAATAACAATGATTTTTGGATGGTAAGTAACGCGAGATTACCCAACGATTGCAAGAAATTAACTTCTTCAGGACCATATTCCTGTTTGTTACCTCTAAGTCCTACGCCTACAACTCCAATCTTTTCATTCTGAAATTTAAGACCTATTACCAACCTGATGTTATTTTCATTAAGGAACTCACAATCCGAATCTTCAGAAATATGAGTTACATCTTCTAAATCAAAAAGAGCGTCTAGGTCTTCTTTTGTTGGTTCTTCTTTTATACCACTAATGGAAACAATAGATTTCTCATCATCTACCTCTAAAGCAAAGAAGAAGGTTCTGATCAACATTTGCCCCAACATAGCAAACTTGAAAACTCTTGCTATTTCTTCACGATCGACCATTAAATTAAAGTCTTTACTTAATTCCAATAGCGTATTCAGATCATGTACTTTTCTGTCTAAGCGCCGATTGATGTGACGCATTTCTTTAAACATCCGAGAATTGGCAATAGCAACAGAAGAGATAATGGTGAGACTTTCGATGAATTCGATCTCACGTTCTGTAAGTTCCTGTTTAGTTCCTTTGGGCCCCAGACACAAAAAACCGATATGATGATTCGTTGTTTTGAGATTGAAAAGAATGCTTTCTTTTTCAATTCCAATTTGTTCAAAAATGGAAGCGTATTTCTCTCCATGTAAAACAGATGTATCTAAATCTTCTAATGAAAAATCTACGCTAACTTCATCGTTCTCTTTAAGCCAGCCCCTTCCTTTAGCTCTGGAAGCATAGTATACATTTTCACCGGGTTTGAAGATCAGAATCATCCCTTTAGTCACCAATAACTTTCCCATAGTTATCAGCAGTAGGTTATTTAATACAAAATCCGGGTCCTGAGATTCAATTAAGAGCCTGCTGGTTTCTAAAAGGGTACGTAGCTCAAATCGACTATGCCGTTCATCAAGATTAGCTGAAGAGCTCACGGCATCACAAGTGTTTTATCATTCGGATTTCATTCATATGTCCTGAACGATTGTACTGAACATTATCCATCAACTTTCTTATGAGGTAAACTCCCATACCTCCGCGTTGTTTATTTTTAATTCTCTGTTTGATGTCCGGCTCATTGTACGCGCCGGGATCAAAACTTTCCCCTTCATCTTTAATAGAAATCCAGAGATGAGAATTATCAGATCCCAGTTCTATTTCAACAGGTTTAGCAGGAATATTTTTGTAAGCATGTTTAATAATATTCGTATATGCTTCATCAACCGCTAAACGAATATTACCAATTTCCTTTTCAGATAAACCTAAGCGTTCGGCGTGCTCAGCAACAAAATCACGTACTTTGGCCAATTGAGAAGTAGAAGCCTCAACCGATAAAGAGTATATGTTGTTAGAAGCTGCCAAAATATTTTATTTGTTGAATCCCGTTAGAGCTTCGCTTTCATCATCGTGAATATCATATAATGTAGGAAAACCAAGAAGGTCAAATACATTGTATACCCGCTCATTCATGTTTGTGAGCTTAATGTCGCCACCCATTCCTCTTACATCTTCAATGTATGCCATAAAAACACCTAAGCCTGCGCTGGCGATATAATCCAGACCTTTACAGTTTACGATGATACAAATTTCATTTTGGTCGATTAGGGCTTTGAGAGAATTTTCGAGCTGAGATGCAGTATGGGCGTCAAGTTCGCCACTTATGTCAAGTACACGAATGTTTTCAACTTCCCGTATAGAAATACCAAAGTTTTTCATTCTTGTTGGGTTTTAAAAGTTAATGAGAGTTAAATGCATTCCAATAATAGTGTAAACTTGAGAATATGAAAAATTAATAAGGTATTCGATTACGGAAGCAAGGAAAAAAGGTTACAAAAAAATAGCCCCGCACATGTTTCGGATGTGTGGGGCTGACTATTCATCAAGAGAGACGCTACTTGAGCGCACCGTTAATTACGTAAATGCCTGGCAGATATACAACTAAAATTCCAGGTAATTAAAAAGTTTATCTTACTTTGGATACCCAGTAGCCTGAATTGATCTCTTCAGCAAGTTCAGCACCTAGTTTTGCTGCTTCTTCTTTAGAACCAAAGAACCCAACTCTTACTCTGAACCATACATCACCATATTCTTCTTCTCCAATTTTTACGGTATATACGCTTGGATAATTCCGATCAGACCATTTTGCAATGTATCCTTTAGCTTTGTCTTCAGAACGAAAAGCCCCAACCTGCACTGCATATTCTCCATTTTCAACAAATGAATAAGCCATGTTATTTTCGCTCATAGCTTCTGTTGTTGCTTCATCTTCATCGGTAGCATCTGAAGTATTTTCTTCTTCAAGACGAGCCATTTCTTCTGCAATTTGTTGCTGTTGAACCTGTCTTAGTGAATCCATTCGTGCTCTTTCCTTTGCACGCCTTTCTTCTTCTGTTTCACCACAGGCAGTAATAATGGTAAAACCAAGCACAACAAATAATAGTTTAACTCCAATATTTTTCATGATGTAGATAGTTTATTAATGTGTAATTTTCTTATTTATTTAACTTACGTTTTAACAGCTTGTTTCCCAAATATTGAAAAGAAAAAAGAATCCATTCAATAATTTAAAACTGTATCTTATTCAGAATGAATCTACTTAAAAGATTTTTTGTTTGAATCACTATGAGTGCAACTATTGTAGAAATCAAAAATATCTCAAAATCGTTTACCAAAAATAACCCCGTGGTAAACGATGTCTCTTTTGACGTAAAGCCTGATGAAATTTTTGCTTTACTCGGCCCAAGTGGTTGTGGAAAAACTACAACTTTGAGGTTGATTGCCGGCTTTGAATATGCCGATTCCGGTTCTATTGCCATCCAGAATAAAATAGTTGAACAAGATAAAATCCACGTATTACCACAGGAAAGAGGGATTGGATTTGTATTTCAAGACTACGCTTTATTCCCGCATATGTCGGCAATTCAAAACGTTGCTTTCGGGTTAAAAGATATCCCTAAAAACAAACGTGAAGTATATGCCGAAGAAGTTCTATGTAGAACAGGCATGGAAAAATATAAAGACCGAACACCCGATGAACTTTCTGGTGGGCAACAACAGAGAGTAGCTTTAGCAAGAGCAATTGCCCCAAAACCTAAGTTGGTATTGATGGATGAACCATTCTCCGGATTAGATGCTATGCTTAGAGATACAACCAGAAAAGAGGTGAGGGCTATTTTAAAAAAATCAGGCATGAGTGCTATCCTCGTCACTCATGATCAAGAAGAAGCCTTATCTTTTGCCGACCGGATTGCTGTTATGAACAATGGGAAAATTGAACAGATCGGAACTCCCGAGGAAGTGTATTATCAGCCAAAAACGCAATTTGTAGCTCAGTTTTTAGGTAGAACCAACTTATTTCGTGCCTATGCAGATGGCGGAAAAGAAGTAGACACTCAATTTGGTGAAGTTCACATTAATAAAAATGCTGAGGGACTGATCCTTTGCTCGATACGCCCTGAGCATCTGGGAATTGCAAAAGCAGAGTTTGAAGAAGATTGCGGCACAATTATAGGAAGGGAATTTAGGGGACATGACATAACTTACTATGTATTATTCAGAGGTGATAGATATATAGTACATACTGACAATAGAAACATCTTTGAATTAGATGATAAAGTAATTATGAAACCTTTAGAAAAAGCTATCGTTCTAGAACAAAATAAAGCAATACAATAATATTATGGGACTTTTTGATTTTCTTATCTATTTATTAATCGCTGCAATATGTGGTGGAATCGGTCAAAGCTTAGGTGGTTTTAAAATCGGCAGCGGTGGCTGTTTAATATCAGCTGGTGTTGGCTTCATTGGCGCAATACTTGGAAAATGGATTGCTGTTGAGTTAGATCTTCCCCGCTTTTGGTCAATTGAAATTGGCAGCAGTCAGTTTCCTATCATCTGGTCAATTATTGGTGCAGCTATTCTTTCCGGTGTTCTTGGAGCTGTTTTAAAAGGAAAAAGTAAAATTAAGTAGCTTTTTTACTTCAGCGGCCTAACTGTATAATTTTATACCAATTGTTTCGTAACCATTGAAACAATAGAAACGAAAATCAGTAAAGGTGCTGGAATTCAAAAAAGCTATGCATAAAAAAATATTACTCTTTTCGTTATTTTTTCTTTCATCTATTGTAACATTTGCACAAACCAGAATTGATGGTATTGTCGCCGATGCAAAAACCGGTGAACGCCTTCCCGCAGCTCATATTATTATTGAAGGAACCTATTCCGGAACCATTGCCAATGAAGATGGAGAATTCAGCCTGATAGTAAGATCTTTCCCTGCCACTATCGTGGTTCGCTATATTGGATTTGAAACTCAAAAAAAGACTATTGACAGAAACCATTCTGGACCGTTGGATTTTCTATTGAAAGAATCCGTTGCTGAAATGGAACAACTTGTAGTAACTACAGAAGATCCGGCTATTGCTATCATGAAAGAAGTAATCGCAAGGAAAAAGATCTGGAGAGCAAAGCTTAACACCTACAAAGCGGAAGCCTATTCCAGACAGCAACTTTTAAATGATACAACAATCGTTTCTGTGACTGAAAGCGTCTCTGAAGTTTTTTGGGATAAAAAGAAAGGACCACGTGAAGTCCTTAAGTCCCGTAGACAAACTGCCAATATGGAAGGCGCTGATAATTTTGCCGGGGTTAGTTATTTACCCAACTTTTACGATGATGAATTAGATATTGCAGGTTTTGATGTTGTAGGTATTACTGATGAACGTGCATTAAAGTATTATACTTTTAAACTTGTTGATTTTACAAGTATTGATAACAAAATTGTATTTGAAATTTCTGTTGAACCCCGACGTAAATTACAGCCTCTTTTTGAAGGCACTATCTTTGTTCTTGACGAAGATTTCGCTTTGCTTTCTGTAAAGCTGAAACCTAATAACGTAATTGTTTTTCCGCCCCCCGTTCAAGACTTCAATCTTTATTATGAACAACAGTTCAGTAATTTTGGTGGCGATTTCTGGTTACCGGTAGATGTCCGTATTGATGGGCTCGTTGAAGTTGGGATTGTTGGGCTACGATTTCCGCCAATAGGTTTTCATCAGGTTTCTAAAATGAACAACTATCAAGTTAATGTTGACCTTCCCGACTCTCTGTATAAAAGCTTTAGCTTATTTAGTATTGATTCAACAACTATAGCCAAATCTGATTCTATTTTTAAAAACACCATTGAACCGGTGCCTCTTTCCTCAAAAGAAACAGCCGCTTATAAAACATTAGACAGTACTGCTACTCTTGAAAAATCATTTCGCCCTAAAGGTTTTTTAACTCGTTTTATAGATTGGGATGAAGAAACTGAGGGAGGAGAAACTACTGTCTCGGTTGGTACAAGTTCGGGAGATACAGGAAGCACAGGAAATAGAAGGAATCAAAAAAGAGATGGATTTATCTCTAAATTTATTTCTGATCTATCCCCATCAGGACGCTTTAATAGAGTAGATGTATTTAATATTGGCTTAAAGCACCAACGCAGATACTATAACAGAAGACTTGAATCGAATGTGAATTTGGGTTACAGCATAGGATATGAAGATTTTTCATATGGGGCTATGTTAAGTTGGTGGCCACTTAAAAATACCCGAAGATTTGTTGTCTCAGCAAAATACAATGCTGACACATTCTCTAGTTATAACTCAGATCTCTATGGTTTAACATTTGCAAGCGTGATGCCTCTTTTTGGCTTTGATGATTATTTCAACTACTACAGAAATGAAAAACTGGAATTAGCTGCTGGTTACAGACCTTCTCGACATAGATTCACCTACCGTTTTTATTACAATTATGAAGAGCATAGTTCTATTAACTTTAAAACCAGTTATGATATTCTAGGAAGAAATAACATCCAGAGAATAAATCCTCAAATTGAGGACGGCACATTGAGCGCCTTACGGTTTCAGGTTTCTAGCGGAGACCTTACTAATAACTTTGGTGTAGTTGAATTGAATGGTGCAAGTTTTACAATTGAGCAATCGGCAAAAGTAATTGGAAGTGATTGGGATTATACCCGCTTTAAAATCAATCTCTTTAAACGCTTTAATACTTTTTATAAAAAACGTTTCTTCCCTAATGCTCTGGATATAAGAGTAAACGCAGGGACTTATTTGGGCGACCTACCCGTACAAAAGAATGGAGCTTTAGATGCTTCTTTTGGTTATATAACACCTTTTGGGGCATTCCGTTCTAAAAGATATATTCCTTATCAAGGATCGAGCTATTTCGCCGTTAATGCTGAACACAATTTCAGAAGTGTGCCTTTGGAGATTCTTGGGTGGAGAAATGCACCTCAAACAGGGCTCTCTGTAATTGCATTTGGAGGCGTTGGGAAAACATGGAACTCTAGCTCTAATATCAATCAATTTGGAGTGCTTGGAACTGATGATCTCCACTTAGAAGTAGGAGGTTCACTGAGTAATATATTTAATCTCTTTAGAATTGATCTTGCATTCAGAATTGACGATCCCGGATTTTATCCTGGAGTTAGTGTTGCAAGATTCTTTTAACAAAAAACTGAAGCAATAAAAAAAGGCGAGCCATAAGACTCGCCTTTTTTAATAAATGTTCACAAAGAATTATTTCTTTGGAGAATACTTCAGAGTACTAATTGGATGTGATTCAGCTCTTCTGTTAGCTTCACAACCTCTTTCTTCTGTTTCATCCATACAAGCCACAGGAGCTTTTCCAAGTCCTCTAGACTCAATTCTATCAGCGGAAATTCCGTTGCTAGTATAAAAATCTACTACCGACTTAGCACGACGTAAACTTAGTCTTAAGTTATATTGATCTCCACCAACATGATCGGTGTAAGCGTCAACACGTACTCTAAATGCAGGTGCATTTTGAAGCAACTCAACATTCTCAGCAAGATCAGCAGCAGCTGCATCAGAAATGTTAGAACGATCAAAACCAAAATTGATAGTATTGAAAGCGTTCATGTCGATGTATACAGGATCAGAACCGTCCATTGGATTTGTACCCATTTCAAGTTCCTGTCCATCTGAAAAACCGTCGCCATCAGAATCAGGATTGTTAGGATCTGTTCCGTGAGTATTGATTTCATCAACATCAGAAACACCGTCGCCATCAGCGTCGCCATTTGCGTCGTTAGGATCTGTGTTATACTTGTTTACTTCATCACCATCACTCAGGCCATCGCCATCCGTGTCAGCATTATTTGGATCAGTGTTGTAAGAATTAACTTCATCACCATCACTTAGTCCATCGCCATCTGTATCAGCGTTTAAAGGATCTGTGTTATAAGTGTTTACTTCGTCACCGTCAGTCAAGCCATCACCATCAGTATCAGCGTTGTTGATATCGGTTCCAAGTTCCATTTCTTGTTCGTCAGTTAGCCCGTCGCCATCTGTGTCAACTGGTACTACGACTTCCGGTTCACTAGATTTGCAACCTGCCTGGAATACAACTCCACCAACCAAAAAGAATGCAAGGACTAATAAATGTAATGTTCGTTTCATATTAGGAGAACTCCTATTAGAGTTAGTTTTTATTTAAGGTTTAATTATAAATTCTGTATAAAATAATCATACTACGGCGTCTATCAAACTAAAAAGCAATATTGCTAGGATTATTTTTTTACTAGCCATATATTTGCACTCATTTTTGGGGCTATAGCTCAGTTGGCTAGAGCGTCGCGCTGGCAGCGCGAAGGTCCAGGGTTCGAATCCCTGTAGCTCCACTTTCTTTGCTTTAATGCTTTATTTCTTTAAATCATTCGTTTTTTTCAATTATTAGAACTCTATATAATTGCTAAAAAAAGTGGAAAGCAACACCAGTTTTAGTATTATATATCCATATAAGTAACAAGAGATGGATTTATGTTTAAAAAAAATGTTCTAAATATATCTTTTCTGCTAGTTCTACTGTCTGTTTTTCTTTTTGTTCCCGCAGAAAAAGTAAAAGCTCAAAACCAAATAGTAGCTCTTGAAATAGATATAAACGATATACTATCTAATTCACAATTCATAGGATTAACCAATTTAGGATTAGATAGTGAGGGCCGGGGTCCGGTTTTAGTTTCAGGTTATATACAAAACCTAACTAATGAAGTTGTTACTGATTTATATATTGAAGTGAAGGTTTTTGCTGGAAAAATTGGAGAAATTGTAAATGTAACCTCCAGGCCAGGATTTCCTTTTTCATTGCAACCGACGCAATCAGTGTATATAAATAACAACACTTTATCAGAAGACGGGGTACAAGGAATAAGTGATAATGTTAAATTTGACGGCGGACTTACCACTGAAGGCGATGAATTTATTGAAAGCCTTGACGGCTCCACAACCCTACCAGCTGATATTTATTCTATAGAAATCATTGTTTTCCAAAACACAAATGAAAACGGAAGAGTAGATCTGGCTTCCATATCTGCCGAAATTGGAGGCGCTGTACCTGTTTCTGAGTCTGTTGATTTTTTTCTAAGAACACCGGGAGATGTTACAGATGCAAATGTGGAAATAACCAATCCTTATCCGCAATTTAGCTGGGAAGGTGAGCAAGGAATTGAATACCGCCTTCTGGTAGTTAAGAATTCTGCTACTGACAGCCCCGAATCTTTACTTGAAAGTGCGCGCAGCTCTGCCCCGCCTAAAGAAGGTGGGTCTTTATTACAATTTGAGAATCTTGATATAAGAGTTACCGGAGAATCTTTTCAGTACCCATCTTCTGGAGCAATTCCTCTTGAACCAGGACAAACTTATTTTTGGCAACTAAGCACTTCTATTCAATCAGGAATAAATATTGAAGAAAGAACTTCTGAAATATGGAGCTTCAAACTGTCCGAACCAGAAACTACTGACGATTCAATTGTTATTACTGAAGAAACCAAAAAAGCTCTTATAAATTTGGTTGGTAACGGAACGTTTGAAAATCTTGTTAGCTCTGGCTTTACAATTCAAAGTTTTCAGATTGATGGTGTAACATATTCGGGAGCTCAGGCAACAATTATTTTAGCAGAACTGCTAAGAAAAATTGAAGCGGGTGACATTGTGCTGGGAGGAGGAAATTGATATGAGCTTAAAAAAAATTCGTCCATATTTTTTGTTATTGATTTCTTTAACCCTTTTAGTTGGGGCGTTAAAAGTAGAGTTTGAAAAAAATGACCGCCCTTTAGCTATTGTTAAAAGATTTAAGCCCAATGTAGACGTAGAAAACAAAAGTGCTGATCGATCTAAAAGACTTAATCTGGATACTGATAAAGGCGAACAGCTGTTTAATGGAGATACTTTAAGAACAGACTCGGAAGGATATGCCCTTGTAGTATTTATGGATAAGAGCATAGCAAAAGTAAAACCTCAATCCCTGCTTATTGTTAGAGGTGAAAGTGAGCGAACATCGAAAAGGTCTAATACCAGAATTGACCTTAGTCTTGGTGAAATATTCCTTAATGTTGAACCTCAAGGAAACAATGACTTTGAAGTATCAACATCTAGGTCGTTGGCATCGGTAAAAGGAACGCAATTTGGCAGCACCTCTGACGGTTACGTTTGGGTTAGAGAAGGACAAGTTGATGTTACGGCTTTACAATCCGGGGAAACGGTTTCTTTATTTGAAAAAATGTATGCTCAGGTTAATGAGACTGCTGATGAAATTGAGTCGGGAACTCTTACTGACGATGAAATTGACGATCTGGACGGCGGCTATGATGAATTGGAAGAAGATCTGATCAAAAAACAGATCAAATTCCGCTTCAGAGATGCAAATGGTCAAATCCGGGAAATAACCATTGATTACTACGAAAAAGGTAACTAGTTACCATTATTCAGTAGGCTTATAGGAGATTTATGCTAAGCTGGCTACTTAGACTAATGGCGCTATGCGCTGGTTTATTTATTACGCAAACAAGTTTGTTTGCTCAATTTACAGTTCAACATCAAAGTCCAACAGCTTTAGTGCGAGGAGAGATGAATACTCTGGAATTTATTGTTCCAAGCGTTAATCAGAATGATGTTCAAGAAGCTATTCTATTTTTTAATTACGATGAAGGAATAGGCTTTCAACAACAAGAAGTTATTTTTGAAAATGGTGTTTTCACTGCTAATCTGGAAATAGATAATCCTACCGCATCAAGTGTTGAGTATTATTTTCAACTTAACCTTACATCAGGTTCTCAGGTTTTCTACCCTGATAACTCTCCTTCTGAAAACCCTGTAAGAGTTGATATTGTATCAGGAAGAAGCGATGGCGCCGGAAACAGCATTAAACGAAATGAAAATATTGAGTTTAATATCCTTTCTCCTGTGGCTGGTAACGCCCTTGCTCCTAATGATGTGGTTATTGCAATTGCTCTGTATTACGACATAAATGATCTTGATCCCGGAGAGTTTAAATTATTTATAGATAACAGAGATGTTACAGAGTTAGCCGATACCAGTGATTATTTCATTTCATATGTTCCTAAAAATCTTAAAAATGGGCGCCACAAAATAAAACTGGAATATCACACAGAGACGGATATTTTTCTCATAACCAGCTGGAATTTTGATGTAGTTGATCCTTCTAGAGCACGACCAACCGGCTTTGATGGAAATAACCGAAACAGACCAATTGGGAGAATAGAATTAGGAGCGAGAAGCCAGGATATAGCAGGTAGCACTAATGATGCCTACACCGCAAGATCAAACTTATCTGGTAGTTTTGGGCTTTTTAGATACTCTCTAAATGGCTTTTTTACATCACAAGAATCTGACAGACTTCAACCCCAAAACAGGTATGGAGCAGATCTTCAGTTAGGAAAATGGCTTCGATTTAATGCCGGTCATGTATACCCGAACATAAGTAGATTTACAATTTCAGGTAGAAGAATTTACGGAATTAATACGCAGGCAAATTTATTTAAAGACTACTTTAATGTTCAGTTTGTTTATGGAGAAGTAAATAGAAAAATAAGCAATCTTTATTCAGGTGTAGAAAGAGCCGAAGTTACTGATGGTAATGGGGCCGTTGTTGACACCACATACACTCTTCAATATGAAAATCTTGGTAAGGGAACTTTTACCAGAAAAATTACCGCTGCAAGAGTAGCTTTAGGAAATGAAAGACACTTTCAGATAGGTGTTCACGCAATGAAAGTGGAAGATGATACTACCTCCCTTTTTAACATCCGAAATTTTAATACTCTTCTGGAAGCTCCCGCTTCTTTATATTCAAACCTGAACCAAGGTGACTTCCAAAAACTAGAAGACAATCCTGAGCTATTACAAATACAGAATGGAAGTGTTCGGCCTCAAGGGAATTTTATTGCCGGAACTACTTTAAAAATGGGATTAGCAAAAAACAGAATTCGACTTGAAAGCGAAACTGTAGCCAGTGCATTAAATAATGATATTTATGGTGGTTCATTAACAGTTCAGGGCGCTGATGACCTTGGGTTTGACATTACTCAAGACGATGCAGACTTACTTGCAAGCCTCTCGCAACTTATTATTATTAACGAGAATATGAACATCCTCCCTATCCGGGTTAAGGATTTTAATACAGATAGTTCTGAAGCTGAACCCTTCTTTCCAACAAGCATTTTAGGATCAAACAGTGAGTTTTCGATCAATTACCCATCAAATAATTTTAAATTACAATATCGCTGGGTAGGGCCGAATTTCAGTTCATTAGCAAACTCAACCGTACGACGCGATATTTCAGGTTTTACTGCTACTGACCGCTTCAGGCTCTTTAAAAACCGCCTTTACGTAACTTTAGGCTACGAAACCTTAGAAGATAATGTAACTAATAACAAAAGTGCTACAACCACATCAAATACATATCGGTCTAATTTAAGTTGGTATCCTGTTTCCAGAAAATTACCCCGAATGAGCTTTGGCTTCAGGTATCGAAATCGAGATAATGGCGTTATTAGATTCAATCCTAATGTCGCGCCCCAGATTGAGACAGCAGCTGTTCAAAACTTTGTTATCGATGTGGATGAATCAGGAAATATTGACACGTTAGTAACACCCGTTCCAAAAGAAAGTTCAACTTTAAACCTGAGTGGGTCTATAACTCAGCAATTTGATCTTTTCAATATTATACATGACGCTTCACTTAGTTTTAATAATTTAAATACTAAAGACGAGGTTTTTGCCTTCGGAGACGTTCAGAGTTCAGCTGTTTCGTTCAATATAACTAGCAGGTTCAATGATATAAGATTGAGAACTCAGCTTGGCCTTACATTCAATAATACAGAAACCGGAAGCGGCCAAACTAATATCGATATATTCGGACTTTATGCTGGAGGCAGTTTCTTCATTTTAGATGGGAAACTTAATTTTAACGGCAGAGTTGCGGTAACGAGCAACACGTCTAGAACCAGAGCATTAATTGTGGAGCCTTCGGTTTCAGACGATGATACTCCCGTAAACGATTACTTTATTTTAGATCCCAATGTAGTAGAATCTGATTTCAGCACATTTGTAGTTCAGATAGGCGCTCAATATGATATCAATACTTATCACTCGTTTATTTTTGATTCTAATTTTACTAATGTTTCAGGTATTGGAAACTCTAATGATAGCATAGTTTCTCTTCGCTACTTATTTAATTTTTAATTGATGTCATCAAAGAAATCCGGTCGCAAACCAATTGGTTTATATCTGTTAATTGCAGGTGTGGCTTTTTTGGTTTCAAGTTTGATGTCAAACATTCCCACTTTTCGTTCTGTTGAACTAGATTTTAGAGATCTGCTTTTTGAGATTAGAGGACCTTTATCTGTTGAAGAGTCTCCAATAGTATTAATACCAATAAGCGACGAGGCTGACTCAGAGATTCCACAAAAATATCCCTGGCCTACTAATGTATATGCAAAATTGATAGAAAATTTAAACAAGGCCGGTGTAAAGGCTATTGTTTTTGATGTGATCTTTGACCAACCTGATCAATATGATGCTAAGAACGACACCCTTTTTGCCCAAGCACTTAAAAAATATGGAAATGTTGTTCTTGCTGGTGATTTCAGGGAAGAGATTGTAGATTTTGGGAAAACCAGAACCCGACTATTTCCTCAAAAGTTACTTCAGGATAATAACCCCATCCCTGTTGGTTTGGTTGATGTAAACCCTAATACTGACGGAGCAATCAGAACATACTCTTTCGGAACTACATACAATGGTGAAGATTATTATAAGCTTGGATTGGAGGCGCTTATCATCTATGATAATATTCCCAGAGATTCCATAAGCAATGTTGATGGAAATCGATCACCAATATTTGAACTCGGTAAATATAAGATCGAAAAAGATGCCATAAACTCTTTTATCATAAATTATTACGGTGAAGAGGGTCATTTTCCGGTTTATGATTTTGCAGAAGTAATTGATGACGCAGATTATACTACAAATATGGAACGTGACGCCGGCTTTGACATCAATGCTTTTGATGATCCTGATTTTGAAGAAGGGTGGTTACATGAAGGCGTTTTCAAGGACAAGATAGCCATAATAGGCGCTACTATGCCTGCATTAAAAGACTTTTATAAAACACCTTTGCTCAAAGAAGAAATAAACTCTTTAGGAGAGAAGGAAGAGCTATTGCGACCAGGGTATGAAATTCATGCACATGCCATACAAACTATATTGGATGGAAATTATATAAGCAGACAAAAAGCTGTTCCTGTGTTACTGCTTATGGCTGGGTTTTCACTTATTCTTGTTATGATTAACAGGTTTTTGGGCCCCTTTTGGGGAGGAGCATCCATGTTTGTTTTGATGGGAGGATATACCTTCATTGTTATTCAAACCTTTCTGAATTCAAATCTTTTTTTAAACCTTACAGCAATACTTCTTAGCCTATTCGTAGCTCAGGTTGGCACTATTGCATATCAATACTTTATAGAACAAAAAGAAAAAAGAAGAATTCAAGGCATGTTCTCGTCTTATGTTTCTCCTGCTCTAGTTGAACAAATGATAGAATCCGGAACAGATCCTGAACTTGGCGGAGAGGAAACTTATATGACTGCTTTCTTTAGCGATATAGAATCATTCTCTACTTTTTCTGAACAGATGAGCCCGTCACAATTGGTTACACTCATCAATGAATATTTAACTTCCATGACCAACATACTAACCGAAAAAGGAGGCACTTTAGACAAATATATTGGGGATGCAATAGTCGCTTTTTTTGGTGCGCCACTCCCTTTTGAAGATCATGCTTTAAGGGCGTGTGTTTCGTCTCAACTAATGCAAAAAGAGTTGCTCCACTTAAGAGAAAAGTGGGAAAAAGATGGCTGGCCTGATATTGTTGCCGGAATGAAAAACCGAATGGGTATGAACACCGGAGAAATGATTACCGGGAATATGGGATCTGAGAATAGATTCAATTACACTATGATGGGAGACAATGTAAATCTGGCAGCTCGATGTGAAAGTGGCGCAAAAGCATTTGGTGTATATACAATGATTACAGAATCAACCAAAATAGAAGCTGAAAAATATGGTAATGACTGTGTGTTCAGATATTTAGATAAAATAATTGTGAAAGGAAGAACACAACCAGTTAAGATGTTTGAAGTTGCTGATCTTCGTTCAGAGGCATCTCAGCAATTATTTGATTGTATTGGATTATATGAGCAAGGAATGGAAGCATATCTTACTCAACACTGGGATGAAGCTGAAAAACTATTTAGTAAATCTTTGGAATTAGAAATTCATGATATTAACCCTTCTAAAATGCTGTTAGACCGAACTAAAGAGTTAAAGAAAAATCCTCCGGGAGATCTTTGGGATGGCGTCTTTGTGATGAAAAGTAAGTAGATTTAAGACACAAGATATAAGGCCTAAAACATTCTTTTATATTATTTCTTAAATCTTACATCTTGCTTTTACCTTCTCCATTAAAACCTGTATCTTTGTGACCCTTTTAGGGCAAGTCCTATACAGCCAGCTCCCTTTGAACTCCGTCAGGGCAGGAATGCAGCAGCGGTAATTTGGTCGTAGCGGCGTGATATAGATCGCTTGCCCTTTTTTATTTTCTCAGTTTCTCTTCTATATGATCCGCGATTTGATCAGCATGCACTCTCGAGTTCTCTATAAACAACCGACTGGTGTCTAAACCTCCACACACTACCCCGGCTACATAAACCCCTTTTCTCTTTGTTTCAAGACTTTCTTCCTGATAAACAGGCATGCATTTTTCATCATCGGTAAGTTTTATCTGAAACTTCTCCATTAAATCATAGTTGGGATGATACCCCGTCATTGCTAATACAAAATCATTTTCTATAACTTTCTCTCCATCAGGTGTGTTCAATACCACTTCTTTCTCACGAATCTCTTTTAATTCAGTATTATAATATCCAGTAATTTCATCGTTCTTTATTCGGTTCTCAATATCCGGTTTTACCCAGTATTTTACAGATGGTTTGATTGTGTCATATTTGACGGCAACCGATACTTCTGCTCCGGCTCTATAACATTCCAGTGCCGCATCAACAGCTGAATTTCCACCACCAACAACTAACACTTTCTGCCATGCATAAGGATGCGGCTCATCGTAGTAATGTTTTACTTTTGGAAGTTCTTCACCAGGTACATTCATCATATTTGCACTCCCATAAAAACCAGTAGAAACAACCACTTTTTTTGCTTTATAAACATCTTTACTAGTAGTAACAGTAAAATCTCCATCTACCCCTTCCAAAGATTCAACCGCTTCATAAAGCTGGATAGGCAACTCAAAACTTTCTGCAACTCTGCGATAGTATTCCAAAGCTTCGCTACGAGTTGGTTTTGGGCCATGAGAAATAAATGGAACATCTCCGATTTCTAACCTATCCGAGGTTGAAAAGAAAGTCATATTAGTGGGGTAATTAAAAAGTGAATTAACCAGACAGCCTTTTTCGATAATTTTGAATGGAATTCCTTTTCTCTTTAGCTGAATGCCTGTCGCCAACCCAATTGGACCGGCTCCTATTATTATTACCATAAGTAAATTTAGTTTAGATGAATTTCCTTAACATTTGAAAGATACAAATCGTTTTAGCTATTTAACCATTTGATGATAGTTCTGTTCAGCCAACCTCTTTTTTGGCTAATAAAACCTACATGTCCGCCTGATTCAGTGAAAAGAGTTCTAATGTTTGTATTTGATTTCAGATCGTTAAAGGGCGCGAATTCCAGAGGACATAAAGAATCTGCTTTTGAATGAATTATCAATAATGGCTTTTGTACATACTTATAGAAATGTTTTGATGAACTTCTCTCATAATAATCATCCGCTCCCTCAAAACCATGAACTGGAGCCGTTACCTGATCATCAAAATCATACACAGAATTTCCTGTAAATGTTGGGAAGTCCGGAAACTGTACCCTTTTCAGATTCGTTTTACTCTTTAATGTATCTAGGAACCTCTTCTGGTATACTTTATTGAAACCTTCATTCATTCTAAGAGAGCCCGCTTTCAAATCATATGGAGGAGAAACCGCAACTGCTTTTTCCACTGGATGATTTTCTTTGAGCTCACCCAATGATTTCACCAAAGCATTTCCGCCTAAAGAAAAACCAACTGCATAGACCTCGGAAGCATCAAAATATTCTTTAATCCATTTAAAGAGCGTTTTGTAATCTTCGGTTTCTCCAGAGTGATACATTCTTCTTTGTAGGTTCATCTTTTTCCCACATCCCCGAAAATTCAATGCTACTGAAGAATAACCTGCATTTCTTAGATCGCTCATAAGGTTTTGGATGTAATGCCTTTCGGAAGAACCCTCTAAACCATGAAATAATGCAACTACCGGCTTCCCATTTTTTAGATCCACAACTTCAAGCTCCAGAAAGTCATTGTCTGGAGTTACAATCTCAATTCTTTCTGATAGCGGATCTTTGGTTTTAGAGAAAGATGCGATTACCGTTTGCGAATGAACTTCAGGGGCCCACCAAACCGGTTTAA
>TARA_R100000655_G_scaffold22736_4_pt1 | contig 45863 bp, 52 predicted proteins | sample TARA_R100000655 | Tara Oceans TARA_R100000655 (sample SAMEA2622497) | marine metagenome | biome: marine biome (ENVO:00000447); feature: deep chlorophyll maximum layer (ENVO:xxxxxxxx); material: "saline water (ENVO:00002010), including plankton (ENVO:xxxxxxxx)" | depth 90 m
TAAAGGTAAATTTACTAGGTGGGTTAAAAAAAATATGCCTGGTAAAAGCACCTGCGCAGCTGCTTCTGCTATAATGAAAGCTAAAAAAGGTAAATATAGTAGTGCGGTAAGATCAATGGCTAATTATGCTAACAATATGGGATGTAATAAAAAATAACTATGGATACTAAAAAATTAAAAACAATATCAGCTGAATTAAAAAAAGCTTCTGCCATGCACAAAGCTCAAGCTTTAAAAATTGATAAAATGTTAAAATCAATAAAAAAATAAATATTATGCACGAAGATAAGGCGTATAACAAAGCAAGTAAAAATAAAAAAGTAGGTATAGTAGGAGAAACTCACATATGGGACGGACCGTTAAATCAAACTGGTAGATCTCACGCATCTGGTGATAGTTCTGGAATAACAGGTATGGAAGTATCTAAATATCCACAATCTCGTACTGAAATGCAAGTTAAATATCCTATAACAGCGTTAGCTCAAGGTAAAAAAATTTAACATGAGTGTATCAGATATAAAATTACTCGCAATAAACGGGTTAGCTTTAGCTATTTCTATGACACATCTAGAGATTTCATTAAAAATTATACTTTTACTAGTAACTATTGGATATACAATATCTAAGTGGGTAAAACTTAAGGAAAAGAAGTAATAATTAAACTATACATATGCCAACTAATAGTCCGCTAAAAATTACAGAAAAATCTTACGAAAAACAAAATAGAAAAATGCGTAAGGAGTATACGTCTGAAACTGGTAAAAAACTAGGATCTAGACAAACTTCAGGTACTGGTAAACGAAGAGTTTCTTTTGCTTGTAGATTTGGAGGTATGGCAGGTGCTTTAAAAAATAAAAAAGGAGATCCCACTAAATTAAAAATGGCTTTAAAAAAATGGGGTTTTGGTAGTAAAGAAGCTGCTAGAAATTTTTGTAATAAACATAAAAATAAAAAATAATGGAAAAAGGACACTTTGGTAAATACACAGGTAATGCTAGACATTCTCATACACCTGTAACAACACACAACGTACACGCTGCAGAACGTGATGATGCGGCGCATATTTCTTATTTAAAAAGAGATATTGATTATGATTCAAAACATAATAAAAGTGATATAGATATGACAGCTGATGAAAAACATATTTCTAAATTAGCTGGTGATATTAAATATGACAAAAAACATCACTAAACAATTGCACAAACAAACGACAAACTAAAAACTAAAAACTAAAAACAATGGCAAAATTTATAAAATTTAAATGTATAAACAATGCAGCTGTTGCTCCATTAGGACCAATCAACAGCGTGCTTGTAAATGTAGAAGATATAACAACAGTAACAGCAACAGGTGCTACAGGTGCTAATGCTAAAACAGTTGTTATAGGATTAACTGGAAGAGCTGCGCAAGCTGCTGGTTATCAAACATTAACATTATCAGTATCCACTTCAACTGGCTCTGCTGTAAACCCAACACTAGTAAGTGGACAAGACAATCCACTAGTAGGAGCAGTAAGAGGCGCTATGACATCAAACCCAGGAGGTGTAGTTACTACTTGCTCTCTAGGAAATGATCAAGCAGCAACACCTGTACAAATGTACTGGAGAACAGCTACTTATGCATAAAAGTATTGGTTTCGGCGATACAGTAGAGAAATTTACTAGAAAAACTGGAATCAAAACTATTGTTGATCACGTATCACAGGGACTTAATATTCCCTGTGGTTGTGAACAACGTAAAAATGTATTGAACAAAATGTTTCCTTATAAAAAATAAAATGGCTTTTAAAATTAAACCACCTTATGTGATTGATAATACACCATTGTATCATCTTGATTTTGAAGAAGATGGTTTACTTGGTAGAGCTGATAAAAACGGAAGCATATTAATAAATAAAAACATAACAGACCCCAAACAGAAAGCAAGCGTAATACGTCATGAAAAAGTACATCTTAATGATATGAAAAAAGGTATACTAGATTATGATGATAAAAACGTTTACTGGAAAGGTAAAAAATATCCTCGTTCTTCATTTAATGAGGGTAATAAAAATTTACCTTGGGAAAAAAAAGCTTATAACGCATAAAATAAATAAAATGGGATACGGTAATAAATCAGTAAGTGGAATACATCCAATACTAAAACACATGAATAAATTAGGAGGTAATCCTGAAATTAAATATGATCCAATTGCACATGATGAAAAAGGCATGGGTAGAGGTGGAAAACTAGGTACAGCAGAATATGGTAAAATGAAAGATGGTATGGGGGCGTATGGTAAAATGAAAGATGGTATGCCTGCATATGGTCACGGTAAAGACAAAGGAATGCCTGGTTATAAAAGTGATGCACAAAGAAAAGCAGTTCACGCATCAAAAGCAGAAAAAGGATCTGCTGCATATGGTAAGAAAAGTTATGGTATGCCTAAACATGGTAAAATGCATGGTGAAGGTATGCCTAAACATGGTAAAATGCATAATGACGGTATGGCAGCTTATTATGGTAAAAAAAGCAAAGGAATGCCTAAACACGGTAAAATTCACAAAAAAGACACTGGTAAAGGATACAGTGTAATGACAGACTCTAAAGGAGTTAAAGTGAATATTAAAAATAAATAGTGTTTAAATTATTACTAGGCCTTTTAGGTAAAGGTAACGGAAATAAATCTGTTGCTGGCGGTTTGGCTTGGGAAATAAGAGAAGCAATAAAAGGTAAGGAATTAGATCCTGAAAAATTAATAGAATTACAGACTAAGATAAATGCAGTAGAAGCCCAGCATAGAACATTGTTTGTTGCTGGATGGAGACCATTTATTGGGTGGATATGCGGCGTAGCACTAGCATATAATTTTGTTGTAAGAGACTTGATTATATGGTTAACACCTACTTTCGAAACTCCACCCGCCTTACAAATGGATCACTTAATGACAGTACTTTTAGGTATGTTAGGTTTAGGTGGTCTTAGAACTTATGAAAAAATAAAAGATAAAGTAAAATAAAAAATAATTATGTATCAAAAAAGTCAAGACGATGTTTTTACTGATGCAGTTGATGTTACGTTGTCAGCTACATTACGAGCGCCGGGCGCATCAGCCGCAGGTATACCATCTGGTCAATTTACAGATACCACAGCTAATATAGCTGCAACAGCTCAAAAAGTTATTGCTTTTGCTTCAGGTGGAACTTTTTTAGGTTCTGCAATACCAAGTACTAAAGGTACTGGTGGTGCTCCCGCATTAGCAGATACAGCATCACAAATGACTAGAACTGGTGCTTCATATGAAATAGAAACAAGTGCGCTTGGAGCAATTACAAATGTAAGAGTAGTACAAACAAGACCTGCTGGAGCAACAAGCGCTCCTGAAAACCCAGGGGCTGGACCTAATTTAGGGGCAAATACACAGACTATTGTTTTTGATGCGGCTTCATTAAATAAAGCTTTTGGTCAAACTAATATTACAGGTAGTTTATCTATAGCTTTAGCTGGAACTGATTTACAACCACCAACTAGTGGTACTGATGCTGGTACTGATGGTGTTTATGAAGCTGACCCTCAATCAAATGGTAGTTTTGGATTATATGTAGGTGGAACTGGTGATATTAAATTAGAATTAGTTGGAGCAGTTACAAATCAAACAGTTACTATTAAAAGTATTCCTGCTGGAACAATACTTCCTTTACAAGCTAGAAAAATTTTAATTGGTGACGCTGCAACTACTGCTACTGAAATATTAGCATTATATTAATAAATTAAATTTAAATTAAATCAAATGAAAAAAGTAGAATCAAAAGCCGAGGAGGCTAAAACACAAATTACTGAAGAACAATTATCTAAGATACAAAAACAGCAAGAAATTTTAGCTGGTCTATTAAGAGATATAGGTTTTTTAGAAGGACAAAAACATGGTTTATGTCATAAGTATGCTGGAGCAGTTCAGGATATGGATGATTTTAAACTAGAACTTGAAAAAGAATATGGTGCTGTTAATATTAATTTAGAAGATGGTACTTATACACCTATAGAAGAAAAAAGTGAGTAGTGTAATAAGAAAAATTAGCATAGGAGCTGATTATAAAAATGACGCTATGCATTATGCTATAGGACAGCAAGTGTATGGCGGTCATACTATATCTCATATATTATATAATGAAGAAGAGTTTTCTTATAATATATTTATTAAAAAAGAAGACGAGGTATTACCTTGGAAAAAATTTAATTCCAATATGGCTATATCGGTTGAATATGATTTAGAATACTAATGAACAGTGTTTATGATTTTATTATAAAACCATTAGGTGAAAGATATAATAACAAAGTAAATATTGATAATAAAGAATTAATTATTAATTCTAGTATTTCAGATCATAAATTTGTTAATAGGCTTGCCAAAGTAGTTAGTATCCCATTAGCTATAAAAACAAATATTAAAATAAACGATATAGTTGTAGTACATCATAATTTATTTAGACGTTATTATAACATGAAAGGAAAATCTGTAAATGGTTCTAAATATTTTAAAGATGATTTATACTTTGCCTCAGAGTCACAAATATATTTATATAATAATGGTATTTGGAATACAAATAAAGATTTTTGTTTTATAAAGCCATTACAAGAAAATAATGAGTTTAGTGTTGAAAAAGTAAAAAAGAATGTTGGTATACTAAAGTATGGTAATAGTTCATTAGAAGTGCTAGGAATAACTACAGGAGATGTTGTTGGGTTTAAATCTAACAGAGAGTTTGAGTTTGTAGTTGATAAGCAGCTTTTATATTGTATGGAATCAAATGATATTTTAATTAAGTATGAACACGAAGAAAACCAAAGAGAGTATAATCCAGGCTGGGCAGAAAGCGGTAGAAGAATTAATTAAAGTAGCTAAAGAAGCAATAGTTGATTCTGATGATGATATTTCTGCAGACAGATTAAAAAACGCAGCTGCTACAAAAAAATTAGCTATATTTGATGCTTTTGAAATACTTAACCGTATAGAAGAAGAAGAGAATATGTTAAAAGAAACTAGTAAAAAAGATAAAGGAGCAAGCTTTAAAGGTTTTGCAGAAAATAGATCTAAATAATGTATAAGCAAACTCTTTATAAAATTTTACCTAATCATATAAAATCTAAAATACTTAAAAAAAATAACAGGTATAAAAAATGGGAAGCAGGTTATAATGAAGAACACGATGTTGTTATTATTAGTAAGAGTGGTAAGATTGGTGAAATATATGAAATACAAGGTCTTAAAATTGCGCTTCCATTATTAGAAGATGTTTATAAAAGATCAGATAAAAAAGAAGAACAGTATTGGGAGGTAAAAGAATATCCTAAACAATTAGATAAAATTAAAACTGTATTTGATTGGAATAATTATCCTGCTCAATTTAAAGATAAATGGTATGACTATATTGATGAAGAGTTTAAAAGGCGTGAACAAGGCTTTTGGTTCTATAACAAAGGTATTCCTAGTTATATTACTGGTTCTCATTATATGTACTTGCAGTGGACCAAGATTGATGTTGGGCACCCAGAGTTCAGGGAATCTAACAGAATTTTCTTCATATTTTGGGAAGCCTGCAAACTTGATTCTCGATCCTATGGACTGTGCTATCTTAAGAATAGACGATCCGGTTTTTCTTTCATGGCATCTTCAGAGCTTGTACACCAGGCCACTATATCCTCAGATTCCAGATATGGTATACTTTCGAAGAGTGGAGCTGATGCGAAGAAGATGTTTACCGATAAGGTGGTACCAATCTCCGTTAATTACCCCTTTTTTTTTAGACCCATACAGGACGGTATGGACAGGCCCAAAACGGAACTTGCCTACAGAGTACCGGCGTCCAAACTTACCCGTAAGAAACTTGATCAGAACGAACGTGCCGAGGACCTCGTCGGGCTTGACACGACCATCGATTGGAAGAACACGGGGGACAACTCGTACGATGGGGAGAAGCTCAAACTTCTCGCCCATGACGAATCGGGCAAATGGGAGAGGCCGGACAACATCCTCAATAACTGGAGGGTTACAAAAACAACATTAAGATTAGGTAGTAGAATAATAGGTAGATGCATGATGGGTTCAACGTCCAATGCATTAGATAAAGGAGGTGCTAATTTTAAAAAACTATATGATGCGTCAGACGTTACAAAAAGAAACAGAAATGGACAGACTAATTCAGGACTATATAGTTTGTTCATACCTATGGAATGGAATTACGAAGGATACATCGATACTCATGGATTTCCTGTATTCGAAACTCCGAAAAAAGCGGTTAGAAGTATCGATGGCGGAGAAATTAAAATCGGTGTCATCTCACATTGGGAAAACGAAGTAGAAGGTTTAAAAAATGACCAAGACGGTTTAAATGAATTTTATCGTCAGTTTCCAAGAACTGAAAAACATGCTTTTAGAGATGAAGCAAAACAATCTTTATTTAATCTAACTAAGATTTATGAACAAATAGATTATAACGAAGATTTAAAAAACACAAATATCCTTACAAAAGGAAGTTTTCAATGGGAAAATGGTGTAAAAGATACAAGAGTGATATTTGTTCCAAACAATAATGGCAGGTTTTTAGTATCTTGGATACCACCAGTTAATTTACAAAATAAATATATAATTAAAAATGGTATTAGGTATCCTGGAAATGATCATACTGGTGCTTTTGGCTGTGATAGTTATGATATCTCTGGTACAGTAGATGGTAGAGGCTCTAAAGGAGCTTTGCATGGTTTAACTAAATTTTCTATGGAGGATGTTCCTCCAAATAGTTTTTTCTTAGAATATATAGCTAGACCACAAACAGCTGAAATATTTTTTGAAGATGTTTTAATGGCTATATCTTTTTATGGTATGCCATTACTTGCAGAAAATAACAAACCAAGATTATTATATTATTTAAAAAGAAGAGGTTACAGAGGTTATTCTATGAATAGACCAGATAAAGTTTATAATAAATTATCTGTTACAGAAAGAGAAATAGGTGGAATACCTAATACAAGTGAAGATATTAAACAAGCACATGCTGCTGCTATTGAAGATTATATTGAAAACTTTGTTGGTTTAATTACTACAGGTTATGGAGATATGTATTTTCAAAACACATTAGACGACTGGGCAAAGTTTAATATAAACAATAGAACTAAGCATGACGCTTCAATAAGCTCTGGTTTAGCTATAATGGCTTGTAATAAAAACAGGTATACACCTCACGCTAAAAGAAATATATCATCAGTTCCTTTAAAGTTTAAGTCATATGATAATAAAGGATATAATTCAAAAATAATCACATAAATGATTAATATAAACTATAACAGCAGCTTTCCAGATCAGGTAGTACCTGAAGCAGAGAAAAGATCTTTAGAATATGGATTAGCTGTTGCACAAGCAATAGAGCATGAGTGGTTTAGAAACAATAGTGGGCAAAACAGGTTTCTTAACAATTATCAAAACTTTAATAGATTAAAACTATATGCAAGAGGTGAACAACCTGTGCAAAAATATAAAGATGAATTAGCTATAAACGGCGATTTATCTTATCTTAATTTAGACTGGAAACCAGTACCCATATTATCTAAATTTGTAGATATAGTTGTTAATGGCATGACAAACAAAGGCTATGAAATAAAGTCTTACGCTACAGATCCTTTTGCTATTAAAGAAAGAACTGATTTTGCTACTAATGCCTTGCAAGATATAGAGGCTCAAGAATTTATACAAGAACTATCTCAACAACTAGGAAAAGATTTTTCTGTATCTGGTATTGATTCAGGAGAATTACCAGCAAACAAAGATGAACTTGATCTTTATATGCAGTTAAATTATAAGCAAAGTATAGAAATTGCAGAAGAAGAAGTTATAAATAATATTTTAGATTTTAATAAATACGATGAAACTAAAAAAAGATTAGCATATGATCTTACTGTTTTAGGTATAGGTTGTGTTAAAACTAATTTTAATTTAGCTGAAGGAGTTACGGTAGACTATGTAGACCCTGCAAATATTTGTTATTCTTACACTACAGATCCTAACTTTGAAGATTTATATTATGTAGGTGAAGTAAAAAGTATGTCACTTGCGGAAGTTAAAAAACAATTTCCTAATTTAACAGATAAAGAATTAGAAGAAATACAAAAATTTCCTGGAAGAAACTCTTACACAAATAATTGGTGGGGACAATCTCAACAAGATCAAGTACAAATATTATATTTTGAATATAAAACGTATCATGATCAAGTATTTAAAATAAAACAAACAGATAACGGTTTAGAAAAAACATTAGAAAAAGATGATACTTTTAATCCGCCTGAAAGTGATAATTTTAAAAGAGCTTCAAGATCTATAGAGGTTTTATATAGCGGTGCTAAAGTTTTAGGTCTGGGTAATAATATATTAAAATGGGAGTTATGTGAAAATATGACTAGACCAAATGCTGATACTAGTAAAGTTAACATGAATTATATTTTATCAGCACCTAGAATGTATCAAGGCCGTATTGAATCTTTAGTTAGTAAAACTATAGGTTTTGCTGATATGATTCAATTAACTCATTTAAAATTACAACAAGTTTTAGCAAGAATGGTACCAGATGGCGTGTATGTAGATGTTGATGGATTAGCAGAAGTTGATCTAGGTAATGGTACTAATTATAACCCATCTGAGGCTCTTAATATGTACTTTCAAACAGGTAGTATTGTTGGTAGATCATTAACACAAGATGGTGAATTAAATAGAGGTAAAGTACCTATTCAAGAATTACAAACCTCAAATGGTATGTCTAAAATATCAGCTATGATACAGACATATCAATACTATTTACAAATGATACGTGATGTAACTGGTTTAAATGAAGCAAGAGATGGTAGTACACCTGATAAAAATGCTTTAGTTGGTTTACAAAAATTAGCTGCTGCCAACTCTAATACAGCAACCAGACATGTATTACAGTCGTTAATGTATTTGACTGTTAGAACCTGTGAAAACATAAGCTTACGTGTATCTGATATGCTTAATTTTCCTTTAACTAAAGAATCTTTAATAGGTAGTATAAATACCTTTAATGTTAATACTTTAGAAGAAATAGATAAATTAGCATTGCATGATTTTGGTATATTTTTAGAATTAGAACCAGAAGAAGAAGAAAAAAGTTTATTAGAACAAAACATACAAATAGCATTACAAGCTAAAAATATTGGATTAGAGGACGCAATTGATATACGCGAAATAAAAAACATTAAGCTTGCTAATCAAATGCTTAAATTAAAACAAAAAGAAAAGGCAGAACAGGCAAGGATTAATCAGTTACAAAATATTCAAGCCCAAGCTCAAGCTAATGCTCAATCAGCTGAAAAAGCTGCTTTAGCTGATGTTCAAAAAGAACAAGCTATGGCTGAAACAAAAGTACAAATAGAACAGGCCAAGTCTGATTTTGAAATACAAAGAATGCAACAAGAAGCTGCTATTAAAAAACAATTAATGGCTGAAGAGTTTGAATATCAAATGAAGCTAGCTGAAATGCAAGCTGAAGTACAAAAACAAAAAGAACAATCAATAGAAGATCGTAAAGATAAAAGAGTAAAAATACAAGGTACACAACAAAGTGAACTTATAAACCAACGACAAAATGATTTATTACCTCAAAACTTTGAATCAGCAGGTAATGATAATTTAGATGGTTTTGGGCTAGAGCAATTTACCCCACAGTAAAAATTATTATTAATTTTATATTATTATATTATGTCTAAACAAGAAGAAGTAAAAACAAAAGAAGAAGTAAAAATTACTGCTACTGATACTACTCCTACTAAAAAAGAAGGAGATTTTAAAATAAAAAGTGCAAAAAAAATAAAAAACTTAGGTGAAGAAAAAATACCTGATATTATTAAGGTAGATTTAAGTAAACCTAAAAAAGAAGAAAAAGATGCCGTTCAAACACAAAAGACAAATGATAGCGATGTTGTTGTCGAAGAGCAAGAAAACAGTGGCGACAGCGAAAAAGTGGTTGAAGAAGTACGGTCCACCGACGAAGGAGTAGAGTCTGACTCGCCTATACAACTAATAACAGATGAAAACGATACACCTGACGAGGCAGGAGTGGATGGAAGCGCTGAAACTACCACTACCTCATCGAAACAAGAAGAAATACCACAGGAAGTTCAAACACAAAAACTCCCTGAAAATGTAGAAAAACTAGTAAAGTTTATGGAAGAAACTGGCGGAAATATACAAGACTACGCTAGATTAAACGCTGACTATACTAATGTAGATGAAACTACACTTTTACATGAATATTACAAACAATCTAAACCTCATTTAAATGCGGAAGAAAGAAGCTTTATAATAGAAGATTCTTTTTCATTTGATGAGGAATTAGATGAAGCAAGAGCTATTCGTAAGAAAAAGCTTGCATATAAAGAAGAAGTTGCAAAAGCCAAGAACTATTTGGAAAAAATCAAGAGTAAATATTACGACGAGATCAAGTTGAGACCGGGCGTTACTCAAGAACAACAAAAAGCCACTGACTTTTTCAACCGCTACAATGAAGAACAAAAAGCAAATAATGTTAAACACGACCGTTTTGTTACCAAAACTAAAGAATTATTAAACGATAATTTCAAAGGTTTTGATTTTAATTTAGGAGATAAAAAATTTAGATACGGTATTAAAGATCCTGGTAGTGTTGCAAATAACCAAAGTGATATTTCAAATTTTATAGGAAAGTTTCTTAATAAAGAAGGAGAAATAACTAATACTAAAGGTTATCATAAAGCATTATATGCTGCACAAAATGTAGATACTATTGCTAATCATTTTTATGAGCAAGGTAAAACTGATGCTATTAAAGATCAATTAGCAAAATCCAAAAATATAAGTACTGATAGCCCAAGGCAAACAGCTACGGGTGATGTATTTGTTAATGGTTTTAAAGTAAAAGCAATTAGTGGTGTTGATTCTTCAAGATTAAAAATAAAAAAGAAAACATTTAACTAAAAATAATAAATTATGTCTTTAATACCACAATTTGGTGCGATAGTACCTGCTCCTAATCAGCAGTTACTAGCATCAGCATATTTGGCATTTGATGGTGGAGCAAATGATTTTGCTCAACAATATTTGCCAGAGTTATACGAACAAGAAGTAGAGCGTTATGGAAACAGAACGTTATCTGGATTCTTGAGAATGGTAGGCGCTGAAATGCCTATGACATCAGACCAAGTAATTTGGTCAGAACAAAACAGATTACACATAGCATATGACAACTGTGTTAACGGCCAACAGGGCGCTAACCCAACCATTACTATTCCTGCTGCTACTGCTCCAGGCGTTACACGAAACGTAATTAGCCCCGGTCAAACAATAGTAGTAATGGATAATTCTGGTAACGAAGCAAAATGTTATGTATCTGCAAGTAACACTGCAACAGGTGTTTTAACAGTAGAACCATATTTAACAGCTGGTCTTGGTGCCGCTGTAATGGGTGCAACTGTAAAAATATTTGTATACGGTTCAGAATTTCAAAAAGGTGCTTCTACAGTTAACGCTGGTGCTGGTGCTTTAGTTGATGCTCCTGCTGCTCAGCCACAGGTGACTATCACTCCTTCTTTTACTCAGTTTTCTAACTCACCTATCATTATAAGAAATGTTTATACAATAAACGGATCTGATATGGCTCAAATAGGTTGGGTTGAAGTTGCTACAGAAGATGGAACAACTGGTTACTTATGGTACTTAAAAGCGGAGTCTGAAACAAGATTACGTTTTGAAGACTACTTAGAAATGATATGTGTTGAAGGTGAGTTAACAGCTGCTGGTTCAGGTGTTGCTGGTCTTGGTACAGGTCTAGGTGGTACTCAAGGTTTATTCGCTGCTATCACAGCTAGAGGTAACGTAGAGATTGGTTTCTCTGGTGCTTCTGGTATAGATGACTTTGATGAAATTCTTAAAAACTTAGATACTCAAGGAGCTATAGAAGAAAACATGCTTTTCTTAAATAGATCTACTTCTCTAGAGTTTGATAACATGCTTTCAAATGTTTCTTACGGAGCACAAGGAGGTACAGCTTATGGCTTGTTTGAAAATTCTGAAGAAATGGCATTAAATCTTGGATTTAGTGGTTTCCGAAGAGGATCTTACGATTTTTATAAGACTGACTGGAAATACTTAAATGACGCTTCTACTAGAGGTGCTCAAACAGGTATCTCTTCAATTGAAGGTGTTTTAGTTCCTGCTGGAACTTCAACAGTTTATGACCAAATTCTAGGAACAAACATCAGACGACCATTCTTACACGTTAGATATAGAGCTTCTCAAACAGAAGACAGACGTATGAAGTCTTGGTTAACTGGTTCTGCAGGTGGTGCTTATACTTCAAATCTTGATGCTATGGAAGTAAACTTCCTATCTGAAAGATGTTTAGTTACACAAGCTGCTAACAACTTTGTTTTATTCCAAGGAATTTAATAAGTACTTTGTAAAGTTATGGGGCATTAATTTGCCCCAGCTTTACTATTATTAACTATTTAATTATATCATATTATGAAAAATAAAAAAACAACTCAAGATACGTCTTGGGAAATAAAAGATAGAACATATCTTGTAAAAGGTACAAATCAACCATTAACCTTAAAAATACCTTCTCGTCATACAACACGTCATGCTTTATTATGGTACGACAATGAAAAAAATGAACAAAGAGAAATAAGATATGCTACAAATCAAAATTCACCGTTTAAAGATGAACAAAAAGGTGAAGCAACTTTAGGACATATTGTGTTTAAGGATGGTGCTTTAACTGTAAGAAAAAAAGAACAGGCTTTACAAAAAATACTATCACTTTATCATCCTTTACTAAATATAAAATATAAAGAATTAGACACAGTAGAAGATGCTAAAGATGAATTAGTAGACTTAGAAATGGAAATAGATGCTTTAAATATTGCTAGAAACATAGATATTGATCAAGCTGAAGCTATTTTAAGAGTTGAAATGGGATCTAAGGTATCTGAGATGAGTTCTAAAGAAATAAAAAGAGATTTACTTATATTTGCTAAAGATGATCCTAAATTATTCTTAGATCTTGCAAAAGATGATAATGTACAGTTAAGAAATTTTGCTATAAAAGCATCTGAAGCTGGCATTATACATTTAGCAGATGATCAAAGAACATTTAAATGGTCTTCAAACAACAAAAAACTAATGACTGTACCTTTTGATGAACATCCTTACGCTGCTATGGCTGCGTTCTTTAAAACAGATGAAGGTTTAGAAATATATAAATCTATAGAGAAAAAACTCTCTTAACATGTAATACTAATAAGGGAGGTGTAAAAGCCTCCTTTATTATAATAAAAATAACAAATGGCTATAAATGTAAACACTGTTTATCAAACCGTTTTACTTATATTAAACAAAGAGCAAAGAGGTTATATGACACCTACAGAGTTTAACAATATAGGTACTCAGGTTCAATTAGAAATATTTGAAAAATATTTTGAGGATATAAACCAACAAATACGTATACCTCAAACAGATACTGATTATGCTGATAGAGTAGAAAATATTGATGAAAAAATAGCTATTTTTAAAACTTACGGTGATGCTAATTATGTCACTGGCCCTCCTGCTTATTGGACCTTACCAACAACTGATATTTATGGTAATGATGTAGCTGATAACTCTGATACTCCTTTTTATAGATTAGGAACAGTTACTTATAAAAACGAAGTATTAGTTCAAAGATTAGATAGAAACAGTTTTTATACTATAAATAAATCTTTACTTACAAAACCAACAAAAACTTTTCCTGCATATTTATATGAGAATAATTATTTATATGTTTTACCTACTGATATAACTACAGCTGGAGATATACAAGTTGAATTTATTAGAAAACCTATATCACCTATTTGGGGTTTTAGTGTAGGTTCTTTAGGGCAATATATATACAACAATACACCATTTAATATTACAACTGCTCCAACTGGTTCAAGAAACTTTGAAATACATGTATCAGAACAAACTTATTTAATAATAAAAATATTACTTTATGCTGGTATTGTAATAAGAGACCCACAAATTGTTCAAGCTGCAGCCCAACAAGTTCAAGCTGAAGAAATAAATGAAAAAAGTTAATAAATTATGGCAACACCCAACGGAGGATTAATAACAGAAACAAATTCGCAGTATTATGCAGGTGCACAAGTAATTATTGCTACAAATAATCAAACAGTTTTTACAGCTACATTTAATACTGAAATTATATTTGGCGCTAGCGATCCAGCAAATTCTTTATATAATAACAATAATTTTAGATTATATACTAGCGCAACTGGGGCTCCAGGTACTTTTACAGAATACACAACCGCATATACTGTTGTTGATAATGTGTTTACTCTACCTGCACAAGCCACTGGTACATATGTAGTTATACAGTTGTTAACTAAAAATGGCGGCGAATATGGTACAGAAAACGCTTTAGGGTCTGTTGTAGAAGACAATTATGGAGAATATCAATATATAAAAGTAAATGAAATAGTTAATAACTTTTTAGTTGCATATGTAGGTGCTGGCAAGTTAATATCAAGTGTAAAAAGAACTGATATAATATTTCATACTAAAAGAGCATTACAAGAATTTAGCTACGATACACTAAGAAGTATACACTCACAAGAGCTTACTATACCTCACAACTTAAGTGTACCTCTTCCGCAAGATTATGTTAATTATGTAGGTGTTTATTGGATAGATGACAATGGTATAAAACACAACATATACCCAACTACACTAACAACTAACCCATACACTAAGCCTATACAAGATGCAGAAGGAGTACCAACACAAACAAACGAAGGCCAAAATATAACTGGAACATCAATAACAGAAGAAAGATATGACGCTATTGATAGTGCTTTATTACAAGAAATTAGAGATGATATTACAGGTAGATTAATATCTGATGGTTTATGGGGTATATATGGTAATGGATTATTAGGTTATGGCCAACTATATGGTTTACAACCAGAAATAGCCCAAATAAATGGTTGGTTTACTATAAACAATAGAGAAGGTAAAATGTCTTTTTCTAGTGATTTAAAAGATAAGTTAATAATACTAGAATATATATCCGATGGCTTATCTTATGATCAAGAAATGAGAGTACCTAAACTAGCTGAAGAAGCTGTATATGCTTATGTCATGCATGCTGTTATTGCTAGTAAAATAAATCAACCTGAATATATTGTACAAAGATTACGTAGAGAAAAAAGTGCTAAATTAAGAAATGCAAAAATAAGATTATCTAACATTAAATCTAATGAGTTTGTTCAAATAATGAGGGGCAAATCTAAGTGGCTTAAAAACTAAATTAAATGGCAGAAGTTAAAAATTCTTTTATTAAGTCCAAAATGAATAAAGACCTGGATGCCAGGTTGTTACCAAATGGTGAATATCGTGAAGGAAATAATATACAAGTAAGTAAGTCTGAAGGTGCCGACGTTGGAGCGTTAGAAAATGTTTTAGGTAATCTAGAACTAGTAGATTTTAAAGTACAATCTGGTTGTAATTGTAATCTTACAGCTATTGGTATGTTTACTGACAACCTAAGCGACTACGTGTATGTGTTTTTAACTGATTATGATGAAAAACAAAATGCAGATTATATACCTCAAGCTTTAAATTACTCACCTACAGCTAATAATTATGTTTATAGGTACGATGTTGCAAACCCAAATGCAACAGCTGAAATGTTATTATCAGGTGCTTATTTAAATTTTTCTATAAATAATCCAATATATGCTGTAAATTTATTAGAAAACATATTATTTTGGACTGATAATAGAAACCAACCTAGAAAAATAGACATTTTAAAAGCTGCTGGAGGAACAGCACAAGCAACTAATGGGTTTTATACTACAGAAGATCAAATTAGTGTAGCTACTTATGCTCCATACCAACCTATTGAACTATATTATAAAAGAACATCAGAATATAACACTAATGGTGGTCAAGGTACTACTGAAAGTGTATCAGCTGGAACTACACCTACTTGGACTGTAAGTTTAGATGCAGCAACTTTAGTCGGTATATCACCTACAGATTTAGTAGGTGCTACTGTATCATGGGCTGGACAAGCGGTAGGTACTTTTGTTATTGCTTCGTATGGAGGTAATGTACTTACAATTACAGGAACACCTGATCCAAGTCTAACAGCTGGTGTTGTTTTAACTTTTAATGCAAATACTTTAGTTGGTAATAATCAATATGTCACTAGCATGTTAGATGTTAGTAGCCAAACTAATCCTGATGGAAGTGCAAATGCTAATTATGATGCAAATTATAATGGAGATCCTGATTTTTTAGAAGATAAATTTGTACGGTTTAGCTATAGGTTTAAATATATAGACAATACTTACTCTATAATGGCGCCTTTTACACAGGCTGCTTTTATTCCTAGACAAGATGGTTATTTTTTAGGTACATCAAATCCGTTTTTAGACAATAATAGTAAAGACGAACAAAATGCTTACCGAAGTACGGTTGTAGATTTTATGGAAAATAAAGTAAATAATATTTTATTACAAATTCCTACGCCTACTTTAGATTCTAATGGTATACCGTCTAGTAATGGTATAGTTGGAACTGATTTATATAATAAGTTAAATATTCAAGAAATAGAAATATTATATAAAGAGTCTGATGGTGTTGCTGTTAAAGTTGTCGATTCAATACCAAGAAGTACAGTTGGTGAAAGCACAGGATATGAACAATTAAGTATAGTTAATGGTGTTTCTACTGATATTATATCTTATAATTATCAAGGAACAAAACCTTTTAAAACTTTACCAGAAGCGGAAATAGTTAGAGTTTTTGATAAAGTACCTGTAAAAGCATTAGGTCAAGAAATTATAGGAAATAGAGTTGTATATAGTAATTTTCAAAATAAACATACTCCGCCGCCGTCTCTTGATTATAACGTAGGTATTTCAAATAAAAATACTAATTTTGCTGTTAATGATTCATCAAATCCTACTTTATTAAAACCTTTAGAAAAAACAGTGTCTAGAGAATATCCTATGCACACTGTAAAACAAAATAGAAACTATCAAGTTGGTGTAGTTTTATCTGATAAATATGGTAGATCATCAACTGTTTTATTATCTACAGCCACAACTCAAGCTACTGACACAATAAATCTTGTAGATGTAAAATTAGTAGGAGATACTGTTTATTTTCCTTATAATGTAGTAGATTTAGGTGTTAATAATGATATAAACTCATGGCCTGGAGATTCTATAAAAGTATTATTTAGAAACCCTATAAATTCAACGGCTGATTCAGGTAGTTTTACACCAGGTATTTATAACGGAGACTCTACAAGCTCTGATTATAATCCACTTGGCTGGTATTCATATAAAATTGTAGTTAAACAACAAGAACAAGAATATTATAATGTTTATCTACCTGGTATATTAAATCCTTATCCTAAAGACATAAGTGTAACTGAAGACCCTACAAATACTATTAATACAATTGTTTTATTAAACGATAATATTAACAAAGTACCAAGAGACTTAACAGAGGTAGGACCAGAACAACAACAGTTTAGAAGTGCTGTAGAACTATATGGTAGAGTAACTCCTCAAGCCGCCGCTTTACCTCTATATAACCAACAATATAATCCTTCAACAGCGAGTAATGTTATTCCTACCATTAGTACTGTTGCTTCTATTGGTAAACAAAATGATTTATTTGATAACACTACCAATGTAGTATTTAGTGAAATATATCAATCAATATCAAACCCTGAAATAGCTAGATTATCACAAGACGAAGCATTACCAATAGGTTCTTTACCTGTAGGCACACAAGGAGCAGCATATAATCTTTTATTAGGTGTATATGAAACAAAACCATTTGAATCGTTACTAGATATTTATTATGAAACCTCAAGCTCAGGTACAGTAGCTCAGTTAAATGAAGCTATTGATTCAAGTAGTGTTGGTGCTGCTGGTTTTACTACTTCTACAGATGGTGGAAGCGCGCCTGATACTTGGACTTTTAATCTATATGAAAATATAACATCTTCTCAATCACCAAATCAAACATTTAATGGTTCTTATACTACTTTAACTAACTTAACACCTGGGGTAACAGATGTTCCAGATAAACCTTTTTGGCCTTATACTCAAGATGCTGGTGGAAGTAAAACTATTATAAATCAAAGTTTAGTTGATGGTGCTATTACTTTTAGTGAATATGCTAGTTTTACAGGTACACAACAAGGGTTTAGTGTAACAAGAGCAGACGGGGTTGATGTTTCTGATCAATTTACATTAATAAAAGATGAAAGTGTACAACCATATAGATATTGGATAGTTGTTAGAAGTGGTGTTAATTTTTATTATGGTCCTAATTCTTCAACTCAAGATTCATTTACGTTTAGTTTTAATGTAACTAATTTAGACGTTGCTGTAGAAGACAGAATAAAAACAGTTGTTACACAAACTGGTAAATTAAAGAATATTAAACCTACTTTTACTAATTGTCCTACATCTGATTTAACACCTAGTGCTACAGATATTAATTTAATTACTTTTACTGCTGTAAGTGGCGCTTTAGTAAACACACAAAGCGGTTTGTCTTTTCATATTACTAATCAAACACCCGCTGCTAATATAGACGAAGGTATACCACTTATAGAAATAGACTCAACAACAGGTATTTTAAGCAATAATAGCGGTTTATTTCCTTCAGGTATAAGCGTTACGGTACAAGTAAGAGACGGCGGTTATAACGTGGCTAATACAGAAACATTCGGTGGCCAAGCTTTTGATAACTGCGTTGTAAATATAAATGCTGGTGCTGGTTTTACTGCTGAATTGCTTAATGAAAACTTTGGTAATTACAAAAACTTATTAATTAACGCTGGTGCTGAATCATCTACATTTATATGGTCTACTAGCGCAGATATAGTAAATGCTTATAACGCACCTCCACTATTACAAACTGCATCTGCTACAATACCTGTAAATCCTAGTGTTACTTTTACCGACAATACTGCTTCTACTTTGGCTGCTCAAGGTTTAACTAGAGTAGAAACAACAGCTTCAAATTGCACTGACTGGTATTGGTGGAACACAGTTAGAGCAAATACTTTAACATATGGTAATGCTATAGGGCTTTCTAATTTTGGAGGTCAAACATCTAGCACAAGTTTTCAACCAGAAACTGGTGGAGGTACAACTAGTAATAGTGGTTTAGATAGCTTAACACAAGGTACTGCATATATAATGGTTGATTATTTTTTAAGAGATTATGGTGGTACAAGCACAGATCAGCCTTCTGTTATATGGCCTACCTATTTACAATATAGAGCTCCTGGTGAAACTGATTTTGTTCAAGCAATTGATATAGAAGGAAGACCAATACAATTTGGTGGTACTCAAGACAATGATAATACCATACAAACACAAGATACTCAATATGCTTCTACAGGTATTATATTTGACAAAGATGAAGCTCAAAAAGGTACAAGTTCTTCAAGTACAAACACGGAGCAAGCTTGGGTAAAAGATTCTTTTCAGTCTAGATATGATGGATCTGGCTCTGGTTTCTTTAATTCTAGAGGTAGAAAAATATTTGCTGTAGGAAAAAACCAAGCATATAGATTAGGTGGTGGTGCTGAAAATCCAGACGCACAAGATAAGTTTGGAGAATATAGGTTAATAGTAAGATACCCATATGGTGATAACACAGGTACTGTTATACCTACACTTTCAACAACTAACTGCCCAAGTGGAATATATAGTAGTAATTTAGACGCAAGAAATAACCAACAAGTTTATTTAAATTACGGTGATTTTTACAAACCTACGTTGTTACTTAACAAATACCAAACAAATGGAATTATTGAGGGCGGTGGTTTAACAGATAATGTTGTGTCTTATAGATACTATATAAGTGAAGGTTTTGAAACTAAAGAACAAGCAGAGGCTCAGGTAAGTTTTAATCAAGTGGTTTTTGCAAAAGAGTGGTCAATGAGGTATGTTTCACATTTTTATACAGACGCTAATTTAACTAATGTGTATTTACCTCATACTGGGTCTACACTTTGGCATTCATATATAAGTTATTCTCAACCACCACAAACAGCTGCTCAAAGTGTATCTCAAATATTTGCTAATAGATATTGGGGTAATGAAAACTCTAGTCCAAACGCTCCTGGCATATTACCAGGTGTAAATTTACCAGATCCTCAAAATGCTATAGTTGGTAAATCAAACAAAACAATAGATGAAAGAAAATGGGTTGCACAGTTTGATGCTGGTGGTAAAAAAGTACCTTATTATGCTAGCATAGCTGGTGGTGAAGAACCAGCATATCCTTGTGAATTAAAAGGTGCTACACCTGCTGCTTTACCTACGGGTGGTGTACAGTATGGTAAAGCTTTAGTTTCTGATTGGGGTAATCCTCCTGAAACTGATGAAAGTGCTACTGCTAACAATATTGCTGTATGGTTTAATGGCTCAGACGCTATTACAAATGCGCAATTATTTATGACCGCATTGTTACCTGGTGGTGGAAATAATGCCTATAATCAACCTGCACAATTTATAAAATCATCTATAACTAATGTAGAGGTTTTTGATGGCGCATATCCACACGCTAGTTTATTTACTTTTACATGTACGCCTAATGTTTCAAAAGCAAGACTTCAAAATTTTGAAAACGTAGCATATAGAGTTATATTTTCTAGTATAGAAATAAACACAGGTACACAAAACCAAAATTCAATAAGTAATTTTTACTGGAAAGGTTTATAGGTAATAAGATAAATAAATGAGTAATAATAAATTATGGCAGCAACTATAGAAGTTAAATATTTTAACAGTTTTATACTGAGAAAAACACTAAACTCTTCTGGCGCTCCTGTTTGGAACGGTTCTAGAGGAGATGGTACATATGCTCAAACCGCTGTTGTTGATGCTAAAAACTGGGCCGTAGAAGAATCACGTATTAAAGGTGGTTTTAACAACACGAGTACTAGCTATGGTGTGAAAGCTTATTTAGTTGATGATAGTCCACAAGGGTCTATTAGATTTAATTCTATGATATACTCTGGTATATTTAACTCTAGAACAGGTATAAATGATACTAATGTATTTTCTGTAGGTACAGATATAACTAGAAGTGTTGATCCTTCTAACGGTTCTATACAAAAATTATATACAGAAGATAACTATGTGAATATTTTTCAAGAGAAAAAAGTAAGTAGAGCTCCTATAGATAAAGATATTATATATTCAGCTGAAGGTAGTCCTACTATTACAGCAAGCACAGCTGTTATAGGCGATATACAGGCTTATGTGGGTAATTTTGGTATTAGTAGAAACCCTGAAAGTTTTGCTGTATATGGTAGAAGAAAATACTTTACAGATAAAGACAGAAATGCTGTAATGAGGCTATCACAAGATGGTCTTACAGAAATATCCAACTATGGTATGATTGATTTCTTTAGAGATCAGTTTGGCGCTATGGGCGAGGGTAAACTTACTGGTGGTTGGGATATATATAACAAACAATATGTATTATCAATACAACCTCAGGACACTAGCATTGATTATAAAACATTATCTTTTGATGAATCAGTACAAGGATGGACAAGTTTATATTCTTATAAACCTGGTTTAATGCTTAGTTTAAAAAATAAGTTTTACACGATGGGGCCGTCTGACACTACAGATACTGATACAGCTGGTTTATATCAACATTATATTACATCACAACCAAGATGTAATTTTTATGGTGTACAAGATAAAGCTAGTATAAAATTTGTATTTAATCCTAATGTAAGCTTGTCAAAAGTATTTAAAACAATCAACTACGAGGGTAGTAATGGTTGGCAAGTAGATAGTTTTGTGTCTGATCAAACAGGTATAGGGTTTCCTAATATTGATTTTAGTAATTATGAAACAGTAAACACTCAAGACTCAACAGTTGCTATATACAGTTATAATGAAGGTTCATTTGATAATTATGGTAACTTATTTATAAATCCTTTAAATAGTCCTATAACAGAAAGTAATACACCATTAATACCGCCTGTAAATCATGCAGGTTTTACTAGAAAAGAAAATAAATATATGGCTAATCTTGTTAATAATAGTCCTGCAGCTCCAGGTGAAGTAGTATTTGGTGCTGATATGACTGGTATTAAAGGTTACTTTGCTACTGTCACTATATCTACTGATACTTTAACAGATCCAGGAGGCATGAAAGAATTATTTGCAGCATCGTCAGACTATGTAGAATCAGCTTATTAGAATAAATTATGGAAGAAATTTTAAATATATTAATAGAACGTTTGTTTAACACTTCATATGGTACTAACTATATGTTTTTACCTGTTGTATTTGGAGCTATAAAGACTTTTGCGGCAACTGGTTTAGGAAAATCAGTTCTTGGGGCCGCGGCCACTGGTGTATCATCACTTTTTGGTAATAGAGGCGCTAAAAAAGCTCAAGAAGCTCAAGAAAGAGCAGCAGAACAAGCTAGAAAAGATAAACTTAGATTACAAAATGATTTAAAATTATTAGAAGGAAAAAGACAAGCTATTATAAATCCTTACGAAAATGTAACTGATCTTTCTGGTATGATAGAAAATACTGATCAATATCTTTCTAATCCTTTTGCTAATTTAGGTGTAGCCACTCAAGCCGCTGAGTTTCAAGCAGAAGAAGCAGATGTTGCTTTAGCTAATACTTTAGATATTCTACAAGCAACCGGCGCATCAGCTGGCGGCGCTACTGCTTTAGCGCAAGCCGCATTACAAAGTAAAAGAAGTGTAAGCGCTAACATAGAGCAACAAGAAGTAAGAAATCAAGAAATGGCCGCAAGAGGAGAAGCAAACTTACAACAGCAAAAACAAGCTGAAGCTATAAGGGTACAAGCTGCAAAATATGGCGAAGCCGCTAGAATGCAAGATATAGATGTTGCTGGTAGAGAATTTGTATTTGGTCAACAAGAAAGAAGAGAAGGTGAACAATTAAATAGACTGCAATCACAAATTACAAATCAAGCACAAGCAGCACAAGCTTATGGTACTAATGCTGCCAATATAGGCATGGCAAGGTCTAGTGCTGTAGGAAATATAGTTGGTCAAGGTTTAACTACTTTAGGTGATATATATAGTAATTATCAAAGCCAAAAGAAACTTGGAGCCTATAAAGACTTAAATGTAGGAGAATCATCACCGGATACTACAGGTCAGTATGTGCCAAATGAGACTCGTTTGTTGTCAATACAAGAATTATTAAAAAGAAACCCATCAAAACCATAATTATGGCTAAACAAAATTTTTCAGGAGGAACACAATATTACAGGTCTGGCGCATATGCAAATCCAGGTTCAGAAGTAAACCTTAAAAATATTGAAAGACAAGGAGATGTTGCAATGGGTATTGTACAAAATAACTTTCTTAGAACAAATGCTTTACTTAAAAGAGAATCAGCTAAACAAACCGCCGCGGCTCAAGAGGCTCAAAACTTATTAGATTGGGGATTAAATAATCAAGCTGAAATGATGAATGATTTTCAGCAAGAAGCATTAAAATATGGAGTAAACAACGAAAGCCTTAATAAATTAATAGAAGGAAAAATATCAACATTTTCAAAAGCAACTATAGGGTATAAAACAGCTACAGATTCAAAAGAAAGAGCATTTTATAAAAAACAAATGGATGCTGCAAGTAAAACTTTAAATAGTATTGTTCCAATGTTTCAAGCAATGGAAAGCCAAGCTGCTTCTTTAAGTAATATGGAAGATAAAGGTAATGCAAATCAAGGCGGCTCGTTGTGGTTGGCTAATAAAACTGGTAATGAAATTTTATTAGGTCAAACTATTAATGCTGGAAGAGGTGGTCCAAGCGCTTATCAAAGATTTACAGCGTCTGAAGACGGAACTCTTTTAATGAGCGCAGGTGCTAACGTACCTGCTCAATATAAAACTACGCAAAATAGAAAAGGTACTTTTGGGTTTTATAATAAAAAAACTGGTAAGTTTGAAAAAAATCCAGACCAAGGACAATCTACAACAACCATTGATCCTAATTATAAACCTCAAAGAATTACAGATGTAGATGCTATTCAGTTTTTCTCAAGACCTATACCTACTGCACCTAATTGGAAAAAATCAATAACTGATAAATTAGATCCATTACTTTATGATGATAAAGGTAACTTAAAAAGACAGTTTTATAAAACTAGTGGAGAAACTGATGCTGGAGGTAATGCTATACTTGAAGAAGTACAAAAAACTAAATATCTTCCTAATGGTGAAAGAGTTATAACCTATGTTAATGTGCCAGATATGGAAAAAATAGGTGCGCTTATATCTAACGAAGTAGAGCAAGTAGGTTCTGGTTATTTTAAAAATCTAGAAGAAACAAAAATAATATACAACATGCTAGGCAATGAAGGTGATGTAAAAGCCGGCGCCAATAATAGTTCTTTATTATATGGTAATATAGAACAAAATGCTGCTGATGAAATACTTACTGGTTTTGCTCAGTTTGCTTTAAATACTGGTAACTTTAATGATATAAAAGTAAGAGAAGATAGAGTTAAATTTGACAAGCCAGATAAAGGTGGTAGTGGTAGCACACCTCAATTAACTATTATAGATTTTCTTAATTTACCTAATGATCCTTCAAAAATAGCTGAATCATTTAATAGACTTTTTGGTGTAGGAACTAAAAGAGCTACATATGATCAAGGTAAGTTAATTATAAGTGATAGTGCAACAGATAAAGATGGAAATAAAATTACTGATGATGCTGTGTTTGAGATAGGTGATCTTGATAAAAAAGTTTTAGGTGATTGGGATAAAAAATCCTCCACAATACAAAAAGAATTAGATAGAATAAAAAGAAATTTATTTCAACAATATTTAGGTGATAATAAAGGTGACAATGCTCTTTTAAAGAAAATAGATTCTTATTTAGATTTAGATCAAAATAGAAGAGAAAAATATAGAGATAACTTATTTTCTAAAAATAAAAAACCTTTACCAATTAAAAGATAATTAATAAAATATGTACGAACTAGACGGTACTGAATATTCTATTGAAGAAATAGAAGAAGCTGCAGCTCAATCAAATCTTTCAGTTGAAGAGTATTTATCTGAATTTAATATAACTCAACCTGAAAAAGAAGTAAAGACGCCAACCACAACTTCGGGTGCGGATGTGGTAGAAGAAATAGCACCCGATTTGGAATTAACATCGGTAGATACTTCATTGGAATTACCACCTGTTGAACCAATTACATCTGTTAAAACAGGTACTGTAGCAGATACAACAATTGAAAAAGAAAGAGATTTAATTAGAGAACAAGATATTGTTAATGAATATAATAATATAGAAAAAGAAATTATATTTAATAATCCTGATTATACTCCTGAAGAAATTAAAGCTAATGTTGATAAAAAACAACGACTATTATTAGAAGAATTAGATACTTTTGATAAAGACATGCTATTAAATAGTGCTATTAATGTTAAAAATGATGTTAATAAAAGAATGCAACTTGATATAAGTCAAGCTAAAAATAATATTAATGAAATACAAAATATAAAAAACAATTTAAAAGCAGCTATTGACAACGGTACGCCTTACTCTAAAGAACAAGAAAAAGAAATAATAGATAATCATAATGCTTTAGTTGAACAAACAAAGTTATTAGAGCAAAATATTATAAGAGATGCTGGTGTTATTGAAGATAAAAATAAATTTATAGATACTTTTAAAAGAAGTTATAGTGAAATAGATAGATTAACAAACTCTGTTCTTTCTGCAGGTACAGATATAGCTTTAGGCGCATTGCTTACTTTAGATATGGCTAAGGATGAAGAAGGAAAAGAAAAATCAATAAGCAAAGATTTATTATCTTATAGAGAAGAATTAGCTAGAATATCTGAAGAAGATTTAGGAAAAGCTATTGCTGTTGAAAACATTAGTGATCCTCAAGACGCTTTAAGATGGGCTGCTGATGGTTTAATTAATTTTGTTCCTTCCGGAGTTATGGCTTTTAGTGGTCCAGCAGCAATGCCTTTATTTTTTGCTAGCGGTTATGGTGGTCGTTTATCTGAGTTTGAGCTTGCTGATAAAAAAGCTGAAGAAGTTATACCTAAACTTGAAGCTCAATTAAAAGAAACTCAAGACCCTTTATTAAAACAAAAAATATTAGAAGAAATAGAGTTTCACAATAAAGCTCTTAGCACCACTGATATGAAGAAATTTTTAACTAGTACTTTATATGGTGGTTATGAGGTTGGTACTGAGTGGCTTACTACTTTACAGTTAGTTAAAGGATTAAAAGGATTAAATGGTAGTAAAGCTTTAGAAACGTTTTATAAAGAAGCAGGTCAAGCTAGTTTTGGTAAAGCATTAGTTAATACAATTAAAGATCCTAAAGTATTAAAAACACTAGGACTAGGTACTTTAAGTGGGCCTATTGAAGGTGGTGGTGAGGGTTTAAATCAATTGTTAGGTAATATTACAGATATAACTTTAAACGATGCTAATGTTTCGGTGTTAGATGGAGTTGGAGAAGCAACCGCACAAGGCGTATTAATAGGTAATGGGTTTGCTCTGGCTAGAGGTGCTCAAATAGCAAGAGCAGGTATGATGGATGTTATTGCTGATAAACAAACTAAAATAGAGTTAAATAAACTTTACGATGAAATACAAGGTCTTACATCTGATTTAAAACAAACAACAGACTCTAAGGTAAGAAAGCAACTTTATGATGTTATAAGAAAAAAAATTAAAGAATCTAACACAGTCCAAGATTACAGCGCTTCGGCGTTTATAAAATTAGATCCAAAAAAACAAAAAGAAGTTTTTGAATTAGATAGAAAAGCTACAAATATTAACAACAGATGGATAGAAATAGCTAAATCAAACGCTAGTGAAGCTACAAAAACTCAATTAAAAAAAGATTTATTAGAACAATTTAATAGTTTGCAAGGACAAAAAAGAACTATATTAAATAATTCTAATAGTTTAAAATTAAAAAATTTAGAACTTCCTGAAGGTTTAGTACAAGGAGATGTTGTAAGAAACCTTAAAAGAACTCAAAACAATTTATTATCTGTTGAACAAAATAATAAAAAAACAAAGTATTTAAACAAACAAATAACTTTTGCAAATAATGATTTAGAAAATATAAATAATTTTATTAATTCTAACGAAACAACTTTAACTCTTGAAAGTGGTAGTGTTATAAACAAAGAAGATGCATCAGAAATTATAAATATTATAGCAGAAAACGCAGATGGTGGTTTTAATAAAAATAATAAAAATAGTTATATACATTTAGAAATGGCTGTTAGTGGAAATCCTGCAGCTCCAATACATGAGTATTTTCATGCTATGGGTAAAGATAATGCTTTTACTAAAGATCAATATGATAATATTAAAGATGATTTTTTAGACTTATTAAAAACTAAATTAAAAAATAAAGAAATAACTAAAGATCAGCACGATACTATTAAAAAAAGATTTAAACTATATGATGGTAGCCCTGCACAATCTGAAGAACTTTTAGCAATAACAGGTGATGCTATAAATCTTGATATACTTTCTGAAGATGATATAACTTTTTTACAAAAATCAGCTTATAATATAAAGAAATTTGTAGCAGGTTTGATAGGTAAAGAAGAATCTGAGAATTTTGGTATTGATACAGCTGAAGATGCTTTTAGTTTACTGCAAAGTTTTCAAAGAAGTATAGTAAAAAATCAAGATATTAATATAAGAGCTAATGTTTTAGAGCCTACAGAACAACAAACAGATGATACAACTGTTTTATCTAGATCTACTTTATTTGAAGAAATAAATAAACTTGTTCCAGATAATATTAAAACTAAAACAGAGTTTGATAATTTTGTACGTTCACCTGATGGAGCTAAGTTATTTAATGCCATATATAATGAAGGCGGAGCTATAAATAATTATATTAGACAAAGAGCTACTACTATAGAAGAGTCTCAAAAAATAATAGATAATACTATAGAAAGAGTATTAAACTTTAATCCTGAGAGTACAAGAGATGATGGTAGCGCAGTTGGCATTGAAGGTTTTACTGAAAGAGTAATGGCTGATACTAGATTTGCTAAGTTAGATGCTAAAAAAGATTTGTTTAAAGAATCTGAAAAAGCTAAACAAGAACAACAATTAGACTCACCACAAGCAGCTCAAGTTACTGCAGAAGAATCTGCAACAACTGAAACTACAAAAGAAAAAACATCTAAATTAAGAAGAGATTTAGGTATAAAACAAGGTGATGATCTTTATAATGCAGTAAAACAAACAGCTAAAGAAATATTTGGAAAAGATTTAGACAATGTAGAACTTAAAAAACTTAAAGCTATTGTAAATAAAAAAGCTAGAGGTAGTGAGTTGTTTAAAGATATAGCTAAATTAATGGGTACTGAAAAAGCTATAGATCAACAGTTTTTAAATAAAAATATATTAAATATTTTAAAAGATCTACCTGTTTCTGATTTAGTAAAATTAGAAAGAGGAACAAAAGGCGAAAAAATATTTACTAAAACTGGACCTAGACTAGGACCAATTGCTGCTCGTGAAGCTGTTAACGAAGGCTTACTACCTAAAAATACTAATATTAATTCAGGGCCTAGAGTATCTGAAAAATTACCTGTTACATTAGAACAAGCTAAAGAGTTTTTTACTCAAAAAAGAAAAGCAGGTCTTGTTGGTGTTATAGCAGAAAATTTAGTTGCCGATGCTGCTCCATCTGTAACTAAAGAAATAAAAACACCACCTAAAAGAAGAGCTGAAGTTTTAGATGTTATTGATAGAGATCCTGAATTAAAGTTTAGTAAAAGTTTAAGAAAAATATTTAATCTTCCTTTAAAAGGTAGAAGTAAAGTTAATACTTTGTTAAAAGAGAAAGGATTAAATGAAACTTTGGATTTAAAAAAAGATATTCTTACTGAATCTGGTAGAAAAAAAATATTAGATAATTTTATATATATAATGACATTTGGCCCTAAAGATATGTGGTTTGGGCCTAGGGGTGGTTCTGTTTTTACAACAAGTGGAAAAGACTACGATGTTAGCATGACTGAATTTAGAAAAGATGGATCTAAAAATCCTAAATGGACAAAAGAAAAATCAGACGCATTAAAAAAGCTTAGACAAGATTTAATAGATTATTCTAAATCTGATGATGCTGTTTTTGGAGAACCTATAAAAGGTGTTACTGATTATAAATTAAGTAGTTATAGTACATTATTAGGTAATGCTAAAAACGCGGCTATTAAAAATAAAAATGGAGATATTAAATCGTTTAATAATAAAGTAAGTAAAATTCACAAAGAAATGTGGAGGCGATTTAATAATGCAATAAAATCTGATAAAAACAACGCTTCAAAAATAGGTACATATTTAAAACTTGTTGCTAATCATACTGGTCATTGGCATAAACTAGGTGCTCAAATAGTTGGCTGGTCTACTAGTCCTAAAGGTAAAAGTGGTACGTTATATGAATATGAGCATGCTATGCCTGCCACTGCTGCTTATTTATATTTATTAGATACAGCTATTGATAAAGGTAATTTTGATTTATCATATCAAGCTGTTATGGATAATTATAAATTAATAGCGTTAGATAAAGCAGAAAATGCTAAACTAGGAAAAGCTGGTCTTTCTACAGGTATGCCACAAGGATGGTTTCTTGGTGATAATTTTTGGTGGCAAAGATATTTTAACCCTGAAGTAGGCGCTATTGAAGGAGGTATAACACCTAACTCTATAATGATGACTAATGGTAGAACAATGGGTAATCAACTTGGTGTAGACGCTATGGGTCGACGTACTAATCAAACAATAGAAGCTAGTAAAAAATTAGTATCTAAAATAAATAATAAAATATTACCTAAAAATTTACAATTAAAAGGAGATTTTACTAACCAAATGGTGTTAGATAAAATGGCTGAAGTTGATAATATTAATAAAGAAGAAGCGTTAAAGTTTAGTAAATCAGAAGATTTAAGTAAACAGTTTAATGATATAATAGAAAACAAAACTGGTATAGGTACCGACAAAAGATATGCTAAAGTAAAAGCTAAAGTTGCAGGTGCGGGTAAAGGTAAATTTAATTTCTTTGTACCACCATCAGCTGAAGACTTTGTAGGTTTATTATATAAAACTCTTGGTAAAGGTAAAACAGGTGATGCGCAAATGGCTTGGTATAAAGTTAATTTATTAGATCCTTTTGCAAGAGCCATGAATGATTTAAATAGAGATAGATTAACTTTGTTAAATGACTACAAAGCGCTTAAAAAAGATCTTAAAATTGTTCCTAAAAATTTACGTAAAAAAATACCAGGTGAACCATTTACTAGAGAACAAGCAGTAAGAGTATATATTTGGGACCAACAAGGTATGAGTATACCCGGGTTATCACAAACAGATTTAAAAGAATTAACTAAATATGTAAATGATAATGCTGATTTAAAAATATTTGGAGATCAATTGTTAGGTATAAATAAAGGAGATCCATATAATGCACCTAAAAATGAAGGTTGGACAGCTGGAGATATTTCTAGCGATTTATTAGAAGGTTTAAGAACAACTAAAAGAGCAAAGTATTTAGAACTTTGGCAACAAAATGTTGATCAAATATTTTCTGAAACTAACTTAAATAAATTAGAGGCTGCCTTTGGTGAAGGCTATAGAGGTGCATTAGAAAATATACTTTACAGAATGAAAACTGGTAGAAACAGAACATTTGGTAAAGATGGTTTAGTAAATAGAGCCACAGACTGGTTGACAAATTCTGTTGGTGCTATTATGTTCTTTAACACAAGATCAGCTATACTTCAAACTATATCTTCTATAAACTTTATAAATTTTAGTGATAATAATATATTAGCAGCAGGTAAAGCGTTTGCTAACATACCTCAGTATAAAAAAGATTTTGTAAAATTAATGAACTCTCCGTTTTTATTAGCTCGTAGAGACGGTTTAAAAATGAATGTAAATGAAGCTGATATAGCTGATATGGCTAAAGATCCTGGTAGTATGGCTAGAAGATTTATAGCTAAAACATTAAGATTAGGGTTTTTACCTACACAAATAGCAGATAGTTTTGCTATAGCTTCAGGCGGTGCTACTTTTTATAGGAATAGAATTAAAAAATATGTAAAAGAAGGTATGTCTGAGCAAGCCGCAGAAAAACAAGCTATGATAGATTTTACAGAAATAGCTGAAACATCTCAACAATCAAGTAGACCTGATAAAATTAGTGAGCAGCAAGCTGGTGGTTTAGGGCGTGTTATATTAGCTTTTGCTAACACTCCAATGCAATATACCAGAGAGATTAAAAAAGCCGCTCTTGATCTTAAAAATGGCCGAGGAGATACAAAGACTAATATATCTAAGATTATATATTATGGCTTTGTACAAAACTTAATATTTAACGCTTTACAACAAGCTTTATTTGCATTAATGTTTGACGACGAAGAAGAGTTAACTAAAAAAGAACTAGAAAAGAAAGAAACAAAAGATCAAAAAAGATATTTAAGAATACTTAATTCTATGTCAGATCAATTTTTAAGAGGTATTGGCGTTGGTGGAGCTATTGTTTCTACTTTAAAAAATGCTACTATAAAATTATTAGAAAAAAGTAAAGAAAAAGAACCTGAATATGCTAAAAATGCTATCATTGAATTAGCACAAGTATCACCTCCTCTTGGTTCTAAGTTTAGAAAAATAAATAATGCAGCTAATGCTTTTGAATGGAACAAGGATGAAATGAAAGCAACAGGTTGGAGTTTAGATAATCCTGCTTATTTAGCTGGTGCTAATGTAATATCAGCAATGACAAACTTGCCTGCTGATAGAGTTGTTAAAAAAATAGACAACCTAAGAAATGCTAGCAATACAGATTTACAAATTTATAAGCGTATTGCTTCTGCTGGAGGTTGGAGTAGATGGGATTTAGATATTCCAGCACCTAAACTTCCAACTACTACTTCTAAAAAATTACGTAGAGTTAGTACTGGATTAAAAGGTGGTTTTAAATCAAGTTTAAAAGGAGGAAAATTAAAATAACAATAAATAAATAAATATGAATAACGAAAAAAAAGAAGTACGTCATTACATCGGTGCAGCCGGCATATTTACTTTAATCATATTATTACTAATATTTCTAAGTTATGTAGAAATACCACCAGTAAATAAAGACTTATTCGTGGCCATCGTAGGAACACTAGTTTCTAGTTTGGGAATTGTTGTGTATGTTATAATAGGACAACAGCCGGATGAGGTTAATAAATTACAAAAGAAAAATGAATCATTAGAATCAATGACTCATCAAATGGAAAAACGTAATGATCAATTAGAAGAAATGATAATTGACATGCAAAAAGAAATGATAGAAAAATTTACTTCAAAAAGTTGTAACTGTAAAGATAAAGAATAATGAAAAAACAAAGTCCGTTATTAGGTAAAATAAGTGGCCCGTGTAAAGCTGCTGCTAAAAGAAAATTTAAAGTTTGGCCTAGCGCTTACGCTTCAGGTTGGGGTGTAAGATGTACTAAAGCTGGTGGTCCAGGTAAAATGGGTAAAAGCAAGAAGAAAAAATAATGGGCTTTAATATAAAACAAAGACACACTAATAGCCCTTTAGCTTGCTGGGATGGTTACGAAAGAGTTCCTGGTACAGTTAAAGGCGCTAAAGGTAGTTGTAGAAAAACTACATCATCTGGTCCTGCTCAAAAACAAAAAGGTGGTGGTACAACTAAAACTTGTTTACCTGCTTCTAAACTAAGAAGTATGAGTAAAGAACAAAAAGATAAATTAGTATCAGCTAAAAAATCAGCTGGTGCAAAAGGTAAATATAAAAGATCATCTAAAACAAACGTAAAAGGTGCTAGAAAAAAAGGTGCTACTTTGCGTGACTGGTTTGAAAAAGAAGACTGGAGAAGAGTAGATGATCCAAGTAAAAAATGTGGAGAATAATTATGCAATACTTTAATATTACAGAGTTTGATAGTCCCGACCAAATTGGTAGTGGTCGAGTAATGAAAGAAAATATATTAGAAATGTTGGATATGGCAAGAGGTAAGTTTGATAAAGCCATACACATAAACAGCGGTTATAGAACTAAAGAACATAATAAAAAAATAGGTGGAAAAAAAGATTCTGCTCATTTAAAAGGATATGCTGTAGATATACATTGTAATAATTCAAGAGATAGGTATCATCTTGTTAATTGTTTATTAGATGTAGGATTTAATCGTATAGGTATAGCTAATACATTTATACATGTAGATGCTGATCCAGATAAAGATCCAGATGTAATTTGGATATATTAAAAGGAACACGATAAAAATGGGCTTCCACCCCCAAAAGTTCCTGCAATTGAAGGGAGATCATTACGGTCTCCCTTCATTATTTCTAGCCGTCACAAGACAAACACTCTTCATCCATAGCTGCAGCTGCTATGTCGCCTCTAAGAACAGATTCTGTTCTCATATAGTATAAGGTCTTAATACCTTTTTTCCATGCATCTAAGTGAACTTTATTAATCCATTTAGGTGTTGCTTCAGAAGGAAATGCTAGGTTTAAACTAACCCCTTGATCTATATATTGCTGTCTTATACCTGCTTGATTAACTAATTCTAGTTGATTTATTTCTTTAAATGTTTTAAATACATCTTTAGCTGGTATATCATTATTAAACATTAAACCATCTAGTTCTTTTACATCTTGAACTGAGCCGCCATCTCTTAATATTTTATCCCATATCTTTTCAGTATTAAGTTTATTTCTACGTAAAAACTTAACTAGTGTAGGGTTTTTTCTAATAAATGTACCTTTAGCTGATTGTTCTGTAAATACATTTGCAGCCCATGGCTCAATACCAGGTGATATATTACCGGATAGTTTACTATTACTAACAGTTGGTGCTATAGCTCTAAGATGAGTATTACGCATACCAGTTCCTACACACCATAATGGTTCACCATATGTTTCAGCTAGGTTTCTACTGGCTCTATCAGATTCTATTTTAATCTGACTAAATATTCTACGTGTTTCATATTGTGACAATAGCCCTTCAAATGGTATACCTTTTTCTTGTAAATAAGTATGCCAACCAAGTACTCCTAGGCCTAATGCTCTACCTTTACTAGCTGATCTTACAGAGTTTTCAAAACCTCTTAATCCTTTAGCTCTATGTATAAACTCTTCCATAACGCCATCTAAAAACCATATACTATCATATATAAGATTAGTATTTTTCCACTCATCATACTTAGCTAAATTTAAACTAGATAAACAGCATACAAAACTATGGTTTTCATCTGTATGTAAAGTAATTTCACTACAGATATTAGTCATATGAACTTTTAAGCTGTTCGACTTGTAAGCATCTGGATTAGCCTTGTTTGTATTTCCTTTAAAGAGGACATATGGCTCGCCTGTAGCTTTTCGTTTTTGAAGTAATTTGGACCACTTATTCCGTGCATTTGTATCTCCACTTTCGAGTCTTCGCATAAACTTATCGCCAACGACAGCACACTGATGTAAGTTAAGAGATTGACGATTGACGTCCCCTTTAGGTTCTCTGATTTCCAACCATTCATCGAAATCAGCGTGGTCAATATTGATATTAACGGATGCAGCCCCTCTACGTACTGATCCTTGGTTGGTTGCGAGTATAGTTGAGTCATAGATTTTGCAAAAAGGGACAACTCCATCTGATGTTCCATTACCTGTAATTTTAGATCCGGCGGGTCTTATCATATTTATACCGACGCCTACGCCACCACCGTGTTTAGCGAGCAGCATCATTTCTAGATTTTTTTGCCCTATATCGCTTATACTATCAGCGACATCAATACCAAAACAAGATATAGGTAAACCTCTATCAGTTCCAGTGTTAGAAAGAACAGGTGAGGCTAAACATAGCCAACCATTCCATATGTATTCAAAAAACGTAGGTGCTAATTCAGGTTTATATAAACGTCGTGCCACAGTTTTCGATACTCGCATATAGGCTTCTCTGGGTGTTTCACCTTGAAGTAGGTATCCTCCACTAATAGTTTTTTTATAGACATCAGTATTTCCCCAATTAGGGTAATCTTCTCCTTTAATCCAATCATTATTCCACATTTAAATCTAGTTTCTTTTCTTGTTCTTTTTTATTTCTTTTTTCTTCAGCTTTTTTCATTTTATTTACTATTTTATCCCACTCTTTTTCACCCATAAACAATTGTAAAGCTGTTATAGTTCCACGTGATAATGAATCTATTTGTTGTATTTCTAATATAAGTTTTTGAGATACTCTAATTAAAGAATCTATTTTCTTTTGCATCTCTACTAATGTACTTTCTTTCATATGTTTTTACTTAATATAATTGGACTTGCATCTTCGTGATGATTTACTTCGTAATGATTATCAAATTCTTTTATAAGAACTTTTTTATTTTTAAATCTACGAGGATATCTTTTTAATACGTATTCTTCTATATTCATGTGTTTAATAAATAAATTGTGTAGCCTATCATAACGTTTATATTAACCGCTACTAAGTTCCATTGTTTTGCTAACCATACTTGAGGCATGCAAATAATACCTCCTATTATATATAATATAGGACCAATATTACCTTGGTTTAATACATACGGAGCTATCATAATAAAACCTGTACCCATATATCCTAGTCTATTTGATATACGTTCTTTAGCAGATAATCTTCTCTGTTTTACTAATAGTTTTAAAAAACTTCTTTTTTTCATTAATTACTTATTTTTTCAAACATCCAACAGTTTTTAGAATAAGGTTTATAAACATATAATGTAGTATTTTTTATAGTAAAAGGTAATTTATATGCGTCACTAGGTTTAGTAACATATATTTTGTTGTCTTTTATTTCAAATTCACCTGTACTAACACTATCTTTATTTATCCTTATAAATGTATTGTCTTCGTTTATTGTAAGTCTTTCTCTATCTATATAACTAATCCACTCTCCGTATAAATCTACGTTTTGTTGAGAATATAATTGTGTTGTTAATAATAAGATTAATAATTTAATTGTTTTATTCATTTTTATTTATTTACCAAATATCTTCAAAATCTTCTCCTTCGTTAGCCTTTGCGTAATCAGTAGGCCTAACACTAAAAAAGTCAGTATGAGTATGCCCCCCGGTAAGATGGTAGAACCAATCAAGAGCTTTTGCTCCGTCTTTGTCAAACTGAAAGTACTCCCCGTGGTGCTCGTAGCCGAGTTCTGTAATTTTTTCATTGAGTCTTTTTCTAATGAATTGTTTAAGGTCGTAAGCTTTGAGATTTTCAATATCTCCAAGTTCGAACATTTTGTCAATATAGTTTTCTTCTGCTTCGAGCATTGCTGTTGCAGCATCCAATATGTCTTGTTCACAGTCTTTTAATAATTTATTATTTTCTTTACACATATGACGAAAAAGTGTACAACCCATCTTACTATGCAACGACTCATCGCGCACACTCCATTTCATCTGTTGTCCTACTCCTTTCAGTAAATTTCTTAACTGAAAACTATATAGAACAGCGAAGGCAGAGTACAAGCTAACACCTTCAGCAAAGGCGCTAAAGACTGCAAGGCTTCGTGCAATTCCAGTATGTTCACTTCCATCATAACTAACTAAATTATCAAAGCGTTCCATTGTTGCTTCGTCTTGTAAGAACGCTTCAAAATTTTCAAGACCAAGAGTTTCATTTAAATAACTATATGCAACAGCATGTATTGTTTCTTGCGAACCAAACATCATTGCCATTTGTTGAATTTCATGCTTCGGAAACCATGATACAACTTTCTGTGTCCAATAGTCTGACACAGCACATTCTGTTTGAGCAAAGCCCAACAGTATATTGCCTACTAAATTTTTTTCTTCTGGTGTAAGCTTTTCGTTCCAATCTTTAATATCGCTTGACATTGATATTTCAGTATGAAGCCAGAATGCTTGAGCCTGTTTAAGCCACCCTTCAGTATAGTATTCAGGGTACTCAAAAGGCTTGTAAGGTACTCTTACGTCAAATAATCCCATATATTAATCGTTAAATATTTCTAAACAAATATCTACAAATGGTAGATATATTACGTGCTGCACAGAATCTGAATGAGGATAACTTCTAGCTCCTATCAAAACACCTGGGTAGAACCCAACAGTTAATTCCCAATTTTTATCCATAGCATTTTATATTGTTTTCTTCTTGTAATTTTACTAAATCTTTGTAATACATATAGCCTTTAACTTCAAACCTCCATTTAATCCACTTATCAATTTGTCTTTCAGCATATTTTCTACGAGCTATTTGTTTTGTGATTCGAGTATTAATCTTATCGTTTCGTCGCATTCTTTTTGATTTTGTGGTTTATATATGGTAGTTGAATCTAAATTATCTAAAACATATTTTTTAAACATCTTCCATTTAATTGGAAAACTTTCATTAGCTCTACCTTTTGTTTCTATTATAAATCCTTTACCTATAAAATCAGGTGTGTATTTAATATTAATTATATTTTTATTACCTCTGTTTTTAAAAACTCCTTTACCATTAGCACACCTTTCATATGCTGGTTGATCAAAGTTAAATCCAGGAAACAATTCAAATGTAACGCCTTCATATTTAGCTTTTATTTTAGCTTTTTTTAAGGCTATATACATATATTTTTCAAGTCCAGAAGCAAAAGTAATACCGTCATATGATATTTTTTTTGATTGTACAGGTCCTTTTTTTCGTTTATATTTAGTCTTCATGTGCACGTTTTATCATAGCTTCTTCAATCTCATCACTTAAACAACGCTTAGCAGCTTCAATATAAAGTAGTGCATCCATTAATTCTTCTTGTACGTCTACTAAAAATCTATTAAGATCTTTTTTTTGATGTTTAATTTCTTGCATCATAGTAGCACCATACTTTTTTTGGCCAATAAGACTACGCTCATCCATCTTAGCTAAGACAGCTTGAACTATTTTATCTTCTGTTTTAATCCTCATCTTTAACAAATGTTCCGTTAACCATTTTACCGGTACGTTTATTAATTACTTTATATGCTGAAGCTATACAACTTTCTATATTATAGCCTTTTAAATAAGCTAAGTTAGTTAATACAACTACAATATCACCTATTGCATCTACAACTTCTGGCTCATCATCTTTTAATAAAGCTTTAGCAAGCTCACCACACTCTTCTTGTAGTTTTACATATTGAGTTTTAGCATCGCCTGTGGCATATATACCTCTTGTGCTAGCCCAATCACGTATATTATTAAACATTTTTAAGGGTTTTTTACTACAAGTTTTTGTTTGTGGTGTGTGTTCTGGATTAAAATAAGCTTCATAAAAAGCTTTATTGTATATATAACATCTTTTATCGTTAAACATAGATGTTTTTGCGTTGTGTAATATCCAAGGTATGTTCTCTTTTGTTATATTAAACTGGCCGAACTCTGTTTTCCATGTTAAACCTATGTTATTCTTTAATTGTTTTTCAAGCTCAGCGCTTGAACAAGGGAATGTTGAGGTTTGTTCTGTTGCGTTTATTTTCATTTTATTAAATAAGTTTTTATATTTTTTCATGTCTACTTTGTAGCCATAAGACTTTTGAAGTTCTATCTCCCTGTCAGATATATAGTCTATATCTTTACTAGAATCAAGAACTTCGTACTCTCCTTCTTTATAACCTTGTATAAGTGTAACCCTTTTATTAAGATTACTTGTTACACCTATTTTTTTACCCGGTATATGATATAAATAATACATATTTAGAATTTTAATTTGTCGTTGTAAATGTGTAGGTTGTGTGCAAAATGATAGTATGTGCCAACTTCAATAGATAACCTCTCTGCTACCATTTTTTGTAGCATTGAAAAACAGTATTGGTCATTGCAAAAACCATACCATAGATCATTAGAACGCATCAGAACAGCCATATTAAGAGCTGGGTTCTGTCTACCTGTTAGCTTTTGATCATATAATATAGTAAATTGTATTGCATAAGTACATGGTGTATCTTTTGCATATGTATCAATTTCTTTACCATCATAAATAGATATTGCAGCGTGTCTAGTATCTTTTACTGTTTCTAGTTTAGCTATAACTTTATCTATTTGATCATTTCTATTCCATTGCCAACCATAATTAGATCTTACACAACCATTGCTGTCCATCATTTTGTACCAGATTGGGGCTTTTTTAGCAATATCTTCCGCGTTAGGATTTCCTGACAGATACCAGTTCCATTCTCTTTCAGCATACGTAATATTCCAATTACGAGACTTGTTGTGTATAGAATTTTGAAGCGGGTCGTTAAGCGTAAACCCCACGTTAAATAAAGCTCTTGTATCAGCAAACTCAACACCTTCAGTAGCGATTTTAGTGTAGAAATAATTGTATGCATCACTTGCGTTATTAAAATTATTTTTTATGTTTATCATAATAATATTTTTGCATTCTTCTAACCTCTTGATGTATGTTTTCGTGTGTATATACGTTAGGAGATAGATGAGGTTTTTCACCTTTTTTATATGGTCCTAATCTTATTTCTATATACCACTCTTCTGGTTGCAAACCAGGTTTGGTAGGTACAGGACTAATTCTAACGTTATTATTTATACACCAAGAATTTATTTCATTTTCTTGTTTACTCATTGTAGGATAATTATAACTTAATCCTTTATGACTTGATTTTTTTTTGGTTCTACGTTGTTGTCTTTGATCTACTCCCATGGCATAGGTTCATTTTCTTTAACCACATTATGATGAGGTATAAAACAACCAGATGCTGCATCCCATTTAAAATGAGCTTCAGCTCCATTTTCACCTAAGTTTTGAAATTTAACCTTAAGTATTTTAGCTTTGACTGTTTTTTCTTCATAATTTCTATGTACTAATATACCATGATAACTAGCATCATACCATTCACCACCACCTTTTATATTATACATATTAGGTTCTTCTATTTGACCGTCTTTATCTCTGTACATTTTAGTAGGATGAGCTACAATAAAAACTAATACATCAAACTTTTTAGCAAAGCTTTCTATTTTAGTAAGATATTCCATTGTATAACGATTTATATCTTCTGTTTTACTATCAACATCTCTTATTTTATTAAATGGATCTATAACTAAACATTTAATACCTTTACGTTTTACAAGCTCAGCTCCTTTTCTTAATACAGATTCAAGAGTATAACGCTCCATATCAATAAAGAAAAAATTATCATTAATATGGTTAGCAACTCTATTCCATTTATCACTTTTAATATCACCTCTTGTTGGCATACCCTGCCAAGTTTTACGCATTAATTTATGTGCGTGTAAATATGTAGGTGCGTTTTCAGGCGAAGCAAATGCTGTTTTCCAACCATAATTTATGTTATAACCAATAACCATTTGATCCACAAAATCAGATTTACCGCTACTCGGTATACCAGTAACAGTAATAAACTGCCCAGTATAAGTGCTAAATATATCATCAAAATTTTGTAAACCAACTTGATATCCTGGTTTAAACCCGTTTTCCACAAAGTCTGTAACTTCATTTTCAATATCTTTAAATGTAGTGACATTTTCAAGAGGAACAGGTCTAGCTTGGTTAATCCTTTGAACGAGTTTTTGTTTTCCATGTTTTAATAAATATTCGTTAGCATCTTTACAGTCTTCAAACGTAGCTAAAAAACAAACTTCAGCACCAAGACGTCTTATAAGTTCTTGCTGTAATGCTTGACCAGCTTCGTCTTGATCTACTGCTAGTATTATTTTTTCTTTCTTATCAAAATAATCTATACAGTTGTCTAAATAATCTAAATTATTAGAGTTTAAAGTAGCTCCATTTGGTACAGAAACCACGTTAGGTATGCCAGCTTCATGACAAGATAAAGCGTCCATTTCTCCTTCCACAATAACACAGCTATCATAACCCACAATACTATTAATATTGTAAAATACTTTTTCTGCTCCTTTGAATAATTTAAAATTCTTTCTACCATCTCTATATTTTATATTGATGAGCTGATCACCCATCATGTAATTAAAATGTATAGTATTCTCTTTCTTACCGGTTTGAGGCATAAACTCAAGACCTTCACCGACCTTGAGATCGGTTAAAGTCTTTTGAGATATTCCTCTTGTATTAAACCAATCAACAACTTTACTCTGTAGAAGTTTATAAACGTATTCATCAGGTCTTGTATAGACCTTTTCACTAGCTCCTTTGCGTTGATAAGTATGTAGTTGAAAAGTAGTATTACAATTATGACAAGTACCAAGGCCACGATCCCAATCATAAGAAGCACATTTTGCTTTTTGATTTTTAGGTTTTCTTTGAGATGAACACAGGGGACAAATCCCCTGCGTTTTTTCATCTAGACCGTATTGATTGTATTTATCAATCAAAAATCCGTTGATCTCTTGTTGTTGCATAAGTTAAAACGGTAAGTCGTCTTCTACTTTAGTTTTAGCTGGAGCTGCTTGAGGTTGGTCTGTTCTAGGTGCAGGCTCAACGTTTTCTCCGTTAGTCCATACAACTTTACAATTACCAAGATAAACCTTAGCAACCTTTGCTTCTCTTTCTTCTTTTGTTTGTTCTATTATAACTGGGCCTTGGTTACCAAATTGATCAACCTCATCGTTAAGAGTTAAGCTGATTGGTAAGTATTTACCTTTTGCTCCAGTTATAATTTTACTTTTATCAATCTTAGTGAGATCAATACTAGTTTTAATTATTGATGCCATTATTAATATGTAGCCAATTGGTTAAACATTCTTACTAACTGTGGCTTTGTAGCTCCAGTTGTTCTACGCAAATTGTCAACTGCTTTTACATGGCTTTGATTAGTGTAAAAATTGTTAACGCTTGTGTTCATACCTGTAACATCACAGGTTCTTTTTCTAGTTCGTGCCATAATTAAAGTGTTTCTGTTTTAAAAAATTGTTTAGAGTCAAAATCTTTAGTCTTAAAAAATAATTGGTATTGTGCTACTGCTTCTTTCACTTTATCTTGACCCTTTTCATAAAATGAATCGGAGCAATCGCATATTTTAATTTGGTGAGTTATTTTATCTATAACAATAAAAACCATTTCATAGTTAAATAATGTTCTATATATAAATGCTTGGCTGTCATAATTATAACGTGAAGCTGAAAATCTAAACTTTTCTATATCTGAAGTAGTCTTCAAATCTACAATTAGTTTTTCGCTATGATTAATTATATCAGCTTTACCTTTCCACATTTCACCTTCTATCTCAGCAATACCTGGTATCTCATACTCTACTTCTCCGGTTTGAATAAGATCTTTACAGACGTTATTGGCTAAAACTTTTTCAACCATTAATTCTATTTGATCAACCTCGTGTTGTAGTAGACATAATTCACCTTCTGAGATCTCTTTATACACTTTATTGTTCCTTGTAGCCGACTCAATAACTTTAAAGTTTTTAAGTTTGTCAGGCTCTAGTATGGCGGTGTGAAAATAACCGCCTACTAGAAACGCTGGACGTGGTTGTGATGGTTCGTACAGTGCTAAAGGATTTTTTAATAGCGTAGATATGTTTGAATTACTTAAGTATTGTTGGCCAATACCATTATAATACTCATCATCGTTTTTTAACGCTGTTAAAACCTCTTTATGTGTCATTTAGAGTGTTGTTAGTTCCTGCTCAACTTCTTTAGTTAGTGCATACTTGGCTTTAATAGTCTCTAATTTACCTCCTGCTTTAATAAACTGTTTAGCTTTAGCTATTTGATCTTTAGACATTACTCTATTGTGATCGTTAACAGCATCGCTATCCTGTGTATCATCTATTAAAAATAGATTACCAAGAGCGTATTTCTTTCCGTAACTCGATGCAGAACCAAACTGCTGAGGTGTTTGCATACCTTTCTGTAACAGATCAACGCCAACTAAAGCTGTTGCTGTAATAGAATTTTCACCATCAGATATGGTTGCTATACTATTAAATATAGGTATAGGTTCAGAGCTAACTAGTTCTTCATCTAGTTTTACTGATACTCCTAATTCTAATAGATAGGGTTTTGTTGCTTCGAGGATGTCTTCGGCTGATCGGAAGTAGTATTTGCCGAATGAATTAAATCTTGATTTTTTAGATTTAAATTTAGTCTGAATAGTTGATAACTTTTCGTTTATAGTCATAGGTTTATGGTTTATTCTCACTTATATAATTACATATAAATAAGATGATTTACATATATAACTTACAGATATTCAATAACTTGCGAATGATCTACACTATCAATTAGCTTTTGAACAGCTTGCTTTTTAAGCTCAGAAACTCTGACATAACCGCTAGCTCCTTTTATATTAATTTGAGGTGCAATATCTTTGGCTGAATGTTTATCACAGTCAAGACCATAAGATAATCGTAACACTTCATATTCGCTTTCATTTAAGTGTTTTTTCATCAAGCTTTTTAAATAACTATTTAATAACCCTATATTGTAGGGCTCAGATTGATCAGGTATTTGATAAATCATATCCTCATCATCTGTAAAAGACCTAGCATCTATGCTTAAAAATATACTATTAAAAAACATTTCTACCATTTTCTTGTCTTTAGGATTTCTACGCATATCATTGAGCTTATGTTCAGGTATACGTATATCACCTCGTTTTATATCAATAGATCTACGAATAGCTCCTTTGATACGTTTAAAAAAGAAAGATTTTAAAGTCTTTTCTTGATCTTCTGATTGTTTTAATATATCATAATCTAATTTATCAACAGCTTTTATAAGTCCAATTGAGCCTTCTTGTATTAAATCAGTAATATCAAGAACTCCACTCGCCTGCTGTGATGTAGAAAACTTACGAGCTATATTCTCTACTAATGGTAAAAATCTTACAATTAAATCATCTCTACTGTCAAATATTAGATCATTGTAGTCTGGCATAGAAGCTTTGATATCTTCTTTATACCGAATATAATTTTTAATATTATATTTTTTCATTGTCCTTATTTAAAAGTTCTTTTTCTCGTTTAAGATTACTACCCATTGTTCTATAAACAGTTCTACTAGAACAATCTAGTAAGCCTGCTATTTTACCAATCGTAATCTTCTTACCAATATCATGTAACTCTAACATGCATTGATAGATCATCTCTTCATTTATTAATCTATCTCGGCCTATTAATTGGCCTACGATACTTAACTTCTCTTTCATGGTTAAACCAGTAAAATCTTTAAATATAACTTTACGTAGTTTATTTTTAGGTGGTTGTTTAAGTTCTGTTAAAGTAACATCGTCAATCATATTAACTAAATATTTATCTAACATAGTGAACGTAACAAACCCGTTACTTTTTGTAGCTATATGTCTAGCTAGCTCTTCAAACTCTTTAATAGAAAGTTGAGGATTTAAATACCACAGCACTAATAAGTGCCATTTAAGGGATCTAAAAGTATTTATCTTAGCTTTGCTTCTAAATAACTCATAGCATTCATGTGTGCCATATTTATAATAATAACCCCATTTATATACCTCTGTAGGTTTATCATTAATAGGATCACGCCGATAAATTATCTTATGTTTATTTAAAAACTTAAGTCTTAAATGTGACATTAGCCTCTTACTCTTTATATCTTATTACCTATTGTCATACAGGCTCAGGAATTGTTTCATTCCACCTTATTGTATCGTATTTACGAAGTTTCTGTGAATATTTCTGAATTAATTGAGCTTTGTGTACTAAGTTATCCCAATGTTTTAGTCTATCTTCACGGGTTTTAATTATAGATTTAGGCCCATGTATTAACGTATAATTTGTTATTTCACATCTAAGCTCCCATATTCTATCCCATAAATATTCTTCGTGCTTATTTATTCTTTTTAAATCTTTGTACGCTTTTTTTATGTCTATTCTCATGTTTCTTTTTTGGTTTTCTTCTTGCATTTATACCGAATAAATCAGTATTAATAATGTGGTTATATAATTTATATCTGCTCATGTTTTAAAAATATTATTATTTTACTTAGTGTACCTGCCATAACTCCTGTCATTATATCTATATTGTCCATATAATGCTGAGAGTATATGCTTATACCGTCTAATATAATCATTAAAGGCATTAATAATGCAAACATAATTATGTGTTTTCCAAGTTGTATTACTATGTAGCCTGTTAAGCTCATTAACAATGTTATTATGAGTATTGTTTTCATTCGTAGTTACGTATTGCTTTGAATAATGGGTGACGGTATGAACCTGATGGTGTGCGTTGGAAGTATGTAAATGTAGCTGTTTTGCCGATATACCACTCAGCTATATCGTACATCTCTTCGAGCATTGATTGTTTGCCCATAACAGGCATACCGAATTTAACACCGTTGGAATCTACAGCAAGGAACTTACCGATAGTACCGGTACGTTTACCTTGGCCTTCAACCCAGCCAACAATCGTAGCCTCTGTGTCGTGAAAGTCTTTGAACTTTTGTAGATTATAAGAACGTTTTTGTTCGTAAGGCTTGTTGTAACGTAGTATTGAGCCTTCATAGCCATCATTTAAGTTAAGTTGATGGTTGTATTTTGCAGCATCTAAGCTGAGTACAGCTTGAAATGGCACTGATTTAGTATATTTAAGATCAAATAAATCAATGATTTCAGATATATCACAGCTGCGTTGATAGTATTTATCAGCTGGTATCATAGGGTTGAACATGTCATAACAGTGAAACTGCACGAGAGATTGTGCTTCGCTCATATCTATAAGCGTAGGTTTTTGCTTACGTACGAGAGATATTATCTTGTTAAAGTTA
>TARA_R100000655_G_scaffold45974_1_pt1 | contig 45103 bp, 48 predicted proteins | sample TARA_R100000655 | Tara Oceans TARA_R100000655 (sample SAMEA2622497) | marine metagenome | biome: marine biome (ENVO:00000447); feature: deep chlorophyll maximum layer (ENVO:xxxxxxxx); material: "saline water (ENVO:00002010), including plankton (ENVO:xxxxxxxx)" | depth 90 m
TGTACAGCAGATGTATCGAGAAGGCCCACACCAAGGGAATAGAAACAATACTATTCTCAGAATAGCCTCGCATTTCCGTAGAAACGGTATACCTTCAGATGCAACTAAAGCGTCATTACTTCATTGGAATGACAATCAGCTGGAGGATACAGTGATACACGAAAAAGTTGAGGCCGTCTATAATGCTGGATATAAATACAGTTGTCACGATTCTCTTATGAAAGAATATTGTAAACCTCATTGTATACACTATAACAGGAAAGATTATCTTGTTGATGTGCATACTAGTGAGGACTTGCATAAAGAACTCAAAGAGAGACTAACATCTGATTTTTCAGGCAAAGTAATTGACTTAGCTAGGAACCTGCACATCGACAGAGATGTAGTTATGTATCCGGGTGAGTTAGTGACTGTATTCGGCGCAACTGGAGCGAACAAAACAACTTTGGCACATAATCTTGTTTTAGGTTATGATACTAAAGCTGATATGATTCGTCCAGAGTGGCAGGTACCAACACTTTATCTTTCATTAGAATTAAGTGGCTGGTATATGCACAGAAGAAGTCTTCAGATAATCAGCGGTAAAGACAAAGATTATGTAAATCAGCACTATGATATGTTATATAAACATAACAAGGATTTACTTAGTCACATAGTCTTTCAAACTATATCTCCCAGTATCGACCAGATTAGGGAGAAGATTAAAGAACTTAATCCTGCTTGCGTAGTTGTTGATTATATTGACCTTATCGAACCTCCAAGAGGGGTAAGAGGAGAGTATGAAGCCATTAGGTACATCTCTCACCAGTTATCAAGCATAGCAGTTAACTATGACTGTATAATAATACAAGTATCTCAAGTTTCAAGACAGTACAGTAGAGATGATGTATTAGATTTGTATGCTGGTAAAGGTTCTGGAGCGATTGAAAATGCTTCCCGTAAAGTTATTGGTATTGAAGGCCAAGCCAAAAGTACCACTAAGAAGGTAAGCTTATTTAAGAACTCTGATGGTGATTTATTCGAAGATGTCGAACTTGAATGGACACCGTCATTTAGATTAAGGAGAAAAGACTATGCACCAACGCTTAATAGTAGCGTCGTCACAAGACGCCAAGGATTTTGATGTAGAAGGAGTAATACCTTTTAATTCAAAAACTGCTAATCAAGTATCTGCTGAAGTTGAAGAATGGTTAAATCAAAACTGTTTTGCATCCGAAGGCGGCAGGTGGACAGCATCCCCAGCAGACTGGTTTGTAATTGGCGGCAGATGGTCAGGGGAACTTGACAAGTTAGAGAATGGTATCGAGTGGAAAGATATGGTTTCACATCTTAAGTCACTTCTATCCAAGGAAGAGTTAAAACAGTACGATGAAAGGTTTGTTAATAGCAATCATACGAAAACTCATTGTTTAGCATTAAATGAATGGTGGCAAAAGAAGACTGATACAGATGCTTTACATCCTTGGTGTCGAGATAGCTATAACATAACTGGTGAATTAGACAGTAGGCCACTATCAAAAAAGCTCTGGAATGCTTTTAAAGAAGAAGGCATTGGAGAGCATCAAAGTGAAGAAAGTTGGATAATGATAGACAGGTGGGTTCGTCACGATGATAATGACAATAGTACTTGGTACGACGATAGCATCAAATGGATTGACTTAAAAGACAAAGCTATTGATGTAGACCCTGATGATTTTCTAATAGGTGAAGCTGAACCTGATGACCAAATTTGGCTTACTGTAGTCGATTACCATTATTAAGGAGTAAACAATGGCAACTACCAAAGAGCTAATAGGCTTAATGATAGACACAGAACTTGAAGTTATGCTTGAAGAGGAGCCTGAAAAGAAGGCTGAACTTGAAAACAAACTTCAAGTAGTACATCAACAGATTCGTTCAAAGGTTGATAAGATAGACCACTTCCTTGTTGAAGTTGGCAGGAAAGAAAACCTAATCCAAGCAGAGATTGAAACCTATAAGGATGAAATCGAGCGCTTAAAAAGTCGCAAGATTGCGGCAGAAAAGACCAAGGATTTCTTTAATTCTGTCTTGTTACCTATGGTAATAGAAGAAGTTGGTGATGAAAAAGGTGTCTGGCAAACAGATACCGCACGCTATAAGCTGTATGAAACATATGGCCCAGTAGTAATTGACAACCAAAATCTTGATGGCAAGTACAAAACGGTGGAAATTATTGATAAGATTGATAAGAAGGCCGCAAGAGCAGATGCAATGGCCGCTGATAAAGCGGGAGAAACATTACCTGCGGGTGTCGATATAATGAAAATAAAACGAGTAAGGAGGTCATAATGAGACCTAATAGAAAGAAGTCGCAAAAGACATATGTCTTGGAGGCATTGCTCAAAGGTGCTAAACTAACACCATTGACAGCTATGAACTCTTGGGGATGTATGCGTTTAGCGGCAGTAATCAGTGAATTAAGACATAAGGAAGGTTATAACATTGCAACTACAATGGTTAAAGGACGCACTGGGAATAAGTTTGCCCAGTACTCAATTACGCAATAGTATTATGACAATTAACCCCTATCGCATAGGGGGAGGAATGTTTGCATTTGATGACCCAGTTACTGGATTAATCAGAGAACCTTTTATCGGTGGAGCAAACTATCACCTTGACAAATTCGCTGGAAACAGAAACGATTGTGTAATAGCATTCTCAGGGAATGAAATCCCAGATTATGATGTTAAACTAAAGTTACAAGATACTGATAAACTATCAGGTAGCAACTACGATGACCAAGATGGTCGTAATGTATGGTTGTGCCCAGCATTGTTTAAGTATTTTGAGACTGCACCTAAGAAGTTATATATCAAAAATATGACTCTTGTAGAAGGTGGAGAAAGGTTTATTAAGGGAGAAATTACCTAAGTAAACTATGGCAAAAATCACAAAGGCTCAATTTCAGGTTGTACTAGAACCAGTTCACAGAACATTCTGGAAACAAGCATATAAAAAGCTGAGGAGAAAAATCTCTTCACTCAAGTCCTCATTAAAAAAGCGTAGCGAAACTGCAAATGTTGATTGTAACATTACAGTAGAAGAGCTAGAGCTTATGTTTTATGAAAGTTATGGGAAACAATGTAAGTACTGTCCAAAGGTACTAAACATTAGGACTATCGCTTGTGACCATATTGTTCCATTAGCAAAGAATGGCCCCAGCACCGTAGAAAACCTACAGTTGGTATGCCGCACTTGTAATACTCGTAAAGGCCCACTTAATGAAAGTGACTTTGAAAGAGTAATGGAATGGGTTAGAGAACAGCCTGAAGAGCTTTGTGATTATCTTTTAAGAAAACTAGCGAAAGGAGGAAGGTACTGATGGACTTTCTCAATACCGACATATTTGTATTTATGTCAAACTTAGTAGTTCTTGTTCTCGTAGTAATCAATAGCAGATTAAGAGATAATGAGTAACGACTATAACTATTACCTTAAACAGTTTCATAGCGAAGCTAAGTTAGAAGGTGATATCCCAGTAGAGCTCCCGAATGGCGAGGAGTTTAAAGTTTCTATACAGACCGATAATAACTTTGGTTTAGAAACTCTAGATGCAGTAGGATTGTACGAGCAGTTTGAGTTTAATTGGGAAAACTATTATGGAGACTTTGTAATGTCTGGAATACACGGTAAAACAAGGTATATCTGGGCAGTACTAAAACAAGATGGTGATTGTGGAATAGTAACTTTTCATATGGACAAGAGTCAAAACAAGTTAGCACAATACTTATTAAAAGATATGGCTAAGCTTATAGAGGCTCAACATATATCCACTAACCATATACAAACTACAGGAGAAGCATAATGGCTCAATATTGGTACGAATCAGCAGTAGAGGCAACAAACTTCCCAGCGTGGGAACTTTATGTTTTCTTTACCCTTTGCTTGTTAATTAGTATCATCGTTAGATTGGCACGCATAGAGAAAAAACTACAAGAACATAAAGAAGGTTTCTTTGAGTTTTACGACAGCTGGTATGGCGAAAAATAAATTACCAAAGCATACACTTCAAGATGAGGAACTATCTGTAATCTTGAGGGCACTAGAATCATTTGTAAGTACAAATGTAGATGAAGAGTCTTTGGCTCAGAATCTAGCAAGAGAATTGCGCAATAAGGCAGGTTGGTCTGGGTACAGCAAGCCCTCAACAGACGAGGGAGAACAGGTACCAGAACCGTATAAGGCCTGCAAAGTCTGTGACGATTAACAAGGAGTAGAAATGAAAAATTTCACACCAGTAATCGAGAAAGAGGTAGCAATGCCTCCTAGAAGAACACCAAATAGAGCTGGCGCACATCGTTGGCACTTTCTAACTAATATGCTTGTTGGAGACTCAGTCTTCTTTCCAGCAGAGGTTATCAAGACTGCAAGTGTAGCAGGCGGTGTTCATCGTGTCACCAAGCAGTTAAATACTACTAATGGCACTACACTAAAATTCTCTTGTCGTAAAAGGCAAGAAAATGGAGTACTTGGAACCAGAATCTGGAGAACCAAGTAGTGTTTTGGGGCGACCTAAGAAAGAAAGAGGATGACACACCAGTTCGATGAAGCGAAAGCTGAGAATGGTGTCCAAATTTTTTGCTGGTTGGCGAACTAGAGGTCGCCCTTAATGCCTACACCATTTATGTGTCACGAGTGTGATGGATACACAATGAACGAAAGTGGTGTATGCGATAATTGCGGAGAAGAGATGAACCAAACAAAGAAACTAATGTCGGCTCGTAAAAAAAGAGCTTTGATAAACTGGGTAGAGAATCACGCTAAAAAAGTGTTTAAACCCAGAAAACCTACCGAACCCAGTGTAAAAATAAAAGTAGGAATGGAGTATAAAGATGAGAAATAATGAAAAAATACGCTGGCTAACAGAAGGACTAGAAAGTATTTATCAGAAAAGTTCAGAGAATGTAATTAAATTACTAGCCAGAGCTTATCTGGATGGAGAACCAACAACAGCTGATTCTTACAATAAAGAACAGTATGTAGACAGGTTTACATCAGCGTTAGATAGGTGGGAAAAAGAGCATTGGGAGAATAAAAATGAAGAACAAGGAAAAAAAGGATGATTCAACTCGCTACATATGTCCAGAGTGCGACGCTTTGTTATATACAGCAGAGTACGGTTCAGCACAAAGTGACAGCTCTGAAGAAGGGCTTATATGCGAGGAATCTGATTGCCAGTTTGAGGTATTTCCTGACCAAATGCAGGACTTTTGTGAGCCAACTTAGAAAAGCTCAATTAAATTGTGCTAACTGGAACACGGGCAAGTGTTGCGGCGTAATGTTGAAAGTAAAACAAAAGCGTAAGGCAGGATTTAAGTATTATATACATCAAGTACTAGATACAGAATTGGCTGATAAGGATTGCATAGTAGATAAAGGCTGTGCTTATTTCAATAATTTCGTCCTACCCGGACTTGTAGATAGATAACCTCCTAGACTGCAAGTCACTAGAGCAAGAGTCCTACTTCGGTAGGGCTCAAGCTCGTTGTTTTTTTTAAAATTATACAGTAAATAACTCAGCTTTTTTACTTGTTATCTTTTTTGTCACCCTTTACAGAAACTTTCATACCCGGTAATATTGGGCCTAGCATTGCTGGGAGCTTAGTTAAAATTGTATTTGCATCAATAGTATGCCCTACCCTTACACCACTATGTCTTACAACTAACTCAAACTCCCCTACAATATTACCTAAGTCATCAAATTCTGTGCTACCAAAATCAGCAAAAATGTGTGCGTCATTACCAAATTGCTGTTTAAATTTCCTATCTTCTTGCCCTATTAATGTAGTTATATCATCAATAAATTCTTCAGGAGTTTTGCCAGATGGAGCTAAAAGTTTTTTTAATTTAGTGTTGGCACCACTACCTAAACTACTTACTAGACTTGAAACAAAGGGGAGATTTCTTTTAAGAGCAGGGTTTTTAATCTTTCCCATTTTTTTTAGATTACCTATTGTTATGACCTCTCCTTGTTCTGCTAAATCTATAGCTTCTCTTATTACGTCTCGCATTGAATCTTTAGTTCCTTGATGCACATTAATTCCTTGGAAATAGTGGTCAACATCAATGTTCTTTCCAAGTCCAACCCTTACTAACTTACCCTCTTCATTCCTTCTTACAGGTTTTAATTCCATAAATCCATCCATTTTTGCATTGTATCTGTCATCAAGAATATTTTCAACCTCAATTTTATCTGGCCCAACATTTCTAATAGGAGTATTCCTTCGATGAGATATAGTATTCATTGCTTGGTCAATATTATAAACAGTTCTCTGTCCTACATAACCTAAGTCTTCTCCAGTTCTTAAGGCTCTTTCAGTAAGTTTTTTAGACCTTCCTGCCGCAACCCCTATCAAGCCTAATGAATTTGCGCTCATATTTCCAGCACCAGCATCTCTACCAAAGTCAAATATCCTCATCGCATCCATAAAATCATTTGTTTGAGAATTTGATTCACCCATAAGCCATTTATTAACTCTTTCTTCAGCGCTTTTTGGAAGAGTAAAGTCGCCCGGAGTTGGTTCGGAAATAATATCATTTTGAAATTCCTTCTGGAATCTTTTACCTCTATTATTTTTTATTGGCTTAACTTCAAAATTTAATTGTTTAAGAAACGCAGGCATTCCTGTGGTTTGCATTTCATCTAAATCTGCTCGAGTCATCTTACCGTGACCAACACTGTCAGGTAATATATGCCTTACTTTTTCAGGTGGAATATTAAGCTCATCTGGTGGAAGGCCTTCTACCCATCTTCCTTCGTGAGGATAACCTTTGATACCAAATCCAGTATCTGTATCAAGTGCTCTTAATCTAGCGTCTGGCATTGCCTGAAGTGTTATCTCGTATTTATCTCCCTTACTACCTATGTAATGGATTCTACCCATCTCTCCACTGCTACCAAAGTAAGGCTGTGGAGTATGTTTTTTAGAGGAGTGCAACATATTTAAATAGTCTGCCCTAACAAGGCCTCCTTTTTTAAAAACTGGAATATTTTCTCTATTAAACTTAGCTAATTCGTTCATAGCCTTTTTTCGTGCATTGGGAGAGGGACTATTTTCTATACCTTGAATTAGCTTATATTGCATATCCATAATATGGTCATTCCAGTTAATTCTTTGAAAATCTTCCCAAGTATCATACCTATCACTAGAAGCTATAAAGTCTGAGCTCAATGATTTCAAGTTTTCATTTAACCATCTTAAATGCTCACCCATTATAGAATCTTTGTCAGTTAATTGTTTTAAAGAAAGATTACCATCAGTTAGAGTCCCACTTTGGAAATTAGGATTCTCAATACTTTCTATAAACCTTGGAATATCCTCGCTAATTTTATTAGTTAGCTCACCAACAGCACCTTCTAACTGAGCCCTTAATCTGCCCGGTACATTAGCCATTAATTCACGCATACCACCTTCACCACCTACAAGTCTTCTTAATTCACGGTCATATACATTCACAATTTGTTTAGTCTTTTCGTATGCTTCATCGGTCAAGTCTGAACTCTCCATAAAGATTCGAGGGTCAAGTGCTTCTGCGTCGGGTCGGGGTCTAGGTATATTAGCTCTATAGTAATTATTAATTGAATCAAAGACAGTACCTTCTACTTGAGAATGAATTGCTTGTGAAAGTCTCTTAGAATCCATAGCCGCATCTAAAAAACTTCCTTGTGGAATTGATTCTACTGGTGGGACTAATTGACCAAGGGGGCGCATTGTGTCTGCCAACTTATCAAATACCGCAGTTTGACTAGCGCTTGTCGAAGCAAGTGTCTTTAAGCTTCTTATAACTCCTTGACTTAATCCTAAAATTGACATTAAAATCCCTCTGGATGTAAAATTTCGCTATCCTTGTGCTTCGTAACTTGCCTAGAAAACTGCATATAGGGCAACCCTGTTGTTTTTTCTACAGCCCTCATTGGATTTTCAAGTAATCCACCCGGCCCTGCTACATCTCTCATTATTCTACCAAAGGGGAACATTGTCCAAATAGTATAATCTGATAACTTAGCATAGTCATCCGTAACTATACCTTTAAATAAAGCAGGAAATAATCTAAAACTTGGAGGAGTTACCATTTGCAATGGCGCTACTTGTGCAGGCCAAGCTCCAAAGAAAGCTCTATCTCTTTCAGTTTCATCACCAAGCAACCAATCAGCAGTGTCTTGGAAATAGCTCCAAGGAGCTGGTAATGCACTTTCAAATAATGAGTACATAAATACATTACTCATAGCCATCATAAATAAATCAGCAGTAGCAAGTCTTTGGAATCTTGCAAATTCAGGAGTCCCCTCTTGCCATCCTTGTTGATTAGCTTCATTTATAATATCTTTTCTAAATCTTACAGCATTCCAAGCCCAAAGCTGGAACCTTGTTAACATTTTACCAAGGCTAGTGGCGGCAAACATAGGTCTGAAAGGTGCAGAATAAAGGAATTGAGTTGCTTTGACACCTTTTTTAGCCATTTCTTGGATTACGGGGTGATTCCATTCCTTTATTGCACCTCCAAATTTTTCTCTCGCTTGAATTAAGTGAGCCATATAAGAGTCTCTACGCAAAATCCTCTCAGGTTCACGCATAAACCAACCAGCTTTGTTAAGGACTGCTTCAGTTATACCGTGTTTATTAGCTAGACTCGTTAAAGCTTCATCTTTAAAGTTGGGGTCTTGTTTAATTTTTCCAACTGCTTCTCTCATAAAAGAACCCCACTTTTTACCTCTTACTTCAGGGTTAAGTGTGGCTTCATACATTAAAAATTCTTCAATAACACCTGCTTTTTTAACAGATGCTTCAACATCCTTCATCGTTTTCCATTCTGGATTAATATGAGCCCTAAGATAATTTATATCTCTAGCCTTTTTAAGATTATCATATCCAGTACTAATAACGGTATGCACTGACCCGCCATAGAGATTGGCGACAGCACTCTTGGGATGAGCAAGGAGAGAGGCCAGTGCATATTTTGCTTCCATATTACTAATCCTAGCTATAGTACTCATATCATATGGGCCACCTAGCTCTGGAAATTGCTTTTGCATTTCTGTTTTAGAAACACCAAGCTTATTAGCAATACGATTCATAGTATTTGTAACTTGTGAATCAGCAGTCCAAGCATAAAAGCTTCCTTTTAATTTCATATTAGGATTCTTTATGACTGCTTCTGGGATTTTAGTAGGGTATCCCATAGCCCCTTGCGTATAGAGATTAAAAAATGTTCTCCAAGAATTAATTAGTTCTACGTCTTGCTTTTTAGCCCCTTCTTCAGTTTTTCCACCAGCTTTTAACCAGTTTTTATAAGACCAATTAACTATCTGGTCTTTGGTAATAATCTGGGAAGCAAGTCTATAGTATGTATCGTGAATGTTCTTGATATATGTTTCATAAGCTTCAGGAGTACGCTCCCATCCGTCAATATGTGCAACACGGCTAAACTGATTACCCATTTTCCTATTATGAAACCAAGTAATCTTATCCTTAGAAACCTTTTTATTCAATGCAATATCTTTCATAATGCCCTGAACTTGGTCGAAGTGGTCTCCAAATTTATCAACTGACATATAATCACCAGTCATTTGATTGTGATGTATAACAATTTTTTTAATTTCTCTATCTTTTTCTTCTTTAGACATAGTCTTATTTTCAAGAATCCAATCTACACCTCTTTCCATCTGCCTAGATGCGGCTTTTCTATCAAAGTTTAAGTGAGGAAAATAAATATCAAAATCATATTGACCAGTCGCTTCATTTTCTCTACCAAGGTTCTTTATTATATCTGCTCTTTGTTTGGAGTATTGCTCTGGAATTTGACTTATCATTATCCTTCTTGCTACCCAACGCAATCCATCAATCCCTAAATCCATATCAAATCTTTCACCCTTTTCAGTTGCGGCTAAGATGTCCTTAATGAATTTTCTCCTTACTTCTTGATAGTAATCATAATCTGTTCGTTTTTTATTGTTGCTATCAACTCTTAATGCTTTATAGCTATTTAATGCTTCAGGTTTTCCAGTTAACCATTGATGAGCCTCAGCATTTTTCTTAGTGTAAAATTCATTAATTTTATTAACGACTTCTTCACCAGACATTGAAACTACTTTGTCTTTTTGCTGGACGAGGAAAGCTTTTCTTTTAAGAGTTTCCCAGCCGTGTTTTTTAGGTATTTCACGAAACGCTTTTTCATAAGCTTCTTTAATCCATAAGTACATACCATTATCAAGGGTTTCATATTTTTCCTTCCATCTTTCGGGTACTTTTATTTCTCGTAATGCAACAGCAATTTCGTGGAGCTCATACCCTTGTTTAAGATTCATATAAGGAGCAAGTTCTTCACGGAATTTGCCTTTTGCTGATTCCGAAGCATCAATACTCCATTCTTGCCCCTTGTGCACATAGTCCTGTATGAGCTCCATTACACCCGTTGGCTTCATTATTCTACCCGATATAACATTGCCGTGCGAGTCTTTAAATATGCCTCTCCTCTCAAGCAATAAAATCTCTTTCCTCATTAAATCTTGATTAACTGCTTCTGGGAACATATTATAATGCCATTTACTCAATGTGGGTAAACCTTTAGATATTTTTCTAAAAGTTCTTTGATACCAACTTCCATTTAAAGTTGAATCTAGCCACCTATCTAATACCTTTAAGTCGTGTAAATCGACCTTATTGATATCTTTGTTAAATCTCTCCCTCATTAAACCGTTTAAGTCTCTCCCCACGATATTTGGAAAAGCAATATCTAACTTTTCTTTTAGGGAAGCTAAAAGCTGTCTATGTTCTTTGTGTTCTAGCTTACCCGCTTCTATGCCCTCAAATGGAGCAACCTCATTTATATATTTTTGTGTTTTTAAATCATAATCATTTTGTTCTAAAGGCTGACCTTTTACTTTTTCACCTGTTTTTGGGTCAAATAATTCTACAGGTTTATCCACAGCTTCTACTGCTTCCTGCTTTATCCTAGCTTTTTCAACCTGCGATACTTGGTCTATGGATTTATCAAATATCTCTTTGTAATTCTTAAAAAATTCTTTCTTTGAAGCGTTACTAATAACCTCTGATTCTATACCAAGCTTAGTAGTAGAAGTATTAGATGCCATTTCTCTTAAGTTGTTTATTTCTTGTTTAAATTCATCAGACCAGTTCTTAGCCTTATAAGACTCAATTCTTTGTTGTAATTCGTGGAGTGTGCCTTTTGAATAAGTACCAAGTAATACACTTTCAAATAGCTTTGTTTCTTGTTCGTTTAGATTTTCTGCTCTCTTAACTAGCTCTATCTTTCTATCTGTCTCAGCTTTTGTAAGAGCAGTTGATACTTTATCAGGCGCTATTTGTAGCTCCATTTCTTTAATAAAGTTTGCTTCAGCTTCTGAAAGAGTGCTTCTACTCTTTACTGGAGCATTTTTTCTTTTAGCGTAGAGATAGCTAGACTTTTTTATTTTATCTGCTTCTTCCCAAATCTTTTTTATTCTTTCTTTCGGAAGCCCTTCTGAATACTTATGTATCATCCTTAGAGATGAGAAGTCAGAGATATCATCAGTAATATATCTTTCGCCCTTGGCTAAAATATCAAGCATAATCTCTCTTCTATGGTCTAAATTATTCTCTGGGTCTAGTTTTCTCCTGCCTTTTAAGTATCCATTAAAAGCTTTACCACTAAATAATTGCTTCTTATAACCTTCTCCTTCAGCTAACTGAGCATTAAATCCTTGCTGTGTGTATAACTTATTATCTCTAATAACTTTTAAGTATGTATTCATAGGGGTTCTAAAACTTCCCCTGCCTATATAGTCTTTTAACTCACCCATTGAAGTTGCTAAGGCATTATGCTCTTCATATGCCTTTTCGTATTCAGAAAACTTTATCCTTCTTAACGCACCATCACTTAAATCAATTCCCCTTAGTGTCTCAGCTAACTTTGGGAATAAAGTGTTTTGTTCAAGACCAGCTAAGTTAAAATTTGCTTCTTCAAGATTCTCTTGTATCTCTTCAGGGAACCACCTTCTACCTTCTTTGTTATTCCTACCAAAAAGAACAGAGTTTACTCTAGACAATGCCCTTATAACGCCTTGTCTCATTTGATTTTCATTGTTATTAAGAAACTTAGTCCCTTTTTTATTCACCCTACCATTTGCATACTGAATTTCAAAATTGAAAGCTCTTTTAGCGGCTTCCATAAAGAATAATTCCCTACCCCTTAATCCCGCTTCATCCATAGGGTCAGAACCTAGAGCAATAGATGCTCTTGTTATACCTCTAAAGCTCTCTTTAGCTTCTTTAGATGTTCTAGGAGTGATTACTATATACTCACCATCTCTTGAACTTGCAATTCTAAACGGCTTTCCACTTCCAAGAATAGCCGCATAAGCGCTAGTTAAAACAGCTTTATTAACAACAGCAGGCCCAAGTTGCTGACGTCCACCAGCCGCACCCTGCGATGCTAACATTCTTCTATGAGGAGATAGCTTTAAAACAGAACTATTTATTTTATTTAATGTGTTTTCATCAGTAATTGCTAAGATTTCAGCGTATTGCTTCTTTGTTAATGGGTCTATACCTTTTTTATTATGAGAGACAGTTCCGTCAGGTAGATAAAACTCATTCTTTTGAGCGTCATACATATCCATCCATTCTTGTTTAAAACCACCACCTCTTTTCCCATCCCTAGATAATCCACCAAAGAATCCAAATGCCTTATCACCATCTAAATCGGCTCCTCCTAGCGCTTCCATAGTTCTTGGATGTAAGAGTACCCCTATGCCTTTTACCCCCGTAAAACCCTTAAATTTAAGCTTATGAGCACCACTTAGTGAGTCCATAGGAGTTCTTTGTACAACAGCATTAAGAGCTTCTTCAACTTTTCTCTTTACCTTACCTTTAAACTCTCCTCTATTATAAGCTTCCCATACTTCACCAAGCTGGCGATGCCCTTCCCAAACTTCAGAGTAAATCCTCAATTCTTTATAGTTATCATCAAGGAAAAAGATATCATCTCTCTTTTCTAAAAGCGATGTATTCTGTCCCTTTGTCCTCTGCTTTCTTAGACCTATCTCATAAGGTCTCATCCTAGCGGCAAATGAATTTTGAAGTTCAGGTCTAACAACTTGATTAACAACCCAATTTCTAATAATAGTTTGTCTATATGGAGTAACATATTTGTGCATCATCCCACCAATAGAGTCTCCAACTAATTCTTGAATTTTTTCGTGGACTATATTGAGTTCATACTTATCGTTCTTTAGTCTTTCATATTCTTGTTTAGTAAGCTCACCTTCTTGAAGAGCCATTTCAGCATCAGTCATTAAATCCATTCTTTGAATCTTGCGATAAACTTCAGTTGCAAACTTCTCTAAGCCCGGAACCTTCATTGCCATTAGCAATTCTTTAACACCTATTTGATTAACATTATTAAGCAATTCTCTAGCGTATGCTTCATTAGTTGGGTCTTTAACTAATAATTTTAACTTAGCATTTAACTCAGCATCACCGTGAAAAGACTTTCTACTTAAGTGATTATATATATCTTCTATTTGAGTAGGTTGAATTTCAGACCAAGCATATGGAGTCAGATTAGATAGCATCTGTTTAGGTAATCTTTGAGGAGCTAAAGAGTGGTTGTCAAATCTTTCAGAAAAGATACCCTTCATTTCACTAGGTTGCATAAAGTAATCTTTGCCACCTTCCATATGAATTTTACCTCTTTTCCTAGTAAGTACACCCGGTTCTCTTAAACCAAACTGTTTAGCCGCAGTTTCTGGTATAATAAAATGACGCCCTGTTTCGTGCATATACTTATTTAATTCAGGGCTTGCCTGATGAACAGCATATTTACCAAGCAAAGCACCTAAACCGGGCTCACTATTAGATACTATAAAACTTTTATGTCCACTGCCTTCATTGCTCATACCCCAGTCTCTATTTTGAGCCTTAATTACATCGTCTCTTCCATATATAGCTCCATCAGTTCCTTGTATCATCTCACTTGCAATGGTATCTTTAGTCCACTTTTCATTAGCAATAGAATCATCTTTCATCAAGCTATACTTATATCTTCCAACATCTAAATCTGAAACTTCTTTTTCTATGATTCTTCTATCGCCTGCGTGTCCTGTAGTAAACCATATCTGAGCCCTTTTATTATAAGCCTTGGCACTATTTATCATTCCCGGCCCATATATTTGCTTTATATTATGAGGAGTCATATTAGTAGTTAAACCATTTAACTCAAGCTCATACATAGCATTAGACATAAATGCTCTATTAAACATTTTGTTAGCAGTAAGTTTTACATTCATACCTTCCCTCATATGAGGGCCATAAGTATTAACATACTCTTCTCTTTCTGCATTAAACTCTTTAGTGAATTGCTTTTTAAAAGAGGCTAATGATTTAGTCTTTTTCTTTTGAGCATTGTATTGAGCAAGAGCCCAACCATCTCTAATAGTATTCATTTCAGTAGCAGTAGGATTAATAGGCGCATCTGGATGATACTTAGCAAAGTACATTCTTTCAGCGTCACCTTTACCTCCGTAATAATACATATCTGCTTTCTTATGTAGGGAGTAGAAATTTCTAGCGTGAAACTTAGTAGCCATTCTTTCGCCTTCAATCTTAGATTGCTTTTGAGCCCATCTCCAAGCACCGGGGATACCCATTTCTTGAGCTGAAGCATAGGCTTTTGGAAATTCACTTCTTGCGTAATACTCTGCTAAGTCAAGTAATCCAATCTCTTTTAATCTTTGCCCTTCATAAGCTGTAAAATGGTCTAGCACTGCATAAGATTTAGCTTCTGGTTGCCTTCCAAACTTTCTTTGAAAAGCTGTTGTATAAACTCTATCAAATTCCTTTGGCTCTTCCCTTAATAACTTAATGTTTCCAGCCCTATTTTGATGTCCTTCAGGCATTTGTTCCCAAAAATCCTCACCTCTTTTTACAAAAGGTCTAGCCGTTAATTGGTCTACTACCTTATCCCTTAATGATGTTATAGCATATTGTCTCCACCATCTAGTATGCTCTTCTTTTGGTGCTTGCCCCCACTTTTTCTGTAAGTAATTAACCATATCAGCTTCGGGAGTATCAGTTTTATTTTCGTAAGCCCTACCTAATATCTTGTTCCATTCTTTATGTATATCAACAGTAGTCTCAACCCTAGCTTTATTAGGAGTTTCACTAGCACTCCAAACTGGTTCCATATTCCTTGTTACAAAACTATCAATCTTTAAAGGAACTTGGTGATTGATTGTACCAACATCAGTATCAGATACCTCTCTAGCTCTTGATATATTTTCAGTTAATGGCTTTTCTGAACCCGGGAGTTCAACTGTTTTCATTATCTCACCATATTCATTAACAGTAACTCCACTCTCAAGAAGCTTATTAGCCATTTCAGTACGTTCTTTTGAAGACATACCGGGAATATCTTTTAATAATTCATTTACAATTATATTAGCAGTGACTGGTCTACCAAGACTATCAACCTTACCTCTTACTTGCTCAGCCCATTGTACAGTAGCTTTTTGAGATGCAGGGTCTAGCCTTGCAAAATCTGGATGACCCTCAACTGGCTCACTAATAGTACCGTCTTTAAATCTTTCAGCAACAAACTTTCTACTTCTTCTAGTAGTATAAGGCATTTCTTTAAAGCCAAAATAGGCACCAAGCAAATAATGATATACCTGCTCTGGGGTTGTTTGACCAGCAACTGTAGATGGCAAGCCTGAATAAGCTGAAGCAGATACCATTCTTAATAGTTTATCACCTTCGGCATTTCCAGTCTTAATAAAGTTCCCTATACCTCTAAAAACAGCTCCTGTTTCAGCACCTCCTATAAATGCTTGCATCATTTCATCAACTCCACCTTGCCAAGCACTAATAGAACTTGCAACACCAAGATGAAAGGCACCTTCAACCATATCTTCTGCTATTGGAGCGCCTTTACCTAAGAAATCAAAGGCATCTTTAGTTGCTTTTCCTCTTAATAATGCGGCTTCAGCTTTAGCTCCTTGAGCAACAACGCCAGCTTTTTTAGTTAGCCAATTAGCACCTATCATAGGGATAGAACGACCTTTAAGTTTTCTAGCGGCATTTACAAGTGCGCCTACTTTACCTGCGGCTCCAACTGCCGGAACTGGTAGCCATCCAACAAATCCAGCAAGATGACCTACGTTCCTAGCGATTGCTTCCCATTCATTCTTAGGGTCATCCCCCATTTTAAAGGTAGACCAACCCTCTCCAAATCCTGCACCTGCTTGTTTTATTACGCCAGATATAGTCACATCTTGGTCAGCATCATTCTTAGCGAATGGTATTCTATAATGCTGGGCGTGAAGTTCTACTTGATTAAGTTTTTCTTCGTCAAACTTATGTGGAAATTGCTTGTAATAAGTAACAAGCTTATAGGTTGTTTGTCTATCTATAGAGGGCTCAAATTGCTCCTCTGGGTCGAACTGTTTTTTAGGTTCTTCTGGGTAGTAGGTTGATGCCATTTACTAGAAGCCGCCTAGTTCATCCATTACCTCACTACTGCCCATAAAACCTGCTTCTAGACCTGCTATACCAGCGGGAACTGCAACACTTCCTAATGCTCCCATAATACTGGTCTCAGCTTCAACTCCGCCTTCAGCTAGTTTCTGTAAAAGATTTGCTCTTTCGTTTGGGTCACTCCATATTTTCTTAAGTGCTTGTTTACTTCTTTTAGGAATAGCGGCCGCATCAGCAATTTCATCAATGCTTTTACCTTCTTTAAGCCCAGTTTTAAGATTATCCATAACACTTTGAGCTGTTTTTCTAGCGGGCCCTCCACCTTTTTTATAACCAAGGAAGCCCTTTGCAATATCATCTAAATCATCAGCGCCTATAGTAGCTTTACCAAACTTTTGAGTTGCTTCTTCTAATACGTCTTTAGTAACCCCTTTAATTTTACCTGATTTAGCTAGTCTTTCTACAGCTCCCGGAAGATGAGGTGCATATTCTTGACCTACATCATCTAATACCCCGAGCATTCCTTCGGTATCTCCCTTTTTAGCAAACCTTTGAGCTTTTTTAATAATGCCTTCAGCACCTTCTTTCAATCCTCGTTGAGCTAATTGACTATCAACTAATTTATCTCCCCATTTAGCAGTAGGGCCAAACTTTGACATTAGTTGACCTGCTCCCATAGCGGCTCTTGGCATTTGTTGTCCTATAATACCACCGGGAGTCCATTTTAATGCACTTCTAACAATCCTAGCTCCATTCTCTTCCATTGCTCTTAGAGCTTTACCACCTTCTTTTGCACCCATCTTCATAGCGGCTTTTTTGCCACCTCGCATAGCAGTTTTACCTATTGCGGCTAATACTGGTGCCGCCATACCTCCAGTTCCTACAGTTGCTATTGCAACTGGTATTAATATACCAGCCCAATTACCTATAGCTCTTGCAGTAGCAGTCCTTCTAGATGAGTACCAATCATCTGGAATCAAATCAAATAATAAACTGTCCATTGAGCCAACCATTGCGGCTCCAACATTTTCCATCGCTGTTGCCTTATCTTGCGCCGCTAAATCTACTTCTATTCCGTGCCTAGCCCCTGCTTTTACCAAGTCTTCTAATTGTTCATTGTTATAACCTCTGGGGTTGTCGTAATAAGCATTAAGCCTTTTATACAACAACTGCATCTGCTGTATCTGAGAATCACCCATAAGTTGAGCAGTAAGCATTTGCTGAACTGCCATTGGGTCTCTTTGCGATGGTCTAGGTCTATACTGGTCTCCGGGTCTTGCTGTATTAGTAGCCATTATTTCCTCCTCTGCATAAAATTATCCATCATATTGCCACCACCAAGCAAGCCGCCCATACTCTGATTCATAATCTCTATCTTTTTCCAGATATCTTTTACTTTCTCTTCATAGCCATCTTCTTTGCTTTCGCCTAGTTGTTTAATTTCTTCATACATTGTATTAACATCTTCTCGAAGCTGGTTTTGGAACTCTATTCTTTTTCCACCAACCTCAAGAGCTCGTTTAGTATATTGATTAGCTTCCCGTGCTAAAGCGTTATCACCATAAATAGGGTTAGTTAAGTTTCTATATTTCTGTCCCATATCTAAACTTGGGTATAGCATTTGATTTGCTAGGTAATTATCAGCCATAGGTTCAAAAACATCTGGATGTTGTTCTTGATATATTGGGCTATCATAATACTCACCAATCTTGGACATTCTATCTTCATCTATATCTCTTTGATGTCCAGCAATTCTACCCTCTTGCAATGTTGCACCAAGACCTTGCTCCATTACATCATCCATCAATCCTCTTCTTTTTAAAATTGAAGCTCTTTGTTCTTCTGTCGGGCCCATCCCTGCATACTGAGAATCCTCTGCTAAATAATTAGTGGATTGCCCTGCTGAATATTGTTGTTTTTCAAGGTCTGACAAAAGATTTGCTTCATTAATTCGATTAGCTTCTTTCCTATGTCTTGTTCTTTCTTTATTGTTAGCTATATCAGATTCTACAGTGTCCCAAGCTAATTTATTCTTATAACGAGCAAAGCTTTCTTTCAAAGGATTCATCTCCACAGCGTGCCTTGTCCTTTCTTCTGCATACCCAATATCTGCGTCTAATGTACCCCACTTTAATTCATTCTCGTGTAACCTTAAAGATTCCATCAAGGGATTTACTGTTTTAGCGTGACGAACTTGTTCTTCGCCTAAGTCCATTTGATATTGATGCTTAGCTCTAGCTCTTTTCTCATTAAAGATTGAAAAGGCTAGATTCTGAGAATCTTGTTTTTCTTGCCTCCTATTAGCTTTTGTTTGCTGATAGGCTGTACTAAATGTATTTGGTGCTTCTACTCTCATATCTTACTCCCAAGGCATCTTAAGTTTAAAGCCACTATAAGCATTTCCTTGACCGAAGCCAGAGGCAAATTGCACAGGTGGTGGGCCTACTCTTGGAGGGGGAGGAGTATAACCACCTCCGCCGCCTGCTCCACGATTACCATAACTAGCAACACCAGATGCTTGCTGGTCATTATATCCCCAACTGTCTTGGGTATATTTCATTAATCCCTGCATATGGTCTTGAGTCATTTGTTGCATATTCATACTATCTTGATATGGTTTAGCAAAATTTTGCATCCACTGAGGAGAATCCCCTCCTATGCCTTGCATAGCTCCACCAAGCATTCCTTTTACACCGGGCATTATACCACCGATAGCGGCACCTGCTAACATTTGATTAAATCCTGCTTTTTTCTGAGCATTAATTGAATCTTGTTGCATCTTTGCTTGATTAGCGCCTGCATAGATTTGGTCTGCTTGACCTGTAGCACCTTGTCCTTTAGACCTTTGGCCACTTGCAAATTGTGCAGATTGCATACCAAGACCAAAAGAATCAAGATATGCTTTGTTCATAGCACTGGCAGAGTCTCCTCCAGCACGACGTCTTGCTTGTAAAATATTTTGAGCACCTACACCACCTGCTCCTTGTCCTAATCCTTGTTGAGCCATAGCAGATTGCCAGTCACGAATACCACTAGCAGTCTGGTCTTGGATAGCTTCATTTAAAATACCAAAGCGTTGTTGGTTTATTGTTGAGTTTGGGTCAAAGAACTGGTCACTTCTATCAGACCATTTATCGGCACTTGCTCCAAAATCTGAAGCATACTGTTCAAACTCACCGTGTTTTCTATCTGCTAGATAGTCTGTTCTTTTCTGACCAGAATCTTCTGTACCAAGAAAAGTATCTGAAAACCAGCCCATATTATTTCCCCTTTATCTTATAAGTGGCTGTATCACTACTAATCCAACCATTCTTGCTTTTAAATTCAAGAAAGTAATTATCGCTATTTCCGTCTCTTAAAACTCTCATTGAACCTGAAGGTTCATTTAAAGCTTTATTATCCTGACTGGAAAGTACTGATTTTATATCATTTATTTCACGATAAATATTCTCTAATATACTATTTAATTCTTTTAAATCAAGTTCTTTTAGCTGTCTACTCTTGATTGCCATTATTTTGCCTTTGGTCTCCTATAGATAATACCAACACTATCAACAGCTGTTTCACCGTTTGCATTGACAGCTACCTTAATTCTTTTACCTTTTTTAGTCGCAATTTTCTCATTTGTTCCAACGCCTAAACCAACTGCCGCATCATTAACCTTATATTGTAAGTAAGGAGTTCCATTTTGAGATACTGCTCGTATCTTATAAAATCTTTTATCAAGAGTAGGATGTTGCATTACAAAATTCTTAGATACCCACTGCCAATTTTTCCTTGATGCTCCTGCTCCTAATCTGTAAATACCTTCTTTATTAGCATATATAACTCCACCAAGCCAATCTCTACAAGTAGCTAATGTCTTGTTGCCAAGGGTACCTTCGTCAAAGGGATTCTCTAACACCCAATAATCCCACCTTCTTTTTTCTGAATGATACGCCCAAACAGTAGCCTGAAAAGAGCTTTCTGATAATTGTCCAGTATTTGCACTAGCTCCAGATATTGTAGCTACTACTTTCTTTGGTTTTTGAAATACTAAAAAGCATTTACTCAAAGAATCAAACTCAACGTGAACACCTCCACCAGTTCTATCTCTGTTCCTATAAGCAAAGTCACCACCTTGCTCTATAGGTAAGCCTATATTCTGTATTTTTGCACCTTGGTATAACCATATAGATTCACTATCAGCCCAAAACATACCGTAATCACAAGATATAATAGAAGCTTGGCTCAGACATCCACATTGTAATATATTCTCTTCTATAACCATTGTCCTTGGGTTTATCATATATGTAGTGCTTTTACTAAAAGCAAATAGCTTACCATTGTAATAGCTTATTGCTGTTGGGTATTCTGGCAACTCTAAGAAATCAGTAGACCAATCATAGATATTGAACTTGCCCGGCTTAGACCTGAATATATAATTAGAATTATCATCAAGGGACTGGTGCCAAGCATCTGCTATAAACATATATCCATCCCCAACAACAGATAATCCATAGTGAGGTTGCGTATTCTCTAGTAACTCACTTACACCTGTCCTTGTTTCATAGGTTTCACCAGTTTTTCCCTTATCTGTAATAGTGCAATTCCATTCATTTGAGCCAGTACTTGCTGAAGTCCACTTAACATCATCTAATGGTATTTGTTCAATTAACTGATAAAAAGCCTTAGGGAAAGCAACATCTTCAGTTGTTCTTGAGCGATATAAATTTATATGAGAAACTCTTTTTGAAATATTTTCTATATTAGGAATTGTTATTTTAATATTTAAACAATCTCCAGTTGTTTGAACAGTCCAGCCAGAATTAGTATCAACTGATGAGCCTAAGGTCTCAGACAATGGAGACTCTTGAAATCCATCATAAACAAAGCTAAAAGCATAATACATATACTGAGGGGTTAATGGGTCTTCTAATGCTCCAGAGCTACCACCATCTGCTGGTGTATCCTTAGCAAAGAATCCTATAAAATCAGATGTTCCTGCGGCAATAGGAGTGCCTATCCTAGCATTGTTAGCGGCGGCTGAACCATTACCAACATTATCAAATCCAGTAATAGTTAAATATGGAACTTGAGCTTTAAAACCAAGCGTAGAACTTACAGCAGTGATACCATCATCTAGATTTGTACTAAACATATAGGATATCTCACCTTTACTTTGATTAGTGACAACCATTAAACCTGTATTAGGGTGTATAATTCCAGTAGGTTTAAAATCCCATTGCGTTGCGGGGTCATCTGAGCTAAAGGTAATATTTGCTTGTTTATCTTCTGCAAGTTCGTGCTGTAATACCATAGTCCTAACATATCCCATTTTCCCACCATAGGCATCTTCCCATTCTCTAAACTTGATTCGCTTTGCAGTATCGTTTCCACTATTAAAATCGTAACTTGCAAATTGAGTAAATCTATCACTTCCATAAGCACTTGCATCTCTATATGCTACATACCTACCAGAATTTCCATCTCCACCCATATTCATACCTTCTGCTCTTGGATGCTGAACAAGGTCTGTAGAAGCACCATTAGCCGCAAATGCTCCAATAATTATCTCACTAGCTGACTTGCCTGTTGAGGTAGCATAAAAGTTATCATTTTCTTTATGAAAAGGATTTTTATAAAAGAAAGTATCTTTAGCCCAACTATTAGCACCGCTACTAGTCTGTAATGAATTTGCATCGTGTAATAGGTCTATATTATAGGATTTAATATTTCCATCAGTATCAAAAATACTCAACCTTTGTTTAGTTGCCCCATCTTGCGCAATTAATCCTCTAGTAAAGTTACTAGGTCTCCCTTGTTGATTGAGATATGTTCTACCATCTCGTGAATTAGGATTGATAAGCCCCCATCTACTTTTATTAAATTCGTCACTTCCTAAATCATCCTTATTATATCCCCCAGAGTGCATTGTATCCTGAGCTAATGGAATAATTAAAGGCTTCTTTGTAAAACCTTCAGCCGTACCATCAACAATATTCAATGTAACTACTTGACTAGCTGGTAATCCAGCAACCTCTACCTCCTTAGGTCTTGCAGAAGAACCTGAACCTGTTAATACCAACCTGTCCCTATTTGCTAAAAAGGTAACATCCTCTCCTCCGTTTTGAAAAGAATCAGCATAATAACAAGAACTACTTACTAATTCAGCCCATAATTGTTGCTGTTGCATTAAATGTTCGTTTCTCCCTATTGCAACTTCTTGCTCATTATTCCAACCTCTATCAGATGCTGAATAAACACAAAAAACCCCTACTCTATCAGCTTCTCCTACATCCATCAATCCAAATTGAAATGTTTGAAGAACACCCGCTTCTCTCTCCCCTAGCCTTTTTGCAAAGCCTCCATATTGTGACCATATATTCCCAAAGTGTGGCGAACTACTCCCATCATATATGTACTGAGGAGCAGTTTCAAATGCGTTTTGATTTTCATTAGTACCAGTAGTTCCTTGAGGATGACCTCCCTCAGAAGGGTCATAATTACCTCTAATAATAACACTGTTTATACTGTTGTAAGGCTCTGCTAGAGAAAGTTGGTTTATCTTATAAAACTCTCTAGTTGATGGGCTTCTATTATCTAATCTCAATCTCCCTGCTTCATTTACAGTGGGTTCCATTCCAGTAGGGTGCGCAGGGTTTGCTAAGGTAGTAGACCACAACCATTCTTGGTCAAAGGTATGTCCACATATAGGAGGATACCAAGCATCTTCTTCGGGTGTGCCAGTTTCATAATCAGGGTCTGAATTGTAAGGAGCATAATCTCTTTTGCCATCAAAATTCCAAGAAGCTTGAAACCATATCTTACCTGTTCCACCTGAGCCAGTATTAAACCTTGAATCTGTTGGCGTTACCATTATATGGCTATACCAAGCACCTCCAGCTGGGTCATCTGGCTTTCTTCTTCTAGTACATATACCCGGAGCTGTATCAGGTAGGGGATAAGGCCAGTTTGTATTATATTTTTCAAAAGCTCCTACAGTAGGACTTTTAGTATTGCCACTATCGTGAACACCTGTAAACTTAAAACAATGTAATAGCCCATTGTCTACATCATCAAGCACATACAGATGAGGGCCATCAGATGCTATTGAAATAGGGGAAGTTATACTAGTGTCTTCTGCTCCATATTTATAATATTGTATAACATTAGCAGTAGCGCCAAGGGTAACTGTTTGAGTTCTAAATATATATATATCTGACTTACCAAATTGAAACCCTGCCCAATAATCATACTCCCAAGTACCACTAGCGCCTGCTTTATTTCCACTAGCATCATACCAATTAGTAGTAGTTATTCTTACTAAATCATCTAATATTGGAATTTCAGTAGGTATTTTTAATTCAGCATCTTCTATAATAACTGTATTCTCACCAAACTCTCTATCCCATTGTTTATACTGCTGAATACCTGCCCACTTTGGTGGAGTATTAGACTTGCCACCTAATCCAACAGCAACACTTTTGCTATTTAATTGCTGGAAATCTGCTTTGTTTGAGTTTGTTGATAAAATTCCAGCATTGCTTTTTTCATCAGAAAGAGTAGGAGCATTGTTGGGGTCAAGGTTTATAACCTTATCAATGTTGTGATGTACATTTAAAATTCCATTTATAAATTTTAATAAATGAGCACCATCTCTAGTTTTCAAAACGTGCATATCACTGGTAACTGTTCCATTTGCGTGATATATGAAACTTATTTCTTCACCAAGCGTGAAATAATCAAAGCTATTCCAATAAAGCATTAATCCATTTCCTATGCTTTCTCCATTATTTGTCCCAACATCAGCTGTTACACCAGCGGCTGGAGTCCATCCTTGATTTTCTCCATTAACTACTGTTTTATATCTATATTTTAAATTTGTATTGGTACAACTTTTTACCTTAAGAGTTAAGTCATTAGTTGGACTAGAGCCTCCAATAAGATTACCTGCTACCTTAACAGTATCACCCGGTTTATACCCAGAGCGTGCAACTCCACCTACTGCATTACTACTACTTGTTGCAAGATAAGTCCCAGCTTTAATTTCTAAGGTTAATGTTAAATTAGAATTTCCAGTAGAGCTTACATTAGTAGTGGCAACGTTGCTATATGTACCATTTGTTAACCCACTGCCCGGGCCAGAAACTGCCGCCCATACCATATCTTGAGGGACACCTTCTGTTAATTCATCTACCCTTATAGTATAAGCAGTGTCTTCTGTTCCAGTAAAATTTCCTTCAACACGAATAGAAGTGTTTTTTGAACCTACAGTTTGAAACTGGTCTCCTGCTGGAGATGAAAAACTTTGTACATTATCTGGTGTTGCTAACGCCATTTATGGCCCCTTCCATCCGTTATCATCACTATTTTCTCCGTCTCCTGAACCATCATCACCACTTCCAGTTCCACCAGTTTCCGTGACTACAAAATTCCAACTTGAAGAACCAGCAAACATAAAATCATTTGTAACGAAATTACCATCGTCATATCTAACAAGGCTGGCAATGTCAGTATCTAAATTAATATACGAAGTATTTCCATTAGAGTTTCCTGATATATGTAGTTGCTCTGTCCAATTACCGTTCTTTACTCCATCGTCTATTGCGTAGGGATATATGATTTGATATGTATTATAATTTGCATTTGTAAAAGAAAGAGTTTTACTAGCAACACTAGCGCCACCACTTGGATAATCAGCTTTTAATTTAGTTGAATCATCAGATGTAAATGTTAAATCTACAGTAGAGGTTGAATCAATAAAATTAGGGTTGCTAGAGAGTTTTACTTCTACTTTAAATCCTTGTTGCTCGCCCTCTAATACTCCACTATTTTTAAATGTGCTTCGCTTTACAATGACGCCAGACACAACATCACTCCTGTATGAGTAATTATGATTGAAGTCTACATCCGTACTATTCCACTTAGCATCAGTGCTTTGAGCAGTGTATTTTAATTTAAGACCTATATCAGCTTCAGTAGTTACATTTTGTGGAATCAAGTAAAAAGTTTGAAGAGTTTGCCAGTTACCACTAGTAAAGGTAAGTTCAATATATTCTCCAGAATTAGGGTATCCACTTGTATCATTTGTATCATTTATCTTGAGATAGTCATCCATATTCGCAAAATCATCTATCTCTATTTTTATAACAACATTTGATGTAGGAATGGTTCCTACCAAGTTAACATCAACCCTATAAGTATCATTCTGATAAAGAGTATTGTCAACAATGCCAGTTGTTAGAACATTAATTTCTCTAGGGATTTGTCCATCACCGCCAACAGAAGGTTGTGCAAAGTGAAAATGAGTTCTCCACTTAGGTAAGTCTATTAGGACATCTTTCCATCTACCCCTTAACCTTCCCTCAGTGCTATTAGGGTCTATATCTTGAGAATAAGTAGCCGCATCTATCTTGATATCATTATCATCTGCGGCAGTAACTATGCCTACATTAAAGTTCTTTATTTCTCTGACGGACTTAGGCATCTTTCCTATCTTGCTCCATTTGCATAAGTTTCGCAGTAATATAGATAGAAAGGTCTAAAGCTTCTTCAAGAGCCTCCTTAACCCAGTCTCTTCCATCATTAACATCTAACTGGTCAGCGTACTCTTTCTTACCCTTTTCTAGCCTTGCTTCTATCTTCTTTACTATTTCTTTGTTCATATCAATTCTCCCCATAGAGAAGCGTGTCCATTTATAATTTGGATTATATGGACAGTAAAATAGCCATTACCAAAGTAATCTACCACAGCAAAAGCGTGTTGCCAGTTGTGTTTTCTATTCATAAGCCAATCGTTTGATTTTGAATCTAATTTCTTTAAACATCCTATACTCCAAGCACTCTTGACACCATCCAAGTGGGTAACTGAAGATTGCTGAATATCGTGATGATGACCGTACATAACATTTGAACCAAGACGGATAAGATGATTGCGGGTATGGTTGATACCAGCAAAATGATTTCCGTGATAGTAAAATAACTTACCAATCTTGAGATATTTTCCCATAGGATAGTATTTGAACCCTCTTCCCTCCAAGCAGGCATCTGGAAAGTTATACCCGTGACAGTAGGGGTTTTCATCTTGGAACCTATTAAGCCAATCATCGTGGTTTCCTTCGCAGAAGTACTTTTCTGTACAGTTAACTTTATCAAGGGCTTCATCAATCTTGTCTAGCCCCTTGTTGACTTGTGCGATTTCTTCGTCCACGAATGGAATTTGATATTCCAAAGGCGGTCTTTTCTTTTTCTTCCATTGCCAAGATGAAACACTAAACCATTCCCCGACATCGCCGAGGTCTACATAAAAGTCTGGTTTTACTATGCCTATTGCTTTTATCAAGCATCTAATGGCTCCTTTATCCTCTAGTGGAAAGTGTTTGTCTGGTGTTATTATACCCCTCTTGACAACTCCTTTATCTAATTTGGTAATTGCTCCCAAAGTTCCTCCCAGTTGCTAACATCTATAAGTAAACTCTTCGCCTTCTGGAGATGTTTCTCCGTAGTGCGCTTTGTGAATCTAAGTAGAAATTTATGACAATAATCACATTCCCACATTAAAGCCCCATTATAAGCACCAAGTATCTCTACTTCGTGTATGTCAGGACATTGGCAATGTGGGCACTCTTTAGGTTTATCCCTAAAAGGTTTGTTGCAATCAATATCAAACTTATCTATAACCTTAGACACTACTTATCCTTGAATACTCCCTCGAGTAAATCAGTAACTATGTCTACAACTCTTTCGAAAAAGATTTGTTCTTTCTCTTCGGATACAAACGGAATGTCAATTTTTTCATTGATTTTAGTAGCTATTTCATCAGCAAACTCATCAGAACCAAGCCAGTCCATAGCCTCGCTTTTCATTTTATCTGCTTGAGCCTCTGCCAAGTCCATAATTATCTTTTTAAAATCCATATTGTCCTACTCCTTTACTTTCTTTGCTTTTAACCATAAATAGTATATGTTCACTCCGAACATTATACACATTAGTACAACTGACAAGACATCAAGCCAGTACACTAAACCTAAACTTGTGGAGATTCCACTAACTTTTAAACTATCCATATCAAACGTTTTTCCCATTCACTCTGCTTAGACTACCTTTTATTTCTGACACTTGGTTATCTAAATCGTTTATTTCTTTGTTGAGGGCATCAAATTTCCTATCCAGTTTATCATCTGATTGATTCCACCTGTTGATAAGTTTAATAACCATCCCCTCCATATTTTCAAGTGTTTCACTTTGACCTTTGTTTTCAATTTTTAAATTCTGCAAGGCATCTGCTTGCTCGTTCCCTCTGCGATTCATAGAGTAGACCATATAGACGAACATACCCCCTACGACACCTATCATACCCGCTTCTGAGTATAGAGCTAGAAACTCCTCCATTTATTAACCTCCTCATTTGAATGGCGACTGTAAAAACTTTAAAAGACCGTCCCTTACCTTCTTAAAAAACAAATCTTCCTTCCCTCTGAAGTTACTATTTATATTCTTTTTACGTCTCACTTTTTTTTCCTTTTTTTCCAACTTAAGGGATTTAAATTTAATTCCTTTTGATACCAATTTAATTCTTCCTCCATTTTTGCAAACTTTGCATCTTCTTCAATTATATGCTTTTCGACAAGCTCTGTAATTGTGGTAGCAGATTCTGATACTCTTCGTTCAAGGTCACTAATTCTCTGGATAACCATATAGTACGAATACACAAGTCCAGCAACAAGTACAAACATTTGACCAAGCCACTTAATGTTAATACTAATGACGGCATTATCATCCACGACAGTCCCACGATAGCTTCTGGCCGTTTTAGGTTTACCATCACTCACAGTTTCTCCGGAATATCAAGCCCACCTACAGACCATCCACCATCACAAGCACTTAATAACAATACTGCGAATAGAACCATAAATATTGCTACTCCCACTGCTGACCAAAAATCTTTATTAAAATTAGGATGTCTTTCCATTAGGATACCATTGCCGCAGTTATATACCTTAGGTTGTTACCAGAGTATCTATGTTTAGCGCCATTAGTCCTTACCCTAGCCCCATATATATCATCGTGATTAGACGAGGCTAAAAAACTATCTGAATATGTGTGAGTTGGTGTACCAGAACCAATATCGGAATCTAAATAGACTTCTAAATAAGGTGCTGATGCCCTTGATGGTTTCCAGTATAACTCACATTCATCGTTACCGTGGTTAAAACTAGTAGAACTTCCTCCATCTATTGTAAGCCAAGTTAGAGTACTAGTACTATTAACATATTTTCCTATTCCCCCATAATACCTATTACCTCTGTAGGCATAACCTATAACAAGATGGTCACAATTAGCATATTGGTCTCCAGTGGTATCTGAAGTATCTTGCCCTAGTTCAAACATTACATAAGCCGCTCTCGTATTTCTAACAAAATCAATTCCTTGCCATTCGACTTTAAAAGAATTAGTAAAACCCACTTGTGCTGGAAATCCCTCATTTGGGCCATACCTAAGTGCATTCGAACTATTTGCGCTAAAATATGACCCCTTTAATTGATTACTCATAGTAGTCTGTAGGATACTCCCCGAACTAAGGTCGCATTCATAAGCGACTCTTTCTACAGAATAATTACCATCTGCATCAGCAGTACCTTCAGTACCGAAAGTTATATTTCCAGTATCTGTCCAAGCAGTCGTATCGTAAGTATCACCTGCAGTATCAGTATTTTGGCTACTTACATTATACCAACTAGTAGGTCTGTGAAAATCCTCTGCCCATATATATGGTCTTGCATTTGCAGGTATACTACTACCAGTAGCACTATGGTCATACGAATAAAACTCAGACATTAAATGAGGCGCTGAACCATCTGGTCTATCAGCAGAATCGTTATGAGTATTAATAGTGGCTATTCCACCAGTGGAAGCATTTTGCAAACCAACTGCATTACCTGCTGACCTTCCTAACTCAACACCAATATCAGCGCCAAGTCTTATCGCTCCTGAGCTACCTATTGCCATTTTCCAGCATCTTAACTTTTTTCGTAAGTTCTTTTATTGATTCGATAAGAAGCGGGGCTAATTTTTCATATTTAACTGCTTTATGACCATCTTCACGAGTAACCACAATTTCAGGACAAACTGTTTCTATTTCCTGAGCTATAATTCCAACATCTTTTTCCCTAACAAAGAATCCATCTTCACCACCTCTGTCTTTAATAACTTTTGCCTTCCAGTCAAAATTATATCCACCAATAGACATAAGTTTATCTAAGGGGTTTGCTATTGGTTTAATATTCTTTTTCATTGCAATATCTGAACCATAATAAGCAGTTACTTCATTAATTGCTCTTACTTCTCCAGTATGAGTAAATGTTATTTTATCGTTATAAGAGCCACCTGTTTTATTTAAAAAAGCCAAGGTGTGGTCAGTATTTAATCTTATTTTCCATAAGTCTTCATCATCATTTTCATCATCAGCAGAAAATTCAATAGAGCAAGGATAAGTTGCGTTACCTTCAAGTTTTAAATTTGTAGCACCCGTATCATCCCTTATAACTAAATCGCCTTCAATATCAAAAGATGTTGTACCTTTCAATGACAGAGTAGTAGCGGCCATAGTTAATCCAGCAGTATTACCTGCTGTCATCGTAATAGTATTAGTGCCAAAAGCAATTTTAGTATCAGTATCCCCACTATGAACCATATCACCGGGAATATATAAATCTCCACCAATAGTAACAGTTTGCGAAGAATTTATTGATATACCAGTTGTTCCACCAGTAACTAAACTCACTTCATCAGTTCCAAATGAAAGATAAGTATTAGTATCTCCATCGTGAATAAGCTTTTCATCAATAGTTACATCTCCAAATGATTGGTCGGTAGACAAACTAACAGTTACAGTATTAGCTGAATAGTTAGTGCTAACACCAGTTCCACCTGCAATATCAACAGTTGAGCCTTGCTGAACAGTTCCACCGCCACCTCCATCTGCTTGTAAAGTGAATGTAGTTAACTGATTAGTATTAGTATCTGTATCCGTAGGGGTGGCCCAAGTTCCATCCTTTTTTAAGAATGTAGAACCACTGCCACCCCCCAAGTTTGCTAATGCTACCCCAGAAGGGAAGTCCCCTGAAGGACTTGATTCGTGTAGTACCTTTTTCCAACTAGCCAATTTTTAGACTCCGTTTGGTGTAGATACTATTTCGGTGTTTGGTGGTTGATAACCAACAAATTCACCTGTTTTAGCTTTATGTGAGTCAAGGGCTTTTTGAAACTTACCTCTAAGTTTACCTATTCGTTCAGCTTCATTGCCTTTGACAGTAGATTGGTCGATTAATTGGATAACGAAAAAGGTCTCCAATGCTTCCAACTTCACATTATACTGCGGTTCAGTCTCTTTTTTCTGAGCCATTTGTTCTCTCCTTTTCTTATATTTATGATATTCTGACGTAAGGTGTCCCACTATTCAAGTCATTATCTACTGCAATACTTCCTATAGGAGCTTGGTCGCCACTTGGAGTGCTATTGCTATTAGTACATAATGCAACTTGATGTACGTTCTCTGTCCCTGCTGTTGCGCTTATATCATCAGCTGTCGTATCATCTTCATTCAGATTAGCGGCTACACCAGCCATATGTAAGTGACCAGTTCCAGCATCGTAATACAACATTGCATCAATCGCATTTGTAGTTACTACACCTTCTGTAGCGGCATCTCCACCACCTCTATCAAAAACAAGTCCCATATCTCTCCAAGAAGAAGTTCCTGCTCTTAGTTTGATTTGAGAATCTGCTACATTTACAGTTTCAACAGTTGTATTCGTTACAGTGCTTGTTCCAGTAACCTGTAAGTTACCACCAACAATCATATTCCCACTTGTTTCAAGATTAGAGCTAAATGTCTTTGCTCCTGCAATAGTCTGAGTGCCAGTAGTTAAAATACCTGAAGCACTACCTGACGCTGAAGGAATTGCGGCATCAGAACCCGTAGATGAATTACAAGTTGGGCCAGCAGTTGTTCCAGCTGTCCAAGATATGTTAGTAGCAACGTGCGGGGTATCGCAAGTATTTGCTGATGTTTGGTCAGCATTTGCATCAGTACATTTAGCCGCTGTATAACCCACTGCGATAGTTGAGCCTTGCCAAGTACCAGTACCGATTGTACCTAATGTTGTGATACTTGTAGTACCAGCTGCCGCTATAGTAGCGCCAGCAATAGTTAAAGCATCAGTTTCTAGCGTACCATCAATATCTGCGTCTCCAGAGATATCTAAGCTACCAGCTTCTATTTCACCAGCCGACTTGATTTTAACAGCACTAGAGCCATCAATTAGGAAGTTGATATTGTTGTCGGTGCTAAAATCGATGTAAGCATCCGACCCACTATAACCAATCTTTAATCCAGAATTGTATATGCTTGTTATTCCAGTTTGAGCCGCAGTCACTGCAACTTCAGGTGTTGCTGTACTACCATCATTTACTGTGATACCAGTTCCTGCGTCTACACCTGTAACATCTCCTGAAGATGCAGATGCCCACGAAGGGATTCCTGAAGCAAGGGTTAAGACTTCTCCGTCAGTTCCCTTAGCTAATTTTGCTAATGTCGTGCTACCAGAAGCATATAAAATATCTCCCGCTGTCCACGACGCTATGTTTGTTCCTCCATTAGCAACGCCTAAGGTATTTGTTACGCCAATATCAGTACAGTTTGCCGCACCTGTAAAAGCAGTTGAAGCATTAGTCTCATCAAGGTCAACCAAAAAGGTTCTACCAGTCTCTAATGCCGCCGCTTGAGATGCAACTGTAGTTATTGCCGCAGGGAAATCCCCAGCCGCTGATGATTCGTGGAGGAGTTTTTTCCAAGTTGCCATTATATGACCTCCTTATGATTCATTAACTGTTCCATTTTGTTCTGAAGTTTCAATTTTACTTGTAGAGCCAACTCCAGAAACTTACCTTGATGGACTCCTTCGTCTATCAAGCGTAACATAAACCCTACTTCTTTAACGTTTAAACTATTATCAGGCCTTTCCTCTTCTTTTTTAGCCAGCGGTATTTTATTCAACCCCGACATATAACTGACTATCCTTGTAGTAAACTCCACCTTCAATAGCCGTAGGAGTTCCTGATTGTTCTTTTAATTTTAGCACACCATTGTAATCAATAGAGAATTTAACATCTGAATCATTAGCAAACTGAGCTAAGTTCCCATTTGATAAAGCACTACTTACACTATCTGAATCCGTAGATTCAAATTCAAATCTTCCGTCATTGTCAGCATCAGTTCCACCAATTCCTGCTAAATCAAGAACCTCTACATCAGCTGAACCATTATCATAATAAAGTTTGTTATCAGTTTTTCTAAATATCAAGTTCGTATAAACTTGGGAAATTACATTATCTGTTAAAGTTGCCATATTCCCTCCTAGACTGGCGTAAATGTTGTAGTTATAGACTCAACTGGAGTAAAGACAGATTGGATTGATTCAACAGGTGAATAGATTGTTTCTATAGGTTCTATTGAGTTCCATATATCTTCTATAGCAAGAGAGTGAAAATAAGACTCTGTCACTTGATTGAAGTATACATTAGTAAACTCTGACAAGTTAAACGAACCAAAGTTTAATCCATTATATCCTTCTGGCATTAAAACTCCACTGGGTTAATATTTATTGGTTGACCACTTCGTGCTTGATAGGCAAACCTCTTACCTAATTTAACACCTTTTTCAAACTTCATTCCATAGTACTGAGCAATATCTAGAGTACCTTTTTTCTCGTGACCAAGCTGTATAGCTTTATCAACAAGATATTCGTGGAACTGTTCTGGGATATCGCTTCTTTGACTTAAAAAATCTTTACCTACCTTATAACTGCCTGCACTTCCTGATACAGAAGCACCAAGATACAAACTACCAGAGACTGCTCTGTCATCTACTGACTGGTCTTCAAACTTAAAAGGGTCTCCTTTTTGGTAATAATATATATGAACATCTTTTGTAGCATCTGTTGGAGATGCAAACTGAGAAGCCTCATCTTTACTGGGGTCGTATTTAGCAACCCAAATTGCTCCCCTTTCTGTCCACCATACGAATTGAGCAGGAACCGCCATTAAAGAACTCTCCCTCTTAGATTATTAACTCCTTCTTTATACTGATTAGTATCAGAATATGGATTCATACCCGGATTACTTCGTATACTACCCCTGTAGTCTCTCATCCCTAAAAGACCTTTTAATCCTTTAGCATCTTCTACTCCCCAACTTGCAACGTTATAGGGGTCTATCGCATTACCTCTAAAGCCCATATCTTCATTGATGTAAGTCCCAGCTTCACTTCCTCTTACATATTGGTCTACACTTGTCATATCATTTAATTCTTGTTGATTTCTATAAGCAAAATTTTCAGGGTTATCAATTTCCTGATGAAAAGACCTTTGACTAAATTCATCGTGAACTGTTTTATCAAATTCTGTATGCTGGTCTCTAAATGAAGTTCCATATACATTCATACGAGGCATTTGCTTTCCTACCTGAGTTCTATCCATAGGATTAGAATGCACCCTAGAAGCATAATCAGCCGCTTCATTATAATCTTGTTTATCAGCATAGTTAGGAACAAAAGTCCTAAGAGCTCTTTGCATTAAGTTTCTATCAGGAGCTTCATATGCTTTAGCCTGCCCTAAGCCGTAATGTTCTGGTACTTCAGCTGGTGCTGATAAATCAGGAAGATTTGCTTTTCTAATTTCAAAACTGTTTTGATGAGGATTATTAAAAGGGTTGTTAAAAGGTTCCATTATGTTAAATCCCTATGTTTAGGACGACCAGCGAGTCGATTTATAGTTTTACCATCGTAATCCACCGAGCGAATTTCTAGTATATGGTCTGCAAGTTTATAACCTCGCTGGTTCGCCACTATATCAAATTTATCAGCAGATTCTAAAATCTTGGTTCTTGCTGAGAACTCATCCTGCGCTCTATTAAGTAGCTTCATAGCCTCAATAGTTCCTATTTCAGGATGTTGCTGATTTATAATTTCTACCATTTCTTTAAGTTTCATCTTGCCCCCTAGTCATACCTTCAAATTGAAACATCTGGTCATACTCTTGAGCTATAATTTGTCTTTGACTTTGTAACCATTTATAGTCTAAAGCAAACTGCTGTTGTTCAGCTGTCATTGCTTGGGCTTTTGCGCTTGCCAATTCTACATCCTCATCATCTTCAATATAATATCTGACCTTCTCCCAACCTTGTGAAGCTTCAGCTGGGTCTGCGTGACCTCCATCAGAACTATCACTAAGAGTAGCAAGTGAATCTCTCATATCCATAAGTTTCTTATCACATAGTTTCTTAGCCGCATAAAGTATTACTGCCCTATACCACTCTGCTGGAAAGTTTGCTATTGCAGAAGTAGTCTGATTAGCGTTACTAACAGCTCCATATTGAACTACATTTGCAGAAGCAGATGTTCCACTACCAAAGTTTGTAGCAGTTGGCATAGCCGCACCACTTGAGACACTCGCTAGATTATCAGTGTATTGAGCCCAATCATTTCCAGTGATTGTAGTCAGCAACTTAAATGTATTTAAAGCAGGCGAGCTACTAGTAGTTGCAGTACTTCTGTATATCTTTCTACTTGTTATGTTTAACAAGTCCTCCCTAGGCACATTATAGATTCTTACTTTAGCCGCACTTCCAGACTCAGTAATGCTTTTTACATTAGAGGGCCCAGTTTCTTTGCCATCTACATCTACATAAGTGAATCTGTAATGATAAGTTGCCATTATAACCCTGAACTTACGGTTGCATCAGCATCAACTGCTCGTGAAATCTTCTTACTCGTAGATGTTTTATTGCCTTTTTGAGATACAGTTTGTTTACCTTGATTAGTACCTGATTGTTCATCTTGTTCTAATAAAGTTCCATTTAAAGTATCATCTGGTGGGGCCTGAAAATAAGTATCACCTCCGGGCACAGTAAACAAGGTCTGATTCATTATGTAATATACTGGAGCTGTTGTATGCGCATAGTAAATACTATCTTCATCCCAAGCATTGAATCTTTCCTCAGGCTCTATTTCTCTTGCATTGAATCCTGCTAGATTAACATCAAGTATCTTAGCAGTAGTAGCAAGGGAAAGCCCAGCAGTGGTAACAGCAGTCTCAGAAGAAAACTGTTTTAATAACTCTGGCTTAACTGCCGCTATTCTTTGAATAACATCTCTAACTCCATCGCTATAGAATTGAGGTAATTCACTTGTATAACTAGTTATTGGGCCTGCAAGAAATTTTACTTGGTCATCAAATGAAACATCAGCCATTACTTCTTAGCCTTTTTCTTCTTTGTGTTCCGCTTTTTGCGAGTATCTACCTTCTCACCTTCGAATGGTTTACCCGGAACTGTACTCGTTACTAACTGAGTATTAGTTTTTATTTTTTCATTCTGCATTTATAACTCCTATTCGTAATAAACAACTGCTTTTCCAGCGGTCAAAGTAACATCAAGGCTAGTAGTAAAAGGTATTGGCTTTTCAAACCAAACAGCATTCTTAGCAATAAGGGCTATACAAGATGTATCGTCCTTTATTTCGCCAAGTGCCGCTGAACTACCAGAGAATCCCCAAAGTAAACCAGCAGTACCTGATGCTTCTACAGCACTTGTGCCGGTAATCTCTTTTAACTTTACTTTTTGTGCGCTCGAAGTGCCGTAGAATGTTTTTTCTATAGCCGCCATAGCGTATCTCCTTAGTTAAATACGGGCCCCCAGAAGAGGGCCCGTACATTATTATTAAGAGGGGTCAGCCCCTATTCCTGTAATGGACATTCCAGCTTGAGGAACAGCTCCATCATACCAAATCTCAGTAGCTTCATCAATAGCACTAGTGCCATCAGCCGCTGTAAACAGGATGCGAACATACTCTGCATTTTTTGGTAATAAGAACGCCTCAAGTGTATCGTCGCCCATAGCTCCAGTGGCGGCGTCGCCTTCTGTTGCTTTGGCGGAAACCCAAGTTTGAGAACCTAAAGCTCTACCATTTGGGTCTGCACCGATACCTCCAATAGAAATAGCCGCAGAATCCATCGTGTACTGCAATACAGCAGTTACACCAGTTGACTCATCTGCTTTGGCATAGACCATACCTTTACCCTTTACGGCTAAAGAACTTCCAGCAGTATCTACATCTGCACCAGAAGCCGCCGCAACAGATACTGTTTCAGAACACTTAACGTATCCCTCTGACTTAGTGTATGCGTGTGCCATTTTCTACCTCCTTAAGACCATTTAAGAACAGCGTGTGTCTCTGGAAGACTGATTTCTAAACCGGCTTCGGTTAGAACCATATCTTTACGTCCATCAACGTTGTTGTTCTGTACGTTAGTGATAATATGAGTATCACGAGATACTCCATTACCCTTGAGTGGTCTATATGCAACATTAGACATATCTACTGCTACACAATGATTTTCCCAAGGCCCACGAAGTAGTGGGTCAGCAACAAAATGAAGATTACCAAACACGGTATTCACCATTGTTACCTGATGTCCAAAAGCACCTTTGATGTTTTGAACGTCTAGGCTGTACTGAGAAGAACCAACGCTGTTATTCAGGAAGGAACCAGAACCCAACTTGTTCAAGTAAGAGATAACCTTACGAGAAGCAAGTACAAGTTTATTCCCGCTATTTCCACCTTCAGGAGCGAAGAAATCTTCCATCGCATCTAAGAAAGCGTCATAGCCTGAAGAAGAGTAAGACATATTGTATATCTTACCATTTGCTTCAGTGTAAGGGAGGATACCCCAAGAGTAGCGCATAGGAGCCGCAGTAGACTCGTCAGCAGAACCAACGCCAAATAGCATTGCTTGCTCTAAGTCCATTTTGTGTTCCATTAGCTTTTCTTGCCACACTCGTTTGTATTCATCAGCCTTACCTCTGTAGCGAGTAGCTAGAGCTGTACCAGAGAACATTGGGATTGCAGTTTTAAAAATCTGACAATACCCTTCTCTGTCATACATCTCATCACGCCATCCGTCTGGGTCTGTTCCACCCTCAGAATGTGCGCTACCAATGACAGCCGCCTTTGCATCATCTGCAAAAGCACAAGTAGCCGCAAACTCAGCCTTGAGTTTAACGTCTGCTGTGCCGGCACCTGAAGTAATAGAAGGAGTAGAATCCACTCTGAAGCGCCTTACCGTTCCGGCGGTGTCTTCAATAGCGATTATTTGTCCTTCTACGATAAACTCAGGTACATATTCAGAAGACTGAATATTACCGTGTCTGTCATAGTTTACATACAGCTTAACTAGGTCATCACCTGAATCATTTACATAGGTGGTACCTGCCGCATAAGTAGCAGAACCTACTGCCTCGCCTAGGTTTAAATTGCGTCTTTGCCACTGGTGACGTTGTTCAAGAAACTTGAATACAGGGTCGTCAGTTGGCTTTTTAGCAACTTTAGACAAATAGACGAAGAAGGGGCTCTGCGCTGGTGCGAGTTCTGCAACTCGCTCACCGAAGTTAAATAATCTTCGGTTATCGTTGATAGATTGACCTTGTGGTGTTACACCGGGGTCAACACTATATTGATTAGCCATTTCATAACCTCATCATCTATGACTACTCGACCTACCTTAAAACTTATTTCATTTCCAAGGATTCTTGGACTCGTAGTCTGTTATTAAATCATCAATTATTGCATCTTCAGACGACTTATTTGTCGCCTCATTTGAAGATGGCAATACACCCATTGGAGACGGAATACTTTGTGCGTTCTTCGTTTGCTGAAAATCAGGGCTCGGAGGAGGTACCTGAGTTTGAGCTGGAGGATTCACATTAGGAGTTCCAGTTTCCAACTGATAAAGCTTCCACAAATTATCAAGGGATACTGAAGCAGGGTCAGACATTTTCTGAATAAAGTCAGCAACTACGTTTTCATCAGTCACACCGTGAGTATCTGCAATATGCCTTCGAACACCTTCCATAGCCTGACGTTGCTCATTCTGAGCTCTGACAGCGTCTTGACGTTCTTTCTCTGCTTGTTGCATCTTATCACGCTCTGCCTGTAACATAGCGCCTTGATATTCGACATACAGACGATTGTAGTCGTCCATATCATCTCTCCAAGAATCAACCTCATCAAGATACCTTGCTGATTCTGAACTTGGGTCTTCTGTTGCTTCAGCCCTATTGAAACCTGCGGGCTTTTTGGGTTTATCAGGAGCGCTAGGAAATTGCTCAACTTCTGGTTCCTTGGGTGCCTCTACTGGTTGCTGGGGCGTCTGTTGTCCATTCTGATATTGACTAATCAACTGATTCTTCAATTCATCATTCTGTTTCTGCATTTCAGCAACTGAGTTTTTCATCTTATCAGCTTCAGATTGCCAGTATTGATAACGATTTTGGTCATTATCTACTGGTTGTTCCGGAGCTGGCTGAGCTTGTTCCTGATTTACACTACTCTCATCTGGGGCCGCAAGAGGTCTCTCTGCTACGGGTGCCCATATAGTGTCCTGATTATCACCACCAAAGATAGCATCTTCGATAGAGTCCGTGAGTTGTTCTTGAGGGTCAGGCTGTGGAGCAACTGGTGCTTCAACTGCTGGCTCTAGAGAATCAACCAATGGAGTGTCTATTGTTGTTTGTTCTGCCATTACTTTTTCCTGTATGTTTAGGAGCTCTTCTTTTTCTTACCGGACGAAGAGGTATCCTTGTTCTTTTCATCCTTAGAGGCCTCTCTGACCTCTTTGGATATTTGTCCAGTTGCATCTTGAAGGCGTTTTTCAAAGAGTGTCCCTGCCGCTTTTGCTTTGTTTGACTGGGAGTCTAAGTCCGCCTTAAATTTTTCTAATTCAGCTTTCTGCTTAGCGTGATAAACTTCTCTTTCTCTTGTCTGTATATCACCCTCTAAATCTTTAATCTGTTCTTGGAGTTGTTCTAATTGCTGTTCTAACTGACCAATATAATCAGTTCGTTGCATAACACCCTCAACATCGAAAACTTCTGTCTTCTTGAGAACTTCTTGTCTATCTATAATCTGGTTCTTATAAGCATCCATATATAGTTCTAATTGTGCAAATCTATTTGTAGGTAGAGTACTACCTGTTACGACCACAACATCGTAAGCCCCAACCCCTATGTCATTTATCTTATTGATTTCACCTGTCTTGTCATCAACCATCCTTTTGTTAATCATAAACTCTGACATAGTCTGATTAGGATTAATTAATCTAAAAAGTTTTTCAGATTTATACAACTGTTGACACATAGGAATTGCAACTTCACCTGCACGCTTCAATCCGGCTTCAATATCCATTAATTTAGACCGTATCTTCCGTTGCCCAAACTCATCAAGAGACACGGTTGCCTTGTAAGTATGCGGGGCAACATCAGAATTACCCATCATTAGTTCATATAAGCCTAACTGGTGGTCAATATCATTTTTCGCTGTGTTCTCATTTTGGTATAACTCGTTAGGCAACGGAGTCGGCTGTACTGGCTGAGGGGCGCCTTGGTCGAAATCGACCTCTATGGCTACTCCCGGCTGTGCCCATTTTTGCTCAAACTCCCGCATATCAACACTACCCGATGGTACCAATATCTTAACATTAGTACTCGTTGTAGCGTGAGCAATTATTAGACTTCTTGTTTTATTAATGTATTCCTGCATACCCTTTACCATTCGGACATCACCGATAGGATAAGGTGTACGAGTATGTTGATTCATAAACAAGACAATGGGATATTTGTTTATTGGAAGTAATCTTCCGTAAAGATATTTGTCACCCATTATGACACACATCTTAATTCTTTCTTGATTGACCTTGACAACTTCAACTTGTCCTTCTTCTAGGAGGTCGTTCTTTGTTATTTCTTCGATGGACGGAGGCTGTAATTGCTCCATTTGTGCTTCAAATTGTTTTTGAGCTTGTTTAGCTTCTTCTTGCTGAGACTTCTGGAGGTCTTGGAGTTGGAGTTCCATCCTCTCAGGTACCATATTACCCAGTTGGACTTCCTCCGCCAGCTTAGTTTGCATTTCCACCATTTGAACTGAATGTTCTCTGCCCATTCGTGCAAGTGCATACTCGCCTTGAGCTTGAATCTCTGCCAACTGCTGTTCGTATTCCCTCTCGTATTTTTGCGATTCTTGTTCAACGACCGACGCATCTTCAACAACTTGGCCATTGATTTTCCATAACCTCGTACCTTTATATTCCTCATACTCACCCCCCTCTTCTAGTAAGTATTCCTTACCATTCCATTTTTCATAAACCCTATAGAGGTTGATTTGAACCTTCATATACCTCTCATATCCACGAACATACTCATCATTTTCGCCCCAACCAACTGCTTGAGTCTTTGTTTCAGTATCTTCAGGGAATACTAATTCACCATCATCTTCCCTACCTGTAGTAGGTCTATCTGTATATTGGTCTGATTCAGCTTGAGAAATAGCATCTGAATACATAGGATAAAGCTTCATAGCTTGATTCCTAGTATACATTCTTGATATTATAATGCTTTCTGCATCATCCCCAAACCTATCTCTAGAGTTTGGGTCTATATATAAATCAAGAGGGTCAATGTCCCTCATAATAACTTCGCCCTTACCGTTGTCTTTGGTAGGGTCTTGATAGACTAGAAGAGCGCCAAGTCCAGTTACATAATAATCATCTACAACATTGCGTAAAGCAGTGTCTCCATCACTAATTTGCCAGATATATTCTAACAAACCATTGAGTACCTGAGCTATCTTATTATCACTATCTTCACGAGGAGAGACTCGGAACGAAGGTCTTTTTGAGGTTAAGAGTGCTTTGGCAGACTCAACTGCTGGATGGATTCGATTTACTACTACTGGTGCTTGGCCTCGCTCTTCTAAAGTTTCTCTTTGTGCGGCAGACCATTGTTTTCCTAGTCTAAATTCTCTGTCTTCCTGTGCGTGTGTAGCCCAGCCATCCCGTTTATTGGAATACATCCGAAACATATTCTGTGTTTCATCAACTATTTCTTTATATTCCGCCTCAGACTGTGGCTCTCTGTATACTTCTATCATAACCTCAAAAAGTTGTATTAATCCGATTCAAATTACTAACTACATTGTCAACCAGTCAAGAACTGTTCTAGATTTATTTTCAACCTTTTCAGGGTCAAATTCGTCTCTAGGAACTCGACAGGGCTTATGTCCATCAAGAGCATAGTATATAGCATCTAGTATATCATCGTGCTTACCCTTAGGATAAGAAAGAAACTCTTGCTGTGCTGGTAAATCTTTAGGTCTAAAGTGAAATTCGCCCTTTGCTAACATAGGAACGAGCGATATGAGCCTTTCACTCTTCTTATTTCTAGGCTTTACCCCTTTTTCTAAACCGGGTATATATAGGTTTTGTTCCAACATATTCTTTCTAACAGCCTGTCGGAGAGCCTCCTGATAGCCTGTGGTCTCCACTTTCATACGCTTGGGACGATATTTCTTAAAAACCTCGATAATAGTGTCTGGCTGAAGAGCAGGGTTAATCTTATCACGAAATAAATCGACAATATACTTATTACCATCAGAGTCAACAGCAATCGTGGCAATAACAAAAAAGTCAGAACGAGCATTGAGTGAACTAGCTGGGTCAATTCCTGAATATAATTCGACTGGTATAATCTCTTTTTGTCCATTTATTGTCCTTACTAGGCAAGGTTGCCCATTAATTCGTTCAAAACTATAGTGGTGTAATTTAACATATTCAGGCTTAAAAGGTGCATTATCAGGGGCTTGCGCCTCATTCATATATTCTTGGAAGAATCCATTAAGATTCCCAACCCCCTCGAACTCTTGTTTAATAGAATCAATCCTCTTCATAGGGAATCGTTCAGGCCATATAGAGCTACCATCCTCTTTTATAATAGAATACCAAAGAACCTTCCACGCAGGAGACTCTTTTGCCCAATATAAGAAACAATCTTCTGAGATTACCGTACCAATCATTACAATTCTACCATCATCTGACAGAGATGGGATAACAGCTTCAGTCATCCACTTACGATTCTTAGCCCTAGCTTCGGGCGTATTAGCGTTTAACTCAGATTCGAAGTCATCAACAATAATAAGGTTAGGACGAGTATCGCCTTCAATAAAACCACGAACCCTTTGCCCTGTACCAACCGCAATTATTCTAGTTCCATTACTGAGTATGATGTCATTCCCAGTCCATCTTTTAGCTGTGCTAGGCCCCATATCCCCGAAGAGTCTTCGGTAAGTACTCGAATTTTCGAGATGGTACTTAATCCTTGAGAGGAAGTTAATCGACTGCGTTTGGCTTTCGGAAATGATAACAATAAACAGGTCTTCGTCGTCTGGTTTAAATGCGGCACGCCAAAGTGGTAGTATTAATGATGAAACAGTAGACTTAGCAGTACCACGAGGAGCGGCAATAAGAACTCTGGGTACTCTAGGATTTTGGAGATTTTTGTATACTTCTGTGTGAAAAGGTGGAATCTCAGCCTTAAGAGCAGTGGGAAAGCAGATTTTCCCAAAGAGCCCCATAGAGCGATAAAACTTCTTAAGCGTTTGCTGTAGCTCATAATTAGCCTCGTAGTCCATACTTTTGCTTTTTCTTATTGTAAGCCTTCTTAGCCGCCTTCTTCTTCTTGTTTGGTTTCTTCTTTATCGTCTTGCCCAACTTTAACCTCCTGTTGTTGTGCTAACAACTTACGTTCTTCTTCAGCAATATCGCCAATTAATCTTTTAGTCTCCACTGCCTCAAGAGACTGAGTAGTAACCGTTTTCTGCTTTTCATTCATACCGTGTAAGTCCATTAACTTTTCAGCCGCTCTCATAAGATTCGTAACATCTTTCTTGCCCCTAGCCATCTCTATAGTCTGATTTAACAGTTCCATAGTAGCATCTGGGGTCAAGCCGTGACCTTGTAATAACTTCTGTAATTCTTCTCTTACCATTGACTTAAATACCTCCGATTTCATATGGCGTTTCCACTTTCGATGCTCTCCGGGGGTTGTTGAACCCAAAGCCATATCTATTGATAAATTATAATCCATTGTCTGAGCATAGGCCATTGCAAGGTTTTTCATCTTATCTTGACCTGCTCTAACCTCTAATTGAGACTTTCCACTCAATGTATGAGGGGTTTTCCTACCCTGAGCATTTAATTTAGTGTTCTTATACTTGGGTTGGAACATATGGTATCCCCAAGGAAATCTAAGGTAGACACTATCGCTCCCAGAAGCTTTGTGAGGGTATGTCTTCTTAGATATAACCAAAGCAACTACCTCATCATCGGAAAGAGCATATTCCCCTGCTTCTACATCTTTCCAGTGTTTATATGGGATATTTGAGGCTTCGGCTTCTTCCTTGGTATAAATACTATACCAAACCTTACCCGTTTTATGATTTACAGGTATCTGATACAAAATAAAAAGAATCTCTTAAGGTATATTCTAATCCAAATTATTGTTAATTCAGTCAATAATTTCAAAGTGTACCAAATCGTCGAACCCGTTATCCTTGGTAGTTCTTTGTTCTTTTCCACTCATCACATCCTTATCTAGGCTTGGAGACGACCAATCTCCTCCCCATCTTACATTAACCCCCAACTTTGCGGCGATTCCCAAAACAAAGCCGCCCAAATAATGGAAATCATCACGAGCATCCCAATCAATGGGATAAGGAGATATATCCACAGCCTTTCCTTGAACGTGTTTACCAAATTTCGTTTTGCTTTTACCCTGTGCCACAAGTTCATTTTGTCTCTCCTGACTTCTTAGTCCTTCAATTACGGTGATATCGAAGTATTTTACTACCTCATTTAACACACTTACTAGTTTGGCGTCAACTCCTTTGAGTCTTGCCCTGCTTCTTCTTCCGAATTTCGGCATATTTTATCTCCTGTGTATAAAATGCTGGCATCATCTACATTTATATAGCCAACAAACTTAACTTTAGGTTCATTATTGGAAAATTCAGTCGTTGTAGGCAATTCTTTCCAATCCCACTTAAATTTATAGTCATTTTGGACTAATTTGCTACAATTAAATACATATATGCTATAGAATGAGCCTTGGTCTACGGCTGAAACGTACAAAAACTCCTTACCCTTCTCTTTTGCTAGGGCAATATTAGCTTCCATCTTGTCGTGTTCTATCAAAAAGGTGTTATACCAAGTATATCTAGCCTTAATCTCCATAATATAGTCTGGGTCTTCAGCGTCATATCTGGAGTATTCATCACTAACAAGGACAAAAAACCTATTAGACTCTTTATTTATGATTTCAACTATATCAGACTCGGTGACTTTTATGCCTTTACCCGTTGGAGTTTGCGCTTTGACCTCTGTATACCAGTCAGTGACCGCCTTGTATAAGTCTTCCCGTCTTTCTTTATGATTGAAACCTACTATGTCAGACAAATCCTGATACAATAGTTGGTAATCCAACTCATAGTTATCGTTAAGGTACTTATTATACTTAGACAAACTCAAGGGTAGAATATAATAAAATCAGCTGTAGTAGTATAATCGGGGTCTAGCTCGTCTTGTTGTATATCTGCCTTCTGTGACTTCCCTTTCCATTTGAACTTACGCCACATAGATACGCCATTCTCATCTCTTTGCCTGAATCTCTTTAACCTATGGGGCTTG